>Ga0187769_10001406_pt1 | contig 13752 bp, 12 predicted proteins | sample 0116_SJ02_MP02_1_FD_133140 | JGI IMG/M metagenome (GOLD analysis project Ga0187769, IMG submission 133140) | Tropical peat soil microbial communities from peatlands in Department of Meta, Colombia - 0116_SJ02_MP02_10_MG | ecosystem: Environmental > Terrestrial > Soil > Wetlands > Peat | place... | reverse complement strand
TATTACTATGCAACCCAGCGCCTTTACCCTCGCCACTTCTGGTTCAGCAACTGTCTCGCTTGACATCTCCGGGAGCGGCGGGATAGGAACCCTGAGCTTTGAGGCCGAAGGGGTGTTGTTGGATGGCGCGCTCGCGAACCTGACGGCGACTTTCGACCCTGGGACCTTGACTCCAAGCGGCCAAGGTGGAACCACAACACTGAGCGTCACCTCATCAGGACTCGCCCCAGGGATTTACTGCATCACTGTGGGAGGGACATCCTCCTCCACCGGACTAATTTCGAGCGCTGTCCTCGCGATTACGGTCTCCCAGGGGTCAGAGTACTGGTGGGCTGTTGTCGCTGTGGTCATCGTCTTTGTGGTCGTCGGCCTCGCCGTCGTCACCCTCAGGGTGAGATCTGGGAGGAATAGGCACGGCACTCCTATTCTTCAGAAGCGTCGATCAGACCATTGACACGGCGGGTGAAGGAACGGAACATGCTGCGCGCACCGCCCTCCTTGCATTGACCGCAATCAAGAATGGACTAGCGGCGAGTAGAGGGATGCTGACCACCACAAACAGCATCTGATAGGGTGCCAGGGCCACGGCGAGAGAGGTGGCCCCAAGTCCGCCGAACGCGCTCGCCAGGAACAGCCCCGCGCAAGTAGGGCACCCCGTGAAAAGCCCTGTCAGAATCCCTAGGGTGCTCATCCATCCGACGTTTCCCCTCACCACCTTGTTCCTCACCGAGTGTGCTGCTACGGTCACGTTGAACCCGACGAGGATCGGCACGACCACCACAAAGAGCGCGTCAAGGGGAAGGATCTGCAGGGCAAGGTGCGACTGAGGGGCAAGGTACAGGATCACGGCGGGAACCGTCCCCACGGAGCCACAGCAGGCTGCTACGTTCCAGCTCATCGGAGAGAACCCGATCCAGGCCCCGGAGTTGACTCCGGGCTGGAAGACAATAATGCCGGACACGAAAAGGTAGACCACAGCGTACACTATTGCCGCCGCGAAACCTATCCTGAGGTCCCTCAGTGAGGAAAGCGATTCCGCTAGCGTGAACCTGACCGAGTCTGGGTTGTCCATTGCTCTCCACCTCTTCATCCCACAATATGTCAGCCAGGCTCCGGCGAGGACTACGCAGATAGCCAGGGCCTCGGCCACATAGTACCTCAGCACAAGTCCATATATCGACTGCTGGTCGTAAATGCCGTAGAGGTTCTGCCCGGCGTACCATGCCACCGAGTCGAGCGCGACCCAGACACAACCGACGGCGAAAAGAAGCGCGCCAAGAATCAAGTAACGGCTGGTGGGGAACCGACTCTGCACTACGCGTTCTCAGGGGCTGGCCCCGCCTTAAATTGATTCTTCGCCAGCACGGGTCCCAGCCCAATAAAGCGCCTCTCGTCCAGGGTCCCACGCATGACTAAAATACATCTTAAGGCGAGCGGCGCCAAAGCGGAGCACTTCTGATGGCATTCTCAGATTATGTTGCCCTGACGAAGCCGAAGATCGTCCCACTTCTCCTCATGGCGGCCCTCGGGTCGTCGGTTGTGGCAGCGAAGGCGATACCATCACCCTATGTCCTCATCGGGGTCTTGGTCGGGGGAGCCGCCGCGTCAGCTGGAGCCCTGGCACTCAACAGCTACTTGGAGATGGGCATGGACGCGAAGATGAAGAGGACGATGGGCAGGCCCTTGCCTTCGGGAAGGATCGTCCCAGCGCGGCACGCTTTGATGCTTGGCCTCGGCCTTGTGGCGCTGGGGATAATCGTGGCCGCGCTGACGCTGAACATCCTCGGCACTTTTTTTATAGCACTCGGCGCCTTCATCTATGTCCCCGTATACACACTCTTCCTGAAACCAAGGACGAGCTGGAATATAGTCCTGGGCGGATTTGCTGGAAGCTGCGCCGCCCTCGCCGGATGGTATGCCGTGACCTGGAGCGGCGCTGCAGTCGGATGGATTCTTGGGGCCCTTGTATTCGTATGGACACCTAGCCATTTCTGGTCCCTGGCCGTGATTACCGAGGAGGACTACTCCGCAGTGGGAGTCCCCATGCTCCCGTCGGTCGTGGGTCCGGAAGCTGCGTCGAAGTACATTGTGGTGAACACACTCCTCCTAATACCTGTGAGTCTTCTTCTAGCCTTCTTCCTGGCCGGCCTGGGTCTCTTCGTTTACTTGACGGTTGCAGCGGTATTCGGTAGTCTGCTCCTCTGGACCAACATCAAGCTCCTGAGACAGCCCACGAAGTCGAACGCTTGGTTGGCGTTCAAGTTCTCCAGCCCGTACCTTGCGATAGTCTTCTTGGCAGCAATGGCTGCCGCCGTGCTTCACCCCTGACGGAGCGCTAGGCAACCTTTTTCTCCGATTCTTGATCGGTGCAGAGAGGAATTCGATGGTGCTCTTCGTCGCCCATTACTCAGAAGTTGCCCTAAAGGGGAACAACAGGCCTGAATTCGTCAGAGCCCTCAGGAGGGGCTTTAACAGGGCACTCGCAGGACTGGAGCACACCGTCACATACTCCGAAGGTAGGTTCATCATAGAGGCTGCTGCCGAAGAGCAACAGGTCGCAGAAAGGCTCTCGAAGGTGTTCGGGATTACATGGTTCGCCCCGGTTAATGTCGTGCCTGCGAATTATCCCAAAATCCTTGATAGCGTGTTAGCCCTTTCGGCCGCCCCAGACGCGCGCTCCTTCCGGATAGTAGTGCGGCGCGTTGACAAAGCGTTCCCCATCCATTCTCAGGAGCTGGGCGCGAAGCTTGGGGCAGAGGTAGTCAAGGCGACCGGAAAGATTGTTGACCTTTCCCGTCCAGACCTCGCTGTTCACGTCGATGTAGTCAAAGAAAAGGCTCTTGTCTACTCGGCCAAGTCGAAGGGACCAGGGGGTCTCCCGGTCGGTACCGCAGGCCAGGTGATGCATCTCTTCTCCGGAGGCATAGACTCTCCCGTGGCTGCCTGGCTGCTCATGAAGAGGGGTGCCAGGCCAGTTTACTTGCACTTCTACTTGGCGCCGACCTCCGAAGCTGTGGTCGAGAGTAAAATCACGAAGCTTCTAAAAGTCCTTTCGGCCTACGAAGGGAAGAGCACGTTGGTGATTGTCCCATTCGCGGAGTATCAGCTGGCCACGACGGGCGTGCCGGGGGGGCTGGAACCCTCCCTCTTCAGGAGATTCATGAGGATGACCGCGGAGGGCCTTTCCCCCAGATTCAACGCGAACGCCATCTCGACAGGAGACTCCCTGTCGCAGGCCGCGTCGCAGACTCTATGGAACATCGCCTCCTTCGACAGGGGATCCACCCTTCCAATCCTACGGCCACTCCTCACCTACGACAAGGACGAGATAATCGGCTTAGCGCGGCGCATAGGTACCTTCGACCTCTCGCTAGAAGAGTACAAGGACTGTTGCGCGATAATCACCCGACACCCCCGGACGAGGGTGAAGGCTGAGGAGGTCTCCGAGTGGGCGGGGAGATTGGGGCTTGAAGAATTGGTCTGGAGGTCTGTTGCGAAAGCCTCCCTTGTCACCTACAACCCCTCGAGGGACGTTCTGAAGGTCTCACCCTTCACAGAAGCCCTTGCAGAACCCGAGGTTCCTGCCTGAAAGAACGCCTGATGGTGACCTCAAAATCGAGCTTGGACAAGGCAGAATTATAAACAAGCAAAAATCGAGTTTAGAAAGAACCCGAAATGGCTGACACAGTAGTTCAGATACAGGGGAGCAAGTTCCAAGATGAGGTCGTGAAGTCTAGCCAGCCCGTGGTTGTTGATTTCTACGCAGACTGGTGTGGCCCTTGTAAGATCATCGAGCCTGTCATCCACAAGCTCTCAGAGGAATACCAGGGCAAGGTCAAGTTCGTGAAGGTCGATACCGATGCCAACCAGGAGCTCGCGATGCAATTCGGGATCATGAGTATCCCCACGGTGATGTTCTTCTCGAAGGGAAGGGTAGAAGACATTGTCATTGGGGCCGTCCCGTCTTCTGTCCTGAAGTCCAAGGTCGACGCCCTGGTCAAGAACCCATAGATGCATAAAAGTCCCCTTGGAAGGGGCCGATGTTGATGCAGGCGAAGTATGTCCTGTTGCTGCTGGCAGCTGCCTCCCTGTTCACAACGATAGTGGTTGGCGCCTATGTTACTGTAGCCGGTTACGGGAATGCCTGCGGTTCGAGTGTCCCGCAAGACTGGCCCACTTGTCTGGGAGGCCTTTTTCCGCCTCTGCAGGTCGCCCCTGTGATGGAGTACACGCACAGGCTCTTTGCCGCGCTCTCGACATTGTTCCTGTTACTCGCGACCATAACATTCTGGCGGGCTAAAGACTCTGAGAAGGCGGTAAAGAGAACGGTCTATGTCGCTATGCTCCTTCTCGTTGCTCAGGTGCTTCTCGGAGGAGTCGTCATTGCCCAAGAGGAAGAGGCACTCTTGGTGGCGGCGCACCAGGCCCTCGCGATACTGACTTTCGGCGTTGCCGTGGCCGCCTTCGCCAGGGCAAAGAGACCTGCCTGAAGGATTTTAACAACACTAGGGGAGGCCTCAGGCCGAGTTGGACATAGAGACGCGACTCGCCTACGTGCGTCGGGTGGGCGAGGAAATAATCACAGAGAAGGAACTTCGAACTCTCTTCGAAATCAAGGACCATCCCACTGCATACGATGGTTTTGAGCCGAGCGGCCTCGCAAACATTGCATTTGGCGTCCTGCGTCCTATCCTGATTGAAGAAATGCAGAAGGCGGGTGTTAGGATGAAGCTCTGGATAGCGGACTGGTTCGCCTGGGTCAACAACAAGATGGGGGGAGACCTGGAGAAGATTCAGGAAGTCGGGAGGTACTTCATCGAGGTGTGGAAGGCAGCGGGCGTGGACATGAGCAAGGTCGACGTCCTCTGGACCAGCGACGCAGCGAGACAGGAAGAGTATTGGAAGAAGGTCATAGTCGTCGCCCAGAACTCCACCCTTGCACGAGCGCAGCGTGCCCTCACCATCGCGGGAAGGACTACCAAGGAATCAGTCCAGACCGCCCAGCTATTCTATCCAATGATGCAGGTGGCTGACATATTCTGGCTCGACGTCGACATCTGCCAACTGGGGATGGACCAAAGGCGTGCGAATGTTCTTGCTCGGGAAATCGCAGACAGAATGAAATGGAAGAAACCCGTCGCCGTACACCACCATATGCTGATAGGGTTGCAGGGTAAGAAGGAAGCTGAAGGTTTCGATGAGAATACTAGTTTGGACGCTGAAATATCGAGCAAGATGAGCAAAAGCAAACCAGAAACTTCGATCTTCGTCCACGATAGCGCAGAACTAATCATGAGAAAAGTCAATTCAGCATACTGTCCTCCGAGGGTGGTAGATGGAAATGCACTTATCGAATACTCCAGATACATCGTCTTTAGAAAGAAGAAGTCGCTTAGGATCGAGCGCCCTGAGAAGTACGGGGGCAACGTAGAGTTCTCTTCTGCGCACGAGCTGGAACAAGCCTACGAGGCAGGAACGCTACACCCCGCAGACCTCAAGAAAGCAGTCGGGGAGTCATTGAATGACATTATTGCGCCGATTCGTGACCATTTCGTCAAGGATCCTTCGGCAAGGAGACTCTATGAATCAGTCAGTACGGCAGAGACCACAAGATAGGGAAACCTTGGATTCTCGCCCCGCCACCGGGACGAACGGGAGAACTCGGTTCATAGTGGATGCGATGCTCGGCTCGCTCGCAAGGAAGTTGAGAGCGTTCGGTTTCGACGCCACCTATTACAAGGATGGTGATGACGCAGGCCTGCTAAGACTCTCTCTCCGCGAGGGCCGCATCATCCTGACCGCGGACAAGTCCCTTGCGGCAAGGGCTGATGCCAAGGGAATCACGACAATAGTTCTCGTCGGGGACTCCGATAGCGGGCGGCTCGGCTCCCTTGCCCACGGGGCAAGGGCCGCCGGCGTCTCCCTGGTGAGGGGGGACCCACTGTGTTCTCTCTGCGGAGGGGAGCTGCGTGCCGTCAAGAAGAACGAGATATCGGGACAGGTCCACACTTCAGTCAGGCGTCGCCATCGGCTATTCTTCAAATGCGATGCCTGCGGGCAAATCTACTGGCGGGGAAGCCACTGGAAGAGATTAATGTCACTCGCCAGGCGGCTCAACCAGAAGTAGGCATGCCATTAACCCTGGACGAAGGTAGAGCGTCCGTCAAGCTCGCCAGGGAGACCCTCGAGTCGCACGTTAGGGGGACTCCGCGAGGGCAGGCGCTGCTCCCGTCGGGAGTGCTCGCAGAGAAGAGAGGCGTTTTTGTCACCCTGAACATCCTCGAGGGAGATGCCAAACAACTGAGGGGGTGCATAGGGTACCCCGAGCCGATCAAGCCTCTTTGGGAGGCTGTTCAGGATGTCACGATCTACGCTTCGGAGGACCCCCGTTTCCCCTTCCCGGTCGCGCGGGAGGAACTTGACAGGATTGTGGTCGAGGTCAGCGTCCTCACCCTCCCTCAAGAGATCCACGCGCCCCGGCGACAGGACCTTCCATCGAAAATCAGACTAGGCGTTGACGGCCTGATTGTCTCCAATTCGTTCACATCTGGGCTCTTCCTTCCACAGGTCGCGACCGAACAGGGCTGGGACCAGGAGACGTTCCTGTCGGAGGCATGCGGCAAGGCAGGCTTGCCATTCGATTCGTGGCTTAAGGGAGACACCAGGGTTCAGACGTTCCAGGCAGAGGTATTCGCAGAGGGGTCGCCGCGTGGCGAAGTGATGCGGGTCGACACAACGGTCGTGTGACCAGTCGGTCACGCCCAAGTTGCCCTGAGGGCGTGCACCCGTTACTACCGCAATCCGTCAAGGACGCCGCTGACGTCGGTCCGCCTGCCGGTGAACCTCTTTACGAGCCGCTTCTCTTCCCCTTTCATGTCCCAGTCTTCAGGTGCGTCGAAGCTCTTGGTCCCCAGTGCCTCGAGCTCTGATGCGAACCCCTCCTCAGACATGAGGTAGAGTGGGGAGAGAGCCCGTGGCGGCTTCCTTCCCTGGGACCACGGCGTGAACCCTGTGAACACCTTCCCCTTGAACGAGCCCGCGTATCTGGACAGCGCTAGACCGACCGGATCTCCCTCGATCACCTCGAGGCTTAATCCCCTAGGGTCTGCGCGATAGGAGAGCTCCGAGTAAAGCCTCGCAACCGCACGTAGACTTTCTTCCGAATACTTTGCGTGGACTAGACGAACCCTGAATCCCTGCAGGACGGCTCCCCACGCAACGACCGAGCTGTGCATCCCCCCAGACACTAAACATGCGACCTGCTCTCTCATCGTCGGGGACCCACCTGGCCCCTTTCTCACCTCAACCCCCACGACCCCATTTTTTCCGTCGAAGGCGGCCCTGAACAGAACCCTAGGGGACTCGCGTGACACCCTCAATCCCTTCAACCCATCCAACACCGACGACGTCACGATGCCCGAGATGTCCGAGGCCGCATTCCCTCCTGTCCCTTCTGCTTCCACGGCGAAGCGGTCCCCCTTTCGCAGATACCTACCTGCGAGCTCCCTTGCCGCCGCCGACAGCTCCAGAAGCGAATGGGCTGAATGCCCGACCGCAACCCACGACACACCTGGCATGTTCCCTAAGAGAGCCGCAAGGCGGAGCGGCTCCGGCCCTACAAGCGTAACAGAGTCTCCGAGTTTGGAGACATGCGCCTTCACCCCCTCCGCACCTAAGACGTAAGCGACAGAAGACCGGAGGTCGTCCAGGCTTCCTTTGCCCGTCCATCGCAGAATCGTCGTACTCGAGGAGGACATCTTGGGATTCTCGAGGCGGAGCGGCCATGGCTCCTTTAACCATTCGTGCGCATCACACTTTTAGCACGACCGGGTTGAGCCTCTCACCGTGAAAGAAAGTTACTCGGTCTCGACGGCGGCGGAGGTGCTCGCCGGCAAGGCGCCATCGCAGGTCGAGCTGAGGGGGTGGGTGGCGCGCAAGCACACCGTGGGGGGGCTGCTCTTCGCGCTCATCAGGGACGGGACTGGTTATGTTCAGGTTTCTGCCCGCAAAGGGGCGTCGGACAAAGCCTACGATGCGGCCAGGGGAGCGACGAAGGAGTCCGCCGTCATAGTCAAAGGGAACGTCCGAGACGACAGACGAGCCCCGGGAGGCAAGGAAATTGCTGCTGTTGAATTCGAAATCGTGTCCCTCGCGGAGAGCTGGCCGATTACGCGCACGGCTGCACGTTCACCGGGTTTTCTCTTCGACAAGAGGCACCTCAGCATAAGGGGTCCCAAGGCCATAGCGGCCATGAGGATCAGAGCGGAGGTGATAGGCGCTGCATTTGACTACTTCAGGGAGAACGGTTTCCAGCTAATCAGTGCCCCCACCTTCGTCCAGGCAGCGGTCGAGGGAGGCTCCACTCTCTTCTCTGTCGACTACTTCGGCAAGAAGGCGAGCCTCAGCCAGAGTGCACAGTTCTATGAGGAGGCGGCGCTCCCGGCACTCCAGAAGGTGTGGATCTTCCAGCCAGCCTTCAGGGCAGAGAAATCGAAGACCGCTAAGCATCTGACGGAATTCTGGATGATAGAGGCGGAGCAGGCGTTTACCACCCAGCCGGAGAACATGAAGGTCCAGGAGGGGCTCCTGTCCAAGATGGTACAGCGCGTCATAGAGAGGAGACAGGCGGAGATGAAGATTTTGGGGAGGGCGCTAATGCAACCAGAGCTCCCATTCATGAGGATGAGCTATGATGAGGCCAGAACAATCGCCGAGAGGAAGGGATTCGGGTTCGAATGGGGGGAGGACCTACCCACCGAGGCCGAGAGGGCCATCAGCCTGACGCAAGATTCCCCCTTCTTCATCACAGATTACCCTCTTAGCGCACGTTCGTTCTACCACATGACCTACCCTGACAGGCCGAAGGTCACCATGTCGGCGGACCTCATTGCCCCTGAGGGGGCGGGGGAGCTGGCGACCGGGGGGCAGAGGATCCACGATTACAACGAACTGATGTCGCGAATTGCTAGTCAGGACCTCCCGACGGAGTCCTTCTCGTGGTACCTAGAGCTGAGAAAATTCGGGATGCCCCCTCACACGGGCTTCGGAATAGGTGTAGAGAGGTGCACTCGCTGGATTGCAGGGCTGAAGCACATCCGCTCTGCTAGCCTCTTCCCCAGGACAGTTTCACGTATCTCCCCCTAGGGCACACTTATGTAGTGGAACAAGCTCGCGCGAATCATTGACCGAGACTGATGAAGCTGAGCTCGAGCTCGACACGCTCCCGGGCGTGGGCCCGGCCACAAAGACGAAGTTGAAGGATGCAGGCATAGAAACAATCCTTGATCTCGCGGTCGCGGGCCCCATGGACATAGCCGAAGCGGTGGACATCGACGTTTCGAAGGCCGTCGACCTGAACAACAAGGCGCGCAAGAAACTTGTCGAAATGAATCGTCTTGAGCCTGATTTCATGAACGCCGCCGACCTGCTTGCGAAGCGCAAGGCCATAGACAGGATTTCGACGGGCTCGAAGAACCTGGACGACCTCCTAGGCGGGGGGATCGAGACCTGGGCCATGACAGAATTCTTCGGCGAGTTCGGCTCGGGCAAGAGTCAGATCTGCCATACCCTCTGCGTCATGGTTCAGCAGCCGAAGGGAGAGGGGGGTCTAGATGCAGGAGCGATCTATATCGATACCGAGGGCACTTTCCGACCCGAAAGGATTGCAGAAATCGCCGAGGCAAGGGAGCTGGACTCGGAGAAAATCCTCTCACGCATAACCGTGGCAAGGGCCTACAACAGCGCCCACCAGGAGCTCATCGTGAAGGATCTGGGGAGGGTAATTGAGCCCAACAAAGCGAAACTCGTTGTCCTTGACAGCGCTGTCGCCCATTACAGGGCCGAGTTCCTCGGAAGAGGCACCTTGGCCGAGCGACAGCAGAGGCTCAACAGGTTCATGCACCAGCTGCTCCGGACCGCCGAGATCTACAACATCGCCGTGGTCGTGACCAACCAGGTGCAGGCCGCCCCCGACTCGTTCTTTGGCGACCCCACAAGGCCAACGGGGGGCCATGTCGTCGCCCACACGAGTACCTACCGAATCTACCTCCGGAAGGCCGCCAAGAATCGCATCGCGAGAATGGTGGACAGCCCCTACCACCCGGAGAGGGACACGGTCTTCGTGCTCAACGAGAGAGGCATAGACGACCCACCGGAAGAGTCAATCAGAAAGAAGTGAGCAACTCGCCGGCGATTCTGGACCTAGCGCATCATACATGAGTATCGGCCGACTCCTCCCCTTCTGCTCTGAGCGCTTCAACCTGCGGTAGCGCATAGTCACGGTTTTATAGTGAGAACCGAGCGCCCTCCCGCGTCTCGCTTGAAGCGTTCTCGGTTGCTAGCTGTCGCCGTGGTTGCCCTAATGGTGCTATCGGCAGTCCCGGCGCAGGTGGCAGTTGCGAAAGGGGCTTATTCTGAGAGGCTGACAGTCTTCACGTCCGGCTCAATCGCACTTTGGGAGATGACGTTCACAGGGATAAACGGGTCGAGCCACCTCTCGGCGCTCGAGTCGGCTCCCGGGCTCAGCTGGTACAACATCAGTGCCATCAGCACCGCTGGCTGGACTTCGGACATGCAGGTCTTTGGGCCGAGAGGTTACAACCTGCTTCCCGTACCCTTCCTGCCTTCTCAGGGGCTGTTTCTTGCCGTCGGCTCCGACTCGTTTAGCGATGCTTTCGCCGCGGCCAGCGCTCTAGACTCGTACCTTCTTACTTCGTTCGTGTCCGTGTCCAACGGGACCGGGGCATATACCTTCTACAGTCCAATCTCTTTTAACGACCTAATCCCGACGACTCTATTCAAATTCTTCCCCACTTCGGAGGGGGGTTTTGCCAATGCAGTGAGCAGCACCTTCTTTTTGAGCTCCGACTCGCCCTTCATAGTCCTCGAGGGTCAGAAGGGGTCATCCGGTTTCAACCACGAGCTAGTGTTGGGCTCCATCTCGACTTCCGCCCTTAACGGGCAAGACCAGCCGAACCTTTCAGGCTACTTTTCAAGCACGATCACTTCCATAGCAGCTTCGAACCAAAGCTCTTCTTCTGTAATACAGCTGAGGTTCCTCGACGGAGTAGTGCAATCCAGAGACAAGGGGGCCACGGTGACGAGCAACACGTCGCCCTTCTCGGGATCGTACACGCTTGACTTGTCAGCAGGCAAGAAAATCTCGGCGATTAACGCTACCGTCGTCGAGCAGCCGGTCGTGCTCCTCGCTACCCGGGCGATTGACGTAGGAGTTCTACGGACCAAAGACAACCTGACAGTTACGTTAAACCTGAGGAACCTTTCGCCGTCGGATACAATCAGCAAGGTCACCTTCTCCGACACCTGGTGGAACAAGATCGGGAACTTCAAGTTCCTGAGCGGGAACTACACCGTCCCAACTTCCGCCATCGCGGCAGGGGGGAGCGTTACCCCCGTTTATCGTCTCCAGTACACGGGTACAGCTGCGGGGAGCCAGCTGATCCCTGCTTCCGTGGTCCACTACGTTTACCAAGTAAGTGGGCAATCGTTTAACGGGACTGCGACCCTCAACCCGATCATGCTTTCCCTGGGGACAGATGCCCCCGTAGTCTATACTACGGTCACCCCTGTCGGTGCCTTGGGTCCCTCGGTGGGCAACACCCAGAAGTTCAATGTCACAGTCACGAACGTTGGCACACTTCCCGCTTCGTCTGTCGTAGTGGCAGGCCAGTCTGTAGCAGGGCTTGCAGCAAGGTCCGGGAGCTCACCGGGCGGATCGGCGACAGTGTCGGTCGTCCAGTCTGCGACGGGCCTGCTGGGTGTGAACTCCACGCGCTCATACACTGCGACCTACCAGAACCCGAGCGGCATAACGCTGAACTCTACGAGCAATGTCGTCTCTGACACGTTCTCTCATTCTTCGATGACCATCGGGTTTCCCCAGGTGAGTGTCAGTCTCCAGCTGTCGACGCTCTCCGATTCCCAGACTAACGTGACCCTCATCTTTGTTACCACCAACAGCGGCTCCGCGAACGTCACTTCCTTCCAAGCCGCTGGACAACTGCCTTTTGGCCTAGGATGCGGCAAGACGAACGGGACTGGCATCTCCTGCTCCGCTGGACGGCTCTCGCTAAGCTACCCTGTCCTGAAGGTATCAGCCAACGAGACGACCACCATGAGGTACAACCTGTCGTCTCCTGCAAACTTCGTCATGGCGCCATTGAATTTCCAAGGGCAGAGTTCAGGTTTCAACGAGACAGGTCTGTCGAACTCGTTGGCGATCCCTGCGGGGCTCGTGCTCACGAAGCAGTTCTCCCCTGCGCAGCTCTTCGGTGGCATGTCCTCCACCGTCAGCGTGTTTGCAAGCAACGCTGGTCCTCAGCAGCTGTATAACGTGACAGTCAGTTCCGCCGTCGACTCGTTTGACACGCTTTCCAGCAAGGCGACGCTGACGAAGACCACCGCGGCATTGGCAGCCGGCGGAAACAACACCCTGTCCTATGACGTGACCGCAACTCAGACATTCGGTAATCTGACCGGGACACCAGGCACCGCGAAGTTCTACTTCGGGGGGACATTGTTCACATTAAGCGGAGTGAACCCGAGGGTGGTGATATACCAGCCGCTGACTGTCACCGTAACCACCGCGCCCGCAACGCCGGAAGAAGGAAAGAATTTCACTATCAGTATCGACATCGCGAACCCTTCGGGGGTGGATGTCTCAAACGTCCAGTTCATCCTCCCGATTCCTTCAGGGGTTGGTCTCTCCAACCTAAAGGGCGCGACCTTCTCGTCTGGTTCACTAACCGTGGGCCCGAGCGACCTGGCCGCCCATGGCACCAACACGGCGACTGCCACGGCAGTAGCGAGCTCAGGAATAACCATCCCATTTGATAAGGCGAAGCTGACCTTCAGCTACTCTGGGACTTCAATCAACGGAATTGTTCCCATAGGCTCAGGCATTGCCATCGGGGAGGACGTTACGACTCGGTACCTCATCCCCATGGCATTCGTCTTTTTAGTAATGCTCTTCACCGCCTTCTACGTGAGAAGGAGGGCGGCCCCTACCGTTCCCGCTTCCCCGAAGTAAACTCTTCGAACGCCGCCTTGGCGGCAGGGTAGGGCATCTGCACTGGAGGGTGCTTGAAGCAGAAGGCAGACAGACTCTCGAGCTGGCCGGACGTCCCCCTGTCTAGCGCCAGCCTCGTCCCTCTAATCGCATCCACCATGACTCCGCCGCTGTCGTAGGCGTCGACGACGTGGAGTTTAACATCCATCTTCACCGTCGTTCCTCCGAAGTATCTTCCCTTCAACCAAATGTAGCATACCTTGTCGTTATCGAGGAAGGGCACGTAGTCGCTTGGCCCTATCCTTGTCGGTACTTCGTATGGGGACATTGCTCTTACTGCGCTCGTCTTGCTCTCCCTCTTGTCCTTCAACCTGCTCTCCTCAAGCATGTTGAGAAAATCAGTGTCTCCACCTATGTTGAGCTGGTACGTCTCGTCGACCTTCACTCCTCTGTCAACTGCCATCTTCACAAGTGTCTTGTGGAGCACCGTTGCGCCGACCTGGCTCATCACGTCATCCCCCGCGATTGGGAGCGCCGCCCTGGAAAAACGGTCCGCCCATTCTTTGTCTGATGCTATGAAGACAGGGATCGCGTTCACGAATGCAGCCCCTGCGTCAAGGGCTGCCTCGGCGTAGGAATGTGATGCGGCGGTGCTGCCGACCGGGAGGTAGTTGATCAGGATTTCGGCGCCGCTGTCCTTCAGCTCCGTGGCTACGTCCACCTCT
>Ga0187769_10001405_pt1 | contig 13752 bp, 9 predicted proteins | sample 0116_SJ02_MP02_1_FD_133140 | JGI IMG/M metagenome (GOLD analysis project Ga0187769, IMG submission 133140) | Tropical peat soil microbial communities from peatlands in Department of Meta, Colombia - 0116_SJ02_MP02_10_MG | ecosystem: Environmental > Terrestrial > Soil > Wetlands > Peat | place... | reverse complement strand
TGCCGGTGGAACTTAGGCTCTGAGCTGCGGCGAGAAAAGCCTCGCTACCCCGCAACTCTTCTTCAGCCCGCTTGCGTTCGCTAATGGCCCGCACTGCTGCAGAGACAAGCGTACCCTCCTCTGTCTCTAGCGGACTGAGGCTGATCTCCACTGGAAACTCGGTTCCGTCTTTCCGCAGCCCGTAAAGGTTAATAAAACCCTCACCCATCTGCCGCACCCGAGGCTTCGCGAAAAACCCCCCGCGGTGCCCAGGGTGTCGACCACGAAAGCGTTCCGGCACAAGAATCTCAATCTCATGCCCCAGGAGTTCTTCTCTCTGATATCCAAACACATTTTCCATCTGTGCGTTGACCAGTGCGATCCGGCCCTGCCGATTCACCACGACCATTGCGTCCGGTGCGGATTCCAGAAGTCCTCGGAATTTCTGCTCCGCGCGCCTGCGCTCGACTTCTGCTTCCGCTTTTTCGCGCTCGGCCGCCTGGAATTTGAGGTTTTCTATCTGTGCCAGTGCTTGATACGCTGAAGAGGCAAATTTCCCCAGAGAGGCCAGGACCCGGTCATCTTCTGCGTCGAACTGGCGGCGGTTGCTGTGCATGATCGCCCAGATGGTACCGACCGCCTCCCCTGCGACGTAAAATGGCACAAGCAGGCATTCGTCGGCTGCCGGAATGACTGGCAGCAAATAGGGGTAACGCCGCTCGAAATGTCTGAACAATAGGGTACGATCTTTGTCTAGCACGTCTCCGCAGGGTCCGAAATTGCGCGGGGTCCCACCTCCGACGTGGGGATTCCACATGCCGGCGATAGCTGGCCAATAGAACCTTTTGCCGCGAAGGTCCGGCGTTTTGCCATCGCTCGTCAACAGGCTGAGGCCAGCGGAGTCACACTGCGTAATATCCAGGATCGTTTCAGCTAGCGTCTGAAGTATGGTAGCCGGCGAATCGGCCAGCGCGCTCACCAGCTTCACGAGTGCGCAGTTCTCCCTTTCGTAATCGGGTGGACGCGATGGGCGACGATGCAACTCCTCCGTGCACAGGATCGACTCCAGAGGAGCAGTGGGAACTGAGGCCTCGAGAGTAAAGTCGTTCATCTCGGTCACAGTTTCACCTCCATGCAGAGGTTGCGCGAATCGAGTCTCAGATGGCCGTCGACCCCACAGAGCAGCGCAGTGTAGCTCGTTCTGCCTGGCGACAATTTGTTGCCTGGGCCCCCACGAGACGGATGCGCCACCCAGGCGAGAGCGCCCATTGTACATTAGTATTGGTTTTCGTGAAGAAACACTCGCAGCGTGCTGTGCGAGAGGATTTTTCATATCTCCCACGCGTTGACAAAAATGGGCGGAGTGAGCGCGCTCACCGCGCCGACGTAGCCGGATACCGGCGCACATCACCCTGGACTTCGCAGGATTGCGGCACCGGACGGAGATCTCAGTTTGAGGGAAGAGGCGGGGGGTAGGAACGGTTGTCCCAGACGAGCGATAATGGACAGTGCTCCCACGGCTGGGGCCGGGAGGGGCACCGGATCGTCGCCGACATCGCGCAGGAACGCCTGACCGAGGTCACCAAGCGCAACGTCCGGTCGCTGATCGGCAACAACACCCTTGCCTCGGTCGAGATTCGCCCCGAGCGCGACGAAGGAGGCTACTCGCAGCCGAACATCACACCTATGTGTGACCACGGTCACAGAATCGCCGGGTCAGAGATGCTTAATGTTTGCTGGGAACGTGGGGGCTGAGAGGTACCACATTACTTGAAAACCGTGTCCCGCTCCCCAGTAGGAGCAGGGGTGGATGTTCGTATTTCTTACGGGACACACGAGTTCAGGCCAAACGGGAGCCGTGAAAAGCATGAGATTATGAATGCCCCAAGGTGTCCGATCCACGACTTTCCGGTTAGTCGCATCTGCCCAGCTTGCGCCGGTGCAGCCACTAGCGACCGCAAGGTTGCTGGCGCCAGGGCGAAGGGCAAGCTGGGCGGGAAGCCGGTCACGAAGAAGCCGCGCAAACGGGCCAAAGAATAACGCGCCACGTTGCCGTTGTGAGCGGCAGCGTAGCGGGGGGGAGCACTGGCCATGGCAACGGATGATCGCGACGTTTTGGAAGTGCTGAAGTTCGAACTCGCCTTTCTGGAGCAGGGAGGTTACGGACGCTCCGTGCGCACGCCTTGGAAGCCGACTTCCATATTCCAGGATTCGATTAGCTGCCTGAACTTCGGCGAGCCGGAGCGGGTTCACCCCTGCGCGGAGTGTCTGCTCATTGACTTCGTCCCCCCGGGGGAGCGCGAGGCGGAAGTTCCCTGCCACCACATTCCGCTCAACTCAGTAGGGGAGACCGTGGACTCGGCGAACTGCTGCGACAATCAGCAGGCGTTGGAGGAAAAGGTGAAGCAGTGGTTGCGAACTACTATCCAGCGGATTGAAGCGCAACGCGCCGCCGGCTCCAATCCCAAGTAGACTTACCCGCTCGCGTCTGCACAGCCCGGGCAGTGCGCAACTCCGGCTGCTTCCTCAATGCCCGTGGGGGAAAGATGTTGGTTTCCCAGAACCACTCGGTTCTGGAATCCCAGAGTTCGGCTTCCGAATAGGCCGCCAGCCTGGGTGGTGTCGAGTATGGCACTTGAAAGTCCGACGATAACGCCGCCGTTGCCCGCCGCTCACGGGATCATCCTAGCGAAGTGCTGCGAGAACTTCGCTGGCGGCGCGCCGACCGCTGGCCAAGGCGCCGTGGATGGTGCCATTGTGTCCGGAGAAATCCGTGGCCTCTCCAGCAAAGAATAGGGTGCCCTCCACAGGAGCTGCTAGGGCACGGGCAGCGTTCTCACCGCCCACCAGGGAATAGCTGTATGCGCCGCGCGAGTAGGGATCGGTTTGCCAGTCGTGCACATAAGAGTCCTCAAGCAGGTCCTGCAATGTTGGCCCAGGGACTCCGAAGATACGGCTCAGCACTTCCAGGGCGCGCTCCACGATGAAAGTTTTCCCGCGACCGGAGACCCTCTCCGCACGAGGCCCAGCGGCCCAGCCCGTCAGCGTGCCCCGTTCGGCGGACACCGACGCCCACCAGGCGGGAAACCACTCTCCTTGGGCAAACAGGAAGCTCATGTCGGCGAGGGCCCGGCTGTGTGGCGTGGTGACCAGCTTTTCATCGGCCCAGAAGGCGACGCGGAACAACAGCACCAGCCGGACGGCTGCGCCCATCTCCAGCTTCGTCAACGCGCCATACTTTTGCGACAGCTCCGGCAGAAAGCGGACGGCGCCCGGGCTTCCCATTGGTGCCTGCAGCACACCTAGGGGCAGGGTGACCACCGCGGCCCGCGTTCCCAAGACCTGCGATTGGTCTCCGGCGGGAGACTGCGTCGCCACCTCCACCGCCCCTTTGCTCCAGGAAATCTTGGTGACCACCGTGTTTAGACTCATGCTCAGAAGCCGCGGCTTAATGGTGCCAAGCAGCGACTGGACTAGGCCTTCCATCCCCTCGAGAAGGCAGAAGCCACGATGGCCTTCGATCTCTTCGGCGTGCTGCCCCCGGATCAGGGAATGGACGCTGATGCGGCCGGCGTGCGAGGCGTGAAAGCCCTCGATGTAGGAGATGGCCGAGGCCTTGGCCTCCTCTGGAAGGTCGCGGCAACTGTGTTCCAAGAATTCCTCAAACGATTGGTCGGGCGCCGCCAAATCCATGCGGTGGAGGATGCTATCTATCCCTTCCAAGGGTAAGTTGGCGCTCGCCAGCCTACCCTGCTCCAGCCTCCAACTCCCGCCGGTAAGCTCGTGAGTGCGCAGGCCCGCGCGCTCGATGATCTCCCAGACTTCGGGGGGGCGGCCGTGGATGAATTCCGCGCCCAGTTCAACCGGGGTTTCCGTCGGGACGGGATGATGGGTGAAGATGCGGCCGCCAATACGGTTGCGCGCTTCCAGCACCGCGACCCGCAGACCCCGGTCGCAGAGCGCCTGGGCGCAAGCCAGCCCGGCAACCCCGGCTCCGATCACTACGACGTCTGTACTCTGGCTGGCCATGGTAGTGACAAGATACTCCCTGATTTCCCCAAGTGCCAAGAGTCGTCGAGTTTTAACGAGTCCGCTCGAATTTGGAGTCCTGCTCTCATTGCGGTAACAACGACGCATTGAGGATTGCATATCACGCCAGCAACGGACTCGTGTCGTCCTTGCCACTCTGCTTATTGCTTGTTAGGATGCCCGCCCGGCGGGCCTGCCCAGCGAGGAGGCGGCGGTGGCCACTTTCAACCGCAACACGTCAGACTTTATAATCGCCGCCTACTGGAATGGCGCTTCGGAGCGAAACCCGCCTTGGACCTTACGAGATCGTGTCCGCCATCGGCGCCGGCGGCATGGGCGAGGTGTATCGCGCGCGCGATCCGCGGCTCAAACGCGACGTGGCCATCAAGGTCCTGCCGGCATCGTTCTCGTCCGATCCTCAACGCCTGCACCGCTTCGAGCTGGAAGCCAATGCCGCAGCGGCCCTGAATCATCCCAACATCCTCGCCGTCTACGACATTGGCCAGCAGGACGGGTCGCCGTACATCGTTAGCGAATTGCTGGATGGCGAAACGCTGCGGGAGCGACTTCGTTCCGGCCCGCTGCCTGTCCGGAAGGCACTCGATTATGCCCAGCAGATCGCATCAGGACTGGCCGCCGCGCACGACAAAGGAGTCATCCACCGCGATCTCAAACCTGAGAACATCTTCGTCACGAATGACGGGCGAGTGAAGATTCTGGACTTCGGACTCGCCAAGCTCGCTCGCTCGGAAGGCTCAGGAGACCAGGCACTTACCCAGACGGTACAGAGCGACCCGGGCACAGTGTTGGGCACGGTGGGCTACATGTCACCTGAACAAGTGCGGGGCAAACCTGCCGATGCGCGCAGTGATCTGTTCAGCTTCGGGGCGATCCTGTACGAGATGCTCTCTGGCAAGCGGGCATTCCACAATGAATCGGCGGCGGAAACAATGAGCGCCATCCTCAAAGAAGAACCGCCGGAGCTTACGGAGACAAATCGCACCGTGTCGCCGGCACTCGAACGCATCGTTCGCCATTGCCTAGAGAAAAACCCTCAGCAGCGCTTTCAGTCTGCGCGCGATGTCGCCTTCGACCTCGAATGCGTCTCCGGAACATCGCAGACCGGCGCACGCGTGCAGCCGATCTCATCCGGCTCCGCGTGGCACAAGCTGACTCCGCTGTTGTGGCTCGCGGCGCTCGTCGCCACCGCGGTCGCGGGCGTTCTGATCGGAAGGCGGGGGACTTATAAGGCGCCCGATTTCCGTGCCATGACCTACGAACACGGCGCGATTCCGGCAGCGCGCTTCCTTCCCGACGGTCACAACCTCATCTATGACGCCACTTGGGAAGGCAGACCGTTACGCATCTTCTCGACGCCGGCCGACTCTCCGCAACCGCACGCCCTCGAGTTCGAACAGGCGCACCTATTTTCAGTCTCGAAGTCCGGTGATCTTGCCGTTGGTCTTCGTGGCCGGCTCGGTAACCACCTCGACTATCGCTTCTCGACGCTGGGAATCGCGCCACTCGGTGGCGGTGCCCCGCGCGAGGTCCTCGACAATGTTGCCGAAGCCGATTGGGGCCCGGACGGCCAACTCGCCGTCGTTCACACCGTGAATGGCCACGATCGCATCGAGTATCCCGTCGGACGCGTGGTTTATGAAACCAGCGGCTGGATCACATGCATCAGGGTCTCACGCAAAGGTGATCGCATTGCCTTCCTCGACCATCCCGTCTACCCGGACGACCGCGGGTGGGTTGCGGTTGTGGACTTGCATGGGCAGAAACGAACGCTGACCGAAGAATATGAGTCGGTCGACGGCCTGGCGTGGACGCCCAGTGGCGAGTTGTGGTTCGCCGCATCAACTGGCGTACAGTATCGTTCCCTTCGGGCAGTTAATCTCGCGGGAAAAGCACGTATCGTTCTCGCCGTTCCTGGTGCCCTCAGGCTGCATGACATCGCCGAGGATGGCCGTGTGTTACTCGCGAAGGAAGAAGAACATGTCGGGGTGAAGGGTTATGCTCCAGGACAGAAAACAGAGCACGACCTCTCATGGTCCGGCTGGACGCTAGCAAACGACATCTCTCCCGACAACAAATGGCTGCTCTTCGATGAGGAAGGCGTAATCGTCGCCGGGACCAACTACATCGTGGGCATCCGCACGCTTGAAGGCTCCGCGCCTGTGCGACTCGCGCAGGGTAACAGCGCTCGTTTTACTCGAGATGGCAAATGGGTGAACACCATGCCTGTAATAGGCGCTCCCCGGGCGATTCTGGTCCCCACCGGCGTAGGCGCGTCAAAAGAAATCCCCGTGCCGCTTGAAAAAGTGTCATGGGCGCTCACTCCTCCCGACGATGCTCACATCATGTTCGGCGGCGCCGAGCATGGCCACGCTTTCCGCTGCTACATCCAGGAGATCGGGACAGGAAAAATCAAGGCCGTCTCACCCGAAGGCACTGAAAGCTGTGAGCCTGCACCCGACGGATCCTCGATCGCGGCGCTCAGCCCCGAAGGAAAGCTGACTGTTTATCCGCTTAGCGATCAGCCGCCGCGAGTTGTGCCCGGCGATACCGCAGGACTGGAACCGGTCAGGTGGTCTTCTGAAGGACTCTTCGTCTACCGCAACGCACTGCCTGCGCGCATCATTCGCATTGATCCTGTTACGGGCAAGCAGACGGTCGCGAGGGAGCTGGCCCCCACCGATTCAGCCGGTCTGATCGGCATCAGTCCTGTTGTGTTGTCGCCGGACGCAAAGGCTTATGCGTACAGCTACAGAAGAACTCTCTCTGAGCTCTACGTTGTTGAAGGTCTGAAATAGCACGAGAAGTCACTGCAGCCTCGCGTACTCCGCCTTGGAGAATGTATGGTCCGCCGCGCGGATCGGCGACTCTTCCAAGATCGCCCTCGGCGATTACGCCGCCTTCTTGGTTTCGGAATTAGCGGATCGAGGCATAAGAGCCACACGTTCTATGCCGAAGGAAAGGAACCCGCACGCAGTCGCTCTATCAAAACTAGGAGCCAAGAAGGGTGGCAAAGCGCGTGCGGCAGTCCTCTCTGCTGAGCGGCGACGTGAGATTGCGCGGAGGGCGAGTCTTGCGCGTTGGGCCAAGGAGAAGAAAAAAACCGAGGGTTCATTAACTGCTGCACGGTTCGTCGCGGAACTTGGGGTCGCCGGTGTAGTTGACGGGCCATGGCGGAAGCCCCTCGAAACGCGACCGCTCAGCCTGCATCATGGGACACCGCTCCTGGCCCGTTCACTTTCGGGGAACAGCACTGGTTAAACTTAACTGGGAAGGCTCGCAAGGATGCTACCCTATTACCGAATACTTTCCCGGTTGTGCTCAGGTTTCTGGTCCGTAGAAGTTAAAGCTCACTAAAAAGAAAACTTAAGTTCCCGATCGGCAGCTGAACCGCTTCCGTGTATCGCTCGCTCGTGCGGACAGCTGCCCCGAGGAAAGGAGCGGATTTTGGAAACTGATTCAAAGTTCGGGTCGCAGCCTCCTGAGGCACACGGACCCGAGATTTCTACTCGCAAGCTAGAGGCAAATCGGAAAAACGCTTTGAAATCGACTGGTCCAAAGAACCCAGAGGGGAAGCGCTTCAGCAGCCGCAATGCACTCAAACACGGCCTGCTCTCCCGCGAACTTGTGATTGAAGACGGAGAAGGGACAGAAAACGTCAGCGAGTTTAAGAAGCTCTTTTTGGAGCTGATCGAGGACTTCCAGCCGCAAGGCAGAGCTGAGCTATCGCTCGTAGAAACCGTGGCCATTTGCGATTGGAGGTTCCGCAGGACGCTGCGTGCCGAAGCAGAAGGAATTGCCCTGGGGGCAAGGCGCAGAGTCAATTCCACGCCCGCATTCCAGCAAATGTCGGTGCTTCCGCCGTCGAACATGACGAACCTGATCCTGCGGTACCAGACGACGATTTACCGGCAGAAGATGCAGGCTCTGCAGTTGTTGGAGAAACTTCAGCAGAGTCGAAGGAAGGCCGAGCCGATGTCCGGGGACGCGAGGCCGGACGCTGGGGAAAAGTGATTTTTGCGAAACGAAGCCAAGAAGTGCTTTGTTTTCAACTAAAGTCACGAAGAGCTCAATCTTTGATGGCCTTGTTAATTAACTTAGCGGGGACAACGACGCGATAGGGGCGGGCGGCCGAGTGCCGTTCGGCTCGCCCGCCAATTTAAGCCTGGATCCCATGACCATGGGATCCCCCTACCCTCGCAGTTCAGAGCAGCATGACTGCCTGATTGGGGGTGCCTCCGGGACCGGCGCGACAACACAGGCCGTGGCGTCTTGTCGTTCGCAGTGCCGGCAGATCCAGCCAGGGGCAACGATGAACGAGGCTTATGAAGTGGGCTTGGCAGGGGATGTGATTTCGCTACTCTGATCAAGTTGCCAAACGCAGTGAAAAAACTCAAACCCGGGCGCCACAAGGAGGAAGCGGCTATGTGGTGCTCTAAAGCACAAGGTGCGCTGCAGGACTTGCATCCTCGCATCCTGCTATTCCCTGGGTGGTCGCCCGGGCATGTTCATGCTAGCGCTCCTGAAGAGGGGCGTGCAAGCGGGTCAGCGAGGGCCGGCGCTCAGGGCGGGACGCAAGGTGGCTTTAGCTGCGGCCGAATCGGCGTTCGCCGTTTCCTCGCGGCACGGTGCGTTCCGGCCGGGGACGGGCTTTATTCACCACGAGCGTGCGGTTCCTGAGTTTTGATCCATTCAAGGCGCGGATGGCCTCGACGGCGGCATTCTCGTCCTGCATTTCCACGAAAGCGAAGCCGCGGGACTACGCTCGGGGTAAGCGAGCCATACTCCTCAGATATCCAGGCAGGTAGGCGAGTGCCGCATCCACGGCATTGGAGGGCGCTGGCGAAATTGGTTGGCGTGTGGGGTGAGCAACGGCGAGCAAGACCCCGACAGGACCTAATGTTGTCGTTCGCGCAGTTGCGCGAGCATCGCCCGCGCATTGGGATCATCCGGAGTCAGCTGCAGTAGTTCTTCGGTGTAAGCAATGGCTGACGCCATGTTTCCACGGTCGCGCTCGAAGGCGATCAAGCCGTTGAGCACCTGGCGGTCGGTAGGGCGCCGCTGATGGGCTTGCGTCAAGACTGTGATTGCCAGGTCTGCCTGTCCGCTGGAGTTCAGCGCAACTGCATAAACGTAGCAAAAGCGAGCGTTCGATGGCTGCAAGGCGGCAGCTTTGGCCAGCAGGCTCAACGCCTCCTGGTACTGCTTTTGCCTGACCTTGAGCAGGCCGAGAGCATGGATAGGTTCGGCGGCATTCGGCGCACCCGCAATCGCCCTCTGCAACCATTTCTGCCCCTCGTCATCACGCTGCTGCTGGCGATACAAGTCGGCAAGGTTTACCATCGCGGGAATATTATTCGGATCGAGGCGAAGAGCAGTTTGTAATTCGGTCTCCGCTTCGCCCGGGCGCCCCATCTGTAAATATAGCGACGCCAGATTGACGTGGCTCTCCGGACGTTCGGCCGAGACCAGCTCGCTGGCGATCAGCTCCGTAATCTCCCGATCGAGTGCCGTCTTCTGCTCCTTTTGCAACAGACCAGGCTGAATGCCTGCAAGCAGTCGCGCCGCCTCGATGCGAACTGACCGAATTGAATCCTCCAGCAAGGGTGCGGCCAGCCGAACCCGTTCTTGTGTAGGTAGGGGCTCCAGTGCCCTCACACCTGCGCTTCTAATTAACGCGTCAGTATCCCGCAGGGCAGCCTGTACAGCGGGAAGACCTCTCGGTGTAAGGTACTCGGGTAGCAGGCTCAGTGCAGTCGCGCGTGCTATGGCGGGATTGCTCGGGTCCGCGATAAGCGCAGACAGAGCACCCTCCGCGCTCGGCAAGCCGCGACGGCCAGCGTCAATCGCCGTGACAAACCGCGGTTCTTGCCGGCGGTTCGGCCCATACCACCTGGCAACAGTCTCGGCTGCCCAGGCGCCAGATTTGTTCTTGTGGCATTGACTACAGGCGTTCGGAGTTCCGTAGGCGACCGAAAAGTCGGGGCGCGGCACTCGGAAGCTGTGGTCGCGCCTGACGTCCACCACCATGTAAGTTCGCGTCGGCATGTGACAGTTGACACACAGCGTTCCGGAGTTCTCCGCCTTGTGGTGATGGTGCTGCTCACCGCCGAATTTCGCCAACAAGTGACATTTGCCGCAGACCGCATTCATGCTGACCTGCGGCAGCTTGCCAGTATGGGGATCATGACAATCCGAGCAGGTTACGCTTTCGTGATACATCTTGCTCTGAATAAACGAGCCCCACTCGTAATCTTCCTCAAGAATCTGACCGTCGGCGTAGTACAAACCCTCTTCCAGAAGGCTCGGCACATACGAGTCGAGAAAAGGCCAGCCTAGCTGGGAATCGCTAGTGATCGGACGGCGCCGCGAATGACAGGGTGCGCAGCTGTCAATCTCCGTATGTGAGCGGGCCTGCCCCTTCCAATGCATTGTTCCCGTGTCCGGATCCGAGGCCGACCACAATCCACTAGCCGCTTTCAGGTTGACGATGAGGCCGTTCGACCCACCACGATCCTTGTAGGAGCCGTTCCTATGCGACTGCGCCCACGCTACATGGTTCGATCCGGGCCCGTGACAGGCTTCGCAGGAAACATTGATCTCCGACCATGTGGTTGCGTAACTGTCCGTGGCGAGATCGTAGTTCTTTCGAAGATTGGTGGAGTGGCATTCGGCGCACATGTAGTTCCACGTCTGATTACGTCCGGTCCAGTGCAGAGGGTCTCCAGGCGCTATCTTCTGACGGGGGTAGAGGTCAAACCACCTCTGGCCGCCCTGGCGTTGGCCGCGTGAATCCCAAGCCACAACGTAGCTTTGCAGACGGCCCCCCGGGAACGGGACGAGGTACTGTTGCAGGGGATTAACGCCAAACGTGTAGGGAAGCTCGTAGTCTTGCGCCTTGCCGTCAGGCCCCGTTGTGTTTAGCAAGAACTTTTCGCCCTCTCTCAAGAAAGAGGACGTCACGCCATTTATGCTAAAGCGTGCATCGTTGAAGTCTGCGAGAACGGTGGACTCATTCGCAATCTGCATTGCCTGAGCATGGTGAGAACCCCGCCAAGCCCGGGCCTGCTCCGCATGGCACTCTGCGCATTGCTGCTCTCCGACATTGGTAGCCGTTGCGCCAGCCGGGGCGATCGGGTGCTGCCTCATACCCGTCAAATGCCAGACGAGGAACACACCCACGGTGACCGCGATGGCCACCACGGGAATGGCGCCCTTGGGGAACACCTTCTTCGATTGTCTCTTTGACTGCCGCGTATTTCTGCGCAACTATGTGCTCCTGCGGAGTCGGTCTCCCAGCTGGCACATCGGGGTTTCCTGTTTCTACGTGCTCGGCAAGAACTATACGACTGCCAAAGCTTACAGCAACTCTGTATGACGCAAAGCTTGATCACGCGGCAAGAGATCAATCCAGTATAGCGTTTGCGGCCTTCCATTCGTTCGATGTGACCAGTAATTTTGACAGTTGGCAAGCCAGTGCTCTCTATGTATACGTGCGGCTGTGGGGGGCATGAGAGTGTTTTCCTAGGACCCACCGCTTGGCACCCCGACCGGCAAACAGTGCAATGCTTTAACAACTTTACCGGCGCGAGCTAGTGCAAGGGGGCTCGGCAAAGTGGCGGCCCGGACGCAAGACCCGCATCCGGCTGTGAATCATCTCGCAGGACAACATCGATTACGAAGAATTCTTCCGTCGCGGACGACAGAAGCCCGGTAAGGAGGGAAAGATGAATTGGAAGAAGATTGCCCGACGAATTTCGCTTGCGGCGATTGCGTTTTTTGGCTTGATGCTAATGAGCGCGATTAGCACGAGCGCGCAAACGGGCAACAAACCCAACATTATCCTGATTCTATCCGATGACTTTGGCTACGGTGATGCAGGCGTTTACGGCGGCGGTCCCAACCGCGGCATGCCTACACCCCAGATTGATCGCCTGGCGTCCGAGGGCATGACGTTTTTCACCTTCTATGCCCAACCGAGCTGCACACCTGGTCGAGCGGCAGTCCAGACCGGTCGTATCCCGAACCGCAGCGGCATGACCACCGTGACATTCCAGGGCCAACCGGGCGGCCTGCCCGCAGCGGAATGGACCTTGGCGTCCGTCCTGAAACAAGCAGGCTACAAGACGTTTTTCACGGGGAAGTGGCATCTTGGTGAGTCGGACTATGCGCTGCCGATTGCTCACGGCTACGACGAAATGAGGGCCGTTGGCCTCTATCACCTGAATGCTTACACCTACGGCGACGCTGAATGGTTTCCCGACATGAGCCCGGAACTGCGAAGCATGTTCCAGCAGGTAACCAAAGGAATGCTGTCCGGCAAAGCAGGCGGTAAAGTGACCGAGGATTTCAAGGTTAACGGCCAGTACGTGAACACGCCCGAAAAAAGTGTCGTTGGTATTCCATTCCTTGATGAGTATATCGAGAAGGCGTCGATCGAATATCTCGACAAGGCGGGCAAATCTGGTCAGCCATTCTTCATGAGCATCAACTTCATGAAGGTGCACCAACCCAACATGCCGCACCCGGATTTCATTCACAAGTCACCGTCGAAGAGCAAGTATGCAGACTCGATTGTGGAGAACGACACGCGAATCGGCCGAATCGCAGACAAAGTCCGTGAGCTCGGCCTCGACAAGAACACCTACATCTTTTGGACCACGGACAACGGCGCTTGGCAGGACGTATACCCCGACGCCGGGTACACACCTTTCCGCGGGACCAAAGGGACAGTCCGCGAGGGTGGAGTTCGCGTCCCAGCGATCGCCTGGGGGCCGGGAATCAAAGCCGGGTCCAGGAACTACGACATCTGCGGGGGCCTGGACTTTATGGCCACGTTTGCCGCCCTTGCTGGCGTGAAGCTGCCGGAGAAGGACCTCGAAGGTAAGCCCATGATCTTCGACAGCTATGACATGTCGCCGCTGCTATTTGGGACGGGGAAATGGACGCGAAACACTTGGTTCTACTTCACCGAAGACGAGCTGAGTCCTGGTGCCGTTCGAGTCGGCAACTACAAATTCGTGTTCAACTTGCGTGGTGATGATGGCGCACCGACCGGCGGTTTGGCCGTGGACAGCAACCTCGGTTGGAAGGGAGCCACGAAGTATGTTGCAGTGGTTCCGCAGGTCTTCGACCTTTGGCAGGACCCGCAGGAGCGCTATGACATCTTCATGAACAACTATACCGAACGTACGTGGATGGGCGTCGTCATGGGAGAGGAGCTGAAGAAAATCATGGCGACCTACGTGAAGTATCCGCCGCGCAAGGTGCAAAGCTACGGTTACACGGGTCCGATCACCCTCTCGGCTTATGAACACTTCCAATGGATCCGGGATCAATTGGCAAAGGAAGGCGTCACCATTCAGCTGCCCACCGGCAACTAGCACCCAGTTTTCTCAGGTGCGGTCGGTGCCTAATCTCCTGAGGACCCAAAATGCCGCGGGACTCGAAACCCTCGTCGTTTGATGCAGACTGACGGAAGGCAACCAATGCAGAAGCGATTTTTCTCAGTGCTGAGCGTCCCAGTTCTGTTTCTGTGCTTGGCGGCCGGAATAAACGCGCAGACTGAAATGGCAAGTCCGGCTACGGGGAAAACATCTGAGTCCGCCAATGAAGACGCTGGATGGCACTTCGATCTTAGCCCTTACCTGTGGTTCGCTGGAGCCCATGGGACCGTGGGAGCGCTAGGGCGATCGGTCAGCATCCATGCTAGCCCGGGTGATTTGC
>Ga0187769_10001404_pt1 | contig 13754 bp, 10 predicted proteins | sample 0116_SJ02_MP02_1_FD_133140 | JGI IMG/M metagenome (GOLD analysis project Ga0187769, IMG submission 133140) | Tropical peat soil microbial communities from peatlands in Department of Meta, Colombia - 0116_SJ02_MP02_10_MG | ecosystem: Environmental > Terrestrial > Soil > Wetlands > Peat | place... | reverse complement strand
GAGAACAACGTCATTTGGACGCTGCTGCGCAGTGACGGCAGCATCCTCGGACACACCGGACACAACGGTCGTAACGCCGGCCAGTTCCACTGGGTACACCAGATGGCGGCTGATTCTGACGGCAACCTTTATACCGGCGAAGTCGACACCGGCAAGCGCATCCAGAAGTTCGTGCTCGTGCGCTAGGACTTATGATGCCCAGTTCGTGGCGTTTAAGATTTGCAATTGCGGTGGTCGTCGCCGCGATGTGTGGCGCCCTGGGAATTAGCGGACACGGCCAAACCAGTTACCCGCCTCCGAACGATGCCCCCAACCCATACAAAACTGTCACCAATTGGGCACAATTACCGGATGGACGAAAGTGGGGGTCGGTGGCCAGTGTCGATGTAGGTCCCGACGGCAATATTTGGGCGATCGACCGCTGCGGCGCCAATACCTGTGCCGGCTCAGACCTGGACCCGATTCTTGAGTTCACCCCATCGGGCAAACTTCTGAAGAGCTTTGGGGCGGGAATTTTTGTATTTCCTCATGGGACGTTTGTGGATAAAGACGGAAACGTCTGGGTCACGGATGCCAATGTAAAGGATGGAAAAGGCCAGCAGATTTTCAAATTCAGTCCTGAAGGAAAAGTCCTGATGACGCTCGGCAAGGCGGGCATCACCGGAGAAGGGCCGGACACATTCAACCAGCCCACCGATGTGGTGGTCGCTCCGAATGGCGACATCTTTGTTTCGGATGGTCATTCTCCGACTTGTGGCGCCTCGCGAATTGTGAAGTTTTCGAAAGACGGGAAATTCATCAAGCAGTGGGGTCACAAGGGCTCGGGTGATGGCGAAATGATATGTCCTCACTCGCTCGCGATGGATTCGAAAGGTCGTTTGTTTGTCGCCGACCGCAATAACAACCGCGTCGAGATTTTCGATCAAGATGGGAAATTTATCGCGGCGTGGAAACAGTTCGGTCGGCCAAGCGGGCTTTTCATAGACAGCCGCGACATTCTGTACGTGACCGACTCAGAGTCCAAAGAGAAGCAAGAACCTGATGAGAGGCTCGGTTTCGGGTATGGGTATAATCCGGGCTGCCAGAGGGGCATTCGCATTGGTAGTGTCAACGACGGCAAAGTAACTGCTTTCATCCCTGATCCTTCGCCTTCGGGGGTCACGAGTACATCGGAGAACGTGGCAGCAGATCACGAAGGGGTAGTATATGGCGCAGAAGTCGGTCCGAAGGATTTGAAAAAATACATCAAAAAATAGGGCGATCCGGTTTTAATGATTGGCTGTTGCTTCAACGCCACTCCTCAATTGTTCCGTTCTCTTCAACGGCGGAATGATAGCGCTTCTCGAAAAACAAAATTTCCGACAAATAGCACCCGGCGTGGTGCAATTTATTGTGGGTTTCATGAAATGCGTTCAGCGGATTTTTTTTCTTTGAAGTCTTCCACTTAGAAAATATTTCCACAGCCTCAGCCTATTTCTTCCTTGACATGCATTTCTGTTTGTGACAGATACTCCCGCCGGGCCCCGCAGAGGCATGCAAGCATGCGCTTGCGATCAGGCGTTAGCAAGTAGGTGTTTGCTAACGAGTGTGGAAGGGGGACCTCGGAAGCATAGTAAGACACAATAAGTCAACCTCCCGTCGATTCTTTCTTAATTATCTGCAACAACAAGGGTTAGGTCACATAAGCCCCTGTAGTGACGGGGCGAAGCTGTAGGTAAATGACCATGAACGCAGTAAGCCAGCCTGCCTCGAAAATGATTTCTTTCTCCGATAGCCCTCCGTCGAAACGTAGTCTTGCATGTGTAGATCTGCATACTCCTCGATGGTACGCCGTATACACGCGCGCGAGGCATGAGAAGCGGGTCAGACAGCAACTGGAGGGGAGGTCCCTCGAATGTTTCCTTCCTACCTACGAATCCGTCCACCGCTGGAATGATAGGAGCGCGTTGGTAAGTTTGCCCCTATTCCCGAGTTATCTTTTCGTCCGTGTCCAGCTTGCTGACCGCGTGCAGGTAGTATCGGTTCCAGGCGTTGTCAACATCGTGGGGATCCATGGCCGCCCAAGCCCGATTCCGGATGAAGAGATTGCCCCTCTGCGCGACTGTTTCATGCGCCACATCGGAATGGAACCACACCCGTACCTCGTTGCAGGTCGATGCGTGCGAATCAGGAAGGGACCACTGGTTGAAATGGAGGGAATTCTAATACGCAGGAAGGGCCAATTCCGCTTGGTCCTTTCTGTCAACTTGATCGCACGTTCCGTTGTTGTTGAGGTCGACGTTAACGACGTCGTTGCTGTCAGCCAATGCTCCCGGAAAATGACCGCATGAACGCCTGGCAGCAGGGACATCCAATTTTTCAGATTTCCCATAAGCAGTAGTGCTACCAAACAAAGTGTTCTTGTGCGCGCACCCCAGGTCGCTTTCCTGCCGACATCCGCGCTGAACATGATGCCGAGATGCCAAGCTCACAATCGACCAGGGCGTTGAGTTCTCGCGAAAGAGTAGTGAAAGCCGCAACAGCGTTGTTTGCTGCGAAAGGCTTCGGAGGAACCTCGACCCGTGACGTAGCAAGGAAGGCCAGGGTCAACGAGGTAACTGTCTATCGCTTATTTAAGAATAAGCAGGAGTTATACGTTCAGGTTTTGGACCGCAAGATGGGACTTAAGGGACCGGAACGGCTGATTCCGAACTTGCAATTGTCCGAGGATCCCGGGAGGGCATTTGTTCTCCTGGCAGAGCGGCTGGAAGAGCACTTTGATCCGACCTTCCTGCGGCTCCTGTTTTTCGCGGCTTTGGAAAAGCCGGAGTTACTGCGCAAGCGCTATCGAGCTAGTCTCGTTTCGTTCTATGAAGTTATCGCTAGACAAATCAAGGAACAGATTGATGCTGAAATTCTGAGAGACATAGACCCAGCATTAATGGGTCGAGCCCTGGTGGGAATGATTGCTTATGATCGAATTGTTTGCGGGCTTTGCGCTGGTCTCGAATTGCTTGAAGGCAGCACCGATAGGGCCACCGACGTTTATACGGATATCTGGCTTCGCGGCGCTCTGGCATGGGAAGCACCTGCTCGTCAAAACAGGACAGAGAGACCGTTGATGCAGACCGAGGTCTTGGCGTCCAAAGTCGATAATTAGTCGCGGAGAAGCAGTATGTGGAGTACGGGCACACGGAGTCACTTCAGCGTAGCACTCGGCTGGATTGGCGTGATCTTAGCGTTTTTCTTTTGTTGCTTTACGGGGTATGTGTCTGCACAGGATCGACGCTCCTCTGCAAGTGATCAGAGCAGCAGCAGCCCCGAAGGCGATTTTGCAGTGGAGCCCGAAACCGCCGAACCAGAAGCTTCTGGGGCGGCCCTTCCTGCAGATCGATTAGTTGAAATTCTTCGTGCGCAGCCAGAATTGCTTGTCAGCGTGAGACGAACGGCGATTGGATACGTCCAGGAACAAGGGCAATCCGTATCGGAATCTGAGTTTACGGACGACGCTCTGTTCCGCCGCATCGAGCAGGATCCTCAATTACGTGTTTTGCTGACTCGCGAACTCAGAAGCCGGGGATATTTAAGTCAGGAAGACTTGGACTACCTAGCAAAACTGAATTTCGAGGCGCCGGTTCCCTCGTCATTACCGCGGGCACGGCTAACCAAGCGCACAGCAGAGAAAATTCAGCCCGATGCTCCTCGACCTGCCGAAGACCAGAATCAGCCAGCAACAACTCGCCGGAAGAACCCCTACCCGAATCTCCCTTCCCTGCAAGACCTGTATAGGCAATTTCCGAGCCAAGGGGTCGCGCTTAGGCGCTTTGGTGCTGATGTTTTCCTGAACGGGACCGGCAATCTCGACAATCTCCCGATGGATCTCCCGGCAGGCCCGGATTATGTTTTGGGTCCCGGCGATGGGTTGAACATCAACATGTGGGGGAGCGCTTCCCAAAGGCTTACCAGAACAATCGACCGCGAAGGCCGGATTGCGTTGCCAGAAGCCGGAGCAGTCGTGATAGCTGGCCAAACAGTCGCCCAAGCCCAAGAGTTGATCCAGAAAACGCTGGGCGCACAGTTTCGCGACGCCAGAGTTGATGTTTCCTTAACGCGCTTAAGGACAGTTCGTGTGTATGTGGTGGGTGACGTGGAGCGGCCGGGCGCCTACGACATCAGTTCACTGTCGACGCCCTTGAACGCTCTTTACCTGGCAGGAGGTCCAACTGTCCGGGGCTCGCTTCGCACGGTGCGCCACTACCGAGGCAAGCGGCTCATTCGCGAGGTAGACCTGTACGAACTCTTGTTGCAGGGCGTCCGCTCCGACGTGGAACGCCTCGAACCGGGCGACACCATTCTGGTCCCGCCGGTTGGTTCCCAGGTAACCGTCGCCGGCATGGTGCGGCGGCCTGCCATTTATGAGCTGAAAGGCGATAGCGAGCTAGCGGATGTGCTGCAGCTTGCTGGAGGTGTGCTGGTATCTGCCACTCTACGGCAGATCAATGTTGAGCGCATTGAAGCTCACGAGAGACGGGTGATGCTGAAGGTTAACCTGCCCAATGCCAACGACAAGGAAAGTCTTAACAAGGCGCTCGGCAGTTTCACGGTTCAAGATGGAGACCGCGTCACAATTTCCCCCATCCTGCCTTACAGCGAAAAGACGGTTTATCTGGAAGGCCACGTATTTCGTCCCGGAAAGTATCCCTATCATGAGGGACTCCAGATCAGCGACCTGCTCCACTCCTACCAGGACTTACTTCCGGAGCCCGCCGATCGAGCGGAGATCGTGCGCCTGGTGCCACCCGACTATCATCCCGAGGTGATCGAATTCAGGCTGGGCGATGTTCTGACCGGCGACGATCCCATTGAACTACAGCCCTTCGACACCGTTCGGATCATTGGCCGCTACCAAATCGATGCGCCCAAAGTCTCCATCTATGGCGAGGTTCTCAGACCAGGGGAGTATCCTCTGGCGCAAAGCATGACTGCGGCTGAACTGGTGCGTTTGGCTGGTGGCTTCAAACGCAGTGCCTTTACCAAGCGAGCCGATATCACCAGTTACGTCGTCCAGAACGGCAGCAGAGTTGTCACCCAACACAAAACCGTCGAGATCGCCAGCGCGCTTCTCGGAAATAGCGCGGTCGACGCCCTCTTGAAGCCTGGCGATGTGGTAACCATACACCAATTGGCGGGCTGGAAGGACATCGGCGCCTCAGTTACCGTGAGCGGTGAAGTCTCGTATCCCGGCACCTATGGAATTGAGGAAGGGGAGAAGCTGAGTACATTGTTGATGCGGGCTGGAGGGTTCAGCAGTTACGCATATCCCGAGGGAGCTGTTCTTGAGCGTATGCAAGTGCGTGAACTGGCTGAGCGCAGTCGGACCGAACTGATTCAGCGCATCGAGGCCGCTAGCGCTAATCCTAAACTGTCGCCTACTTCGTCAGAACAAGAGCAGGCTCAGCTCATGCAAGCGATGTTCCAACAGCGCCAGGAAATCCTCCGCTCCTTGCGTGCCCAACCGGCAACTGGACGCCTGGTTATCAAGATTTCTCGTGACATCAAGAGCTGGCAGAACACTCCCGCTGATATCGAGTTGCGTGCGGGCGATGTGCTTACCATTCCCAAGAAGCCCAGTTTCGTCTTGATCAGCGGCCAGGTATATAACGCCACTGCCATTACCTACATCCCCGGGAAGAATGCGGAGTGGTACCTGAGACAGGCGGGCGGTCCCACAGAGCAGGCGAACAAGAAAGACATTTACATTATTCGCGCCAATGGTTCCGTATTCGGCGAGGGAAGCTCCGGATCGGGTTGGTGGAAGGGCAATGTGCTGAGCGCCACCATGCACCCTGGGGACACCTTGGTCGTTCCGGAAAGGATCATTATCCCTTCTAACTTCTGGAAAAACGCCCTCACAACCGCCCAGTTAGTCTCATCGATGGCGATCGCGGCTGCAGCCGTGCACTCGTTCTAGCCAACGGCTCGGAAAAGGCTGTTCAAGCACCACCATTCCAGATCAGGATTCGCTTGCATCCCGCTGCTGGGTTCGGATGATGTGGCGACACATAGGACAGCATGCAGTTCTCGTGCTTGTCGTGAGCGTGCTCGTGCTTACCGCAGGACAAGCACAGAATGCGCCAACCCATGGCGAAGCTGACCAGACGGACAAAGCAGAACAGTTGCGAAAGCAGATCGAACAGCTGAAAAGAAATCTGTCGACTCCCGAAAAGCAATTAGCCGAGGAAGAGAAGAGGAGGCAGGACGAAGAAGCGGCTGATGAAGCAACGAGGCACGAACCGGAGTTGGCCCCTACGGAAAACATGACTCAAGAGGCACAGGATCGTTCGCAGGGATTTGTGGTAAATCGTCCGCACATCTCCGTGGAGCGTAGTTTTGGTTCTAACATCGTTGCCGATCAGAAGGCTTTTTGGACGAGCCCGCTGCGCATCCGCCTGAACGACGCGCCTGCGCTATTTCCGTTTTTTGCGGTCACGGCGCTTACAATCGCCAGTGACAACTCCATCGAGCAGCGATTGCCCGACAGTTCGACTCTGATTCAACGCAGCCGGAGCTTCTCGAATTACGGTACCGCGTCGCTGATCGCGGCGGCGGGCGGTTTTTATCTCCTTGGCAAGACAAAGAATGACAATCATGCCCAAGAAACCGGCTTCCTGGCCGGGGAAGCGGTGGTCGACAGTTTCCTGGACGCAGAGGCCATTCAGCTAGCGACTGGTCGGATGTCGCCGCTCGAGGGAAATGGCCGGGGCGCATTTTGGCAAGGCGGGAGTTCTTTCCCCTCGGACCATTCCGCGGCTGCATGGTCAGTGGCAACCATCATCGCCCACGAATACCCGGGATTGCTGACAAAATTGCTGGCCTACGGTGCCGCCTCGGGAATTAGCGCGGCGCGGGTCATTGGCCGCGAGCACTTTGCCTCCGACGCCCTCGTCGGTAGCGCACTGGGCTGGTACACAGGTTGGCAGGTTTATCGCACGCATCACAATCCTAACCTGGACGGCGCGGAATGGGGCACCTTCGAGCGCAGCCACGAACCAATGAAGGCCCGGGACATGGGTTCTCCGTATGTGCCTCTGGACAGCTGGATCTATCCCGTATTTGATCGCCTGGTGGCGATGGGTTACGTGCACACAGGATTTGCCGGGCTCAAGCCTTGGACGCGCATGGAATGTGCCCGGTTGGTGCAGGAGGCCGGGGGTTGGATGCAGGACGATGACCAGCACGATCAACAAGTAGTCCGGCTTTATCACGCATTGCAGAGCGAGTTTTCCCAAGAAATCGGCCTGTTGGATGGCGGTCGAAACGTCGGAGGAAAAGTGGAATCGCTTTACACGCGCTCCACGGCGATATCTGGCCCTCCCCTGACGGATGGCTACCACTTCGCCCAGACGATCTATAACGACTTTGGCCGGCCCTACGCGGAAGGCTTCAACCAGATTACCGGCGCCTCGGCGCGTGCCGAAGCCGGACCGTTTGCATTTTACTTGCGTGGGGAATATCAGCACGCTCCTGCTTTGCCGCCGCTGCCGTTGAACGTGCGACAGGCGATTGCCGCCGCGGATTTGAATCCTGTATTGCCTGCCGCGGTTCCGGCGGACATCAACCGTTTCCAGCTCCTCGATAGCTATGTCGCGCTTAACTTCAAGGGGCTACAGTTTTCGGCGGGCCGGGAGAGCCTGTGGTATGGACCAGGGCAAAGCGGACCGTTGATTTGGAGCAACAACGCGGAACCGGTTCCCATGGTTCGCATCAGCCGGAACTCGCCCATCAAGCTCCCGGGCATTCTTTCCCGGCTGGGGCCGGTACGTTCCGAGTTCTTCTTCGGGCAGCTGCAAGGCCATCATTTTCCACCGCGTGCGTACATCCACGGTGAAACGCTGGCCATCAAGTTCACCCCCAACCTGGAATTCGGGTATACGCGGACCGTGGTGTTTGCCGGCTTGCCCCAGCCACTCACCTGGGGAACGTTCTTCTCAAGCTTCTTTAAGGTCAACTCTGGTAGTGAGAATCCGCTTCAGAAACCGGGGGAGCAGCAAAACAGCCTCGAATGGACCTACCGGATGCCCGGGTTGAGGAATTGGATGATCATCTATGGCAACGCCTTGGAGGAAGAGTATCCGATTGCGTTTGCGGCGCCGCGCCGCGCGGCGATGAACCCCGGCATATACATGCCCAAGTTTCCGAAGATTCCCAAGCTAGATTTCAGGATCGAGGCGGCGTATACCAACGTTCCTTCAGCACACAACGACGGAGCCGGACATTTCGTCTACTGGAAGGTCTTCTACCATGACGCTTTTCTCAACGATGGTAACCTTCTTGGGAACTGGATCGGCCGGGATGGAATAGGGATCCAGGCCTGGAGTACCTATTGGTTGTCGCCGCGCAGCACGCTTCAGCTGAACTTCCGGAGGGCGACGGTATCACGGTATTTCCTGGAAGGCGGAGAGTACAACGATTTCGGCGCCCGTGCCGACCTCTTGATCCGGCCCCAGTTCAGCCTGGCGAGCTCCCTGCAATATGAGCAGTGGGATTTCCCACTGCTTTCAACCACTAAAAACTCGAATTTTACGGCTTCCTTGCAGCTGACCTACTGGCCCCATTGGAAGACTCGATAGGCACGTCTCTCGCTAAGCGGCAAAATGTGAACAAAGACCTAGACAATCCCGGGCCACAGGCCGTTGCCCGCAATGTTCACGAGCAGGCCTCAGAAGACTTGCAAGAAAGAGCTGCACGCGAGCGCATCGTAGGGTACCTGCGGCTGCTGTGGCAAAGCCGCCGGCTGATGCTTCGCGTGGCACTGGCTGGTTTTGCGTGTTCTGTCATCGTGGCTCTGCTACTGCAAAAGCGTTACGAGGCGACAACGCGGCTGATGCCACCAGACGACCGGCCGACCGCAGGTCTCTCCATGCTGGCTGCCTCGGTTGCCGGGCAGGCCGGAGCGCTTGGGTCACTGGCAAATGACATCCTGGGCATGAAGAGATCGGGGGCGCTGTTCGTCGGAATCCTGGAAAGTCGAACCGTCGAAAACCGGCTGATTGACCGCTTTCAGTTGAAGCAAGTTTACCGGACCGGTCTTTACGAGGACGCCCGAAGGCGTCTGGAAGCGAACACTTCGATTGCCGAAGACCGCAAGAACGGAATCATCACGATCAAGGTCACCGACACGGATCCCAAGCGGGCTGCAGCGCTGGCGGCAGCTTATGTCGAAGAGCTCGACCGCCTGGTTTCACAGCTTTCGACCTCTTCTGCGCACCGCGAGCGTGTTTTCCTGGAAGACCGGCTGGAATCGGTGAAGCAGGACCTTGACGCCGCCGCGGAGAAACTAGGCGAGTTTTCGAGCAAGAACACCACCATTGACATACAAACGCAAGGAAAGGCCATGTTGGATGCGGCCGCGCAACTGCAGGGCCAGCTGATCGCGGCACAAGCGCAGCTGCAAGGCCTCCGGCAGATCTACACCAACAACAATGTGCGCGTGCGCGAAGGCGAGGCGCGCATTGCCGAGCTCGAGCGTCAGCTCGAGAAGCTCGGCGGCGTAAATCCCTCTCCGGTAAGAAATATTTCGGCGGCCTATGACGATCCTTTGTACCCATCGATCAAGCAGCTTCCCTTGCTGGGGATCACCTACGCCGACCTCTATCGCCGGACCAAGATTGAGGAAGCTGTTTACGAAACGCTGACACAACTGTACGAGCTGGCCAAGGTGCAGGAGGCCAAGGAAACCCCCAGCGTCAAAGTTCTGGATGCGCCGACTCCGCCGGAGCGTAAGTCGTATCCGCCCCGCACATTGATTGCCGCATTTGGAACGGCTATGTCGCTGGCCTTTGGAGCGGTTTGGATTTTGGCCTCAGCTTTCTGGACGACGTCTGACCCGTCGGCTCCCGGTAAACGACTCTTGCTGGAGGTCGCAGGTGACGCCCGAAATGATCTGAGAGCGCTTTCCGAGAAGCCGTCTTTTGCCGGTGGGATTGCGCGACGGTTGTTGCACCGTTCGAAAAACAACGGTTTGCCGTCCGAGTCCTGAGGCGGCTGCAGTCAGTTGAACAAGCAGCGGGGTAAATCACATCGGTTCAGTAGGTGTAGAGGAGAGGGGTGATCCTTTCTGCCGAGGAGGCGCGATGAAAATACTGATCTTGGGCGGTGACGGCTATTTAGGTTGGCCGACGGCTATGTATCTGTCGCTGCGCGGGCACCGCGTCGGCTTGGTGGACAACTTCGCCAAGCGCCGCTGGGAGATGGAACTCAACGTCGAGCCGCTGATGCCGATTCGCACCCTCCACGACCGCGTGGACGCGTGGCGTGAGTTGACGGGCGAGGAGATCGACCTCTTCGTCGCGGACCTGCGCAACTACGGCGCTGTGGAAGGAATGCTCCAAGCATTTCGCCCTGACGCCATTGTGCACTATGGCGAACAGCCCTCGGCGCCTTATTCAATGATCGACCACAATCGTTCAGTCTTCACGCAGGTTAACAACATCACCGGCACGCTGAACGTGCTGTGGGCCATGCGCCAGGCGGTGCCGGAATGTCACCTGGTCAAGCTGGGAACGATGGGCGAGTACGGCACTCCGAACATTGACATCGAAGAAGGCTTCATCGAAATCGAACACAAAGGACGCCGGGATATGTTGCCGTTCCCGTGCCAGCCGGGCTCGTTCTACCACCTGTCGAAGGTCCACGACAGCCACAACATGCGATTTGCCTGCCGGGTGTGGAAGATGGCCGCAACAGATCTGCATCAAGGCGTTGTGTACGGAATCGAGACCGACGAGACGCGGTTCGATGACCGGCTGGCAACCAGCTTTCACTACGACGAGGTATTTGGCACCGCCATCAATCGCTTTTGCGTGCAAGCGATTGCGGGCATCCCCTTGACGGTCTACGGAAAAGGGGGACAAAACCGGGGGTTTCTGAATATCCGCGACACGCTACGTTGCGTTGAGCTGGCCACACTGAATCCGGCAAAGCCGGGCGAGTACCGGGTCTTCAACCAGTTCACCGAAACCTTCAATGTGACGCAGCTGGCGGAATTGGTTGCGGCACAAGCCCGACAGCTGGGCATTGCTGCCGAGGTTGCGCTGGTGGAGAACCCTCGCGTGGAACTCGAGGAGCACTATTACAATCCGGCTCACACCAAGCTTTTGCAACTCGGCCTGGAACCGCATTTTCTTTCCGACGTGCTGCTGCACAGCATGCTGCAACAGATCGAGAAGTTCAAACACCGCATCAAGCGGGACATTATCCTGCCGCGGGTGAAGTGGAACGGAAAGACCGGCGAATTGGAAGAACTCAAGCTGATGTGGGCTGGAGCGTGAGATAGGCCGGGGGAATGCAAAAAGAACCCGAGTCCCAAATGAAAAATGTTCTGGTCACCGGTGGCGCTGGCTTTATCGGCGCAAACCTCGTCCGGCAGCTAACCCAAACCGGCTACAGCGTCACCGTGTTCGACAACTTGAGCGTGGGCTCCCGAGAGAGTCTGCGTGGCGTCGCGGCCGAGTTGATTGAAGGCAACATCCTCGATCGCACGGCAGTGGCATCTGCGGTGCGGGACCGGGACGGGATCGTCCACCTGGCGGCGCAAACTGGCGTGCCGGCCTCACTCGCGGACCCGCACATGGATTGCGAAGTGAACGTGATTGGTACGCTAAATTTGTTGGAGGCATGCCGCGGCGAAGCCGAGCGCAGGACATGCCCTAATAACGGAACGCCGAAACAGAAGCGCTTCCCGCGATTCATTTTTGCCTCGTCCAATGCGCCGCTGGGGAGGCAAACGCCCCCGGCAACCGAGGACAAAGCGCCATTGCCCGTGTCGCCTTATGGCGCGAGCAAACTCGCAGGAGAGGCCTACTGCCTCGCCTACCACGGCTCGTGGGGAGTGCCGACCGTCGCACTGCGGTTCGGAAACGTGTACGGGCCGTTTTGCTCCCACAAGGGAAGCGTGGTGGCAAAGTTCATGAAAGAGATTTCCGCCGGGCGCAACTTGCAGATCGATGGCGATGGGGGACAAACGCGCGACTTCATTTACGTGGGCGATTTGTGCCGGGCGATCCAACTCGCGCTAGAGTCCGACGTGAGCGGAGAAGTTTTTCAGGTTGCGACAGGGATCGAGACTAGCATTCGCGAGCTCGCAGAGCTGATCCAGCAGGCGGCAGGCACGCGCATGAAAATGCACCACGGTCCGGCGCGGCAGGGCGACGTGCGAAGGAACTATTCGTTGGTGGAAAAGGCCCGCGACCAGTTGGGTTGGGAGCCTGCCGTTAACTTGGTGCGGGGACTGAACGATACATTCCACTGGTTTTTTGGTCATTTCGCGGCTTCGGGAGAGTCAGGGAACAGGCCCTGAGTCCAGATTTAGCAGGGGAAAGGCATCTCCCCAATGGCACAAGCATGAAGAACGCGAGTGACGCCTCTACTGTAGAAGTGATTTCGAGTACGTTCGCGACTCAACAATCCAAGGAACGCCTCGGGCTGAGAACTAGCACGGGCATAAGTGCGTTTCTGCTAGTGGGGGGACTCCTGGAAGTAGCCAAAAATTTGGCGATCGCCTACAGGTACGGGTCAGGGGGCGGGACTGACGCGTTCTTTGCCGCCTTCGTACTACCCGCGACCTTTGCGATGTTTTGGGTTTCCTCATGCCAGGTGGGTTTGGTGCCCCTCTTAGCGCTCTGGGCTAGAGATGCGGAGGGGCAGATCGAAAAGCGGATGAGTGCAGTTCTCGCGGTGTCGGGGATGCTCACACTCGGACTCACGGGAACCGCGTACGTTGCTGCACCCGGTCTGATGAACCTCATTGTCCCTGGCTTCAGCGAGGGTCACAAATTGCAAGCCGTGCGAATGTTTCGTGGGTTGGCGCCCCTCTTCGCGTTGGTCGGAATAACAGGGGTTCTGAGTGCTTTCTTGAACAGCCGCCGCAGCTTCCTGTTGCCTGCGGCGCAGAAACTCTGCGTGAATGTGGTCGTTCTAGTGGGGCTGGTCATCTGGTATTTCCGCGCTCAAATTGAACGGCTTCCGTCGTTGATCGTCCTTGGCTCGCTGGCCTACGCGTGCATCCTGATCGCAGAGACATGGGGGGTGGCGTTTCAGTCCGTTCAGCGGCTGAGCAAAGCGGAGATCCGCGCCCTGCTGGCCGCGGTGTTGATACCGTTCGTCACCCTGATTGCCCGTCAAACAAGCCAAGTCGCAGAACGGGCGATTGCTTCATACCTCCCGGCAGGAAGCATATCGGCTCTGACGTATGCCTTTCAGTTAGTGGGGGGCGGCGGTGCCGTGATTGTTGCCGGTGTCACAACCTCACTAATGCCGTCACTCGCGCAGCAAAAATCGCCATGGATGAAGCTCGAGATGGTCCGGCAGGGTTTTTATTATTTGACAGTGGTTCTCTTGCCGGTGGTTTTCGGTGGGTACGTGCTTGCTGGCCCAGTCGTCATGATCTTGTTCCAGCATGGTGCGTTCACTGCCGCAGACGCATCGGCAACTGCACGCATGTTTCAAGCTTACGTTTTTGGCATGATCTTCGCAGGGATGGCGATGCTGTTCCAAGCGCCATTCTGGGCTGACCGGAAGTATCGTGTTCTGGTGATACACAACAGTTTAATCGCGGTCGCCAATGTCGCCTTTGACCTAGCCCTCGTTCCATTCTTGGGAGCCACGGCGCTAGCTCTGGGGTACACCCTGGCCGCACTTCTCTCCAGTCTACGCATGGCGTGGCTGCTATCCAAGAATTACGGTACCGTCCTCCCCAAGGACAAACTAGGAACCGT
>Ga0187769_10001403_pt1 | contig 13755 bp, 11 predicted proteins | sample 0116_SJ02_MP02_1_FD_133140 | JGI IMG/M metagenome (GOLD analysis project Ga0187769, IMG submission 133140) | Tropical peat soil microbial communities from peatlands in Department of Meta, Colombia - 0116_SJ02_MP02_10_MG | ecosystem: Environmental > Terrestrial > Soil > Wetlands > Peat | place... | reverse complement strand
TCCCCCTCCTGAGAGCGTCAATGCACGTGTCGTTTTGTCCGGGATTCCTCCGGATGTCTCCCCATCTGGCGTGAATATTCGCGCTTTCGCGGCCTTTCTGCAAGACAGACGCGAGGCGCTGACGGGCGCGCGTACCCCGGGCAGCCCGAGGGATGTTTAGTGCACTCGACAAACCAGCCTCGAGGGCTCGGACGGAGTCCGGAAATGGCACCTCGCGGCGGCACCACGAGCATCAAGGTGCGTCCGGAGTTGAAGGCATAGCTGCTCCGCCAGCGACGGCGGCGGATGTGGGCCACCGCTCACCGGCCCTGTGCACCGAGCAAGAAAGGCCAATTTCCCAGTCCGTCAACGGGAGCCGCTCAACCGGCTTCTACCCCCCTGGTTTGAAAATGTAACCGGGCCCGATCGAGACCTCGGCCGGAATCGGCGGAAGGTCCGAGAACAACTCGGGATGCTCCTTCATTACCTTGAGGATGTACTTGGGTTCGATGTGCTGATTGACGTCGAAGGTGGATTTCAGGAGCCCGAGCCGCTGCAGTCGATCCTCCGCGCTCCATAGCGCCCGATAATTGTTGGAGGACAAGCGCCGATCGTTCTGCTGGATGTTGAACTGCATGGCGGCTTCGGCCACCTCGGCCTTGAGCCCGGGAATCCACCGCGTCGCAACCTGCGCCGCCTGCTTGGGATTGGCGCGCATCCATTTGTCGGCTTCGGAGAGCGCAGCGAGAAATCTCTCGACTGTGTCGCCGTTCTTGTCCACCCACGTGCGCAGCCCGACGTTGAACCCGAGATAGGCGATGACGTCGCCGCCGCGGATGACTTCGATGGCGCCCGGAACGTCCTTGAGCGCCACGATCGGCCAGGGGTCCCAGCCGGAGAACGCGTCGATGCCCTTGGCGAGCAGCGCCACGCTCATGTCGGGCGGCGGCGTATTGACCAGCGTGACATCGTCTGGCGTCAGGCCCGCCTTCTCCAGCAGGGCCAGGATGTAGAGATGGTTGATCGTGCCGAACGAGGCGGCGATCTTCTTGCCCTTGAGGCTCTTGAGATCGCCTTTGCCAATACCGGAATCCGCGCGGGCGATCAGCGCCATCGTGGCGTCCGAGCCGAACTTCGTGGCACTGCCGCTGTAGTTGCCGAGCGCCACGAGATCCATGCCGCGCACCACCGCACCGATCATCGGCACGCCGACCTGCACCAACTCGCTTTCGCCGGCCTGCAGCGCGTTGAGCGCGTCGACGCCGGTGGCGTAGGGCCGGGCGATGGTGACATCCAAGCCCCATTTCTCGAAGAAGCCGCGCTCGAGCGCGATCGGCAGACCGATCTGATCGATCCCTGTGACCATGCCGGCCTTAAGCTTGACCGGAGTCTGGGCGTCCGCGGCCGCCGGCACAGCGAGCAGCGAGCACAGCAGCAAGAACCAGCGCATCATGGCGTCATCCTCCCTCTAACGGCTCCACCCGGCGCACCCAATAGGGCCGGGCGACGGCGACCAGATCCGTCGATCTTACCCCGCGCAATTCGACAGAGTTGTCTTCGGTCCCCGAGACTCTTCCGAACCGCTGCAGCGCCAGCACATGGAACCGCTCGGGCGGAAACGGCAGCGTCACCAATATGTTTACTCGTTCGCCTTCCGCGGTCAACCCGGCGGCGATTTTTCCGGGGGCGGCGAGCGTAAGCCAGAGCTGCCATCCGAGATAGCCGGCAAGGAGGAGGATCGCGATGCGACCCTTCGCCGAGCGCAGCGTTGCGGCAATGATCTTCATCCGGATCGCACCAGATGCAGCACCCGAGCTGAAAGCGTCTTGAATGCCGCGTCCTCGATGAGCGTGTCCCAGACGCGCGGCCGCGGCAGCGGCACGTCGACCTCGGCGAGCAAGCGGCCCTTCGAGAGCACGATCACTCGCTCGGCGAGAAATATCGCCTCGTTGACGTCGTGGGTGATGAAGATGACGGTCGGCCGCCGCGCCTGCCAGATCCGGGTCAGCTCCTCCTGCAAAGTCATCCGGGTCTGCGCGTCGACGCTTGCAAACGGCTCGTCCATCAACAGGATGTCCGGCTCATTCGCCAAGGCCCGCGCCACGCCGACGCGCTGCTGCATGCCGCCGGAAAGCTCGTTGGGGTAACGGTCCGCGGCGTTGCCGAGGCCGGCGAGCGCCAGATATTCCCGCGCGATCCGTTCGCGCTCCGTCTTGCCGGCGCCGCGCATTTTCGGTCCGAACGCCACGTTCTCCAGCACGGTCTTCCACGGAAAGAGCGCGAACGATTGGAACACCACGCCGCGATCAGGGCCCGGTCCGCTGATCCGGCGTCCATCGAGTACGATGTCGCCGCTCGACGCCGGAACGAAGCCGGCGATCATATTGAGGATCGTGGTTTTGCCGCAGCCGGACGGCCCGACGAGCGAGACGAATTCGCCTTCGTTCACGCTGAGCGAGACGTCGCGGACCGCCGTCACGTGCGCGCCCGCATAGGGGTCGAAGTAGGTCTTCGACAGATTGCGGATCAAGAGCCCCTTCACCGCGCTATTAGCCCCCAACGCTGGCCGGTGGCGCGCTCGATCGGCACCAGGACCCAGCCGTCGACGACGCTCCACAGCAAGCCGAGGATGATCATCCCGAGCAGGATCTCGACCACCGATCCGGCGCGGCGTGCGTCGAACATCAGAAAGCCGATGCCGCTGGTGCCGACGATGATCTCCGCGGCAATCAGCGCGCGCCAGCCGTAGCCGAGCCCGTTGCGCAGGCCGGTGACGATGTTGGGAAGCGCGCCGGGCACCACCACCTCCCACAGAATGCGCGCTCGCGAGGCTCCCAGGCTCAGGGCGGCGCGATGCAGATCGATGGGCACCGATCGCACCCCGAGCACCGTGTTGAGCACGACCGGGAACAGCACGGTGTAGACGATGACAAAGGTCATGGTCGCCAGGCCGAACCCGAACCAGATCAACAGGATCGGCAGCCAGGCAATGTCGCCGATCGCCTGGAAGAACAGCAGTACCGGCCAGAGCGCGGAATAGGCGCGCGGGCTCATGCCCAGCCACAGACCGAGCGGGATGCCGAGCGCCGTTCCGGCGGCGGCGCCGACCGCGAGACGCACGACGCTGTCCTCAAGATAGTCGGGAAGGATGCCCTTGTAGACGAGCGAGCCGAAGGATCGCACCACCTCGAGCGGTCCCGGGAAGAACGCACGGGGAAAGATTGCGGATTCTGCGACGATCGCCCAACTCGCTATGAGCGCAATGAATGGGATCGCGGCGGCGACGCCCGGCCATCGCGTGGTCCGTCGCGCATAGAAGCTCCAGAGCCTGAGCAGAGTCGTCATGCGCGAACCAATCCCCACCGCTCGATGGTCGCCCGCTCGAGCGGCGCGAGCAGTAGCCGGTCGAGCAGCAGCCACAGGACCCCGATCACGACCATGCCGAAGACGATGACCTCGGTGCGGTAAAAATCGCGGGCGAGGAACAGCATGTAGCCGAGTCCGACGTTCGTCGCGATCATCTCCGCCGCGATGAGGCCGCGCCAGGCGAAGCCGAGCCCGGTCCGGATACCGGTCACGATGTTGGGCAGCGCGCCCGGCAACAGCACCTCGGTGAGCATCGTCCAGCGCCGAGCGCCGAGCGAAGCCGCCGCGTGACGCAGTGGCAACGGTATGCTGGCGACTCCGAGGAGCGTGTTGTATGTGACGACGAAGAACACCGCGTTGAAGATCACGAAGGTGATGGCGCCGAAACCGTAGCCGAACCACAGTGTCGCGATGGGAATCCAGGCGATGCCGGCCAGCACCGAGAAGAACCGGAACAGGGGTGCCAGGAAGCTCGACACCGCAGGGCTCACCCCCATCGCCACGCCGAGCGGAACGCTCGCGAGAATGGCGAGCGCGGTGCCGACGGCGACGCGCAGCAGGCTCGCGGCCGCGTGCATCACGAGCGAGCCGTCCCGAATGGAATCGAGGCCAGCGCGAGCCACGTCTAGCACGCCGGGAAAAATCCGCGGATCGACACCGAAGGCGCGCACCACCCCAGCCCACAGCAACACCAGCACGAAAAGCGGCGCGACGAAAGCTATGCCGGCGCGAGGCGAGCGGACTTGCCGAGCCATTGGGTTAATCCGACAACCCCCACTTATCCGGGTTCCCGGACGGCATTTTGCGGCCTTTCGGGTTTGCCAACAAGCCCGACGCGGAATGCTAGAGTCCCTGTCGCTTTGGCAGCGCGAAAAATCGGCTTCGTGCTTATTTTTAGGGTTGACAGGCTGCAAGGGCGAGCGTAGAGGCGGTGCGACCGTCGGCCGGGACTGCGCTCGGCGGCGGCAATGCGGCCATAGAGAGCAAGATGGACTGCGACAGTAGCGGGGCTCGTCCGCCTCTCGCCCTGCGGGCGGCGGCCGGGCTTCCGGAAATGGATGGGACTTCTCCCTGCCGCAAGGGCGGGGTGAGCGCGGCTCGCTTCGGCGCCGTCTAGGCGCGCCCGGCTCACCTTCCGGCTCCCGCGGCGGGGCGGGCGAGGAAGGTGCTCCATGCTGAGAATCCTCACCGGAACGTCGCGCCTTGCGGGCGCGGTCGCGGCCTTTCGCCACAGCCACTCAGTCGTTCCCTTCAGCCGCTTCGATCAGGACCCCTAGCTCTCGGCCGCCCGGCGCCTGCCGCATCGGGTCTGAGAGCACGCAAGGGCGCACGGGCGCGCTCCCGCGCCGGCGCTTCCTCGTGCACTGATCGAACGCCTCATCGCTGAAGCTGAAAGAGTCGTGCCATGTCCCTCGTCCAAGAAACGCTGGCGCCGCGCGGCGCAGCACTCGACGATGCCCACGTCGGCCACATTCACGGTGCGCTCGGCACCATCCTTCAACACGATACCGGGCCCCGGTACGGCTGGCGTGCCCGCCTCGTGACCCTTCTCGCCGTGCTCGGTCCCGGCCTCATTGTGATGACCGGCGACAACGACGCCGGTGCCTTCGCCACCTACACCCAGGCAGGCCAGAATTACGGCACGACGCTGCTGTGGACGCTGCTGCTTCTCGTCCCCGTGCTCTACGTGAACCAGGAGATGGTGCTGCGCCTGGGTGCGGTCACGCGCGTCGGCCATGCGCGGCTGATCCTCGAGCGCTTCGGCCGCGTCTGGGGTGCCTTCAGCGTGATCGACCTCTTCATTTTGAACGGGCTTAGCGTCGTCACCGAGTTCATCGGCATCAGCCTGGCCCTCGATTATCTCGGCCTGCCCAAACTCGCGGGCGTGCCGCTCGCGGCCGTCCTCGTGGTCATGGCGGCGAGCACCGGCAGCTTCCGGCGCTTCGAGCGCTTCTCGCTCATGCTCGTTGTCGGGAGCTTCCTCCTCGTTCCCATCATCGTGATCGCCCATCCGCCGCTCGGCCAGATGGCGCGCGACCTCATCCTGCCGCAGATGCCCAAAGAGGGCGAGCTCAGCGACGCGATGCTGCTCATCATCGGCATCGTGGGGACCACGGTCGCGCCCTGGCAGCTCTTCTTCCAGCAGAGCTACGTGATCGACAAGCGGCTCACCTCGCGCTTCGTGAACTACGAGCGCGCGGACCTCGTCATCGGCATTGTCGTCATCACGGTCGGCGCCGTGGCCTTGATGGCCTTCGCCGCGGCGGCCTTCGAGGGTACGGCTGACTACGGCAAGTTCACCGACGCGGCCGGCATCGCCGCCGGACTCGACAAGTACGTCGGTCCCGTGGCGGGCGTGCTGTTCGCGCTCGCGCTCATCGACGCGAGCATCATCGGCGCCGCCGCGGTGTCGCTCTCGACGGCCTACGCCATCGGCGACGTGCTCTCGCTCAAGCACTCGCTCCACCGCACGCCGGGCCAGGCCAAGGCCTTCTACGCCGTCTACGGCGGGCTCATCGCGCTCGCGGCGGCGCTCGTGCTGATCCCGGGCACCCCGCTCGGGCTTCTGACCGAGGCGGTCCAGGTGCTCGCGGGCGTGCTGCTGCCGAGCGCCACGGTCTTCCTCCTCCTCCTCTGCAACGACCGCGCGGTGCTCGGGCCGTGGGTCAACGGGCACTCGGTCAACTTGTTCACGGGTGCGGTGATCGCGGTTCTCGTCATGCTCTCCATCATCCTCACGGCCTCGGTGCTCTATTCGGACATGAGTGCCGATGCAATCGTCGAGCTCCTGGCGGGCGGCAGCGTTCTCGCCCTCGTCGTCTTCCTCGTCTCAGACGGTCTGCGCCGCCGCCGTCGCGGACGCGGCGAGGGAGAGATCGACCGCTCCGAGCGCAAGGCCTGGCATATGCCGCCACTCGAGACGCTCGCGCCCATCAGGCTGACGCTCGGCCGGCGCATCTGGCTCATCGTGCTGCGCGGCTATCTCATCGCCGCGTGCGGTCTCGTCATTTTCCGCGTCGTCCAACTGGCAATGGGTCAGGGGTGAAACGAGCCGAGATGGACAGTCAACCTAGAAGCGCCCCTGCCTCGATCCGCTCGGTCATCGAGCCAGGGGCGAGTGAGCGTTCTCCGGCCGCGCGGGCCGGGCAAAGGCGGAGCCTGCCAAGCGAGCGTTAGGCTCCGAGCCCTCTCGCGCCGCCGTCGGGCGAGAGGAGAGCTGATATGTCGCTTCTTTCCAAGCTCACCGGATTTTACCGGGTGACGACCGGCAGGACCTGGGTGTGTTTTCTGGCATTGGCTGCCGCTGGTCTCGCTTGCGGCGTCTATTTGGCCCTGGCAGCGATGCCGAACGACCCCGTGACCGCTCATGCGGGTACGCCTGCGGGTGCGGCGACGCCCGAAGCAGCGCCCCGCCATGAGGCCGGAAAGGTCGTCGTTCCTGACGCCTCGCCGTTGCGCGCGGAGCTCGTCATCGCGCCGGTGACTGTTCAACGGGTCACCCGTAAGCTCGTTCTTCCGGCCATGGTCGAGGCCGATCCCGCCCGGACAGCCAAGGTCATGCCGGCGCTCTCCGGCCACATCATCGAGCTGAAAGTCGCGCTAGGAGACCGCGTCGGTCAAGGCCAAGTGCTCGCGGTCTTGAGCTCCGCCGATCTGGCGCAAGCCTATGACGACGACGACAAGGCCCGCTCCGCCTTGCAGCTCGCGAAAAAGGCGCTCGAGCGCCAACGCGGGCTGACCACGATCCAGACGGGCGCGGTCAAGGATCTCGAGGCCGCCGAGGACGCCTATCGGCAGGCCGAGGCGGAATATGAGCGCGCGGAAACCAGGCTTAAGGTGATCGGCGCCGCCGCGGGCGGTCGCGAGAAAGGGCGCGTCCTCACGGTGCGGGCGCCCATCGCCGGGACGATCACGGATCTCGAGGTCGCGCACGGCACTTTCTTCAATGACCCGACGCAGCCGCTCCTGACCATCTCGCAACTAGACCCCGTCTGGGTCACCGCTGAAGTCCCGGAAAAGGACCTCACCTTCGTCGCCAAGGGCCAGCCCGTCGACGTGAGCTTGGCGGCCGACCCGAGCCGGGGTCTTCACGGCACGGTGCTGTTCGTGAGCGACGTGCTCGAGCCCGACACGCGGCGCGCCAAGGTCCGCATCGCCTTCGCGAACCCGGACGGCGCCTTGAAGCCGAACATGTTTGCAACCACCACCTTTCTGGCCCCGGAGGAATCGCAGCTCGTCATCCCCACGTCCGCTCTGCTCATGAACAACGACAGCACCACTGTCTTCGTCGAGAGCGCTCCCGGGACCTTTGAGCGCCGGACCATCGAGACGGGCTATGACATGAACGGGTCGGTCGTCGTCAGCAAGGGACTGTCGGCTGGGGAGCGCATCATCGTCGCCGGGGGAGTGCTCCTCAATGATTGACCGTCTGATCGCCTTCTGTCTCAAGAAGCGCTTCATGATTCTCATGGCGGCGGGCTTCGTCGCCATCTACGGCTACTATTCCTGGACCCAGATGTCGATCGAGGCCTATCCGGAGCTCACGGACGTGACGGCGCAGGTCACGACTCCCGTTCCCGGCCTGGCTGCCGAAGAAATCGAGCAGCAGATCACCACGCCTCTCGAGCGGGCGCTCAGCAGCACGCCGGGCCTCGTGACGATGCGCTCCAGCAGCACGCTGGGGCTCTCGCTCATCACCATGGTGTTCCGCGACGGCTCCGAGGACTATTGGGAACGCCAACGAATCATGGACCGGATCAACGGAGTGACGCTGCCGCCCAATGCGCAGCCGGGTCTCGATCCCGTGACGGGTCCGGCGGGCGAGATCTACCGCTACACGCTGGAATCCAACAGCAAGAACCTCATGGAGCTGTCCGAGATCCAGCGCTGGATCGTCATTCCCGCGCTGATGCAGGTGCCGGGCGTCGTCAACGTCGATAATTTCGGCGGCTTCACCATGCAGTACGAGCTCGAGCTCGATCCGACGCAGCTGCTGCGCTTCGGCGTCGGGTTCAACGACGTCGTCGGCGCGATCAGCAACAACAGCGCCAACGCCGGCGGCAGCCGGATATCGCGCGGCGAGCAAAGCTACGTGGTGCGCGGGGTGGGGCTCGTCCGCAACCTCGAGGACCTCGGCGACATCGTCGTCACCCAGCGCAACGGCGTCCCCATCCTCGTGCGCGACCTCGGCGCCCTCAAATACGGCCACAAGGAGCGCGAGGGCATCCTCGGCAAGGACGGGAATCCGGATACGATCGAGGGCATCGTCGACCTGCTCAAATACGAGAACCCTTCGCGAGTCCTCAAGGGCATTCACGCCAAGATTGATGAGCTGCAACGGCAGCTGGCACCCCGGGGAGTCCGCATCGTTCCTTACATCGATCGCGACGTTCTCGTGGGCGCGACGGTGAGCAAAGTCGCCCATACCCTGCTCGAAGGTGTCGGTCTCGTCTGCATCGTCCTTATCCTGTTTCTGGGCAGCCCGCGCAGCGCCATGGTCGTTGCGGTGACGATCCCGCTCGCTCTGGTCACGATCTTCATCCTGATGCACCTGACGAACATGCCGGCGAACCTCTTCTCGCTGGGCGCCGTCGACTTCGGCATCATCGTCGACGGCGCGATCGTGGTCAGCGAGGCGATCCTGCGTCGGCGCGAGTCGAAGCCGGCCGAGCCGTTGACTGTGAGCGACATCCACGAAAGCGCCGGGCAGGTCGCAAAGCCGATTTTCTTCGCGACCCTCATCATCATCACTGCCTATTTTCCGCTCTTTGCGCTCGAGCGCGCCGAGGCAAAGCTCTTTTCGCCGATGGCCTTCACGGTGGGCTACGCCCTCTTCGGCGCCCTCCTGTGCACGCTCGCGCTCACCCCAGGGCTAGCCTACATGGCCTTTCGCAAGCCCCGACCGGTCTTCCGCAATCGGCCGCTCGAATCGGTGACTCGCGCCTACCACCAGGCCCTCGGAAGCCTGCTCCGCCGGCCGTGGATTGCGATTGCAGCAGGTGCTGCCGCCTTCGCCGCCGTCGTCGCCCTGGGATTGACCATCGGGCGGGATTTTCTGCCGGAGCTCGACGAGGGCGCGCTATGGCTTCAGGTGCAATTGCCGACCGGGCTGTCGCTCGAGAAGGCGAGCGTGATGGCGGGCCAGCTTCGGCGCACGCTTCGGGAGTTCCCCGAGGTGTCCTACGCGATCACCCAGCTCGGGCGGAACGACACCGGCTCGGATCCCTGGACGCCGTCCCATATCGAGGCGCCGGTCGGGCTCACGCCCTACGACACTTGGCCGGACGGGGAGACGAGGGCCGCGTTCCTCGAGAAGCTGAATGCGCGATTGCAGCAGATTCCCGGCGTCACCGTCGGCATCAGCCAGCCGATCATCGATGGGGAGAATGACATGGTGGGCGGCGCGCACAGCCCGCTCGTCATCAGGATCTTCGGCGACGACTTCAACGAGCAGCGCCGTATCGGCGCCCAGATGGTCGACATACTGCGCGCCATCCCGGGCACCGACGACGCATCGATCTTTCAGGAGCCGCCGATACCCCAGATCGCGGTCACCGTCGACCGCGCCGCCGCAGCGAGATACGGCATCAACGTCTCGGATATCATGAGCCTGATCCAAACCGGCGTCGGCGGCGCGCCGGTGACGCAGGTCTACGTCGGCGACCGCGTCTATGACGTGACCGTCCGTTTCCCGAGCGAGGCGCGCAGCGGGCCCGCGGCGCTCGGCAACCTGACGCTCAACACGGGCAGCGGCGCGCAGGTGCCGCTCTCCTCGGTCGCCAGCATAAGGATGCAGAACGGAGAGGCGTCCATCGCGCACGAGATGAACCACCGCGTGCTCACGGTCCGCATCGACTATGGCGGGCGGGATCTCTCCTCCTACCTCGCCGAGGTGCAAAGGAAGATCGCCGCCGGCGTTCATTACGACCCCGCGCAATTCCGCATCGAGTACGGCGGCCAGTTCGAGAACCAGCAGCGCGCCCAGACGCGCATGGTTCTGATCCTCAGTCTCGTGCTCGGGCTGATGATGATCTTTCTCTACGCCGAGTTCGGACGGCTGCGGCAGACCCTGCTGATTCTCGGCGTCGTGCCGCTCGCGACGTTGGGCGGCTTGGTGACGCTCCATTTGAGCGGCGACACGCTCAATGTGGCGACCGCCGTCGGCTTCATTGCGCTCTTCGGGGTGGCCGTGCAGAACGGCATCATCATGGTCGCCAATCTCAATCGGGTCCGCGAGCAAGGCCTGGCGCTGCAGGATGCGGTTCTCGCGGGCGCCACGGAACGCCTGCGGCCGGTCCTGATGACGGCCACGGTCGCGACCATCGGCATGCTGCCCGCAGCACTCGCGACCGGGGTCGGCAGCGACGTGCAGCGCAATGTCGCCACGGTCGTCGTCGGCGGGCTGATCATCGCGACGCTGCTCACGCTCTTCCTCCTGCCCACGCTCTACTTCGTTCTGGAGCGCCTCGCCGAGCAATGGACGGCGGCGCTCCAATCTCAAACCCGAGCAACTCCTGCGGAGTGACGGATGATGACCAACCTTATCCGGTCCGGATCGTTTCGCCGGGTCCAGCGCGTGGCGGCGATCGCCCTCCTTCTTGCTGCGACCGCCGCTTGCGCGGTCGGCCCCGACTTCGAGCGCCCGGCGGCGCCGGCGACCAAGGGATACGGCGCCAAGCCCATGCCGGGCGAGACGGCGGCGGCACCGGTCGCGGGCGGCGAGGGCCAGCGCTTCGTCGAGGATTTGGACATACCGGGCCAATGGTGGGCGCTCTTCCACTCCGAGCCGCTCAACGCTCTCATCGCCGAGGCGCTCAAGGCCAATCCGGACCTGCAATCCGCCCAGGCGGCGCTCCGTGTCGCTGAGGAAAGCGTCAGGGCGCAGGAGGGCTTCTACTACCCGAACGTTTCGGCAAACGTTGCCGCAAACCGGCAGAAAGACGCGACCGGCAGCCTCGCGTCCTTGCAGGTGACGGGTCTCACTTACTTCAATCTCTTCACTGCCCAGGTGAGCGTCTCCTACGTCCCGGACGTGTTCGGCCTCAATCGCCGCACGGTCGAGTCGCTCGAGGCCCAGCGCGAGGCGCAGCGCTTCCAGCTCGAAGCCACCTATCTGACGCTGACCTCGAATCTCGTCAACGCCGCGATCGGCGAGGCGTCCCTCCGCGGCCAGATCGCCGCGACCCGAAAAATCATCGACATTGAGACGCAGCAGCTCGACCTCATGCGGAAGGAGCAAAAGCTCGGCCAGGTGGCGGAGCTTGACGTCGCGGCTGAGGAGGCCACGCTCGCGCAAACTCAGGCGACGCTTCCTCCGCTCGAGAAGCAGTTGGCGCAGCAGCGCGATCTGTTGACGGCGCTCTTGGGACGATTGACAAGCGAGGAGCCCGCCGACACATTCGAGCTGGCGGACCTCAAACTTCCTCGCGAGCTGCCCGTCACCCTGCCCGCGAAGCTGGTCGAGCATCGCCCCGACGTGCGCGCCGCGGAGGAGAACCTTCATGCCGCTTCGGCGCAAGTGGGGGTCGCCATCGCCAACCGCCTGCCGAACATCACCTTGAGCGGGAATTACGGCGGCAGCGCGACGCAACTCAGCCAGCTGTTCGCGCCGGGCAACATTTTTTGGCTCGTCGGCGGCAGCGTGGCGCAGACGGTTTTCGACGGCGGAACCCTGCTGCACAAGGAGCGCGGCGCCGAAGCCGCTTTCGACCAAGCCAAGGCGCAATACCGCAGCGCGGTCGTCACCGCCTTTCAGAACGTCGCTGACGCGCTGCGCGCGCTCGAGCATGACGCCGACGCGCTTGTGGCCAACCTCTCGGCGGAGCGTGCGGCCGCCCGCAGCCTCGATATGGCGCGCGGTCAAATGCGCCTCGGCGCGATCAGCTACCTCTCGCTCCTCAATGCGGAGCAGACTTATCAGCAGGCGGTCGTCAACCTCGTGGTGGCGCAGGCCAACCGCTACGCCGACACGGTAGCGCTCTTCCAGGCGCTGGGCGGCGGCTGGTGGAACCGTTCGGACGTCGCGGCGAACGACGACAGCGGCGGCTTCTTTTAGGAGCGAATGGGCGACGAGCTGGTGCTTCGTCCCCTTTCGATCCGGGTCTCATCTCGATCGCGAGTTCCGGAGCGGCGTAGTTAGCCTCTCATCTCATTAGGAGGGAAGACGTCATGTCATGGCAGGAGACGGTGCTGCGCATCGCCGTGGCGCTGCTCTTGGGTAGCGTCATCGGCTTCGAGCGGCAGTGGCGCCAGCGCATGGCCGGGCTGCGCACCAATGCGCTCGTCTCGATCGGCGCTGCGAGCTTCGTTGACTTCTCGGGTCTGATCCAGCCCGACAGCAGCCCGACGCGCGTCGCGGCCCAGGTTGTCACCGGCATCGGCTTCCTCGGCGCCGGCGTGATCATGCGCGAGGGCGTCAATGTCCGCGGCCTCAACACCGCGGCGACGCTCTGGTGCTCGGCCGCGGTCGGGACCTTCGCGGGCGCGGGCCTGATGCTGGAGGCGGCGATCGCGGCGGCCTTCGTCACGCTCACCAATCTCTTCCTGCGGCCGCTCGTGCGGCTGATCAATCGCCAGGCGGCGCCGAGCCAGGAAGGCGAGACGCAATACGTCGTGACGGTCGTCTGCCGCGGCGGCGACGAGGCGCATGTCCGCGCGCTCTTGCTGCAGGGCCTCTCCGCGGTCCCGCTCAGCTTGCGCCGCCTCGACAGCGCCAATCTCGACAACACGGAGCAGGTGGAGGTCGGCGCCAGCCTGGTCTCCGCCGGCCGCAACGACGCCGTGCTCGAGCAAATCGTCGGCCGGCTCAGCCTCGAGCCCGCGATCACGGCCGCAAGGTGGCGAGTGGAGCCCGCGCTCGAATAGGAATGCTTCCTCAGTATAAAAGGGCGGGTCTGAGCGCCGCAAAGAGAGACCAATCCCGCGCATTCGGGGCTTGCGGCGATGAGACGGTGGAATGTCCGCTGATGGCACCTCACGGCGGCAGCACAGGCATTAAAGTGCGTCCGCAGCTGAAGGAATAGCTGCTGCACCACCGACGGCGGCGGATGGCCCAGGGTGACCCGTAGCCGACGTTGATTGGTCGCTCCACAACTGGGCTCGACTCCCCAAGCCGGCGTTCCTGTCGCGGCCTCACCGCCATGCCGCCGATTGCGCTTTACCGAGGCCTGAAAATATGTTTTCATAGATGATGGAAGTTGAAAAAATATTTTCATGGCCATGGCAGCCCAACAATCCAGGTCAATGCACACACGCCCTCCGGAGGCGGTCTCAAAAGCGACGGTCGCTACGGTCATAGCGCGAAATTATCCGGCGCTGTCCGAATCGCACCGCCGAACGGCAGATTTTGTGCTGGCCCGGCCGCTAGACGCCGCCACCATGACAATCGACGAGCTGGCGCTCGGCGCCAAG
>Ga0187769_10001402_pt1 | contig 13758 bp, 14 predicted proteins | sample 0116_SJ02_MP02_1_FD_133140 | JGI IMG/M metagenome (GOLD analysis project Ga0187769, IMG submission 133140) | Tropical peat soil microbial communities from peatlands in Department of Meta, Colombia - 0116_SJ02_MP02_10_MG | ecosystem: Environmental > Terrestrial > Soil > Wetlands > Peat | place... | reverse complement strand
GGCTGCGCGCGCTCGTCGACTGGCAGATCGAGAGCGGGACGCACGGCCTCGTGCCGGTCGGCACGACGGGCGAAAGTCCCACGCTGTCCCTCGAGGAGCATGGTGCCGTCATCACCGCCACGATCAAGGCGGCGCGCGGGCGCGTGCCGGTGATCGCGGGGGCGGGCTCGAACAACACGCGCGAAGCGGTCGCGCTCGCCTGCCACGCCGAGCGCGCCGGCGCCGACGGGCTGCTCGTCGTCACGCCCTATTACAACAAGCCGACGCAGGAGGGGCTCTACCTGCACTTCAAGGCGGTCGCGGAGTCGGTGTCGATCCCGATCATCATCTACAACATCCCGCCGCGCTCGGTCGTCGACATGACGGTCGAGACCATGGCGCGCCTGGCGAAGCTGCCGCGCGTCGTGGGCGTCAAGGATGCGACCAACGATCTGACGCGGCCGCTGCGCACGAAGCTCGCGATCGGCGGCAAATTCTCGCTTCTCTCGGGGGAGGACGGCACGGCGCTGGCCTTCCTCGCCGCGAGCGGGCACGGCTGCATCTCGGTGACCTCCAACGTCGCCCCGAGACTCTGCGCCGGAATGCACGAAGCCTGGCAGAAAGGCAACATCAAGCGCGCGCAAGAGCTCAACGAGAGCCTGATGCCGCTTCACTTGGCACTCTTCACCGAGACGAGCCCGGCGCCCGTCAAATACGCGGCGAGCCTCTTGGGCCTGTGCAGCGCGGACGTGCGCTTGCCGCTCTGCGAGATTCAAGACACGACGAAGGCCAAGGTGCGCGACGCCCTGGCTCATCTCGGCCTCCTGAAGCGCGGCGAGCGCAGCGCAGCCGAGTGACGCCACCCCGCACCGTCGCCCAGAACCGCCGCGCCCGCCACGATTACGCGATCGAGGAGACCGTCGAGGCTGGGATCGTGCTCGCCGGCAGCGAAGTGAAGGCGCTTCGCGACGGCCGCGGCAATCTGAGCGACTCCTACGCCGGGCCGTCCGAAGGGGCGCTTTGGCTCTTCAACGCCTATATCCCCGAGTACAAAGCCGCCAACCGCTTCAACCACGAGACGCGGCGCCCGCGCAAGCTCCTGCTGCACCGGCGCCAAGTCGACCGGCTCTCGGGCCTCGTCCAGCGCGAGGGGGCGACGCTGGTGCCGCTCTCGGTCTATTTCAACGAGCGCGGCATCGCCAAGGTGCAGCTCGGCCTGGCGCATGGCAAGCGCAAGGTGGACAAGCGGGCTGCCGAGAAGGCGCGCGAGTGGCAGCGCGACAAGGCTCGCATCCTACGCGCGAAGGGATGACCGCCGCGCGTAAGCGAGGGGTTTAACGCGACGCGCGGCGGCGTGAAGATGGGTGCATCAAGCGGCCAGGTGCGCCTGGATGCGCGCGAAGATGGCCTCGAACATGGCCGGCGTGAGGCGTCCCGTATTGGTGTTGAGGCGCGAGCAGTGATAGCTGTCGAAGAGATGGAGGCGGGGCGAGAGCACGTGCTCGGCGCCGTGGGCGAAGGCGTAGCGGCCGGGCTTGAGGCCGAAGCTCGCCACCACCGCCGCATGCGCGATGGCACCTAGGGCGAGGATGGCGCCGAGGCTCGTAAGGGCGGCGATCTCCGCCGCGAGGAAGCGGCCGCAGGTCGCGACCTCGGCGGAGCTGGGCTTGTTCTCGGGCGGGACGCAGCGCACCGCGTTGGTGATGCGGGCCGCCGCGAGCCTGAGGCCGTCGGTCGCCTCGGCGCGGTAAGCGCCCTTGGCAAAGCCGAACTTGGCGAGCGTGGCATAGAGGAGATCGCCGGCGTAATCGCCGGTGAAGGGGCGGCCGGTGCGGTTGGCTCCCTTGAGGCCGGGGGCCAGGCCGACGACGAGAAGCCGCGCGTCGGCGGCGCCGAAGGAAGGCACGGGCGAATTGTGAAAATCCGGAAAGCGCATGCGATTGCGCCTGCGGAATGCCGCAAGCCGCGGACAGAGGCGACAGTCGCGGCGCGGCTCGCGCATGTCGCCGCTCCGGGCGGGACCTCAATCGGTGCCGTACATGTCGTCGCGGTCGTCGTTCCGTCGGGCGTTCTCGCGCATGTTCTCCCGCATGCTCTCGCGCATGTTCTCCCCTGGCTCGCGGTGATGGTGCATGCGCTGGATCTGAGGCGCGAGATCCTGCAGCTCGACGAAGCTGTCGGCCTGGCGCCGGAGCTCGTCGGCCACCATGGGCGGCTGCGAGCGGATCGTGCTGACCACGGACACGCGCACGCCCTTGCGCTGCACCGCCTCGACGAGCCGGCGGAAGTCGCCGTCGCCCGAGAAGAGCACGATATGGTCGAGCCGGTCGGCCATCTCCATCACGTCGATGGCGAGCTCGATGTCCATGTTGCCTTTGATCTTGCGCCGGCCCATGGCGTCGGTGAACTCCTTCGTCGGCTTGGTCACCATGGTGTAGCCGTTGTAGTCGAGCCAGTCGACGAGCGGCCGGATCGGCGAGTACTCCTGGTCCTCGACGAGGGCCGTGTAGTAGAAGGCGCGCACGAGGTTGCCCTTCGTCTGGAAGAGCTCGAGCAGTCGCTTGTAGTCGATGTCGAACCCGAGCGAACGGGCCGCCGCATAAAGGTTCGAGCCGTCGATGAAGAGCGCAATGCGCTCGTTGGGATAGAAATGCATTTTTCAATACCCGCTGCAAAATCGACAAGAGCCGCCAGAGGCAACCGGCAAAGGACACCCCGTGCGCGGTCGCGTCTGGTACGTGGCCGTCAGTTAGGTAATGATCAAATGCGCCGCTGGCAAGCCAAAAAACGAAAGTCCGCCTCGACATGATTCTCATCGCGCTCGGCGCCAACTTGCCCACGGAGCGCTTCGGCGAGCCGCGCGCGGCTTGCGAGGCGGCGCTCGCGGAGCTCGAGGCGCGCGGCATCCGCGTGGTGCGGCGCTCGCGCTGGTACCGCTCGCGGCCGGTGCCGCCGTCCGGCCAGCCGGATTACGTGAACGGCGTCGTCGCCGTCGAGACCACGCTCGATCCTAGAGCCTTGCTCGCCGAGCTCCACAGCATCGAGGCGGCCTTCGGGCGCGAGCGGCGCGAGAAGGGCGCGGCGCGGACGCTCGATCTCGATCTCATCGCCTATCATGAGCGCGTGAGCGATGGCGGCGCGGGCGGGCCCGTACTGCCCCACCCCCGCCTGGCGAGCCGCGCCTTTGTCTTGCGGCCTCTCAGCGACGTGGCACCCGATTGGCGCCATCCGGCGAGCGGCCGCACGCTCGCCGAGCTCCTCGCCGACCTCGACCCGGAGGCGCCGGCGCTCCCCCTCTGAGCGGCCCTTAAGGCACGGAAATCCCCGCAAATCCTCGCCTTTGCCTTGCTTTGGGCCTGCCCAACCCATATATTGATCAATTCATTTTGCCGGATGGTGGAGAGACTCGAACATGGCTCGCGTAACCGTAGAAGATTGCGTCCTCAAGGTTCCCAACCGCTTCGAGCTCGTCATGCTCGCGGCACACCGCGCGCGCGACTTGGCCGCCGGGGCGGCGCTTACGGTCGATCGGGACAACGACAAGAACCCGGTCGTGGCGCTGCGCGAGATCGCGGACGAAACGCTGGGCATCGATACCCTCAAGGAGAATGTCGTCAAGGGCATGCAAAAGCTGGTCGAGCCCGACGAGCCCGAGGAGGAGGAGATGGACGCGCTTGCGGCCCAGCAGCTCGCGGCGGCGGGCGGCGAGCTCGCGGGCGGTGCGGCCGAGGCCGAGGAGGAGGGCGAGGGCGAGGACGAGCTCCTGGCCGAGGTCGAGGATATCGAGGCGGACTCCGGGGCGGAAGCCGGGGAGGGGTCCGAACGGGACGCGGGGTGACCGCGCCCAGCGCCATGGCGGCACGCGACTTGCCGTGGCGCGGCCTTTGTCCTGCCTTCGCTGAGCCGAGCCTAGATCCGGCGCCGCCCGGCGCGGGAGCGCGGGCGTCATGATCCGTCAATACGAGCTGGTCGAGCGGGTCAAGTCCTACGATCCCCACGCGGACGAGGACAAGCTGAACCGCGCCTACGTCTTCTCGATGAAGGCGCACGGCAGCCAGAAGCGCGAGTCGGGCGACTCCTACTTCTCCCACCCTCTCGAAGTCGCGGGCATCCTGACTCGCTACAAGCTCGACGACGACACCATCGTCACCGCACTCCTCCACGACACGGTCGAGGACACCCTTGCCACCCTTCCCGACATCGAGCGCCGCTTCGGCCCCGAGATCGCCCGCCTCGTCGACGGCGTCACCAAGCTCTCGCGCATCGAGCTGCAATCGGAGGCGAGCCGACAGGCCGAGAACTTCCGCAAGCTGCTCCTCGCCATGTCCGAGGACATCCGCGTGCTGCTCGTCAAGCTCGCGGACCGGCTCCACAACATGCGTACCCTGCGCTACATCCAGGACGCCGAGCGCCGGCGCCGCATCGCGCGCGAGACGATGGACATCTACGCGCCGCTCGCCGAGCGCATCGGCATGCACGACATCAAGGATGAGCTCGAGGATCTGGCGTTCGCCGAGCTCAATCCCGATGCCCGCGAGTCGATCGTCGCCCGCCTCAAGTTTCTGCGCGAGCAGGGCGGCGATCTGGTCGAGCGCATCATCAAGGAGCTGACGAGGATTCTGCGCGAGGAGGGGCTCGTGGCCCAGATCAAGGGACGCGAGAAGCAGCCTTACTCGATCTGGCGCAAGATGCAGAAGCGCAACGTCGCCTTCGAGCAGCTCTCCGACATCATGGCCTTCCGCATGGTGGTCGAGACGGTGGCCGATTGCTATAAGGCGCTCGGCATCCTGCACAGCCGCTACCCGGTCGTCCCCGGACGCTTCAAGGACTACATCTCGCTGCCCAAGCCGAACGCCTACCGCTCGCTCCACACCGGCGTCTTCGGCCCCGAGAAGCAGCGCATCGAGATCCAGATCCGCACGCGCGAGATGCACGAGGTCGCCGAGAACGGCGTTGCCGCGCATTGGGAATACAAGCAGGGCACGCCGACCGACGGCAAGCGCTACCGGTGGCTGCGCGAGCTCCTCGACATCCTCGAGCACGCAGCCAGCCCGGACGAGTTCCTCGAGCACACCAAGCTGGAGATGTTCCGCGACCAGGTATTCTGCTTCACGCCCAAGGGCGACCTGATCGCGCTGCCGTTCGGCGCCACCCCGGTCGACTTCGCCTACCAGATTCACTCCCAGATCGGCGATACCTGCGTCGGCTGCAAGATCAACGGGCGCATGATGCCGCTCCGGACACTCCTCAAGAACGGCGACCAGGTGGAGATCGCCACCTCGCGGACCCAGACGCCGTCGCCGGAATGGGAGCGCTTCGTCGTCACCGGCAAGGCGCGCGCGCGCATCCGGCGCTTTATCCGCACGCAGCGTCGCGAGGAATATCTGACGCTCGGCCGCAGCATCCTCGAGAAGGCGTTCCGCCAGGCCGGCTACGACTTCACCGAGAAAGGGGTCGAGGGCGTCCTCAAAATCTTCAAGGCCGAGGATGCCGAGGACCTGATCGCGAGCGTCGGCGAGGGCCTTCACACCAGCCGCGAGGTGCTCCACGCGGTCTATCCCGGCCTCAAGCAGCAGGTCGCGCGCGAGGGCCGCAACGCCAAGGTGGTCCCCCTCGCCAAGGCGCGCCTCCGCCGCGACCAGGCGGCCGAGAACGCGGTGCCCATCAAGGGCCTCATCCCGGGCATGGCGATCCATTACGCCGGCTGCTGCCATCCCCTGCCCGGCGACCGCATCGTCGGCTTGGTCACCACGGGAAGAGGGGTCACCATCCATACGATCGACTGCGCGACGCTCGAGCGCTACAGCGACGAGCCCGAGCGCTGGCTCGATGTCGGCTGGAATTCCGACACGGCCGAGGCCGACGGGCGCGTCGGGCGCATCACCGTGGTGGTCGCGAATGAGCCCGGCACCCTCGGCGAGCTCACCACGCTCATCGGCAAGCAGAAGGGCAACATCACCAATCTCCGCATAACCAACCGCTCGACCGAGTTCTTCGAGATCAGCGTTGACATCGCGGTACAGGACCTGCGGCATCTCAGCAACATCATGGCGGCGCTCCGCGCCTCGCCGGCGATCAATTCCGTCGAGCGCGCGCGCGGTTGAGGCACCAGGAAGAGGGAGCGGGAGCGAGAGCAATGAAGCGTTATCTCCGTCTCGGCGTGAACATCGATCACGTGGCGACCATCCGCAACGCGCGCGGCGGGCGCCATCCCGACCCCGTGCGCGCGGCGCGGCTCGCGGCGACCGCGGGTGCCGACGGGATCACGGCGCACCTGCGCGAGGATCGCCGCCACATCTCGGACGAGGACATCCTGCGCCTGAGCCGCGAGGTCGATCTGCCGCTCAACCTCGAGATGGCGGCGACCGATGAGATGCTGAAGATCGCACTCAAGCACAAGCCGCACGCGGTCTGCATCGTGCCGGAGCGGCGCGCCGAGGTCACCACCGAAGGCGGGCTCGATGCAGCGGGTGGCCATGATCATCTCGCGCGCTTTGTCCGCGAGATGACGGCCGCGCGCATCCGCGTCTCGCTCTTCATCGACCCCGATCCCGCCCAGCTCGATGCCGCGAAGGCTCTCGGCGCACCCGTGGTCGAGCTTCACACGGGCGCCTATTGCGGGGCCGACGGTCAAGCGCGCGCGCGCGAGCTCGACCGCCTCGTGGCCGCTGCGCGGCACGCGGACGCGATCGGGCTCGAGTGCCACGCCGGGCACGGCCTCTCCTTCGAGACGGTCGGCCCGGTCGCGGCGATCGCGACGATCGTCGAGCTCAACATCGGCCATTTCCTCGTCGGCGAGGCGATCTTCGGCGGGCTCGACCAGGCGATTCGCCGCATGCGCGCGCTCATGGACAAGGCGCGCGCGGAGGCCGCCGGCGAGAAGAGCGCCTGAGCGGAGCGCCCGCGTGATCGTCGGCATCGGCAGCGACCTCATCGACATCCGCCGCATCGAGCGCACGCTTGAGCGCTTCGGGGACAAGTTCATCACGCGCATCTTCACCGACCTCGAGCGCGCCAAGTGCGAGCGCCGCCGCACGCGCGCGGCGAGCTACGCGCGGCGCTTCGCCGCCAAGGAGGCCTGCTCCAAGGCGCTCGGCACGGGCTTCCGCAAGGGCGTCTTCTGGCGCGACATGGGGGTCGTCAACCTCGCCTCGGGGCGGCCCACCATGAGCCTCACGGGCGGCGCCTCCCGGCGCCTCGCCGAGCTCATCCCGCCCGGCATGGAAGCGCGCATCGACGTGACCCTGACCGACGAGCCCCCCCTCGCCGAGGCCGTGGTGATCATCTCCGCAGTACCGCGCGCGGCCGAGGGCTGAGGCGGGGCGAACACCCTTCGGGCGGGGCCTGCGCTGGCCGGGAAGTGGCTTGACAGAGCGGCCTTCGGCTGGCTTGATCCAGCGGGCCGCAGAGGGGCGGATTTTCGCGAGAATCATGGCATGTCAGAGAGTTACCGGCCAAAGCTCATGACCAGGAAAAAAACCGCGACCCTCTGGGAAACGGTCAAGACGGTGGTCTACGCCGTGCTGATCGCCCTCGCCATCCGCACGGTCGCGTACGAGCCTTTCAACATCCCCTCGGGCTCGATGATCCCTACGCTCCTGGTGGGCGATTATCTCTTCGTCTCGAAATTCTCCTACGGCTACAGCAGATACTCGCTTCCCTTGGGGCTGCCGCTCTTCTCGGGGCGCCTCTTGTTCACCTCGCCCAAGCGCGGCGACGTCGTCGTCTTCAAGCTGCCGCGCGACCCCAAGGTCGATTACATCAAGCGCGTGATCGGCCTGCCGGGCGACCGTATCCAGGTCATCCGCGGCGTTCTCCACATCAACGGCGGGCCGGTCAAGCTGGAGCACACCTCGGACTACGTGACGGACGAGGACGGCTACGAGACGCGCGTGCCGCGGTTCATCGAGACGCTGCCGGGCGGCGTGCGCCATCCGATCCTCAAGCTGACCGACGAGGGACCGCTCAACAACACCGGCGAGTACGTGGTGCCGCCGGGCGAGTACTTCATGATGGGCGACAACCGCGACAACTCGCTCGACAGCCGGACCACCCAGGTCGGCTACGTGCCGGCCGAGAATCTGGTCGGCCGCGCCGAGTTCCTCTTCTTCTCCACCGACGGCAATGCCTCGCTCTGGGAAGTCTGGAAGTGGCCGTTCGCCATTCGCTACGGGCGGCTCCTCGAGGCGATTCACTAGACGTGGCGGAGGCGCGTGCCGCCAAGCTGAGGGCGCTCGAGGAGGCGCTCGGCCATAAATTCAAGCGACTCGAGCTCCTCGATCAGGCGCTGACCCACCGCAGCGCCGTCAAGGCCCACGGCAAGGTGCCCGAGGGCTACGAGCGGCTCGAATTCCTCGGCGACCGCGTGCTTGGCCTCCTTGTCGCCGAGTTCCTCGTCCACCGCTTTCCGCGCGAGCAGGAGGGAGAGCTGACGCGCCGGCACACCGCACTCGTGCGCCGCGATTCGCTCGTGCGCGTGGCCCGCGGCATCGCCTTGGGCGACAACCTCAGGCTCTCCAAGGGCGAGGCCGAGGCGGGCGGGCGCAAGAGCCCGACGCTGCTTGCCGATGCCTGCGAGGCGGTGATCGCAGCACTCTATCTCGACGGCGGCCTCGAGGTGGCGCGTCCCTTCATCGAGCGCCATTGGAGCCCGCTCATCGAGGAGGACGAGACGCCGCCGCGCGACGCCAAGACGGCGTTGCAGGAGTGGGCGCAGGGCCAGCGCTTGCCGCTCCCCGTCTACCGCACCGTGGCGGTCGAGGGGCCGTCGCACGAGCCCATGTTCACCATCGCCGTCTCGGTCGAGGGCCTGCCGGCCGCCGAGGCGTGCGGTCGCTCGAAGCGCGCGGCCGAGCAGGCCGCGGCGACGCGCCTTTTGGCGAGCGTCAAGGACGCGGCGCGTGGCTGAGACGAGGAAGGCGGGCGGCGAGCCGAGCGGAAAGAGCGCGGGACAAGGAGGCTCGGCCGAGACGGAGACGCGCTGCGGCTTCGTGGCGATCCTGGGCGCTCCCAATGCCGGCAAGTCGACTCTCGTCAATACCCTCGTCGGCGCCAAGGTGTCGATCGTGACGCCCAAGCCCCAGACGACGCGCATGCGCACGATCGGCATCGCGATCGTGGGCTCGACCCAGCTCATCCTCGTCGACACGCCGGGAATATTCGCGCCGCGCCGGCGGCTCGACCGCGCCATGATCGCGGCCGCCTGGCAAGGGGCGAGGGACGCCGATGTGGTCTGCCTGCTCGCCGATGCCGCCCGCGGCTACGACGAGGACACGCGGCGCATCGCCGCCTCCCTCAAGGAGGCCGGGCGCAAGGTAGTGCTCGTGCTCAACAAGATCGATCGGGTCAAGAAGCCCTCGCTCCTTGCGCTGGCGGACGAGCTCAACCGCGAGGGCATCTTCACGGAGAGCTTCATGGTCTCGGCCTTGACCGGCGACGGTGTCGCGGACTTGCGCGCTTTCCTCGCGGACCGCATGCCGCGCGGGCCGTGGCTCTATCCCGAGGACCAGCTCTCAGATCTTCCTTTGCGCCTGCTTGCCGCCGAGCTCGTGCGCGAGCAGGTGTTCCTCCAGCTCCGTCAGGAGCTGCCCTATGCGAGCGCCGTCGATGTCGAGAGCTGGGAGGAGTTCGAGGACGGCAGCGCCAAGGTGAGTGCGGTGATATACGTGGAGCGCGCGGGCCAGCGGCCCATCTTGCTCGGCAAGGGCGGGGCGCGCATCAAGGCGATCGGCCTGGCCGCGCGCGAGGAGCTGGAGCGGCTCCTCGGCCGCCGCGTCCACCTCATGCTGCACGTGAAGGTAGAGGAGGATTGGCAGGAGCGGCCCGAGCTCTACCGCGCGCTCAGGCTCGATTTCGAGGTGTGAGGGAAGGCCGGCACCAGCGAAGCCTTAGGCGGCGCAGACGCTAGCCGCGGTACGCGCGCGCCGCCGGACCTGGCAGGTTCGCCCCGATGGCGATGCCGCCGATGATGAGCGCCATGGCGCCGAGGAGGGAGAGGCTGAGCGGCTCGCCGAGCGTGAGGGCTGCGCAGGCGACGCCGAAGGGCGGCACGGCGAGAAGTCCGAGCGAGGTCACCGCCGCCGGCAGGCTGCGGTTGACGAGCGTGATCGCCCAGTAAGGCAGCGCGATCCCGAAGGCCCCGCCATAGAGCAGCAGGAGGACGAGGCCGGCACTCCATGCGACGCGCGGCACGCCTTCGACGAGGAGTGCGAGCGGGACGAGCACAAAGGTGGCGAGGAGCGCTTCCCAGAAGAGCAGCTCGAAGGGCGGCGACACCCACCTGTGGGCGCGGACATAGAGGATGCTTCCCGCCCAGCACAGCGCCGCCAACAGCAGAAGCGCGTTCCCGAGGAGTGCCGCCCGATCGCCCCAGTCGAAGCTCGCCGGATTGAACATCGCCATGAGTCCCGCGAGGCCGATCGCCACGCCGAGCGCGCGCCGGGCCGTGATCGGCTCCTTGAGGAGGAGGCGCGCGCCGGGCGTCACCCAGAGCGGGGTCGTATAGCCGAGCACGACGGAGCGTCCCGCCGGGACGAACTGCAGCCCGATGCTCACCAGCGCCGAGAAGCAGACCATATGGAGGAGGCCGATGCTGAGAATGACCGGCACGTCGCCGCGCCGCGGCCGGATGAGGCGTCCCTGGCCCGCGCAGATGGCAAGCAGCATGAGCGTGCCGATCGCCGAGCGAAGGGCGGTGGTCCAGAGCGGCGGCAGGCTTTCAAGGATGACCTTGGTGACCGGCCAACTGCCGCCCCAGGTAACGACCACCGCCGCCAGGAGTAGGATGGCATCGCGGCGCGAGAGGTAATGGTTTGCCATGGCGGCCCGAGGGGGCGGGGGCGATTGCGAGGATGGCGCGTCGGAAGGATGGCAGATTCCGGTATCCTGCAATAGCTCTCGTTGCGCAAAAATGCTAAGCCCCGAGGAGAAGGAGCCTCTCATGTCGCTGAGATCAGCGTCCGCGCGCGCGCCCGCCTTGCCCCCTGACAGCACCGCACCGGGAATGGGACGCATCGCCGCGTACGCGATGGCAGCACTCTTTGTCGTCGCGGCCGTCGCGAGTCCTGCGGCGCGGGCCTCAGACTCGGTCCGCCTCTTCAGCGAGCTCGCCAAACCGGCCCTTCGTCCCAACGAGATCAGCTGGGGTGAAGCGAGGGCGACGGGGCCGACGAGCCTCGTGCTCGGCGACGTGGTGGTGACGCCGCCGCGCACGGCCTACGGCTACGCCATGGCACCCATCCGCATCGCACGGGTCACGATCGAGGACATCGACTTCGACGGCCTCCGCCGCGGCGACGCGCCTTCTCGTCTCAGCGCGCGGCTCGAGGGCATTACGGTGCGCGGCGCCCCGGCCGTGCTGCCGGCCCTCGGTCCCGGGCCCTATCGCGCCAACGCCACGATCGTATACCACGTCCGCGCGCACGCGGAGCTGCGCATCGATCGGCTCTCGCTCGATCTCCTCGGTCTCGCCAGCCTCCAGCTCTCGCTCGATCTCGGCGGGCTCGAGGCGAGCGGCGGGCGGCTCAGGGATGCCTCGCTCGACACGCTCACCTTGCGCTCCGGCTGGCTCACCTACGACGACAGATCGCTGCTCGAGAGGGCGGTCTCCGCCGAGGCGCGGCAGCAGCACGTCAAGGAGGGCCTCGTCGTCGCGGAATGGTCCACGCTCCTCGGCGCCTTCGCGCTCAAGGAGGGCGGGGCGGCATGGCCGCTCCTCAATGCGCTCCTCGCCTACCTCCAGGATTACCGCGCTCCCAAGGGTCCGCTTCGCCTCACCTTCAGGGCGCCGCCCGATGCGCCCGACGGCCTTCCGCTCGCCGATGTGCTGCGCTCGGGCGTGGTTCGCGCGCTCGGCGCCAAGGCAAGCTACGCCGGGGCGAAATAGGCGGCTCAACAGGCAGAGGTGCCTTCCTTTCCCTCGCCAGCTCTCGCCCCTTGCGCTAAACCCTTGCCATGGAATGGACGGATGAAGGCATTGTGCTGTCGGCGCGAAAGCATGGCGAGACGGCCGCGATCGTGCAGCTCTTGACGCGCGACCATGGCCGCCATGCCGGGCTCGTGCACGGCGGGGCGAGCGCAAAAGCGCGCGGCGTGCTGCAGCCGGGCAACCTGGTCAAGGCCACCTGGCGCGCGCGCCTCGCCGAGCATCTCGGCAGCTACGCCTGCGAGCTCATAGAAAGCGGCGCCGCGGCGCTGCTCGACGATCCCTTGCGCCTCGCGGCCCTTGCCGCAAGCGTGGCACTCGCGGAGGCGGCCCTTGCCGAGCGCGAGCCGCACCCGGCCGTCTTCGACGGCCTCGTCGCGCTCATCGCAGCCCTTGAGTCGAGCGAGCGCGTCGCCGGCTGGGGCCGCGCGCAGATCGCCTGGGAGCTCGGCCTTCTCGCCGAGCTCGGCTTCGGCCTCGATCTCTCGACTTGCGCCGCGACCGGCCGTCACGACGGGCTCTTCTACGTCTCGCCGCGCACCGGCCGCGCCGTCTCGCTCGCGGCGGGCGAGCCTTACAAGGACCGGCTCCTCCGCCTGCCGCGCTTCCTGGCCGAGCCCGGCGGGATGCCGTCCGACGGCGACATCCTTGACGGGCTGGGCCTGACCGGCCATTTCCTCGAGCGCCACGTCTTCGCGAGCCTCAACCGCGAGTTGCCCCAGGCGCGCGCGCATTTGCTCGAGCGCCTCAGCCGCGCGCTCCGCCAAAGCGGCGCCGGCGCCGGCGAGTCTGCCGTACCGCCTACGAGCGATTGACGAGAGTGTCAGGCGGGCTACTATATCTGGTGTCATCGAGGTAAGCTCATGGCGGATACCCCGAGCGTCGGAGAGGTTCGCTCCACCCAATTCGCCGATGCGCTCAGCGAGCGCTATCTCTCATACGCGCTCTCGACCATCATGGCGCGCTCGCTGCCCGACGTGCGCGACGGGCTCAAGCCGGTGCATCGCCGGCTCCTGCATGCGATGCGCGAGCTGCGCCTCGATCCCGACCAGGGCTTCAAGAAATGCGCGCGCATCGTCGGCGACGTGATGGGCAAGTATCACCCCCACGGCGACGCCGCGATCTACGATGCGCTCGTGCGTCTGGCCCAGGAGTTCGCGGCGCGCTATCCCCTCGTCGACGGCCAGGGCAATTTCGGCAACATCGACGGCGACAATGCCGCGGCCATGCGCTACACGGAGGCGCGCATGACCGCCGTGGCCGAGCTTCTGCTCGAAGGCATCGACGAGGACGCGGTCGATTTCCGCCCGACCTACGACGGAGAGGGCGAGGAGCCCGTCGTCCTGCCGGCCAATTTCCCGAACCTGCTTGCGAACGGCGCCCAGGGCATCGCCGTCGGCATGGCGACGAGCATCCCGCCGCACAACGTGGGCGAGCTCGCGGATGCCTTGCTCCACCTGATCGACCATCCCGAGGCGCGCATCGACACGCTCGTCCGCTTCATCCCGGGCCCGGACCTGCCCACGGGCGGCGTGCTCGTCGAGCCGCGCGAGAGCATCGTGGCGACTTACGCGAGCGGGCGCGGCAGCTTTCGCCTGCGCGCGCGCTGGCATGCCGAGAAGCTCAAGGGCGGGGTCTATCAGGTCGTCGTCAGCGAGATTCCCTATCAGGTGCAGAAGGCGCGCCTCATCGAGCGCATCGCGGAGCTTCTCCTGGAGCGCAAGCTGGCGCTGCTCGCCGACGTGCGCGACGAATCGGCCGACGACATCCGTCTCGTGCTCGAGCCCAGGAGCCGCAACGTCGATCCCGAAGTGCTGATGGAGACGCTCTTCCGCCAGACCGAGCTCGAGGTGCGC
>Ga0187769_10001401_pt1 | contig 13767 bp, 14 predicted proteins | sample 0116_SJ02_MP02_1_FD_133140 | JGI IMG/M metagenome (GOLD analysis project Ga0187769, IMG submission 133140) | Tropical peat soil microbial communities from peatlands in Department of Meta, Colombia - 0116_SJ02_MP02_10_MG | ecosystem: Environmental > Terrestrial > Soil > Wetlands > Peat | place... | reverse complement strand
CCGGGCTCAACGAGCTCCTCGAGCGGGTGCCGTCGTCTACCGGTACATCGGGGGGGACGGCTGGCTCATCGTCTCGGGATGCGCCCGCTCGGCGGCGTGCTTCTGGATCGACAGGAGCTGCTGCTCGATCCGCTCGGCCTCGGCGTACAGGGGGACGGGGTCGAGCGGCGTCCGGAGCAGGATCCGGTTGATCGTCTCGATCACCTTCGCGGCGGCGCGAGCGTCCGGGTAGTCCGCCTGGGCCTCGGCGAGGAACGTGAGGACGTCAAAGCCGCGGCGTCGACCCTCGTTCAAGAGGACCCCCGCGATGCCCGTGATCACGCCCTCCGCGAACGGGATCATGTTGGGTTCGATGTAGAGTTCCCGCGCCTTGCGCGTGCTCGCGACCCCGTAGACCTTCACGTCGTTGAGCCGGGGCGGGCGGCTCGTCCGGGAGCCGCCCGGGGCGGCCTCGACCACGAGGCCCTCGGGGGATACGAGGAGCGAGCAGCGCTGCTCCTGCACCCAGTCGAGGATGGACGTCGCGAGCGGATGGATCACGGTCGGCGCGGGATGGAACTCCGAGACGAACGCGACCAGCTTATCCGCCCCGCGGCCGGCCCGGTCGGCGGGGGGACGGCCGGCATAGATTCTAACCGGATGCTGCGGGATCCCGTTGCGCACGAGCGAGACGGTGGGGAACGCCGTGGACTCGACGATCCCGATCTGCTCCATCTCGAGCGTGTCGATGAGGTAGTTCGCGACGATCGAGCTCACGAGGCCGACGGACGGGAAGCCGTCGATGACGATCGCCCCCTCGACATCGACTCGCTTGATCTCGTAGATCCGGACCTGGTCCGGGGCCATCGGCATGGGGCTAGAGCGACCTCTCGACGATCTGACCGAGTTCTTTCGAGATGAGGTCGACGATCTCCTTCGTCACCGTCTGCCGCATCTCGGGCGGCAACGCCGAGAGGCCGAGCCGCGCGGCGGCGGTCCCGACGCGCACGACCGCGGCGTACTCGCTCGCCCGTGCTTCGAGGAGGTCCTTGACGGCGTCCTTGAGGTTCTGGGCGAGCTCCGGGTCGTCGTGGAGGGTCTTCTCGAGGTGCCGGCGGATCTCGTCCTTCACGATGTCCCGGGTCGCCTCGCGGACGAGCTCCTCGGGACGGAGGAGGTCTCGCGTGCTTCGGAGGAGGACGTCGACCGGCTCTCCGGAGGTCGACTCTTCGGCCATCGCGCAGAGAAGTCGGGTCGGGGGGATAAGCGTTTGGCCCCTGCGGCGACGCCCGCCCGTTCGCATCGCCCCTGACACGGGGCCGAACCGGGGCTTCCGTCCAACCACGGAGGCGGAAGGAGGAAGAATTTATCCCGACCCGTACCTCGACCCGCCGGCGTGGGCCGGTAGATCAGCGGAAGATCGCTACCTTGGCAAGGTAGAGGTCGCGAGTTCAAAGGGTCGGGTCGCATGACGCGGCCCGGCCGGAGAATCTCGCCCGGTCCACTCTCGGCCCCGGGGACCCCCTTCGGCACCTGTCGAGCGTACACACCGACAGGAAGCGAGGCGATTTATACCGGGTCCCGGTTGGCGCGTCCCGTGGACGCCGAACTCCGGGAGAAGATCGCGGGGGAGGTCGTTCTCTCGCCCCATCCGGGTCGTACGCTGCGAAAGTGGCGGGAAGACTTCGGGATCTCGCAGCGCGACCTCGCGCGCCGGCTCGTCACCGTCCCCTCCGTGATCAGCGACTACGAGTCGGAGCGACGGCAGAGCCCCGGCGCGGGGTTCATCCGGCGGTACGTCGAGGCGCTCATCGCCCTCGACGCGGACAAGGGCGGCAAGGTCGGCGAGCGACTGGGGGCCCGCCCGCACTCGGAAGGGATCCTCGGGATGCGCGAGTTCGCGGTCGCGATCCCCCTCAAAACGCTCGGCGACCGGCTCGAGGCCCGGGCCGTGAGCCGGGTCGACCTGCACCGGGACATCCATGGGTTCACGGTCCTCGACGCGCCTCGGGCGATCCTCTCGATCGATGCGTCGCACTTCGTGGAGGTCTACGGGTGGACGACCCAACGGGCGCTCATCTTCTCGAACGTCAAGTACGGCCGCTCGCCGATGGTGGCGATCCGGGCCCACCCGATGAAGCCGGCCGCGGTGTTCTTCGCGAACCCGGGCCGAGTCGACCCGCTCGCGATCCGCCTCAGCGAGGTCGAGAACATCCCTCTCCTCACAACCGCGTTGAACGCGCCCGCGGTGCTCGAGCGCCTCGAGGAGCTCTGACCGGACCCCGTCCAGGAAGGAACCACGATGGAAGCAGGAATCGTCAGCTACGGAGCGTATGTCCCTCGACACCGGATCACGCCGACCGAGATCGGCCGCGTCTGGGGCGTCGATGGCGAGGCGATGGGCCTCGGCCTGAACGTCCGCCGCAAGAGCGTTCCGGATCCGGACGAAGACACGATCACGATCTCGACGGAAGCGCTCCGGACCGCGCTCATCCGGGGAGCCATCGACCCGCAGCAGATCGGGGCGATCTACGTGGGGTCGGAGTCGCACCCCTACGCGGTGAAGCCGACGGCGACCGTGGTCGCCCAGGCCGTCGGCGCGACCCCGAACCTCACCGCCGCGGACTTCGAGTTCGCGTGCAAGGCCGGCACCGCCGCGATCCAGACGTGCCTCGGGCTCGTCGGCGCGGGGATGATCCGCTACGGGGTCGCGATCGGCACCGACACCTCGCAGGGCGCTCCGGGGGACGCTCTCGAGTACTCCGCGAGCGCGGGCGGTGCCGCGTACGTGATCGGCAAGGAGCGGGTGATCTGCCGCGTCAACCACACGGCGTCGTACACGACGGACACCCCGGACTTCTGGCGCCGGGAGGGCCAGAAGTACCCGAGCCACGGGGGACGCTTCACGGGGGAGCCCGCGTACTTCCGGCACGTGACCGAGTGCGCGCGGCGGATCATGGAGCTCGCCGGTACGAGCCCGAAGGACTACGGGCACGTCGTCTTCCACCAGCCGAACGGGAAGTTCCCACAACGGGTCGGAAAGCAGCTCGGGTTCTCGGAGCAACAGATGCGCTACGGTCTCGTCACGCCGGACATCGGGAACACGTATTCTGCCGCCGCGTTGCTCGGGCTCGCGAACGTCCTCGACCACTCGGGGCCCGGGGAGAAGATCCTCCTGGTCGGCTACGGCTCGGGCGCCGGGTCGGACGCCTTCGACCTCGAGACGACGGACGCGATCGCCCGGTACGAGAAGGCGTACGGACGGCCGGTCGCGTTCTATTTGGAGCACGGCGACGAGATCACCTACGCGACGTACGCGAAGGTTCGCGGCAAGATCCAGATGGGAGGAGAGTAGCGATGCGCGACGTCGCGGTCCTCGGGGTCGGTCAGACGAAGTTCGGAGAGCTCTGGGACCGCTCGTTCCGCGAGATCGGGATCGAGGCGGGGCTCCAGGCGCTCGTGGACGCCAAGCTCTCCTCCGCGGACCTTGGCGGCCTCTTCCTCGGGAACATGGCGTCGGGGGCGCTCATCGACCAGGAGCACATCGCCCCGCTCATCCTCGACGCGACCGGTCTCGGCCACCGTCACCTGCCCGCGGTCCGCGTGGAAGGCGGCGGGGCGTCCGGGGCGCTCGCCCTGCACCAGGGGTACCTCGCCGTGGCGAGCGGCCTCTACGACTTCGTGGTCGTCGGCGGGGCGGAGAAGCTCACCGACGTTCCGGACGAGACCGCGGCGCGGATCACGAGCTCGGCCGCCGACCAGGAGTGGGAGGTCGTCTTCGGGGCGACGCTGCCCGCCCTCTGGGCGCTCGTCGCGCGCCGGCACATGTACGACTTCGGGACGACCCGGGAGCAGCTCGCCGCGGTCGCGGTGCACGCCCACGCGATGGGCTCGAAGAACCCGAACGCGCACTTCCGCAACAAGCTCACCATCGAGCAGGTGGTCGAGGCCGGCCCCGTCGCCGAGCCGCTCGGCATGCTCGACTGCGCGCCGCTCTCGGACGGGGCGGCGGCGGTCGTCCTCGGACCGATGGAGCTCGCGCGCAAGCACACCGACACCCCGATCCGCATCGCCGCGAGCCAGGTCGCCTGCGACACGATGGCGCTCCAGCAACGACGCGAGGTCACGCGGCTCGACTCGACCATCGTCGCGGCCCAACGGGCGTTCGACCAGGCGCGGCGGGCTCCGACGGACGTGCAGGTCGCGGAGATCCACGATGCGTACACGATCAGCGCCCTCGTCTCGCTCGAGGGCCTCGGCTTCGTCGAACGGGGGCGTTCCGGTCCCGAGTTCGCGAGCGGGCGTTTCGGTCCCGGCGGCAAGACGGTCGTCAATACCTCCGGCGGGCTCAAGGCGCAGGGCCGGCCGTTCGGTGCGGTCGGGGTCGCCCAGGTGGTCGAGATCGTGCGTCAGCTTCGGGGCGAGGCGAAAGAGCGACAGGTCTCGGGCGCCACGCTCGGCCTCGCCCAGGACGTCGGGGGGACGGGCGCGACCACGGTCGTGCATCTCCTCGAGAGGGCGAACTAGGAGGGGTCGATGTCGGTCGCACGATTCTGGCGCGAGACCCCCCGGCGGTACAACCTCGGCGGGTCGAAGTGTACGGTCTGCGGCACGGTCTACTTCCCGCCCCGCGCGGTCTGCCCCGAGTGCACGAGCCACCGGCAGTCGATCGAGAAGATGGTCCCGTTCCAGCTTTCCGGCGAGGGTGAGGTGATCTCGTTCACGGTCGTCCACGACGCGGCCGAGGGGTTCGACATGCAAGTGCCGTACGCCCTCGGCCTCGTGCGGACCCCGGAGGGGCCGGTGCTCACTGGACAGATCGTCGACATCGAACCCGACGCCGTGAAGATCGGCCTCCGGGTCCGGGCGACGTTCCGCAAGCTCCGCGAGGAGGGGGCCTCCGGCGTCATTCATTACGGTTACAAGTTTACCCCCCTCGACGACTCCGGGATCCCTCCCGCGGCGCGCGGGCCGGTCGGGCCTGTCCCCGCGAAGGGGGCTCCGGGCGCCGAACGGACCTCTGCGTGAACGCCAACGAGCGGCGGAACGGCGAATCGTCCCCCCGCGACGAGGAGCCGCCGGCGGACGAGGAGTACGCCCGCGCGTACGCGGCCGGCTATGAGGAGGGGGTCCGCGGAGCGCTCCGCGAGACGCTCGAGCACATCTCGCGGGGCCACACGCCCCAGGAGGTCCGGATGCTGACGGCGAGCCGTCTCGCCCGCCTCTCGGAGGAGGTCGAGCTGAAGCGGAAGAGCCTCCTCGCCCCGCCCCGGCGGCCGGCGTGGGGTTCGCTCCTCCGGCCGCCGGCGCCGGCCCGCCCGTGGACGGGTCCCGTCCCCGGGGCGTCCGCGGCGGCCATCCGGCTCGTTCCGGGCCGCTCGCTCCTGGTGCGGGAGGAGCGGCCGGCGCGGGCGGTCGAGATCCTCCGGGCGAACGCCGGGTCGTTCCCACGCGTCGCCACCGTCTCGATGCGGCCACCCGACCTTCCCGGGGTCCCGGCGGACCACCGGCTCGACCTCACGGTCGGAGGGCCGGGGCCCGGGACCGGTGGACTCACGCCCGGCGAGATCAGCGGTCGACTCCGCGACCCCACCGAGGCTCCGGGGGGTGCCCTCGTCTACGTGGACGCCCTCGAGTTCCTCGCGACCGAGCACGGCCTCGAGATGACGGTGAAGTTCATCCACTGGCTCGTGACGCAGGCGCAGGAGACCGGCTCCGCGCTCCTCGTCTCGTTCGACCCTCGCTCGCTCGACGTGCGCGACGTGAGCCGCCTCGAGCGCGCGTTCGAGACCGTGCTGTAACCCCTCACCAGGCCAACCGTCCCGTCGCGGCGAGCCGGAGCTCCGACGGTCGGCGTCGGCGCAGAATGCGCCACCCGACGAACGCCCCGAAGACCCGACCGGAGGCATCCCGCAGGAATCGGACGGAGTCGGACCGACCGTTGCGGCGGAAGACGAACTCGTCGTCGCCGGCCGCGCGGAGGACGATTTTCCGGTCGATCGTCTCGATGCCGCGGAAGTCGAGACGAAGGTGGTCGCCGCGCGACCGGATCTCTGCCCAGATCCCCTCGCCCGAGCAGAACCAGCCGGCGTACGGCCCGAGCCGGGGCGGACGTCGAAGAGCGCGCGGCAGCTCCTCGAACGGCGTCGCGAGGGGAAGGGCGAGACCGAGGTTCATCGCGGCGGCGACCCACGGTTTCACGGGCGCCGCGTCGGCGTTCGACAGCACGACTGCCCCCACGCCCCGTCGCGGAGCCGCCGCGATGTACGAACTCACCCCCTTGAGGCCCCCGCTGTGGCGGACCAGGAGCGTGCCGTGGTAGTCCGGAACGACCTCGACCCCGTACCCGTAGTGGGTGCCGCGGCGGATCGGGACGTGGGGCCGGAGCATCTTGCGGAGCGAGGAGGAGGAGAGGATGCGTTCGCGGCCGATCCGGCCGCCCGTGAGGAAGATCTCGAGGTACCGCAGGAGGTCGAGGGCGTTCGTTCGGAGGGCACCCGAGCTACGGAGACTCGCGTCCTCCCACCACTCGTCGCTCGCGACGAGCGAGTGTCTTCGGCCGGTCCACCGGGGGGTGTAGAGGGTCGTGACCTCGGGCTGGCGGAACAGGATGCCGGTGTCGAACGTGGTCGAGCTCATCCCCCCGGGTCGGAGGAGTTCCTCCTCGAGGAAGCCTTCGAACGTGCGGCCGGAGGCGCGTTCCACGATCGCCCCGAGCAGGCCGAACGCCTCGTTCGAGTAGCTGAAGAACCTCCCGGGCGGGCCGAGGAGCCGGTAGTTCGTTTCCGAGAGATACCGCATCAGTTGCTCGTAACTGTCGAGCGGCGCGTGGTCCGGATCGATCCCCACCCTTCGGGCGACCCTCGGGTCGAACGGGGGGTCGCGTCGAACGCTGCGCATCGACGTGTAGTAGATCGACGGGAGCGGAGGGAGTCCCGACGTGTGCGTGAGGAAATGGTGGATCCGGATCGGTTGTCGCGGGTTCGCCCCGCGAATCCGCAGCTCGGGGAGGTGTCGGGCGACCGGGTCGGACACCCGGAGGCGGCCGTGCTCCTCGAGCCGGAGGATCGCGAGCGCGGTGAACGACTTCGTTACGGAGGCAATCCCGAACATCGTCCGGGGGGTTGTCGGGAGCTTGGCCTCCCGGTCCCGGTAGCCGTATCCGCGCACCCACGGCGCGTGCCGGGGACGTACGAGGCCGACCACGACCCCGGGCGTCTTCGCGCGGGCCATCCCCCGTTCCACGACCGTGTCCAGTTCCCGGAGCCGTTCCACGTACCTTCCCCCGAGCGACCGAGCACGCGTCGACCCATAAGCATACGAACCCCCGCTGTGCAGGCCCCCGGGAGGGAACGCCGAATGGAGGTCGCCTTCTTCACCGACTCGTACCCGCCGATGCAGGACGGCGTGTCGGCGGTGACCGGGGGCCTGGCCCGCACCCTCGCCCGGCTCGGCCATCACGTCCGGGTCTACGCGCCCAACCCGTCCCCCGGCCCGGCCACGGAGGAGTCCCGGGACGGGATCTCGGTGCGCCGGGTCCGGACCGTCCCCGTTCCGCTCTACGGCCAGTACCGGTGGCCGGTCTGGCCGTTCGGGCTGTTCCGCAGCGCGCGCAGCGTACGGGATGCCGACGTGGTCCACCTCCACACGCCCGGCCCTCTCGGCAGCATGGGCTTCCTCCTCGCCCGCGAGTTCGGAAAACCGCTCGTGGGGACCTTCCACACGAACATCCGCGAGATGCGGGAGAGCGTGCCGTCGAAATGGCTCGTGCCGACGTTCTTCCGGCTCGCGTGGTGGTGGAATCTCGGGACCTACTGGCGGTGCGACCTCACGACCGCCCCCTCGAGCGCGGCGAGGGACGTCCTGTTGGCGAGCGCCCGAAAGCCGTTCCGCACACCGGTCACGGTGATCCCGAACGGCATCGACGTCGACCGTTTTCGCCCCGACGCCCACTTCCCCGACTGGCGCGAACGATGTGGGCTACCGGCCGTACCGCTCGTCACGTATCTCGGTCGGTTGACCTGCGACAAGGGGGTTCACCGGTTCCTGACCGCCGTCGAAGCGGCGATTCCCCACACCGACCTCGTCGCCATCGTCGCGGGCCAGGGTCCCGAGGAGGAACGCGTGCGCGAGCGGATCGCGAAGAACCCGTCCCTCGCGGCTCACACCCGCTTCGTCGGACCGGTGGCGGAGGCCGAGAAGGCGGCGCTCCTTGCGCAGTCCGACGTCTTCGTGCTCCCGTCGACGAGCGACACGTCGAGCATCGCCCTCCTCGAAGCGATGGCGTGCGGGACCCCGCCGATCGCGCCCGTGTGCGGAGGTCCGGCGGAGATCGTCCAGGACGGAGTGACCGGCTGGCGAGTGCCCGTGACGATTCCCGGCGCCCTCGCCTCCGCGCTCGGTCGGATCCTCGACGCCCCGGCGACCCGGCGACAGGTGGGACGGCACGCGGCCGAGTTCGTCCGTCGAACCGCCTCGCTCGAGACGATGGCCCGTCGCTTTATCTCCCTCTACCGATTGGTCGAGGGACGGAGGGGTCCGAGTGACTTCGGTCTCGTTGCCTGAGCTCGACTCGCTCGCGCGACAGCTCGCGGGGGAGCGTCACGACGCCTTCAGCCAACGCGCGCTCGCGCGCGCGTACGAGGAGTACGTATCGCGTCACCGTCACCCGCTCGCTCCGGTCATGGTCGTCGCGGACGGCGTCGAGTACCCCACGCTGTACGCGCTGCTCGCCGACTCGAAGTCGAGCATGTCCACCCTCGAGGTACGCCCGGAGCCGGTGCCCCCCGAGAGCGAGTGGGGGTTCCTCCGACCGTTCCAGCGCCTCGTCCTCCGGACCGACGGCTCCGCAGACCTCCATCCGGTGGTCCCGGGGGCGCCCGAACGCGGGATCGCGCGCGTGCTGCTCCGGGAGCACTACCTCCCGCGGTCGCGCGACGAGGAGGACCGGGGGGCGACCGGGGGCTCGCGCATCGAGCTCGACACCCTGATCGGCTCGCTCGACCGGGGCCTGGAGGTCTACCGGGAACGCGGACTGCTCCCGTTCTCGGTGGCGATCCTCCTCTACCTCCCCGAGGAAAGGGTTCGCTACGAGTTCGACCTCCTGGAGACGTGCCTTCTCCCGGACCCGCGGACCGGACGGCTTCCTCCCTCGCGGCGGGCGCGGCGGACGTCCCGGTTCAGTTTCGCGGTCGACCGGGTCATCGGCCGGGGCGACCTCTCCCTCCTGGCTGCGCGGTGTCTCGAGGTGCTGAGCGAATCGGGAGGGCTCACCTCGGTCGAGCTCGCCCACGTCTTCGGCGGCGTCCGCGAGCTCGTCGATTCCGCGCTGCAGGGCCTCGTCGCTCGCCAGCTCGTCACCTTCGACCGGCGGACCGGCGTCTACCGGCCGCGCATCGAATCGTTCGTCCCGAGCGGCGCGGAGGCGGCGGGGCAGAGCGGGGCTGTCGGGGCGGGATCGGACGCGATGTTGCGCACCAGCGTGCAGGAACTGATCGCCGCCGCCGACGCACGGGCTTCCTGCCCCCTCTGCGGGGCGACGCTGCCGCCCGGCCGTCGCGGGATCCTGTGCGACGACTGTGAGGCCAAGGTCAACGCGACGGCGTAGCCCGGAACGGGCGGGCCTGTCGGGAGTTTCCGCCTCGGACGGTTCGCGTGCGAGGCCTTTGAACCCGAGTTCACTGGCTTAGAAGGCCAGGACTTTGTCCATGCTAAGCTACAGGCCCGGAGGAGCGACGGCGTAGGCCCTCCTTAATCCTTGGGTGCGCGGGAACGGTGTCGGCGGCCGGCCGATGCGACCAGATGGGCGACGCGGAGCGGCTCCGGCCAATAACCGCGGACCGACGAGCGTTGCACGAGGCGGATCGCGTCGGACCGGGCGCAGCCGACGGCGGCGGCCAGGATCGGCCGGCCGCTGGTCGGCACGGGAAACAACCGATGGGCCCGGAGGAGAGCCCACCGCTTCTCGGCCGACCGGGGAAACCACTTCGACAGCGCCGCGCGGATCCGCGAGAACTCGGGCGGTCGACGGGTCACGGCGACCACCGGGAGTCCGAGGGCACGGTGGAGCGCATCGAGGTCGAGCACGTTGAACCCGCCCACCACCGCCCCGTCGACCAAGATCGCCCGAACGCCGTCGAGCGGGCCGAGCGAGCGCACCAGCGCGAGGACCCGCGCGGTCCCGTCCGTCCCGTCCACGCGAACCCGGCCGGTTCGCACCGCCTCGAGGTGCTCGGGGAGCGTCACGACCACGGCCGCGACCGGGGCATACGCTTCCGACCGGTCGAAGGCGCCGTCGTCGACGCCGACCAACTGGGGGTGCGGTTTGCCGAGCGACCGCCGCAACGCTAAGACCTCCGATGAGGTCCGAACGCTCCGATGGGGACCCCCGCGGTCACGATGCGGTGCCCGACGTGCGGCGCGGAGCTTCGGGTCGTCCTCGCGCCGGAGCCGCCGACCCAGTGGTTTCCGTGTCCCCAATGTCGCAACCCGGTGCCCGTGGTCGTGCCGCGGGATCCGCCCCCCCTGTTCAGCTGGGAGGTGCTTCCCGGGCTATATCCCGCGCTGCCGCCGCCCCGGCGCCCGCGGGTGCGGGTCCGGCGGATGGCCGAGGTGGCGCTCGTCATCGTCGCGGCCCTCGCGGTCGTGCTCGCCGGCGTCTTCGCGGTCCTCGGGTACGAGGCGCTCGGACCGGCCAGCTACGAGGTGTCGGGCACGGTGTTCGAGCAGTCCGGATTCCACGACGTGGCGGCCCCCGGCGCGAACGTGGTCCTCACCGTGAACGGCGGCCCGGCGACCGTGACCCAGACGGACTCGAGCGGTCGGTTTGCGTTCGCGAACGTCGCCCCGGGCGGGATCTCGCTCAACGTCTCGGCCGCCGGGTTCGAGTCGGTCGTGGTGGACACGTTCGCCTCCCCCGTCTACGGAACGGCCACCACCGGCCTATCGGTCGTCCTCGTCCCCGGCAACTCGACGAACACGTCGACCGTCTCGCTGTCGCCGTTCCCCGACCTCGAGACGTTCGTCGCCTCGGTCGGAGGCGGGGTCGCCCTCCTCGGGCTCGTCGCGCTGCTCGGCGGCTGGGCCGCGATCGTCACCGCTCGGTCGAACCGACCCGCCGTCGGGGTCGTCGGGGGCGCGGGCGGCCTCCTCGCGCCGGGGGGGCTCTACTTCCTGTCGCTCGGGTCGATCTTTCCGTACGCGCTCATCGGCACGACCGCGCTCGCGGCCGCCGGCGCGTTCGCGGCGACGACCCGGTGTCTCGAGATCTACCAGGTCGGGCCGGAGTCGCCGCGGACCTAGGGCGGACCCTGCGGACGGGCCGACGGGGCCGGGTTCGACTCCTCGATCGGTCGGCGGCTCCGGTATCCGCCGGTGAGCGAGTGGTAGAACGCGACCGACGTCTCGCCGCGCTTCCAGCAGAGGAAAACGAGCTCGCCGTCGCGCATCGCGTAGAAGTCGACGAGGCCGCTCTCGAGGTCCTTCACCTCGATTCCCTCGCCCCGGAGCGACCCGACCGCCTCGTCGAGGCGGCGACCCAGGTGCTTATACTCCGAATCGAGGCGCGCCTTGAGCTCGTGGTCCGGCTGGTCCTCGGCGTCGGCTTCCGACCCCCAGAACGAGGTGAGCCGCTCCCGTTCCTCGTGGACCTCCGCGAGACGGTTCGCCCACCCGTAGAGCCGGGGGAGCAGCTCCTCGAGCTCGGAAAGTCGCGCGTTCGCCTCCGGCACCGTCCAGAGGCGCGGGGGCCCGACCGGCGGGGATCCGTCGGGCGAGCGTTCCGAGCGAGCCATCCGTCAGCGCCTCCGCTACCCTAACCATAAACCGCTCTCCCTATAAACCGAGGCGATAGGGACGGGGTAACTACCCGGCCGGACCGACCCTAGATGAGGTGGAGCTCCCGGCCGGCCTTCGTGAATGCCCCGATCGCCGTGGTGACGTCCTCGTCGGTCAACGCCGCGTTCATGATCGTCCGGATCCTCGCCTTGTCCTTCGCCACCATCGGGTAGACGATCGGGAGCGCGAAGACGCCGAGCTCGAAGAGGCGGAGGCTCAGCTTCTGGGCGAGGGCGCTGTCGCCCACGATCACCGGCGTGATCGGGGTCTCGCTGTGGCCCGTGTCGAACCCGAGCGCCTGCATCTCCTTCTTGAATCGTCGGGTGTGGGCCCACAGCCGCTCGACGTGTTTGGGCTCCGACTCGAGCACGTCGATGGCGGCGAGGCACGCGGCCGCGACGGGCGGGGGATGCGAGCCGCTGAGGAGCCACGTCCTCGACTTGTTGTAGGCGAACCGGTAGAGGTCGGTCGAACCCGAGACGTGACCGCCGACGACTCCGAACGCCTTCGAGAACGTCCCCATCTCCACATGGACGCGGTCGCGCCCGAGCCCGAAATGCGAGACGATGCCCCGACCGCCCGGACCGAGCACGCCCTCCCCGTGCGCGTCGTCGACGTAGACCATCGCCCCGTGCTCCGCGGCCGCGGCCGCGATCCGGTCGAGCGGGGCGATGTCCCCGTCCATCGAGAAGACGCCGTCCGTGATCACGAGGATGCGTCGGTACTCCGGGCGATGCTCCTCGGCCTTCGCGAGGACCCGCTTTAGGTCCTCCGGGTCGGCGTGCTTGTAGACCGCCCGCTCGGCCCGGGAGAGGCGAACCCCGTCGATGATGCTGCCGTGATTGAGCTCGTCGGAGATGATCAGGTCGCCTTCTCCGGCGAGCTGCGGGATCAGGCCCGCGTTCGCGGCGAAGCCGGTCTGGTAGACGAGCGACGCCTCGGCATGCTTGAACCGGGCCAGGCGGCGTTCGAGCTCCACGTGGAGGTCCATCGTCCCCGCGATCGGACGGACCGAGCCCGAACCGACGCCGTGCGTGTCGATCGCGCGGCGCGCGGCCTCCTTGAGGCGAGGGTGGTTGCTGAGGCCGAGGTAGTTGTTGGAGCAGAACATGAGGACCTTCTTCCCGTCGATCTGGCACCACGGAGCGCTCGGGCCCTCGAGCACGCGCAGTCGCCAGTCGAGGTTCGCGTCGACGAGCTCACGGTACTCGCGTCCGAGGAACGACGTCGGGTCGCGCATCTTACCACTTCGCCTCCAAGGAGACCTTCGCGGCCTGCATCGACTGGATCAGCTCCATCGCCCGAGGGAGGTCGCGGATCGGAACGCGGTGGGTGATGATCTGCGCCATCTTCTCCCGGAACCCGGGGTTCGCGAGCAGTCCCTTCACCTGGAACCACGTCTCGAACATCCGCCGCCCGAAGATGCCGTGGATCTTCGCGGCCTTGAAGATTACCGCGTCGTCGAAGTCGAGGGTCGCCGGTTTGTCGAACAGTCCGAGCAGGGAGACCCGACCGCCCGGCGTGAGCGCGTCGAAGACGAGCTTGAGCGCGGACGGGTGGCCGGACATCTCGACCGCCACGTCCACCCCGCGCCCCTCGGTCTCCTCGCGGATCGTCTTCGCCGCCGGGACGTTCGGGTCCGTCGGGTCGAGCACCCGGTCCGCTCCCATCTTCTTCGCGAGGGACGCGCGCAGCGGGTTCACCTCGGTCGCGAAGATGCGGCGGGCTCCGAGCGTCCGGGCCACGGCGATCGAGAGAAGGCCAATCGGTCCACACCCGGTGATAAGGACGGAACCGCCGGCGAGGTCCTCGAGGTTCTCCTCGGGGAGGAGCGAGTGGACGGCGTTGCCGAGCGGCTCCTGGATCGAGGCGAGCGCCGGGTCGAGATCCGGGTCGTTCTTCCACGCGTTCAGCTCGGGAAGGACCGCGAACTCGGCGAAGACCCCGTTGCGG
>Ga0187769_10001400_pt1 | contig 13767 bp, 12 predicted proteins | sample 0116_SJ02_MP02_1_FD_133140 | JGI IMG/M metagenome (GOLD analysis project Ga0187769, IMG submission 133140) | Tropical peat soil microbial communities from peatlands in Department of Meta, Colombia - 0116_SJ02_MP02_10_MG | ecosystem: Environmental > Terrestrial > Soil > Wetlands > Peat | place... | reverse complement strand
TAACCCATTTCGATGTTAAGGTCCTCCACCTGGGGCTGCAGATCGCCACGGTCGAGGTATCTCGCCTCCCGGGTTACGTACCGCGTGTAGGCCTGCTCGGTGGTCAACGATCCGACAGGACGGCGCTCGGGCTCATAGGTCGATAGCAGCTCCTCGCCCGCCCATCCCCGCAGCACGTACGCCACTTTCCAGGCTAGGGCGTGTGCGTCCTGAATTCCTACGTTCCCGCCATAGCCTCCGTAAGGTGGCATCACGTGCGCGGCGTCGCCTGCAAGGAATACGCGACCTTGGCGGAATCGCACAGCAACGTCGGCGCGCGCGTTCCACTTCATCACGTCATCGATGATAAGCGGAATGGTGTCATCGCCAAGGGCCGCCCGGAGATACCCGATGCAGCGTTCGTTGGTAAGCCCCGTCCAGAGATCTTCGTTGGGATGAGTGGGATCGCCCGTGGTGTTGACGACCAAAAATCCGGTCTCAAAGGGCTTCTCGACGCGGAAAAAACCCCGAAGCATCGGATTACTCACTAGGATCACACTGAGGTTGCGACCGCGCAGAACAGGCGCGAGCGGGGCGCGGAAGTAAATCGTGATGCTATTCGAGAGTACCCCTCGGCCTTCTATCGGAATGCCGAGTTGTTCACGGATCCGGCTGCGCGGGCCATCAGCCGCAATCATGTAGCGGGCACGAATTGTATAGGTCTCGCCGGTATCGCGCTGGCGCACAAGGGCGGTTACCCCGGCAAGATCCTGTTCAAACGAGATCATTTCGCTAGCAAAACGGAGATCGGCACCCAATTCTTCGGCGCGCTTCTGCAGCAGCGGCTCAAGGAGCTTCTGCGTGATAAATAGACGAACGGTAGGGCTCACGTCGCGCACGCCGTCGTTCAGGTTGGGGATGAACCACGCGAGCTCCCGTCCGCCAAGCGTTTCCACGGCCATGACCGCCCCATCCTGGACGAATTGCTTTTCAGATTCCTCGCGGATGATCCTTTCGATGCCGAGGGTGCGGAACGCCTCCATGCTGCGCTGCGTGATCAGGGCCGCGCGCGGATGAATCGCCGTGCCGCGGTGATGTTCCACAACGATCGCGCGAATTCCCTGGTGTCCCAAAAACGCCGCGGCGGACATGCCCACGAGGCTTCCACCAACCACCAGAACGGGAGTTTCTATGGCGGGCATGGCGCTGCGCTCCGGATCATTCGTTGGAACGGACAATACCTCTGTGTGCGGGATCGAATCAAGTTCACGTCTTCACAGTGCAACCTTGAATCGGAAGATCTGCTGAGGATGAGGTCATTTCCCTGTAGCGGTACGGAGGTTGTTTCCAAGTCTTACAACGTTTGGATCGTTGTGCTGCTATCCGCTTTCACCGCCGACTTCGATCTCTCCGATTCCACCACAAGTGGGGCAGTGACCACTGCCCTCGCACGCCGAGCAGGCTGACTGGTCTGCGAACAAGACAACCGAGCCAGACGTCCTCGTCTTTCCTCTTCCGTGGCAAGCTGAGCAGTCCCCGTCGCCGGGAAGATCACAATCAGGGCAGGTGAGGGTGGTCATGTGGCCTCCCAACCGTTTCGGTGATTCTGATCCCGTTTCAGGTAACGGTCAAGTCGCCGGGAATAGCCCCCCTGCACCTCTACGGCCAGAGGGTCATGGATTCCTCAAAGAGCTGTGCCAGTTCGCCGGGTTCGGCTGGGCGAGGCGAAAGCTTGGTCACCCGGTGCTGTGGCAGTGTCCCTTCGACAAGCGCGGGGATATCGGCGGATTCATAGCCCAACGCCCTCAGTCCATTGGGAACTCTTAGGTCCTGCATCAGTTTCAGAAGCTGATCGGCAAGTAGCCTGCCTGCATCTTCCCATTTTGCACCGTTGACCTTGGCCCCTAAAATCTCGGCAGCCTTGAGATGGCGTTCCGGACACGCCAACGAGGTGAAACGGAAGACAGCCGGCGCGTTGAGAATCACCGAAACGCCATGAGGCACTAAAGGGTGATCGACCGTGTACCCTTGCGGGCGGTAGTTCCGAACCATGCCTGCGACGGGATAGGACATTCCATGCGGCAAGTGTACACCGGCGTTCCCAAATCCGATTCCCGCGTATGAAGCAGCGAGCATCATCTTAGCCCGGGCTTCGTCATCCGCCGGATCAGCTACCGCGCGACGCAAATAGGTCGCGACAAGCCGAAGCGCTTCCAAACTCCACACATCGCTGATGGGGTTCGAACCTTGGTAGGCCGGGCGCAAGATGGGCCGCTCCGGTCGCGTGCGCTGCTGAAAGGGAAGGGCGGTGTAGGACTCGATGGCATGGCTTAGAACATCAAGCCCTGATGCGGCGGCCACGGGTGAGGGGAGCGTCCGCGTGTTGTCCGGATCGAGCAGGCCCAACGTCGGCTTGAGGCGGCGATGGGCGATGCCGGTCTTCGCCCTCATCTGCTCAAAATCGAAAATTGCAACGCCCGTTGTCTCGCTGCCGGTTCCTGCTGTGGTAGGAATGGCGATCAAGGGTTTGAGCGGACCTGGAATGGGTTGGCCCCTTCCGATCGGCGGGTTCACATACTCTAGGAAATCAGCGGGATAAGAGCTATAGAGATTCGCCGCTTTGGCAGTGTCGATTGTAGAACCGCCGCCCACTGCGACGAAGGCGTCAAAGTCTTCCGACTGGGCGGCAGCAGCTGCATCCCGAAAGGATCGGTCAGAGGGTTCTACGCGAACGCGATCGAAAACCGAAAAGCGAATCCCTTGGTCTTGCAAGGATTCAAGGACAGTCGCCAGAGGCGGCAGGACCCGAAGATTTGGATCCGTGAAGACCAAGACGTACTTCTTGCCGAGGTCCGCCAGTTCAATCCCGACTTCACGCGTAACTCCAAAGCCGAACCGGATGGCGGTCGTTGCCATCTCGAACGCATATTCTTTCATAATGCGCCCTCGCAGCAAGGCAGAGTCCGATGAGCGAGATGCTGCAAGAAGGCGCGAGCCAGCTCCCGCTCAGAACGCCGCATAGCCTGACACAATGCCACTTTACACATACTTCTGCTTCCCGGTTAGCCGGGCATCCACATTCTGCGCTGAGCCTCGTTCGACAGTTTCAGCAGCTACTACGCTATTTTCTCACCCGCTGGAACTCTATCACCGCATTGCCTGGCGGGATCGAGTTCACCCATGGCACCGACACATGCTTGTCAGCTTCGTAATCAGAACCAGGCCCGAGGTAGGTAAAACTCGGAAACACAAAGGGAACTCCCTCGGATTGTAGGACCGAGTTTCGGTCGGTCACCTGCAAGTGCAAATGCGCGCCCGTGGTGTTGCCGCTGTTCCCGAGCAGCGCGAGGACCGCCCCTTGACGAACACGCTCGTGCAACCGCACCTTTATGCTTCCATTTTCCAAGTGCGCGTAGGTGACGTAGCGAGTGGGACCAATCTGAAGGATTACGTGATTTCCCGCAATGTTGTCGAGAGTGACGGGAGGCAGGCTGCGCGGTGGGTTGTCCGGTATTCCGTCCACCACTTCGGTGATTTCTCCGTTCGCGACGGCAAGAACCGGTTCACCGTAGCCCCACCAGTTTTCATTGCGCGTTGTGCCGTCATGGTGAGAATCGCCATTGGGGCCGACCTTGACCCAATCGATCGCGAAGCGTTCCGCCGCGTAAATGTGGCCATCGATAGCCGTGATGGTCCGACGGTGGGGGGAGTTGTTATCGGGGCCACTTCCTGCCAGCCAAGTGCCCCCATGGAAGGGTGGACGCAGTACCGGCACGGAATCTCGACTTACGGGTACTTGGAGGTCTTCCAGCGTACTCGGGCCGTCCGGATCGGCCGCCGCCGAAAAAACCATTCTGTGCCTCAAACTGGTAGGCAGAGCCCGATTCGATGGCAAGTCGATCCACACAAAAATGACGGCCCGCCCGCCGGGCTCGATCGTTTGGGCGTTTTTGCCGCTGCCTGCCCCGCTCTCTCCGGACCCAACCCGTGTCATCGCCGCCGCCAGCCGGTCGTCCGCCAGAGTGCTGAGCGGCGAGCTGCTTTCCTCATTAGCGAAGAACTCCAGGCTCTTCAGCGTTAAGGGCACTGTGTCAAAGTTCGTGACGTGAAGCTCGTAAACCAGGATCTCGTGTTTATCGATCTTCACCGGTACAGGTGGGGAAGGGCAAACGACCTCGACGCGCGGTCCTCTCTCTCGCGCGAACCCCGTAGCCGACAGTCCAACTGCGATCCAAACGCTCACAGCTCTGCGGACGACGGTCGCGAACGAAGCGTGCATCTTTGCCTTCAGCTTAGGCCAATGAGGTAATTCTTGCCAAGTCCCGACGCTTTCTGAAATATCAAGCGCGAGAGTTGGAATCGAGAGGCGCTATATTTCGCTCAGTGCCAAGGCAACCCGGATAGATCCTTCACAGTTCAGAATCGAGGGAGGGCGCCATGTCCAATCAAAAGCACAATTCACGGAGAATCTGCATCGCTACGGTGATCGTGCTCGTTGGGTGTGTCTTAGCGGCGCACGCGGACGCGCCGCGTGGTTAGTTTCTTGTCGGATCCAAGCCTGCGGAATTCGACGTTGGAGTGGACCAGAGGCAACCGTATCAGGGCCACGCGAGCGCGTTCTTAAGGAGTAAGCAGCCGAACATAGACGGCTTCGGTACGCTGATGCAGGAGTTCTCGGCGAAGCAGTATTTGGGCAAGAGGGTGTGACTCAGGGGAATGGTGAAGTCTGAAGAGGTAACGGGGTGGGCGGGACTGTGGATGCGGGTCGACAAAGAGAAAGAGATGGTGGCGTTTGACAATATGCAAAACCGGGGAATCAAAGGCACGACGGAATGGCAGCGCTGTGACGTAGTTCTGGATGTGCCGAAGGACGCCACGGCCATTGCGCTTGGGATTCTGCTCGATGGCCAGGGAGAGGTTTGGCTCAATAGCACGCAGTTCGAGGTCGTGGGCCCAGAGGTTGCTGTAACCAGTTCTGACGCTTCGAAGCTTCTCGACCAGCCGTTGAACTTGAATTTCGAGCAGTGACCGACAGAATGAGCGGTACACTTGTCAGGGGAGCGCGTTCTGTGGTTTTACTTTTCTGCAAGTGGGGAAGGTGATACAGGTGCCGCCGGAAACGGGCCTTCGTTCTTCGCTACGGTCACTTCCTCAAACAGCAGGGAGGGGCTAACGCAGGAAACTACCGGCAGGCCTTCCCCTCCGAACGAAAACCCCATCGAGAAGATAGAGTTCATCCGCGGGCTGAGCTGATCGTTATAAAGCACGGGCGTATCCCCCGCCGCGACGATCTCCTTGAAGGCTTCCCCAGACAAATCGGTTATGTGCACTCCCCGCAAAGGTTCTTCGTGTCCGTCGGAATAAAGCTTGTAGACCTCGGCGAGCGATGGGGAACTGATTTGACCAGATGCCATCTGCCTCATCATGTTGAGCAGGGAGGGTGCTTAGCTACTAAACTCCGGGTACTCTACACGCTTCATATGAAAAAGAAAACTATCATCGGGCAGTCAAGCCGGTGGCGAAAAAAACCACGGTGCTCTAAACTTGGGAGTCAGGGAGGAAGTCGAAGCTTGTGATTTGCCCAAACTGCAAGGGTGCTGTCCTTATGAGATCATGCTGGCAGGCTACAGGCCTTGCCGGTGTGGTCTGCCCAAATTGCCACGCGAGCCTCTGGCCCACGTATGCGAGGTCGGTGATGCTATTGGTCCTGTCCTTTTTGGCCGGGAATTTTGAAGGTGTCGTTCTCCGGCGCGCTGGTTATGGCCTCGGCGTCGTAGTGCTCGGCTCTGCCGTGACGCTTTTTGTGGTGTCTGCGGCGCTTGCGCCGTTCATTCTTCGCCTTCGTTTGAAGGAAGAAAGCCCCGCACTCCTTCCTCACAGGAAGTAGTGACATGCACCTTGGTCACTCGTATTGCCTAATTCCTTCATAAGAAGGGAGGGTCTTTCGGCCCGCGACCTCATTGCCACCTCTTGAATCGCAGAGAAGCGGAGCTAGCGGGTCATTTCTCGGGGGCCGGGCGAGCCGCACCCGAGAGTCCAATCGCCGACTCCACCGGATCTGCGGTTGCCCTGCGGCCGGTCATCTCGTCAATGTGTATGCAATAGAAAAGTGTATGAGCCGCGTGGGATTCACTGCGAACCTGACCTGCCGCGTACGCGGTTTGCCACCACAACGCCCTCTTTTCCAGATGGGCTTGGGCCTGGAGGCGGGCCTCTCTATAGGCGGGCGTGTCCGGAAGCTCCTCATAGCGCCCGAGGACAACAACGCTCGACCAACGGAAATGGCTGAGGATATCGTCAACCTCCACGCAGACCAACGGATTCGAACGCATCCAGTCCACCTTCCGTCCAAAGGTTGTAAAGCCGTAGAGGTGATCACGTTTATCATAGGCGAAGTAGATCGGAACAATGTAGGGCTGATTCCGGTTAGCAGTCGCGAGCCTACCGAATTCCACCCGTGCCAACATGTCCCGACAGTCTTCCCGGCTCATTTCGCTCACCCTCATCTATGCGATCCCCTTTCCTGAGCTCGCTCATGCCCACGTGCAGAGAAAAAGAATCTCGGGCAAGCCTACCCTTGGAAAGAAATTATACGTCTGAATTTGCTGATGTGCCCGCCGTGTGGAAATGCACTCGTTTTCTATGACTTTCGCTAGCCTTTTCCGCGCAGGCTCCTCGAGCGGCCACGTTTGTCCGGGGCAGTTGGAATTCGCATCGTACAAGGGAGCAATATTTGCGAATATTTTCGAAAGAAAGGCACGAAGATGAACACATTTCTGGCGCCTATCGAAAAGCCGCAGGGAGTGATCATGAAGCTGGTGTATTACTTCTCGCGCCGGCGATTTGGCAAGGTGCTGACGCCGCTGAAAGTGTATGCGGTGCGGATGCCCCTTGGCTTCGGATTGTTTCAGCAGAAGATCAGTAAACTGGACAAACGCCTGACGCTACCAGCGGAGATGATTTTGCTGATTCGTCAGATGGTAGCGCGCATTCATCTGCCGGCCTAGACATCCCCAGCAACACACGGACATGCAAGGTTGCCCGACTATTAGAGTGGACGAAGCGGCCGCTCAAAGAACAGCACCTGTCAGATCGACTTCCAGAAAGTGGCGACCGCTAGAACATGTACTTCAAGCCGAATTGGAGGATGCGCCCCGGAACCGAGCTCGAGGTGATCGTTCCAAAGCCGGCCGTGTCGCGGCCGTTGTTGGGTTGATTGAACTGCGCGTGATTCCAAATATTGAAGAATTCCGCCCGGAACTGAAGGCTGGCGTCTTCCCGCAATCCTCCGACGGTCGTATTCTTGATGATCGCCATATCCCAGTTGAACTGCGTGCAGCAACTCATGATTCCGATGCCGGAGTTGCCGAAACCCGTGCCGCACCCGACGAACTCGGGGTTGAGTCCCGGGCCTGCCGTGCAGTTACTTGTAAAAGGTCCCGCCGTTCCGCTTGGAACCCCGCCAAACTCGGGCAATGACGTGAATGCGGCCTGGTTGATGAAACCACCGCCCGGGGTTCCGGCGAGCCCACTGAGTACGCGTGACGTCAGGCTGCCCGACGTGTTGAGCGGGATCCCCGATTTGCAATTGCCTAGCGAGTTGCAATTGACCGGGGCTGCGAGTTCGGCCCGCACGTAAGGGCCGGTGGCGGGAATCGAGGGGCCCCAGAGAAGTGTGCCGGCGACGCCGCTTGCTTCCGTTACGGAGAACGGCAGCCCGTCTTGCACGGTGGTCACGCCGGAGATGGCCCAGCCGCCTATGGCCTTACCCTTCCATCCGTCCGCATGGAAGGGCAGCTGATAGCTGTAACTGACTACAAAGCGCTGCGGGCGATTGAATGCCGCTAACCCGTACTGCTGCCGATCATTCAGGGGGTCGTTGGAAGATGCGCTGCCGGAAAGCACGTTGCCTGGCGTGGCAATACCTGCCCCGGCTACGCTGGCGTTGATGTCCGTGATGAGCTTGCTCCAAGTGTAGGAAGCTTGCAGCATCAGACCGTGGGAGAACTGATGCCGGAGCTGGAGCTGCAAAGCGTTGTATAAGTGATTCCCGTCCGTTTTGACTTGCTGCAGGTTTCCCGGGTTCACTCCCAGGTAGGCGACCCGGCCGAGATAATTGCCGGAGGTATTCGCGAGAACCTGGGTGGCGGGGTTCGTGTTGGCGCTGTCATTCATCGGGAATGAGCTGGCCGGCCGCTCCAAGTTGATGTCGACCTGATCTGTAGGAGGATCGGGGGCGCCGGCGATAAGATATGCTAGGTTCGGATTGCGATTCCAGTCGTACAGGTGAATCCCATGTGTGCCGACGTATCCGGCGTCGGCTATCCAGCCGTGCGCAAATTCGTACTGAAGGTCGAGATTATACTGCTGGACTTTGGGAGTGCGCATGGCCGGGTCATCGCCCGAATTGAGAGTTCCCGAGCCATTGCCGCCGAAGATGTCTGTAATCGTCGTGGCACCGTATACAGGACTGCCCGGCGTCACCTTCAGGGTTCGGGGAATGAAGCCCTGGAATTGTGGGCATTGGGGGCAAAAAGGATCCTGCAAAGTCTGTCCCGAAATCGTCCCGATGCCAGTGGCGTAGGGCGGCATATTGCCCAAGATGTTATCGCCGACGAGGTTGCCATACACGCGGTCAAAGAAAAAGCCGTATCCCGCGCGGATGACAAACTTGTCGCCTAGCGGCTGCCACGCCAAACCGATGCGCGGAGCGAAGTTATCGAAGGGACTGCCGTATAGCAAGGTCTTGTTGCTGTTGATGGCGATGCCGGTCGACCCGAACTGACCGGTGAGATTTCCGTAGATCGCCTTGTTGTAATTCGATTGGATTAGGTAGCCCGCGAGAGTGCCGCCCGGGTTGTTCAAGAAGAAAGAGCCTGTATCTACGACACCGGCGTTCTGGGCGGTGAAGTTCGTGAAGATGCCGTTCACATCGGTGGGCCATCCATCATATTCCCAGCGCAGGCCAAGGTTCACGGTGAGCTTCGGGCTTACTTTGATGTCGTCCTGAACGAACGTGGCGTACTCGGGGATGCGCCAGTTATGCGGATTCGGCGACCCTTGCGGCAAGAGGCGATAGGACAAGTTGATGATCCAGTTAATCGGTGCCACTGGAGTACCGTCCACGGCCGGGCCGCTGCTGCTCGTCAAGATGTCGGCAACATTCCCGGCGACGACCCAGCCCCTGGCCCTGTTCGGTTGCGCCCAATTCCACCGAATGTACTGGAAGTTCCCGCCTGCTCGAATCGAGTGCTTCCCGTGATTCCAGGAAATCTGATCTCCTCCAAAGTAGCTGTTTTGTATGCTCTTGGTCGCTGAAAAGAAGTTTCCTCCGGCGCTCCACGATCCCCATTGCGACCCCGGAAATCCGAGAACGCCAATGATCGGGACCAGAGAGTTTTCGCGATTCGCGGCGGCAGCCGGAATCAGTGGGCAAGGGGTGCCGTTATTGACCCCGGGAGTAATGTTGAGAGGGGTGATACCGTCGCCGGCGCAGGACTGGACGGTGACGCCGTCTTGGACATTGAGGTACAACCGTTGGAACGAGCCCCAGAGCTCGTTCACAAAATTGTTGGTGACGACCGTGGTGAGCCTCAAAACAAATGATTGGGCACCGTACTGCGCATCCTCCGGGGCACCCGGATAGCACCCGGTCACGATGCAGCTGAAACTCTGGATCTGCGGATCGCTCGAGAAGAAGTACTTTTCCGTTAGGGTGTTCTTACTACTGATTACGTAATCCGAGTTGAGCATATACTGATTTTCATTGGCGGTTGTGGCCTGTGAAATCGTTGTTGGCGTAGAGCAGGCGGGGCGGTTTGGCACCGAAGGGTCCGCGCAGACGGGCAGGCCATTCGAATCGTAACGCAAGCTCGGAATGTAATAGCCGTTATTGAAGCCCCCTTTGACTCGGGAGATATTCTCTGTCTGCCGCAAGTAGTTGATAGCAGTGTTGCTAATGTTACTGCCGGTCGGACTCACGGCTTCGCCGGTGCCACCGAATAGGTCGTGCTCATTTGCAAACGCGCATCCCAGGTATTGCCGATAGGTTGCGTAGGTGCATGGCGGGTTGCCCGCTATATAGTCCTCGGGGATGGTGCCTGCGTTGCCGTCCGAGCGCGCTTTAGCGAACGGAACGCCCGGCTCGTTGAACGGCAGCAGGCCGACCTCCGTAATGGCGGTGGCGAAGCCGTTGCTGCCGATTCCATTGAGCTGCCGCAATCCTTGATAAGAACCGAAGAAGAAGAGTTTGTCCTTCTTGATAGGCCCGCCAAGCGTGAAGCCAAACTGGTTCTGTTTCAATTCTGGCGGGCTGTTTGGCAGGTCCTCGCTTTTCTCTGATCGCTTATAGAAGAAATCATTGGCATTGAAGAAGTTGTTGCGGTTGAAATACCAAATTGCTCCGTGATACTGGTTGGTACCGCTCTTCGTCACGACGTTTACGTTCGCGCCCGGGTTCTGGCCATACGCGGCATCGTATTGCGAAGTTTGGACCTTGAACTCCTGAATGGAGTCCGGGTTGGGAATCGGGATCCCGGCATAACTGCCCGATTGCGCCGCGCCGCCACTGCCGTAGTTCGTGGTGATGACCCCGTCCATCATGTAGGTGTTCTGATCGGAGCCAGAACCGTTTACGTTGATGTCCATCGTGCCATTGCCAACCGCCGTGGCGGTCGCGGCGTTGGAAACGACGCCGGGCGAGAGGTCCATGATCTGGGTAAAGTTGCGAGTGCTCAAAGGCAGTTCATTGATGGTTTGCCCCGAGACCAACCCGCCTACCGTGGCGTTCTCCGTGTTCACGGTCGCAACCGCAGCAGCCTCGACGGTCACTTGCTGGGCCTGCGTACCGATTTCAAGTCGAACATTCTGGACGTGCGTCTCGGTGACGTTCACCGTGACCGAAGCGATCTCGATGGGCTTGAAGTTAGGCGCGTCGAACCGCATCCTGTAATTTCCAATTGGAAGAAGAGAAAGCGTGTAGGAACCACTGGCATCCGTCTTTACGACCCGCTGCTGGCCCGTAGCCAGGCTCGTTACCGTGACAGTCGCGCCGGCGATCACCCCGCCGGAAGGGTCGGTGACCGTTCCGGTCAGCCCTCCCGCTGCGCTTCCTTGCGCCAGAGTTCGGGGAACACAGGCAAACAGCGCCACAAGTGAAACCAACAACGCACAAGATGACGCAGATCGTGCGGTAGCAAGCCACATAATTTGCAAAGCAGGAAATCTCACCGACATAGCCCACCCCTCTTCAAGCCCCGAATTCGCCGCCCCGGCGGATAAGTGGCGTTCTCTTACTACCTGCTCGTAGGCTTTGTCAATCTAAAAACGCTCATGTCATTCATGCTGCTCGCCGAGATTCTATGGGATCACACTTGTTTGGCGTGTCCATGTGGCCGGGTTTTTGATGTTGAACCCAAATGGAACCAAGACAGAGGAAAGCAACGCAGCATAAAGTAATTTGAAAAAATGGTCGGGGCGAGCGGATTGAACTACCGACCTGCTGGTCTCAAAGATTGTGCGCACGAAGATTCAACGGGCTACACGGAAGATGCTTACGCAGGATGGGGATGTCGCCGCGATGTGCCATCATCACGCGCATACCTACTTAATCCGCAGATCGTGACGCAGGGGCCGAGTTTGGTGCCCGTCGTCATTTCTTTGGAAGCGAGGGCCAGTTCAGCACGACGGTGAATCGAAGGGGCGGTGCAGCTCCGCTCGCGGGTGGCGATACGGCAAAGATGAACTTCTTCCCATCCGGGCTGGCGTCCCAGTAAAAGTAATCGCTCGGATGCCGAGCCATTCCCTTGGTCCTAAACAGGGGCTTAGGGATGCTAGATTGAAACCCGCCGCTATCGCCACTCACTTCTACAGACATTACCGTGCCATCCGGCGTTACATAGAAAAGCTCTTTCCCATTGCTGCTCCATCGCGGGCTAAGACCTCCCTGCGTCGATACCTGCCATTTGCTTCCGCCGGGCGGCGTGCCTGTGGGCGAGTTAGGATCGAATGGCCGCACATAGATTTCGTATCTGCCGGATTCGTTGGAAGAATACGCGACCCAAAGGGGACGCCCCTTCGGGCCAGGAGAGAAGATTTCTCTGACTCCGACTCCCTTCTCGACGAAAACGAAAGGCTTGCCGGCCGCATGCCCGTTTCGATCCAGAGGCAACACGGACGCGACCGGGGCCCCTTCGCTGGGAGGCGATGTCGCAATCAGCAGAAAGCGCCCGTCGCCAGACCAGCTAAGCGGAGCGGCGATCCCGCTATCAGGCTTAAATACCAGCTGCTCGTCGCTACCTCCGTTGGAGAGCTTCTCATACAAGCCATTTTCCCCGCCCCGATCGGAAGCGAATGCGATGCGACTGCCATCGGGCGACCAAGCGGGAAAACCGTCGGATCCGGAATCAAACGTGAAGCGCGTGCTGATGCCTCGCACTAGGTCCATCATCCAGAGATTATTGCGCCCAGATTGGTAGTCGACGCGAGTTGTGACCACACGTCTCCCATCCGGTGAGAACGCCGTAAATCTATAATCTCCAGTTTCCCCGACCGTTCCTAGAATCCTTCCCTGCCGGTCAAATAAGGTGAGTTGGCCAGTTTCCGCTGCGGAGTTGCCGGAAAGATAGACCATGGTCCCGGTGAGCGAAGCCGAAAAGTTATACCACGCGACTTGCTCGGCAATAAGAACTGGTTCTCCCACCGTCTCCAGCTTCCGCAGATCGAAAGGCTGCGCCATCAGTGGGCCGGTAACCTGGGTCGCCTCAGTCCCACTCACAAAAAGTAGGTAACCAAGCTCGGGATCACTCAACGAAGGCGCGTAGACGACACCGCTGATAACGCCTGTTAGCAGTTTTCTGGGACTCTGCTGTCCGGGCTTACGATCCAGCGATCCGAGGTAAGCGTCAGCGCTTGCCCCCGAGCCGCCAATGGAATACAGGAAATGCTTTGCATCGGGCAAAAGCACGGGGCCGTAAAGGGTGCCTCTGCCGCCAGGTCTTTCCACACCTGGCAAAGGAGAAGACACTCCACCCCCTGCAGGAACCTCTCTCAAACCGGGCTGATCACCAATAACGATCTTGCCATCCGGAGTCCAGAATCCTCCATTAGCAAGCCCGCCGGAATCACATAAGACCTGGGCTGGGCCTCCCTCGGTGTCAATCTTTTTGAGTTTGCCGCTTGCGCCAAACACGATAAAGCGGCTGTCGGGCGACCAGAAAGGAATCCCAACTGCCCCTTCCGTCCCCTCAATGGGATGCGCATCGAGTGAATCGATGGGACGTAGCCACAGGCGGGAGGGTGACAGATGGCTGCCAAAGACCAAACGCCTTCCGTCAGGCGACACTGCGCCGAAACTTACGGCTGGGTCTGGTGCAGTGATCTCGAAGCGTTGGACGAGCGCCGCAGGGGCGGGCTTTTCCCGAAAATGAACAAACGCAAGCGCCGCGGCGAGAAGACAAGATCCAGCAGCTACACCATAAGCCACCCACAGCCGCCGTTGCATTGCCGACAACCCGGCGGCAGATGTTACTTCTGGCGCACCCAGGAGAACCTCGTCAAGCGAGATACGTGCGTCACCAATGGCCTGCAGCCGCTGCTTTGGGTCTTTCTGCAAGCATCGCTGCAGCAGAACGCGGACCCGCGTCGGTATCGCTGCCGGAAGAAGTGACCAGTCCGGTTCTTCCCTAATGAGGGACGCGAGTGTGTCGGTCACGGTCTCGCCTGTAAACGTCTGCTTGCCCGTCAGCATTTCGTAGAGCACGCAGCCGAACGCCCAAATGTCCGCACGGC
>Ga0187769_10001399_pt1 | contig 13770 bp, 11 predicted proteins | sample 0116_SJ02_MP02_1_FD_133140 | JGI IMG/M metagenome (GOLD analysis project Ga0187769, IMG submission 133140) | Tropical peat soil microbial communities from peatlands in Department of Meta, Colombia - 0116_SJ02_MP02_10_MG | ecosystem: Environmental > Terrestrial > Soil > Wetlands > Peat | place... | reverse complement strand
GCGTGGTCGGCGATCTTTGCCCCAGTTCCAATGAAGCTCATCACTGTGCTCGCCATCTGGGCGCTTTGCTACCACGCTTGGATTGGCGTACGCGATATTTGGATGGACTATATCAAACCCGTGGCAGTGCGCCTTGCGCTACATGTCGTGACGATCCTTTGGCTGGCATATTGCCTGCTGTGGTCCATTGAAATTCTCTGGAGCGTTTGACCATTATGGTTCTGGCTCACCGCCGGTTTGACGCCGTCATTGTCGGTGCCGGCGGCGCGGGCATGCGCTGTGCGCTTCAGCTGGCGCGTGCTGGATTGAGCGTAGCGGTGCTCAGTAAAGTTTTTCCTACCCGCTCACACACCGTCGCGGCGCAAGGAGGAATCGGTGCCTCGCTGGGCAATATGACCGAGGATCAGTGGCTGTGGCATATGTTCGACACGGTCAAGGGGTCCGATTACCTGGGCGATCAAGACGCCATCGAATTCATGTGCCGCGAAGCATCGGGTGCGGTCTATGAGCTTGAACATCTGGGCATGCCGTTTGATCGCAACTCCGACGGTACGATCTATCAGCGGCCTTTTGGGGGCCACTCGGCAAACTTTGGCGAAAAGCCGGTGCCGCGGGCATGCGCCGCAGCCGACCGCACTGGCCACGCGCTGCTGCACACACTGTACCAGTGCAACGTGGCTGCCAAGACCCAGTTTTTTGTCGAATACATGGCGCTTGACCTGGTGCGCGATGCCGATGGAGATTGCCTCGGCGTAATTGCACTGGAGATGGAAACCGGCCAACCGATACTGCTTGAGAGCAAAGTCACCGTTCTTGCTACCGGCGGCGCAGGACGCATCTTTGCGGCCTCAACCAACGCGTACATCAACACCGGCGATGGACTCGGCATGGTGGCACGCGCCGGACTGCCGCTACAAGATATGGAGTTTTGGCAGTTTCACCCGACGGGCGTGGCCGGGGCCGGCGTGCTGATCACTGAGGGCGTGCGCGGCGAGGGCGGCATCTTGCTAAATTCGCTCGGAGAGCGGTTCATGGAACGCTACGCGCCTACGCTTAAAGATCTGGCGCCCAGGGATTTTGTTTCGCGCTCCATGGACCAGGAAATCAAGGAAGGGCGTGGTTGCGGGGCCGAACGCGATCACGTCATGCTCAAGCTCGATCACCTGGGCGCCGAGACCATCATGAAACGATTACCCTCGATTCGGGAAATCGCCATGAAGTTCGCCAACGTCGATCCGATCCGCGAACCGATCCCGGTTGTTCCCACCATCCACTACCAAATGGGTGGAATTCCCGCCAACTACCATGGGCAGGTCATCGTGCCGGCCAATGGCAATCTCGAAATGGTCGTCGGAGGCCTGTATGCGATCGGCGAGTGCTCCTGCGTGTCGGTGCATGGAGCCAATCGATTGGGTACCAATTCCCTGCTGGACTTGATCGTCTTTGGTCGGGCTGCGGGTAACCATATCGTTAGCGCGCTCGGGCAAGGGGCGAGCCACAAGCCCTTGCCGCGCGATGCGGCAGATGCGACGCTCTCGCGCCTGGCGCAACTAGACGCGCGATCCGATGGCGAGCGCACGCAGGAAGTGGCTGCAGATTTGCGTCGAACCATGCAGGCGCACTGCGGGGTATTTCGCACCGGGCCGCTGCTCGCGGAGGGCGTTCGCAAAGTGGCGATGCTTGCCGATCGCGCGGCGCGGGTAGCGATCAAGGACAAATCACGCATCTTTAATACGGCCCGCATCGAAGCAATCGAGCTCACCAATCTGATCGCGGCGGCACAGGCGACGATCGAGTCGGCACTGGCGCGTACCGAGAGCCGCGGTGCGCACGCAAGGGACGATTTTCCGCAACGCGATGACGCCAATTGGATCAAGCACACATTGTGGTTTTCGGGCGGCCGACCTTTGCAATACAAACCGGTGCACCTCAAACCGCTAAGCGTTGCGACTTTCGAGCCCAAGAAGAGAACCTTTTGAAGGATCAAAAACAATGACTGCCGAAAGTCGCGTTTTGGCGCCGACACCTTCGGTGCAAGCAGGCACGGCCCGTTTTCGCATTTACCGGTACGACCCCGAATACGACCGCAAGCCGCGAATGCAGGATTTGGAGGTGCGCTTGCACGCGCACGACAAAATGCTGCTCGATGCGCTCATGCGAATCAAGGCTGAAGTGGACGATAGCCTTTCGTTTCGCCGCTCCTGTCGCGAGGGTGTATGCGGATCGGACGCGATGAACATCAACGGGCGAAACGGCCTGGCGTGTGTTACGAGCTTGCGCGACCTGCGCCAGCCGATTGTGCTGCGGCCGCTGCCTGGACTGCCCGTCGTGCGCGATCTGATCGTCGACATGACCGACTTTTTCCAGCAATACCACTCCATCAAACCGTACCTCGTGAACAACACCGCGCCGCCGGAACGCGAGCGCCTGCAATCGCCTAAGCAACGCGACGAGCTCGATGGGCTGTACGAGTGCATTTTGTGCGCCTGTTGCTCCACTTCGTGCCCGAGCTTTTGGTGGAACCCCGACAAGTTCGTGGGGCCGGCCGGACTGCTTCAGGCGTACCGGTTCCTTGCTGACAGCCGTGACGAGGCTGGCGCGGAACGTCTCGATAATCTCATGGACCCCTACCGGCTCTTTCGCTGCCACACGATTATGAATTGTGTTGACGTCTGTCCCAAGGGTCTAAATCCGACGCGGGCGATCGGCAAAATAAAGGAAATGATGGTTCGACGGGAGATCTGATGCCGATGGGCGGGGAAAATTGCTGCGAGCAACCGCGGGCTGTGGCCGATCCGGATGCACCGGCGAGCGTTGCGCTGCGCCGGCTGCGTTGGCGCGCCCGCCGGGGCATGCTGGAGAACGATTTGTTGCTTGGGCGGTTTTTTGAACGGCATACTGCGAGGCTGGGTTCAAATGAGCTCGATGCGCTTGCGCGCTTGCTCGATTTGCCCGATGGCCAGTTGCTCGATTTCGTGTTGGGACGTGCGGAACCCAAAGGCGCTTTGGATTGCGCCCCGGTACGCGAGCTGCTGACTTTGCTGCGCTCGTCCTAAGATCACGTTGAGCGCGGGGAGCTCGAAGTTTTACCCGTTGATAAAGCCGCTTGCACCTTGAGGAAATTTTCATGGTATTAAAACCATCGACCCACAAAGCCACGCTGAGCTTTAGCGATGGCACGGCCTCCCTCGAACTGCCGCTGTACAGCGGCTCGATCGGCCCGGATGTCATCGATATCCGCTCGCTGTACGCGCGTACCGGTAAGTTCACCTACGACCCCGGTTTTCTATCGACTGCCTCCTGCAATTCATCGATCACGTACATCGATGGCGACAAAGGCGAACTCCTCTACCGCGGCTATCCCATTGAGCAGTTGGCTACACAGTGCGACTTTCTCGAGGTCTGCCATCTAATCCTCTATGGCGAGTTGCCCAATACGCATCAACGTGCGAATTTTGTGGCCACAGTCACCAAGCACACAATGGCGCACGAGCAGATGCAGTTTTTCTTGCGCGGTTTTCGGCGCGATGCGCATCCGATGGCAGTCATGACCGGCCTGGTGGGAGCCTTGTCGGCTTTTTATCCCGACTCGATGAATCTTCACGATCCGGCGCAGCGGCAGATCTCCGCGATTCGCCTAATCGCCAAGATGCCAACCCTGGTCGCAATGGCGTACAAGTACACAATCGGCCAGCCGTTCATGTATCCACGCAACGAACTGTCGTACGCGGGCAATCTGATGCGCATGATGTTCGCGACCCCGTGCGAGGAGTACAAATTCAACGAGGTGCTTGCCCGCGCGTTGGATCGGATTTTGATCTTGCACGCCGATCACGAACAAAATGCCTCGACTTCAACCGTGCGCATGTGTGCCTCTTCGGGTACTAATCCCTTTGCAGCGATCGCCGCGGGCGTGGCGTGCCTGTGGGGACCGGCCCACGGCGGCGCCAACGAAGCGGCGCTGAACATGCTCTACGACGTGCAGAGGCAAGGTGGGGTCGCCAAGATTGGCGAATTCATTGCGCAAGTTAAGGATAAAAATTCCAACGTTCGGCTAATGGGTTTCGGGCACCGCGTATATAAGAACTACGATCCGCGCGCGCGCTTGATGCGCGAAACCTGCCACGAGGTCCTGAACGAATTAGGATTACACGAGGATCCGCTGTTTAAGCTGGCCATGGCCCTGGAAAAGATCGCGCTTGAGGACGAATATTTTGTCAGCCGCAAGCTCTACCCGAATGTGGACTTTTATTCGGGGATCGTGCAAAAGGCCATTGGCATTCCCGTTTCGCTATTTACCGCGATTTTCGCGCTGGCGCGCACCGTAGGCTGGATCGCCCAGCTCAATGAAATGATCTCGGACCCGGAGTACAAGATCGGGCGGCCACGACAGCTCTACGTGGGTCCGGACCGCCGTGACGTCCGGCCAATCGAAAAGCGATGAGGCCTGCAGCTTTCCGCAATGGCCCCTTTTTTCTTCCGATCATGCTGTGCGGAGGCAACGTGCCCCGGTGCTAGGATGCAAAGTGCGCATCGCGCGTTGGGACCGACTCGAAGTTCCGAGGGATCAAGCCAACGGTGATGCGGCTACGGTGAGGCAATCCGTGCTGCCGGAATCCGGAGGCACGTGAGTCGACCGGCAATTGTCGGTCGAGCAATTTTGACGAGAAGCTCGTTCGAAAGGGCAGGCAACACCATGATGCGACAGTTTGAGGCCAATTCGTACCTGTTTGGCGGCAATAGCCCGTACGTAGAAGAACTCTACGAACGCTACCTGGATAACCCTGGGTCGATCCCGGAGAAGTGGCGCGAGTATTTCGATCGAATGCAGCTCGTGCCGGCTGCCGACGGTAAGTCGTCGACCCACGACGTTGCGCACGCACCGATCGTTGAATCCTTCGCGATGCGTGCCAAGGCAGGCAGCCTTCGTCCTGCCGTGGCGGCGACGGATCTGTCGGTGGCTCGCAAGCAAGTTCATGTTCAGTCCATTATTGCGGCCTACCGTTTTCTCGGAAGCCGCTGGGCGGACCTGGATCCTTTAAAGCGCCAAGAGCGAGTTCCGATTCCGGAGCTCGAGCCCGCCTTTTACGACCTGACTGAAGCCGACATGGATATCGTGTTCTCGGCGGCCAATACGTACTTCGGCCCGGAACAGGCAACGTTGCGCGAAATCATTGGTGCCGCACGCCAGACATACTGTGGAACTATCGGGGCCGAGTACATGTACATCGGCGATCATGCGCAAAAACGCTGGTTACAGCAGCGGCTGGAGTCGATCCGATCCACGCCCAACTTCCCTGCGACGCAAAAGCGGCGCATCTTGGAGCGCCTAACCGCAGCTGAGACGCTGGAGCGCTATCTTCACACGAAGTACGTGGGACAAAAGCGCTTCTCGCTCGAAGGCGGGGAGAGCTTCATTGCAGCGATGGACGAACTCGTGCAGCACGCAGGCACCTGCGGCGTCGAAGAGATCGTCGTCGGTATGGCACACCGCGGGCGGCTAAACGTTCTGGTCAATACCCTCGGAAAGATGCCCAAGGATTTGTTTGCTGAGTTTGAGGGCAAAGCTGCGGCGGATCTACCCGCTGGCGACGTGAAATACCACTTGGGCTTTTCCAGCGACGTTTCTACCAATGGAGGACCGGTGCACCTTTCGCTGGCGTTTAATCCGTCTCATCTGGAGATCGTTGACCCGGTGGTAGAAGGTTCTGTACGGGCGCGACAGGAGCGACGCGGCAAGGCTGGTGAGGCCAAGGTGCTTGCGGTGCAGGTGCATGGTGATGCGGCCTTCTCGGGACAGGGCGTTGTCATGGAGACGTTGGCGCTGGCACAGACCCGGGGCTATGGCACCGGCGGCACTGTGCACATCATCATCAATAACCAGATCGGCTTTACGACTTCGGATCCGCGTGATACGCGCTCGAGTCTGTACAGCTCGGATGTTGTCAAGATGATCGAAGCACCCGTATTGCACGTTAACGGCGATGATCCAGAAGCGGTTGTTTTGGCGACGCGTATCGCCCTTGATTTCCGTAGCCAGTTTAAAAAGGATGTGGTGCTCGACATCGTGTGCTTTCGCCGGCTGGGTCACAACGAGCAAGACACTCCGGCTGTGACGCAGCCGCTGATGTACAAGAAAATCGCGCTGCATCCAGGTACGCGCAAGCTCTACGCGGACAAGCTCGTCACGCAGGGCGTGATCACGACGGAAGAACTCGACCAGATGGTGCGCGCGTTCCGACAATCGCTCGACGAAGGCCATCAAACGGTCGAGCCGATTTTGACGAACTTCAAGAGCAAATACGCGGTCGACTGGACCCCATTTTTAAACCGCAAATGGACCGATAGCGCCGATACAGCGGTTCCGCTCTCCGAGTTGCGGCGGCTTGGGGAGCGACTGACGAAAATACCCGAAGATTTCAAACTCCATCCGCTTGTAGAAAAAGTTATTGCCGACCGGCGGTCTATGGTCGATGGAAAGATGCCGCTGGACTGGGGCATGGGCGAACATCTGGCATTTGCGTCCCTGGTGGCAAGCGGCTACGCGGTTCGCATAACGGGCCAGGACTCCGGCCGCGGCACTTTTTCCCATCGCCATGCGGTGCTGCACGATCAAAACCGCGAGCGCTGGAACGAAGGTACATTCGTCCCGCTGCAAAACGTGACCGAGCAGCAGGCTCCGTTCGTAGTGATCGACTCGGTTCTTTCCGAAGAGGCGGTACTGGGCTTCGAATACGGATATTCGACGGCGGAGCCCAATTCGCTCGTCATCTGGGAAGCACAGTTTGGCGACTTTGCCAACGGCGCGCAGGTCGTGATCGACCAGTTTATTTCCTCGGGAGAGGTCAAATGGGGACGGCAGTCGGGGTTGGTGCTGATGCTGCCGCACGGCTATGAGGGGCAGGGACCGGAGCACTCTTCGGCGCGTCTGGAGCGATTTTTACAGCTGGCGGCTGATAACAATATGCAGGTAGCGCAGCCGACCACCGCGGCGCAAATATTTCATCTGTTGCGCAGGCAGATGATTCGTCCCTTCAGAAAGCCCCTGGTCATCATGACGCCCAAATCGCTGCTTCGCAATCGCGAAGCGGCTTCCAGCCTCGAAGAGCTTACGCGCGGCGAGTTCAAGACCGTGATCGGTGATGTCTCGATCCAGGATCCGACGAAGACCAAGCGGCTTATCGCTTGCAGCGGCAAGGTGTATTACGACCTGGTTACTGCGCGCGCGGAACGCAATCTGGAGACCGTCGCAATCATTCGTATCGAGCAGTTGTATCCATTTCCCCATAAGGCCCTGGCCGCGGAACTCAAGCGCTACCCCAACTTGGTCGAGGTGGTTTGGGCGCAGGATGAAGCACAGAATCAAGGCGCATGGCTCTATGTACAGCACCATCTGCTGGAAAACATGACAGACGGGCAAAAGCTTGCCTATGCGGGACGGCCGGCATCGGCGTCACCGGCGGTGGGGTACTACGCCAAGCACGCCGAACAGCTCAAAGCCTTGCTCGAGGCGGCGTTTGGAAAATTCAAGGGGTTGGTTCTCAATAAATAAAATCGCGCGAGCCGTGCCCATCGCGCGCGGGCACATTTGCGCACGCAAGGTAGATCATGTCGATAGTCGAAGTCAAAGTTCCGCAGCTCTCCGAATCGGTTTCCGAAGCGACGCTGCTGCAGTGGAAAAAGTCGCGCGGCGCTGCGGTTAGCGCCGATGAAATCCTCGTGGAGATCGAGACCGATAAGGTCGTCTTAGAAGTTCCAGCGCCCTCGGGCGGTGCACTCTCCGAGATTCTGGTTAGCGATGGTGCCAATGTGATCGCCGGGCAAGTAATTGCCCGAATCGACGACAGCGCGAAAGGCGCCGCATCAGAGGCCTCGGCACCTTCTGCCGCCAAGCCAGCGGCGGCGCCAGCTGGGGGTGAAGCGCGCGCTGCGGTCTTGATGCCCGCAGCGGCGCGCCTGTTGGCCGAGTCGGGCCGAAGTGGTGCCGGCATTGCGGGCACGGGACGCGATGGCCGCATCACCAAAGGCGACGTGCTTGCCGCCCAGGCGTCGGCCCCTGCCGGTGCAATGGCGCCGGCTACCGCTGCGCGCCCGAGCACGGTGCCTGTGGCTACCCCGGTGATGCTTCCCGAAGTTAAGGCGCCTATTGATCTAAAGGAACTTGCCACTCGTCCAGAGCAGCGCGTTGCGATGTCGCGCCTGCGTCAGCGCATTGCCGAGCGCCTGGTGCAGTCGCAGTCAACAGCGGCAATACTGACAACGTTTAACGAAGTCAACATGCAGCCGGTTATCGAGCTTCGCAATCGGCACAAGGAGCGTTTCGAAAAGGAACATGGCGTAAAGCTCGGATTCATGTCGTTTTTTGTCAAGGCAGCGGTTGCCGCGTTAAAGCGTTTTCCGATCGTCAACGCCTCCGTCGACGGCACGGATATCGTCTATCACGGCTACTTCGACATCGGCGTTGCCGTGGGCTCTCCGCGCGGGTTGGTGGTGCCCATCGTGCGCGACGCCGATGTGCTGGGCTTTGCGCAAATCGAAAAAATGATTTCTGATTTCAGCAAACGTGCCGGCGAGGGCAAGTTGTCGATTGAGGAGCTCACGGGAGGGACATTTTCGATTTCCAATGGCGGCGTCTTTGGCTCGATGCTCTCGACGCCGATCATCAATCCGCCCCAGTCGGCGATTTTGGGAGTGCACGCTACGCGCGATCGCGCAGTAGTGGAAGACGGTCAAATCGTGGTGCGCCCGATGAACTACCTGGCGCTGTCCTATGACCATCGCATCATCGACGGTCGCGAAGCGGTCTTGGCGTTGGTAGCTATGAAGGAGGCGCTGGAAGATCCCGCCCGTTTGCTGCTAGAGATCTGACGCTCGGACGGCTTGCATGAGCCAGGAATTTGATCTTGCTGTAATCGGTGCGGGACCGGGCGGGTACGTTGCGGCGATACGCGGCGCCCAGCTTGGCCTTCGTGTGGCCTGCGTTGACGCCTGGCGCACGGCCGATGGCGGGCCCGCGCCAGGAGGCACCTGCACCAATGTCGGCTGCATTCCCTCCAAGGCGCTGCTGCAATCTTCCGAACACTACGCGCAGGCGCTGCACGATTTGGCGGATCACGGAGTGGTGTGTGCTCAGCCCTCGCTTGACCTTGCCCGTATGCAGGCACGCAAAAGCAAGGTGGTGCGACAAAACAACGAGGGTATTCAATACCTGTTCAAGAAAAACAAGGTGCACTTCGTGCATGGCAGGGCATCGTTTCGCGCTCGCGCCGATACCCAATGGGAACTCGTCGTCGACCCTAATGGTGAGCTCGTGCGCGCCAAAAACATCATCGTTGCCACCGGGTCCAACCCCAAAGTGCTTGCCGGCGTGGCCTTTGACGAGCGCCGCATACTTTCCAACGCTGGCGCGTTGGCAATGAATGAGACTCCCGCACGACTTGGGGTAATCGGGGCAGGAGTGATCGGCTTGGAGCTCGGTTCGGTGTGGCGTCGCTTGGGCGCTGAAGTCACCTTGCTCGAAGCATTGCCGAACTTTCTGGCCGTAGCCGACGAACAGATTGCTCGCGAAGCCCTTAAGGCCTTTATGAAGCAGGGGCTGAAGATCGAGCTCGGTGTGCGCATCGACGAGGTCAAGGTCGGGGAGCAGACCGTGCTGGTTCGCTACCGCGATGCCGCCGGAGGCGATCAGCAAAAATTCCTTGAGTGCGAGCGGTTGATTGTTTCAGTGGGCCGAGTGCCGAATACGGAGGGACTAGAAGCGCAACGAGTCGGACTGGCGATGGATGAGCGCGGCAGCATCATTGTTGATGAGCACTGTGCCACCAACTTGCCCGGTGTTTGGGCGATAGGCGATGTGGTTCGCGGTCCGATGCTTGCGCACAAGGCCGAAGAGGAGGGCGTAGCGGTTGCCGAACGTATCGCTGGCTTTGCCGGACATGTCGATTTGGCGACGATTCCGAGCGTGGTGTACACGGATCCGGAAATCGCCTGGGTCGGGCAGACCGAGGCCCAGTTGCGCGCGGCAGGCCGCAGCTACCGCGCAGGCAGTTTTCCTTTCGCGGCCAATGGCAGGGCCCGTGCCGCCGGGCGTACGGTCGGATTCGTCAAAATGCTCGCCGACTCGGTAAGCGATGAGATCTTGGGTGTGCACATGATCGGCCCGGGCGTTTCGGAACTCATCTCCGAGGCCGTTGTGGCGATGTCTTTTCGCGCCTCCTCCGAGGACCTTGCACGCATTTGTCACGCCCATCCGACGCTCTCGGAAGCCGTACGAGAAGCAGCTTTGGCCGTCGACCGTCGCACCCTGAATTTGTAAGGGGTATCGGTGGCGGCCGTACCGGAACCTCAGACCGTCGTGCAGATGTTCGTTGGTACGCTTGCCCGTCGCGGGCACGCGGCAGATGAGGTTCAGATGACGGCGGCTCGGCGGCTCGAGCAATGCCGCATGGACTGGATCGCCTACAAGGCGCAGCGCACGAATGCCGTGACGCGCCTTTTGGTGCGACCGCCCATTCCGCGCGGGGTCTATCTTTGGGGCGGCGTCGGGCGTGGCAAAAGCCTGTTGATGGATTGCTTTTTCGCCGTAGTGCCGGTGCGACGCAAAACACGCGTTCACTTTCATGAATTTATGCGCGGCGTTCATCGGGAACTCGAGGCGGTCAAGGGCGCCGTCAATCCGCTCGATGAAGTCGGCTACCGCATCGCGCGGCGCTTTCGGCTGATTTGCTTCGACGAATTCCATGTCTCCGATATCGCTGATGCGATGATATTGCACCGGCTGCTGCGAAGACTCTTTGATCTACGTGTCGGATTCGTAATGACGTCTAACTATGCGCCCGACGGACTGTATCCCGAGGGGCTACATCGCGAGCGCGTTCTGCCGGCGATCGAATTGCTCAAAGCGCAACTTGATGTGCTTCGGGTCGACGCGGGCATCGACTACCGCTTACGTGAGCTAGAGAAAATCGAAGTCTATTTTCTGGGCACTGGCGCCGCTGCCGAGATGCACATGCAGCGTGCCTTCGAGAGAATCCGCGAGACGTTGGACGAGAATCCGGTCTTGCGCATCGAAGCGCGGGAGATTGCCGCGCGACGCCGCGCCGGCGGTGTCGTGTGGTTTGATTTTTCTGTGCTCTGTGGCGGGCCGCGGTCGCACAACGATTATCTGGAAATCGCCTCTCAGTTTCATACGGTACTTTTATCCAACGTGCCGCGGATGTCGGCGGGCCAGGCCTCGGAAGCACGCCGTTTCACCTGGTTGGTCGACATCTTGTATGACCACCGTATCAAGCTGATCGTTTCGGCGGCGGCGCCGCCGAGGGAGCTGTACACGGCCGGATCGCTGTCGCAGGAATTTCAGCGCACCGCATCTCGGCTCATTGAAATGCAGTCACAGGAGTTCGCGGCCCTGCCCCGACGGGCAGCCAATCTCGCGGTATAGTGTCCGAAAGTCCCGATGCGTATCTTTGCGTCCGAGCCAGGGCGCGAGGACAGCCTTTCGGGCTGGCATATCGGAAGCTTGGAGCTGCATTTGCGTCGCTTATTGTTGATTTTCCTGTTCTGCTCGCTGGGCGCATGGGCCACAGAACTCACGGATGTCCAGCAGCTCGCCAAGCGCTATCCGCCCGGATCGATCACGACCAGGGAAGTGGCCGAGCGGGCGATCTCCGAGGCATCGTCCATGCACAACCAATTGCAGCACGAATTTGCGGCCCAGCGGCTGCATTGCGAGCACGTGTTTTTCGTCAATCACTGCATGGAGGAGGCGCATCGGGCGCAGCGCACGGGGGAAACCGAGGTGCGTCGCATCACGCTCGAAGCGCACGATCTGCAGCGGCACCTTGATGCCCGTGATCGAGCCGCCGCCCGAGAGGCGGAACTGCGGCGCGAGACCGAGGAGGAGCTAAAGCGCTCCGAGCGCGAACAAAAAGCGATCCAAGATGCGCAGGCGCGCGAGCAAGGTTCGCAGGCCCGGGCCAACGAGGCGCTGCGCACAGAGCAAAGCGCGCAACAAGCAAGTCGCATTAGCGAGCAGCGCCAGCGCGAGCAGGAAGCAGACCTCGCGCGCAAGGATGCACTGAGGCCACAACAAGAAGCCGAGTCGGTACGCGAATTTCAGCAAAAACAGGAGCAGGCCGGCGCGTATGCGCAAAGCCGAGCGCGCGACCGCGAGGCCAACGCCAAACGCCGTGCTGAGCGCGAAGCCGCGCGGAACGAACAAAACGCCCCACCGGCCGCGGCACCTCCCACCCCCTAGTCGGGGCGTGCGCTGGCGCTCGGATCTGGTTGTACGAGCTTGACGATTGCTATGGAAAGATTGTCACCGCCACCGCGCGCGCGCTCGCGCGCCTGGCGCACAAAAAATTCGGCTGCATCGCGGGCGGGTAGCTGGTACACCATGGCACCGATCTCGCGCTCGGAAAAGTAGGCCCAGAGTCCGTCGCTGGCCAGAACAAAGCAGTCTCCGGGTCGAAGGTCCTGCACCTCGCCGTAATCGAGACGCAATTCGTGACCGATGCCAATCGCGCTAAAGAGAATGTTCTTATAGCGCTCGTTTTCGGGCCCGCCCTCAACCAGCTGCCCTTGGGCGTTTAGCTGCGAGCCGTAAGAATGATCGATTGTCTTGTGCGCGAGCACACCATCGCGGAAATGGTACAAACGACTATCGCCCGCGTGAACCCAAATGGCGCTGTCGCGCTGAACGATGAGCGCAACGAGCGTGCTGTGCGGTTCCTTCTCAGCTGCCAGCGCCGTCAGGCGGATTACCGCGTGCGCTTCGGTTGCAATTTGTGCGAGCATTTCGCGTAAGGTCTTGCTGCGGTCGGGCAGTTCCTGAAATAGATTTTTTGCCGTCGTGAGAACCTGATCGGAGGCCATTCGGCCCCCGCTGCGTCCCCCCATCCCGTCGGCAAGCAATGCCATAAGCGTTCCAGGGTGATGCGGACTCGTGAGAATGGCGACCCGATCCTGCTGATCGGTGCGATCGCCAATATGTTCTGCGACGCAGGCGCTCACCTTAAAGCTGGAAGCCAGAGCAGTGCGAGACATGAATCCGTGAAGCTACTGGAAGGAAGGAAAAATCTGCCAGACCGCAATGAGGCGACGCCAAACACCTAATAAAGACCAGGACCGTCAAAGGTTCAGACACCGGCAAGCGCGTTTTGTACAGCTGACAGCGCCGTAACGTGAGAAGTTTAACAGCACGAAAACGGCGCTCGCGGGCGAAGATGGCGCACTTTTCACCCACTGCATCTGGGATACGCTGGCCAGTTTGATCCTGATACGATGTTTGTGGTACGTGTCGGTTCGGCCGCGCATCCGTGCTGGAAGCAAAGGAGTAGGCATGCAGTCCGCAGACAACGAGAGTGAACTGCCGAACGACCCGGATGAAATTCGCCGCCGAATCACGGAGTTGCAGATCGAACACCGCGATCTGGACCACGCGATTGCGCAGCTGGGCGAGCAAGGCGGCTGCGACGAACTGCAGCTGCGCCGCCTGAAGAAGCGAAAACTGCTGATCAAGGACGCGATCACCCGGCTGGAGATGGGTTTGGTTCCAGATATTCCCGCGTGATTTCACCTTCGCCACGGACGGCGCAGTGCGCTGCTGCAGCCGATTGCGCGCAAGTTGCGCTGCGTCGGCGGGAGTTAACAGCGGTGTTTGCTGCCGACGGGCCACTAGCCGGCGCCATCAAGGGATACCGACCCCGCGCGTCACAACAAGAAATGGCAATGGCGGTCTTTGACGCCATCGCCCGTCGTTCCACGCTT
>Ga0187769_10001398_pt1 | contig 13770 bp, 15 predicted proteins | sample 0116_SJ02_MP02_1_FD_133140 | JGI IMG/M metagenome (GOLD analysis project Ga0187769, IMG submission 133140) | Tropical peat soil microbial communities from peatlands in Department of Meta, Colombia - 0116_SJ02_MP02_10_MG | ecosystem: Environmental > Terrestrial > Soil > Wetlands > Peat | place... | reverse complement strand
GCCCTTATCTCCATCAGGGGCTGCCAAACGTCCGCCGGGACAACCACAGGCACTCCCTGCTTCCTCGTCGCCATGGCTGTACATCAGCCCCGCAGGTATTTCTGGTTTGGTGGTATGCGCTTCGGCTCATAAGCGAAGACAACGAGGCGTATTCGGCGAAGTTGTTCGCACCCGCGGAGTTCTCGATCCCCCTACGCAAGATGTTCACCGACAGGGCCACACACGTCGTCCAAACACTAACCGTAATTGGGCGACTGGTTCGATGCTCCCATGCCTCCTAAGGATATCGGAGCGTAGTGGACCGCGTTTGTGTATGTAGGACTGGATCCTCCACCCGTCTTCCACCGACGCACAGAGGTCCCAACCACGGACCTAAGTTGTGAGCGAAGTCAGGGAAGCGTAGTGGACGATGTTGTCCTCGCCTACTGAGCTGCTATCGAACCCTCCAAAGCAGTAGACGTTTCCTGCTGAGGTGAGGCATGTGGTCCATGTGCTGTAAGGGAAGCTAGGGGCGGACTTCCAGTTCCCTATGCCACCAGCGGTCAACGGCGCGTAATAGACAGCATTGGTGTACGAAGGAGGGGAGCTGCTACTGCCGGGGGCGGTTACACCACCCACGCAATACACGTAGTCAGACGAGATAACGCAGGCCTGGCCAGAAGCTGCGATGGGATAAGGCGTCGTCGACGCCCAGGGCCCCACGCCAGATGAGGATAGAGTGGCGTAATAGACGTTGGTCAGGGAGTTTTCGTTGCTGTCTGCGCCTCCAAGGCAGTAAACGTAACCGTTCGCCGCATAACAGCTCGGATAGTAGACGTCCGAGGGGTAAGCTGTAGTATGGGCCCATGTGCCGATCCCCGAAGACGATAGCGGGGCATACCAGACCGAGTTGGTCACTGCTACGTCGGTCGCGGAGCCGTCAGTCTCGTTCTCTCCCCCCACGCAATAGATGTACGATGATGCTGTCACGCATGATTGAGTGTCGATGGGTATGGGATAGTGGATGGTGGAGCTCCAGTTGCCAATAGTGCCAGTCGGGCTCAAAGGAGCGAAGTAGCTAGAAGCTATGTCATCTCCACCGCTATCGTAGGACCCACCCACGCAATATACGTACCCCGACGAGACCACGCAAGACTGACCGTCTATGTACTGAGGATACGAATTAGAATTGAGCGTCCAACTGGTTACGTTCGGGGATGTGGAAGAGACAGGGGAAGAGTAGTAAACCTCGTCCCGAGGACCACTGTTGGCATCCAGCCCTCCGATGCAATAGAAGTAAGAAGTGCTGTTGACGCACTGCTGTCCGGCCACGGCATAGGCCCCTCCCACCTCAAGGGGGTACCCGGCCGCACACTGCCAGGTAGCCGTGCAGGTCGGTGCCGGGCTTGAGAAGACCCCCAAGACGTAGAGGCCGGCAACTATTACGATTGCGACCACCACGACAACGATGATGATTCGTGAGAGCTTCATATTTCCGACGACCTCGCTCCTGCCTACAGCCCCATGCTATTGATTACTCTGCCAGAATTCGCATCGATGACAAGGACGATTTTCTTCCCTTTGTGGTCGAACCTAGCGAACCATATGGGCACGTGAAGCAACTCCACGTCTCCGACATCGGACTCGGTCGTGAGCTGCTGGATCATGCTGTACTTGGCGTGGGCCTTCTCCGATTGAAGTTGATCCACCAGGGTCTTCGCCTGAGATTTGGCGACATCTTCCCCAATGTCTCCGTTGAGTACCTTGACGTCTTTGGAGATCTTGGAGATATCAAACAGGGTCCTTCCCTCGAGGTCGAATTGGTAGTTCTTCGGCTGATACTCGGTGAGAGCCTTTAGGGCAATCACAGGGAAGTTGTAGTTTTCATCCATCTGTTCGGTCTTCCTCATCCCTCCTCCGTATCCCATCCCCATCCCGTAGAGCATGAACCACTTTGGCAGAAATATCCCGCTCAGAGGCCGTGGCATACCCCCTCCTCCGAAAACCCTCCTTCTTCCCCCTCTACCTCCACCGAATCCCCCTCCCATCCCTCCTAGGATGACGCCCATCAGCGCGGCGGTGGTGGCAGTCTGTCCCACCTGGGCAGCGACATTCGCAGAGACAATTGTGGTCCGCGCAGATACGCTGACGATCCAATAGGGGATGTATGACAGGTTCATCTCCTCTTGTGTCGAATCTTCATGAAGGTGCCTGTGCAGGAGGCCCTTGTCCATCAAAGAGGTAATCATAGCATTGGCCTGGTCGACATTCCCCAGCTTAATGGGGAGCATCGTCTGCTTTTGGATTCCGGTCCATCCCTGGTCGCTGAGGGTGATTCCGCTCCCGCAGTATTCGCAAGTGATCACCATCTCACCAAATTTGGGGGATATCGGGGCTCCGCAATTGGGGCATTTCAATGAGGTGGCCCCACTGGGAGCCAAGATGTTCTGACTCGGTTTGGATGGCTGTTCCTGGGCGGGTGCCTGTGTTACTCTCGTTCCGCACTTGTAGCAAAACGTCGCGTCGTCCGGAAGTTGGGCGCCACACTTCGGACAGAGCAATCCCACTCACCCTAGAGCTTCGTTCCGCAGTTGTTGCAGAACTTGGCGCCGGCGGAGACCGGACTCCCACAGTTGGGGCAGAACTTGCTAGATCCGGCAGGGGGTGGCGGCCCCTCGGGCGCGGGCATGCTTGCGCCACAGTTGGGGCAGAATTTCACCGACGCAGGTACGAGAGAACCACAGTTCGGGCAACTCCTGTTCATGGTGGTCTGGCCCACTCCCTGGGCCATTTGGCCTCCGATTACACCTCCGACGCCGATACCTGCTCCAAGGCCCGCGAACGTCCCTGCCCCTCCGCTAGGGTTCTTCGCCGCATCGTCGATGGCCTTGCCCGTCTGATACTGCATGAAGCTCACCCCTAGGACCTGCATCTCTGACCGGGTGTCTATGGCCTTCTGGACCTCGTCGGGGAGGCTGATAGTAAGACCTGAAATCTTATTGATTTCAATGCCGTACTGCCCCAGATGGTCCGGCCCGGCCGCGAGCACCTCTTGTTCGATGTTCGTCAGGTTTGCAGCAAGATCCGTGACCTTGAGTCCCTGCTGCTTCATCTTACCGAGAGCGTTGTATACGAGTATCACGAGCTGCTCCTTCAGCCTGTCCTCCACTGCGTCCGAGGTCTCGGCGCTGAACGTCCCAACGAACTGGTTGATGTACAGCTCAGGCGATGAAATCTTCCACCTATACTCTCCGAACACTCTCAGGTTGATGATACCGAAGGTCGGATCAGTGAACTGGTATGGTTGAGTACTCCCGAATTTCCCATCCAGGTACCGCTTCGGTATGTAGTAGACCTCTGCCCACTGGGTAACTCCCGTGAAGAACTTCAGGAGGTTCCCCACCACGGGCGCGTTGAAGTCAGTCAGAGCGTACCTGTTAGGCTGGTCGAAGTACGTAAGGGCCTTCCCGTCCCTGTAGAAGACAGCTGTCTCGTCCTCTCGGACAACGATGTTGTCATTGAGTCTGATTTGCCGTGGAGCCTTCCACAGAACGCTGTTGACCTTCTGGTCGTCGGGCCAGGCGAAGGTTGTGGAGCCGAACACACTTCCGCCCGTCGCCGGCACTTCTGCGCCACTCTTCTTTCCAAATACCATCGCAATCACTGCCCGAGGGCTATGCCCTCTATCGCCTCCACTCTCTGGGACCACTTCTGCTTTATGTCTGCCACAGAACTGACGAACCCGCCCAGGGTGGCCTGTATCGCGTTGGGCGCTGTGCTGTCGTAGACGAGCTTCCCAGGCGATGTCGCGTCATTCAGCTGGAAAACGGCAGACACAAAGGAATAGTCGTAATTGTAGAGCTTGTTCAGCTTGTCCTCGTCTATCCGGATGGGCGCCACCCAGCCGGCGTACCCCTGGGCCGCGTGCCTTACCTCTCCACTCAGGGTCTGCACCTGGGCTATTAACGACCCCACGCTCGTCAGGTTAGTGAAATCGTTGCTCCCTACCATCTGCTTTCTCAGCTGCTGCAGATTGTCCTTCACGTGGTCGAGCTTGTCCGCCACCTGGTTCCTGAGGAGCTCATCTGACACCCTTATGTCCTCCTTGCTCCTGTACCCCCTGAGGCCTGGAATAAGGAGCTCCAGCTTCTTCGCTATGCCCCTGTTAGCGTCCACCTGCTGCCTGATGTCGGGACTTTCCTGAGACAAAGTCTTACGATTGGTTCGCCTTCGCGCACCATTTTAAGTTTTGGTAATGTTTATCGGCATTTAGTACGGTCTCTTTCATCTTGGACCTTGAGAAGCTCAGGATTGGGTGCAGCGGCTGGTCCTACAAAGACTGGCAGGGCACGTTCTACCCCAAGGGGCTCGCTGCCAAGGACTACCTGAGTTACTACGCTAAGGTCTTCGACTGCGTTGAAATCGACTCAAGCTTCTACAGGGTCCCGAACCAGTTCATGGTCACCCAGTGGAGGAACAACACCCCCGACGGGTTCCTCTTCTCCCCGAAGCTCCCAAAAAAAATCACCCACGAGAACAAGTTGAAGAACTCAGAGTCGACCCTGGTGTACTTCTACAGCGTGATGAGCAAGCTGAAGGACAAACTCGGCCCCATTGCCGTCCAGCTCCCCCCATCCATCAAACTGAGCACCCACGAGGTCACGATGAAGGAGTTCATCTCACAGTTGAGCCCCGAGTTCAAGCACGCCATCGAGTTCCGCCACAAATCCTGGTTCACCCCTGAGGTCTACTCCTTGCTGAAGAAGAACAACGTTGCAATGGTCTGGTCCCTCAACCAGTATGTGGAGACTCCTCCCGAAGTCACGGCTGATTTCGTCTATCTGAGAATGGTCGGGGACAGGGAGCTCACAGAGTTCAGTGGTATCCAGAAGGACAGGTCTGTCGACATGAAACGCTGGGCCACCACCCTGAGGGAGAGCGCAAGCAAGTTCGAGTCGGGGTACGTCTTCTTCAACAACCACTTCGCCGGGTTCAGCCCTGAGTCCTCGAACGAGTTCCGCAGGCTCCTGGGGTTGATAGAGCTTGATTGGAAGGCCCAGGGGACCGAGCAACGGACACTCTTCGGGACGTAGCTAACAGATGCAGCGAGAACCAAGGGCGATCCTCCACGTAGACCTAGATGCATTCTATGTCTCCGCCGAGACGAGAGAACATCGGGAGCTGAGTGGCCTCCCGGTAGCAGTCGTGAGCCAGGTCCCTAAGACCGGAGAAGAACGGGGGGTAGTCATAGCGTGTTCATACGAGGCCAGGAAGTTCGGTCTCAGATCTGGAATGCCGATTTCCCGGGCATTCAGGCTCTGCCCTCAGGCGAAGTACATCCCTCCGAACTGGGGTCTCTATGAGCGGGTCTCCGAAGAGGTGATGGCGACCCTGAAGGGCTTCGCAGACAAGTTCGAGCAGGCAAGCATAGACGAGGCGTTCTTGGACGTCACGAGCAGGGCCAAGGACGAGGAATCTGCGAAGGAAGTGGCGAGGCGCGTCAAGCAGGAGGTCAAAGAGAAGCATCATCTCACTTGCTCGGTCGGGGTCGGGCCTAACAAGTCGTCGGCGAAAATCGCATCCGACAGGAACAAGCCGGATGGTCTGACGCTAGTTCCATTCGGGGATGTCCCCGGATTCCTCGCCCCCCTCCCGGTCGGGGTCGTTCCAGGCATCGGCAGAAAGACAGGAGAGTTCCTGAGCGAGAAGGGCATAACTACCATCGGGCAGCTCCAGCAGCTCGACGGCAAGCAGCTGCTCAGTTGGTTCGGCAAGAACGGCGTCTGGCTCTGGGGTGTGATTCACGGCGAGGAGAACGTCGAGGTCAGGCAACAGGAGCTCCCGAAGTCTCTGAGCGTCGAGAGGACCTTCAGGGAAGACGTCACGGACTTCCGCGCCGTCAGGAAGGAGGCAGCCGACGGTGCGTCTGAGCTTATGAGGAGGGTGAAATCGGCCGGCTACTCCTACAGGATTGCGGGGGTCAAAATCAGATTTCAGGGCTTCGAGACCCACACCAGAGAGAAGACGCTGGTCAGCCACACCGACAGCGAGGGGGCCCTGCTCGAGGCTGTGGAAAGGCTGCTCGATGAGTTCGAGACGCGTGGGAAGCCAGTGCGACTGATCGGGGTCCGGGTCGCGGACATTCAGCGCTCGTCTTCGGGGCCATCGAAGCTGGACGACTGGACGGCTGGCTGACTAGGTTTCTGACTCTCTTCGGGGAGCTTCGCACCCCTGAACATGAACCAGAATGCGCTTATGCCCACAACGTAGAGGCCTGTGGCATAGTAGAAGGGTAGCGCGAGGAGGCCTGCATTCATCATGCCGTACCCCACCGATGCCGACAGCGCGTTGGGGAGCCTCCAAATGGCAGCGCTCACCCCTGCCGCCTTCCCCCTCTCGTCGGGTGAGACGAGTCCCATGATGAGCGACTGCGTGAGCGGGTTAGAGAGGTTCATCAGGAAAACCCTAATGATGTAAATCGAGGCAGCCACCCCGAAGTTCGGCGCGGACGGGAGCGCGACCATGAAGACGGTAGATGCGGCTTCGGTGATGACAGTTGCCTTCACCAGGCCCAACTTCCGCGCGAGCCACGGAGCGATAAACGCTACTCCAGCAGCCATCAGGTAGGTGAGTCCGAGCACGAGCCCGCTGAGATCGTCTGACACTCCATACGCCTGTGAGAACCAGAATGCCATGAGGGGCACGAACAGCCCTGCGCCCACCGCGAGAATCACACTGTAGACGCCGTACATCAGGATGACTCGCCACGATTTCCTAGGCAGAATCTCCTTCCCTCTGTCACGCGCCGATTCCTCTCTAATCTTGAACACCAGAGGTGTCATCGAAAGGCTGAGGAGCCCGACGGTCACGAACAGAACGACATGGGCGTCCTTGAGGGACAACCCGACGCTATGGAGCGCATCGACCGAATAGATAATGAACCCGCCCAGGGCCCCAGCTACCCAGCCCAAGAAAGCAAGCAGGGAGAACGCCGGCGTCCTCTTCTCGTCTCCCGCCTTGTCCGCAATCAGAGCTACGAAGGAGACCGCATATGCAGCCTCGCCAGTCCCCTCCAGGGCAGCGATCAAAAGGACGAGAGCGTAATTGGATATCAGAGCGAACCCCATGAGGCTCAGGCTCGCGCAGAGGTTCCCCAGCACCAGCATCTTCAGTCTCCCCACCCTGTCAGCGACAATTCCGAAGGGGAAACTCAGCGCAACGGTAGTGATTCCCATTACGGTGATGGGTAATCCCGCCCCTATGCCCTGGAATTTCGGCAGGAAGTAAGAGAGGTCCGTATAGATGAAGCTGATAGCTACACTGGGGATGAAACTCAGATAGACGAGCAGCCTAGCCTGCGAGGGAATGCCCCTGTATTCGCTAAACAACTCTCGCCCCCTGAGCCACCTAGGCAATCAGTATAAACGCGAAGGAACGTCCCGAGAACCCAACTGGTGCCAATCTTCACACCACAGGAGCGTCCTATGTGACCATGAAGCATGTGGTCGCCGGAGCCCTACTCGAGCTGGTCGCTTTGGCGGGGGATTCTTCTTTCACTTTGGCTCCCCGCCGAACTCCCCCTTGGCGCATACGTCTTGTTCGCCCAGCTTACGGCGACCTACCTTGTTCACTGCCCCGCCCATTTCGTTGTGGGCACGGCAGTGGGTGTGCGATTCCGAGAACTGAGATTCGGTAGGACGGCCCTCGCACGGGCTCTCCCGAACAGGTTGAAGGGCTTGGCCCAAACTACTGCCCGTCCTGACTCTAGTCATCGACAGGAATTCCCTCAAGAGAGCTTCTAGGCGCGGCATCGCGGCGATGTACGCATCAGGAACTGTCGTCTCCGTCGCTTCTGCATCCACAGTCGCGGTGGCGTCTACACCGGCGGAGCGGCCGACCTACTTCTTGCTGGCCTGGGCCGTTGCCCTGGCATACCTCGCCTTTGACGTCGTGTTCTCACCAAAGAGCGGCAATCTGAAGAGGGCCAGGACTGTTTTAGCGGCCTGACTGAGTGAATCTTCCCGGACTCAGGAACGAAATGTCGAACGCAAGCTTCCTGTCCGTGGCGAGATCCGCCGTGATTTCACCCAGGACGCTTGCGAACTTGAACCCGTGGCCAGAACAGGCGCTTATCACAATGACCCTCGGGTCGGCTGGATGGGTTCCGACTGCGAAGTTCAGGTCAGGGGTGTTCGAGTATATACAAGTGGTTGAGGCGATCGGTGGTCCGTCCAACTTCACCATCCGCCTCCTGATGAACTTCCTGACCGGCGCGACATCCCGTTCGGTGACCTCCCTTCTGACATCGTCTGGCTCGCTCATTTCTCCGCCGTGGGTCCGCGCCACTTTGACGCCGTGCCCTACGTCCGGCGTTCCGTAGTAAAAGACACCCTTCTCCTCCTCCATGATGAACACGGGCATTTTGGGGGGCGAGAAAGCGTCCAGCCCCCCTGAGGAGAACCACAGGGGAACCTGCCTCTCGCACTGAAGCGGCACCAGGCCCTGAAGCAGCTGCCCGTTCCAGGCACCCGCGCAAAAGACGACCTTGCTCGCGACCTGGGTCCCACTGGACGTCTGCACTTCAACCCCCTCGGGGCCGCTTCTCCACCCCTTCACCTGCTCGGAGAACCTGAATTCGCACCCGGCCTCGCTCCCGAGCCCCACAAAGGCCCTCACGCACTCCTCCGCAAACAGGACCCCCGCGTTCGGCTCGAAGACTGCCGTGTACTCCTCCCCAAGGGTAAACGCGGGAAACCTCTCCTCCGCCTTCGCTGGAGGGAGGACCTCACACGGGAGGCCGTGGATCTTGGCGCTCGCGAGCACTCCCCGGACGAGTTCCTCATCCTCCCTCCCAATCATAAGGCCCCCTGTAATCTGAAGGAGTTTCTTCCCTGACTTGGCCTCTGCTTCTCTCCATGATTGGAAGGCCCTCCTCAGCAGGGGAACGTACCTCTCGTCCTCGTAGTACGCGAGCCTGATAATCCTGGTCTTGCCGTGAGATGAACCGAATCTGTGGTTGACCCCGAATCTCTCCAGGTTGAGGACTCGGAGCCCTCGAGTGGCCAAGTTGTAGCTTACCGATGCTCCCATGATGCCGCACCCAACGACGATGGCGTCCCACCTCTTCCGGCCGAGGCGTTCCCCCGTCCGGGGTCTTATCGTCTGACTAAGCGACAATGCTTCTCCTGCCCATCTCGAAACTTTCGCTCCAACCGTGGGAGTGCCTCGATGATAAATGTCGGGCCTTGAGCAGCACGCGCTGCTATAACTATCGATAGTGTCTTGACAACTTCCAAGCCCACCAAGTCCGCTTGACCGTTCTCATGAGTAGGCGTATATCATTTAGCGGGTCATGCACGCGCCGTTGAAACTCGTTACCTGGGCCTTCGTCATATGTCTAATTGGAATAGCATTCGACTCGCTTCTACTGATGGACGACACAACAAGATACTGGGTGCTCATCGCCCTTGTGGTCGTAGCCGTTGTGTCGGGAGGCGCTGTGGCAATCAAGTCCATGTCACGATGGTAGGTAGTCGTCCAATCCCGCCAGAATCGCTAGACTCGTTCTCATGAGTAGAACTTTACACCCCATCAGGCTACCCTCCGAGACATGAAGAACAAAACGGTTGCCGCATTGCTGGTTGTGGCGATACTCGCAGGCGCAGGTGCGGGGTATTTTGCTGTCAGTCAGCTGAAGGTGGCGAGAACGAGCACAGAGACCACGTGGCTCACTACGACCGAGACAGCCCTTCAGTCGTCAGCATCAATTTCGAATTGGAGATTCATCGTCTCGATAAATGCCACCACGATAGAAATCGGACAATCGCTTCTGCTCTGGGCGAACCTTACGAACACTTCCCCTTCAAATCAAACGATTAGGCCATTTGTCGGGCCCTACATCACTTCCCGTGTTGTCACTGCAAATGGGACTGTGGTCTGGACATGGGAGCCCCCAGAAGTGACATGGCCTAACTGGAATGTGACGAGCGGGCAAACTCTCTCGCAAGATGTTGACATACCAACGGCTAACTTTCGGATAGGTTCGTATCTAGTTGAAGTGGCCCCGCTCACCACCGACTTCGGACAAATTGTCTCGAACAACTTCAACCTGACCTTGCTTTTCTCAACCCAAGTCACTCTTTGCTTCGGGTGTGAGACTACTCCCGTCACCTAGGCCGTTCTAGGGCGCGGGCGTATATACAACGCCGGCTTGTAATGGAATAAGGGCGGTGCTAATGAGGAAAGCAACACTGGTCTCGGTGTTTGTGGTTGCCTTTCTGATAGGCTCGGCGTTCGGTTTCTATCTTCTCCCTGTACTGACTTCGCAACAGTCCTCCCATCAGGCTTCAGGTCAGGTGTATGCGCTGGCTTTTACCCAACAGGGCGCTTGTTCGGGGGCTTGGGGCGCTCCATGGTCAGTAGCACTCAACGGCTCCACCACCGTAGTAGAACCGTCTAACGCTTCATTGCCTCTGCCGAACAAATCGATTCAAGCGTCCCCAAACTACGAAGGTGATTCCGTTATTTTGTTCCATGTTTCCAACGGAGTCTACACCTATGTTGTTGCGCCCACCGATTTCTTCTCTAGTGGGACTGTGACAATCGACGGCGCTGACGCCATCGTAACGGTCAGCGGTCCTACTATTATCTGCGCAGCCACGTAAACGCCAACATAGCGATGTCCAACCCCACCAAGATCGCTGATTCAAATCAGTCGTGGGCGAAGTCAAAACTAGCTAATTTAACACAATTTAGTATCACTTTCTTAGTATAACTATCGTTAAATACACTCAGAAGGACGCTACTTCCCGCCTGCTGATTTGGTAAGTACCAGAAAACTGATCACAGCCACTCTTTTCGGTGTTTTGATCGGTGTAGTATACGGTGCTCTTCCGTTCGAGATTGGCGACTCTCTGATCGTTTTTGAGGCCATAATCCTCTCGCTTAGCTTCATACTTCTTGGACCTGGCGGTGCGACCTACACCGGTCTTGTCAACGGGTTGGTTGAGACACCATTGCAGCTCTCGTTTGGACCATTCGCATTTTGCGTGGCCCTCTTCTACGGAATACTCGTGGACGTGTTCAGCACCCTGTTTCGAGTCACTTCCGGAGGCAGAGTTCACGCGAAGCGATTGGTTGCCTCCTTGAGCATCAGCACAATCATCACGGGCATGGTCGCGACCTATGCGTTCATCGCTTTGGGCTTCGGCACGACAGCGCCGTTCTTGGAGGTATACTTGCCAGTCCTAGTCGTGGGTGCGCTGAGCGGGACCTTAGGTGGATTCCTCGCTGCCAGAATATGGGAGCGGAATCTGAGGCACAGGTTCGATTCCGTTCAGGCGCCAGCCGTCTGACCCCGCTCTATCTCGCTAATCTCCCGTCGGAGCTTCCTGGTGAACCAGATAAGGAGCACGTATAGGACCACCCCCAAGATTAGGAATGCCGACCCCGCGATATAGCTGGCGAGCTCTCCTGTAGCGAAGGCAGCCAGGAGGACGAAGGCTCCTACCGCTATGATCAGAATTGCCGCCATCTTGGAGATTGGGCTGACCCTTACAGACATCCTCGCAACCTCGCCCGGAGGCGGCAGTTAAACGGTTGTCACTGCCCTTCGATAGCTACTTTCGTTTGCCCTTCTTCTCTTCTTCCATCAGCATCTTGTAGAGCCTGTACCTATCATTCTCGCCTGGTGAGAGCGTGTAGCCGCACACGCGGCAGGTTACTCCCTGCGCCGTCTCCCTGAGGTCGAGGCGCCCGCACTTCGGGCATTTCATCTCTTCGCCTTGGGCCCTCATGACGTATGTGGCTTGGACTGTTCGGTTCAAAAGCATTGGCGAGCCGTCGTACCCGACTCACCAAATCCTAACAAGAGCGTCCTTTGCGAACAATCCGCTCCGAACGGAGTGAGAGGCATAGATTCTGTTTGGCATCGATATGTCAGCCAGATACAGCTCCCCAATATACCGCCTAGCCTTTGGGTTCAAGAAGCCCGCCTTCGGCAGTCCAAACGTCACCGTCACCCTCGCCTCGATGGTCGGGTCCCCCGGCTCTCCACTGGTTGCATCCATCCCAGACGGAATGTCTACGGCCAAAATGGGAATCTCCGACGCGTTACCCTGCCGAATCAAGCCAGCCACGGGCTCTCTCGGGCTCCCTCTTGAGCCGTACCCCAGAAGGGCATCTATCACGAGGTGGGCATCCCGGAGGCCCTCTACGGGGCTGACTATGGGGATTCCCATCTTGTCATCAATCGTAATCTGTTTCGCCGGGACGTCCCTGAGGTCAGATCTGTCACCTGCGAGGATCACTCGCACGTCGGCTCCCCAGTTGTTCAGGTGGCGCGCGGCCACGAGCCCGTCCCCTCCGTTGTTTCCCCTACCTACAAGGCAACAGACGTTCTTCCCTCGAACGTCTCCGCCAAGCATCTTCTTGGCGAGTTGAGCCGTGGCCACGCCTGCGTTCTCCATCAGAGCGATCACATCTATGCCGTAGTCTTCGATCGCCATCCTGTCCGCCTCTGCCATCTCCTCGGCGGTCAGATACACCAGTCCTCCCTCCTTCTTCATCCCGGCCACGTCGTCCCCCTTGACGTTATTTCAGCCTAGGCTCGGTCAAAGAGCCACAGTCAACAATATTTCTTCAAACTGGCACCCCGATTAGAGCCCCCGGTATATTGGAACTATGACGTATGCGGAGGCCTAGCATGAGCTTTTCATCCAACTGGGAAAAGAAGGACAAGAGCCCCGGCCTGCTAGACAGGCTCAGGGGGTCCGTCCAGACACCCACTCCACTGAAATCCCAAATCGACCTTGCCAACAGGCAGATCCGCCTCCTGATTTCGCAGCTCGACAACACCGTGGACCGAATCAAGCAGCGCGACTCAACTATCTTCAAGAACGTTGTCTCGTCCCTTGCCAAGCACGACATGCAACATGCGGCGGTCTACGCCAACGAGCTCGCCGAGGTCAGAAAGATGGGCAAGATGGTAACCCAGGCGCAGCTCGCGATGGAGCAGATTTCGCTGAGGCTCGGGACAATCACCGACTTGGGCGAGATCGCAAGTACCCTTGCCCCGGCCGTGTCGGTCATCAAGAACATGAAGGAGGGCCTCAGAATGGCGCTCCCAGAGGCCGACAAGGAGATAGGCGAGATTTCAGGCCTGCTGAGCAGCGTACTGGTCGACGCCAGCACCACAGGAGGTTTCTCCCTAAACTTCGACGCGGCAAACGAAGACGCACAGAAGGTCCTCGAAGAGGCTTCAATGGTGGCCGAGCAAAGGATGAAGGAGAGTTTCCCGGAGATTCCAGCGGGAGTCATCGTGCCAGAGGACGAAGGCCTTACAGCCTGACCTCCCCATTCAGGAACCAACCAGGGCGCCATGGTGGCGGCTTTTCAGCCAGAGCCATGGCTCCCACGCTTTATTCAACGAGTTTGTACAGATTCGAAATACCATTGTCTTAATACCGTCAGCGCCAGTCGCGTCCCAGTTTGAGAATCTGCACCGATGCTAGACGCTCATTCCCTACCGAAGGAGCCCCCGGCAGCCAGCCCCCTGCCTCGAAATCCCACAGGGCGGCCGGACTAATCATCGCGGCTCTGGTCCTGCTCGCCGCCTTCGTGTTCGCCGCCCCGTACCTTTCATCCGTCCTCAAGCAGAGCTACTCGTTTCTTTCCGGGTCCTCTACGACAGGACCCAGCACCGTCACCTCCACGCCCTCGAACGCAACGAGCACAGCCTCGAACACTTCAACCACAATCAACAACCAATGCTCGAGCGTCGTCTCAGTGAAG
>Ga0187769_10001397_pt1 | contig 13771 bp, 16 predicted proteins | sample 0116_SJ02_MP02_1_FD_133140 | JGI IMG/M metagenome (GOLD analysis project Ga0187769, IMG submission 133140) | Tropical peat soil microbial communities from peatlands in Department of Meta, Colombia - 0116_SJ02_MP02_10_MG | ecosystem: Environmental > Terrestrial > Soil > Wetlands > Peat | place... | reverse complement strand
CTACGATTTCCTCTTGTCGAATGTTCTTGTCGTGTTCAGTACCTAACTTCATCTTAACTTTGCGTTTCTTAGCCAACCTCAAACACCTCCAATAATTGCCTAGAATCATCATTGGCGTGGTTTATGTATATAACGGGGCGTGGAGATACGGTCGAAATGGATAATTATACTCCATTTCTACCCAGTAGAACGGTGATAAGGTCTATAGGTGACTGGATGAGTTTGTTACGTGATTAGATGGAGGGTTATCGATTGCGAAGGAAACGGAAGATAAAGGCAGTGAGACAGCAAGACCCAACTCCACCGCCTGGCTCTCAACCCGAGCAAGTCGCCTAAGCCATCTCGTTCTCTTTGAATTATTCCACTTTCGCTGTCTTCTCCAGCTGCCGTTAAATATCGTAGTCTCTGATTATGACGATATTGAGCGGGGGGAGTTTGAATGGTCAAGATGACACTTCAGGGGGGTCCTCCCCAGGCTGTCCCTGCCACGGACGAGTTAGTTGCTTGAGTTTGTAGCTGACAAGGTAAGGCTAGATTACGAGATGAAGTTGCATGGCGAAGAAGTGGAAGCCTAAGATGAAGTTGGACGCACGTTGGAAGCCGACTTATGCCTAAAGCGCATTATCCTGAAAACTGAATTTCATCTATGCTCAAGCATCAGACCTTACGTCTTCTTCACGCGTTTGGTCTCATCTGAATCAGGCTCGCCCTGGAGCACTGCACTTGTCAGAAAGGCAGTTCGCCAGTCCATCAACTCGAAAGGAAGCCTGTGCTAGTTCTCGCTTTGAGTTTTTCTTAGTTTTTCCTTGACTGTGAGTCCCATCTCATTTGGGGCGATTGTGTGGCTGTTGGCAGGTGGGTCTGCAGCGTCTGCGGTAAGTCTTTATTGCATCTAATTGCAGCTCGTCTGCTCTTAAGCTGGTTCCTCGATCATGAAATACCGGTTCTTGTTCCCGGTTTCCAAATAGATTATCTTGCTGGAGAACTCCAGTAATTCTGCAATCTTTTCGTCAGCTAATTCTGGAGCCTTGGTCGGCGAGTTATAGAGTTTGATCGTTGAAATGAGTTTCTTGGGAAGACCCGGTACGTCTTTTAGATATGTTGGCATCTCATCAAGGATGAACTTCTGAGCATTCGATACGAGAATTTGCTTAAACCCGTTCATCATCCGCGGCTTGAGCTTACTCATCAGAAATTTCCTTGCATAGAATGAGTAATTGCCGCAGTACTGCAACATCTGAATTAATGCTGGATGAACGCGTGTCTCCATGACCGGAGTGATTACATCGTACCTATCCCAGTCCAAGGTGAACAGCTTATTTCCCCGAAGTGCCTCATCGAAGATTCTCGTTCCCGGCAAAGGCGTGTAGATGGTGAACCGCATTGCGTCTGCCCCCGCGTCCGCAAGCTTACGAGAAAACTCTATTGTGCTTAACATGTCTTGGAAGTTTTCGTAGGGTGCGCCGAGCATCATTCCGCAGAGGGCCATTACACCGTTCTCGCTAAGAACCCTAACCGCCTTAACTGATTGAGGCGTGAACAGCCCCTTATGCATCCTCCTCAGAATTTCCGGGCTTCCCGACTCAATTCCAAGGAATGCAAGACGCATGCCCGCTTCTGAACCCAGCCGGCATGACGGAAATCGTGCCTGCGCCACTGTCCTCCGATCTATTCCCGGTTGCAGCGGGGAACTCTCTCCGTCAGCGGAGGCACCTTAGCATTGACACTTCCTAATAGCACAACGCCCGGCCACTATGACGTCGGGGTAGTAGCAGAAGAGGGAGGAACATTCACCTTGGACCCGGCCGTTGGAGTCACGGTGACAAAACCGACACCGGTACCTGAAACGCCTTCAGTTCCTGGGCTACTGCTTCCGGCATTGCTAGTAGGAATCTACATTTTGAGAAGAAGAAATCCGAGCTGAAGCTTTTCTAGAGTCCCGAAAAGTCTTACTTCGGTTTGACTGTTGGAAAGGTCGCAGTGCCGCGCGACGGTTTTCATGCTGCTGACTTGGCTTTCGATTATTGACCGCCGGTAGCCTTCTCTTTGGAGGTATAGGGCGCGCTGCTATGTCTGAGTTGGTGGGCCGGACCGGACTTTCACTGGTTGTCACGGACTCATCCGTTCCGTCAACACACCGGATTTGAACCGGCGACCTTTGCCGTGTAAGGGCAACGTTCAAGTCGGAACACACACCCTCTGACCAACTGAACTACCGGCCCACGATCACGTCACTCTTTCGTCCGTCTATTCTGCCTTATTGAATGTTGATGTTGATTAGGAAGTACACATGTCTACCTGACCATAATTTGGAACCAGTTGACGGAACCGTTTTATATCGTCTCAGGGGCTGAAGCGACTTGACTGCCTTTGGCCACTAAGGAATTGGTCGTGTACGTGGACGGAGAATGGGTCCCGAAGTCGAGAGCCTCAATCTCAGTTTTCGATCACGGCATGTTGTACGGGGACGGTGTCTTCGAGGGGATACGGGCCTATGGCGGCGTCATTTTCCAATTCAAAGAGCACTTAGACCGCCTCTACAGCTCCGCCAAATCTATCAAACTCAAGATTCCGATGACCCCGCAGGACATGACTGCAGCAGTTGTTGAAACGCTAAGGCGTAATGCGTTGAAGGATGCGTACATTCGACTGGTTGTCACGAGGGGCGCCGGTGACTTGGGCGTGGACCCGAGGCTTTGCAAGAAGGCATCCACCATCATAATAACTGAATCAGTTGACCCCTCCTTCGGCATCGTTGCCAAACAGAGAGGCATATCAGTTATCATTTCATCCGTCCGCCGAGACGCAGTAGATGCTACGACTCACGAGATAAAATCACTAAACTACCTGAACAGCGTGCTGGCGAAGCTTGAGGCCGCAGATGCCGGAGCCAACGACGCACTCATGCTGGACCGAAATGGTTTCGTGTCGGAAGCCACAACAACAAACCTCTTCATAGCGAAAGATGGCGATATCCTCACACCACCCTCCACCGCCGGTATCCTACCCGGTGTGACCAGGAAGAGGATTATTCATCTCGCCAAAGAGCTCGGTTACAGTGTCTTTGAGAGGGGCATCACACCATACGACGTGACCAGTGCGGACGAAGCGTTCCTCACAGGAACACTCTCGGAAATTGTACCGCTAGTCAAAGTCAAGGGCATCGATGTGGGAGACGGAAAGGTCGGCCCAATAACTCACAAAATCATGAGCGCATTCGTGAACATCCGCTCAGATCCGAAGGAAGGATTGCCCGTGTACGAAACCGAACGCGTCATGAGCCGCCGCTGAGCGACAGTACGCTTGTAGATCAGGCAACCGGAGAGCCGCTCTGCGCCTTCTACTTTCGTGTAGTTGAAGACGCGGGCTTGCGGAAGATCAGTATGTATTGGTGATGAATGTTTGAGACGAAAGCATAGGGCATTCCGTAAGGGTAGAGGTTCTTGCTGTCTTGCACTAATACCGTGATTCCCTCTAGAGTGAAGTCAACCTCTTGTACGCAGTTCGCTAAATCGTTGTGGAATGCGATGAATTTTGAACCGTGCCTGAAGTCTGAAACTATGACGACCATATACTTTCCACTCTTCAGAACACGGTAACACTCCGCGAAGACTTTCGATAACTCACCGAGAAATTCTCCGTATTCACGGACGTTTCCGAGATCTCTTGCATCTTGGCTATAGGTGGTGGGAAGACCTTTGCTCAGTCGCTCTCTCTTCGATTTGTGATCTTTCGCCTTCGTCAGTATTCTCCAGTAAGGTGGACTGGTAACTACGAAGTCAACGGATTCCGGCCTGAGCCCCCTGAGGATGACGCGAGAATCGCCCTGCAAGACTTCTACGTCTGGCGATTCGGTCAACGGCTGAGAATTTGATTGCGTCACTCGGGCTTCTTTTTTCGCTTGCTCAAGGCGCCTGCGTGCTGTGGCTACCCACCGATTTACTAACTCAACTCCGTAACCATTACGACCCGTATTCAGGCACGCGATCAAAGCGGAACCTGACCCTAGGAACGGGTCCAGCACGAGCCCGCCTTTCTTCGTGAAAAACAAAATCAGTTTCTCGACATCGTTCTCGGCGAATGTAGCTGGATGTTGCTCCTTTAACGAGTCGCGAGGCGGCGGCCGGCTTTGCCAAACACTCTTCGTGAAAGTTAACCATTCTACGTTACTCAAATCGTTCAAACGGTTCCGGCTATCATAGTGGGCCGCCGTCGTACGTTTCAAAGAGATCGCTCTGCCGTTATTCCTGGGAGCAGAATCCGGCTACGGATTGGAAACATCACGCCAAAGATTTATATCCATCTTGTTACTTCAGGTAACAAAATTACGGTGAAACACTAATGGTTTGGACTTTCATTAAGACCACGCTACTTATCGGCATCCTGACCGGCCTCTTCTTCGTGGTCGCATACATTCTAGGCTTTGACCCAATCACGGCGCTAGCTTTCGCGGCATTGATGAACTTCGCGATCTACCTGTTCAGTGATCGATTGGTACTTCGTATGGGTGGCGGTAAACTCGTCGGTGAGCAGGAAGCACCCAGGGTGTACGCAGCCCTTCAAAGGCTCAACCAAACATCTGGTATGCCTATGCCGAAGGTTGCCCTTGTCAATAACGCGATCCCTAACGCTTTCGCAACCGGTCGAAGCCCCAAGAACGCGACAGTCGCCGTACACACCGGCTTATTGAGTATGGTGAATGACGAAGAGTTACAAGGCGTCCTCGCCCATGAGTTAACTCATGTCAGGAATTGGGACACGTTGACCATGACTCTGGCGGCAACAGTCGCCGGCGCAATTGCCTACATAGCGCAATGGGGATGGTTCTTTGGCGGCGCTTACGGATACAGTGGAGGCTCCGGAGGCGGGCGTAACAACCAACAGGGAAGCATGCTTGGCCTCTTGATGCTGTTCCTCGCACCATTCGCCGCCATGCTTGTCCAACTCGCAGTTTCCCGTACACGTGAATATGCCGCGGACGAAGGGGGCGCAAAGTTATCAGGCAAACCCTTGGCCCTTGCGAGCGCACTTGAAAAGATAGATTACTATGCCAAGAACCGGGTGCAATCTAGGAAATCGAACCCCGCACTTTCCTCACTCTATATCGTCAACCCATTCCGAGGATCCGGCTTCACACAGCTCTTCTCAACACACCCGCCCACGGCCAAAAGGATAGCCCGGCTCCACGACATCGCTTCAAGCATGGGCTACGGATCATACTACGCTCAGTAAATCGGACAATCTACGAAATCATTCAACAATCGCCACAGCACGGACCGGAGAACCTGCCGCGTTCAGCTTTAGAGGAAAGCTCGCAAGACGGAAACGCGAAGATTCAATCGCATCAAGATTACACAGACCCTCCAAGACAAGGATTTCCTTTCCCAGCAGGATTCTGTGCGCAGGCATTTCCGGGGATTCAAGACTATCGATGCTGGTGACGTCCATGCCAACCAACCCCACACCCTTGAACTCCAAATACTCCGCCCCATTCCGGCTAAGGTAGGCGCCAGGCGACGACTTGCTGGAACCGGTGTAGAGAATGACCGACTCACGCTCTCTAAGAGCTAGCCCCGCTCCCTCTTCCGCCGCCTCTAAATCCTCATCATCAATCGGCTGCCCAGCCCTCTTGCTTGTGAGGTCGAGAATCACAGCGTCGGTCATGAAACGGTCGAGCGCAAATTCTTCGACCTTCCTCCCATCCTTGAAGAGATATGCCGGTGCGTCGATGTGAGTGCCAGAATGTGGATCCTCCGCATAGCGCTGAAGTGAGAACGGCTCTGACAGGTCTATGGCTCGCATTATGCCTCTAACGCCTCTGCGCTCTGCTCACTTTTATCACTCTGTTTAGGGTACTCTTTTTAGCCTCTCAATCCCTGAACGCGTACTCCAAGGGATTACAAGTAAATGCAAACAACAACCCCGCCCGGTCAAACGTTTGCGAAAAGGTGGGCCATATACGCGGCCTTCGGCGCCCCGAAGGTTGACCTCGCCACTTGGCGATTAACCACAAGCGGCTTGGTTGAGAAACCCCTCAACCTAAGTTTCGACGACCTGCGCAAACTACCGCAGGTCAAACTCACAAGAGACTTCCATTGCGTGACTCAGTGGAGCATCAAGGACGTTGTCTGGGAGGGCGTGGCTTTTCGCGAAATTGCGAAGATGACTAGTGTCGAGCCAGAGGCAATGTGGGTGATGTTCCACTGCGCCGAGGGCTACACGACTCCCGTTCCCTTAGAAGACGCGATGGTTGAAGATTCACTCATCGCCACAAGCATGAATGGAAAACCCATCCCGGTCCAACAGGGATATCCTGCACGCCCATTTATCCCGCATCTCTACGGGTGGAAGAGCGCGAAATGGCTCACCGGGATCGAGTTCCTCGCCGAATACGAAGATGGGTACTGGGAGGCACTTTCCTACCACGAACGAGGAAACATCTGGGACGAGGAGCGGTTCAAAGGCCAAGGCGGAAAACATGTCCGACACCGCGGTCTCGGATCCGTACCTGTGTAAGACTTGGACTAGGACTAGTCTACTGCCTTCACAGTCAATGCGCTCCTGACCCACGAATTGCATTTTTTCACGCTTGTCTCGTGTGCGTTTAGGTAGCCGCAGAATCGAACGATCTCCCTCTGAAGTGCCGGGAGGAACCGATTGCGGTTTATCTCGCCGTCGAGAAAATGAAAACTTCTGACCTCCAGAACCTTGTCTTGTCTTCTAAAGTAGGGTTCTATGAGGCCGACGTATTCGCCGTTGAACATGACGGGAAGGGTGTAGTAACCGTACGTCCGATCTTTCGGTTTCTTGTATATCTCCCACGCGTACTCTCTACCGTATATCGTAGAGAATACTTTTCTACTCCAGAGCAACGGGTCTAACGGCGCAAGGAATCTTACGTAGTCTTCCTCCCTTTCCGAAGAATCTCTCCATTCGCCGCGATCCTTCGACGGCGCATAGAACGTTTCTTTCGACCCATTCAGCTTTACTTCGAATATGTCGCCGCTCTCTTCAAGCCGCGTAAGAATCTGTCTCACCTCTTTCGTCTTTCCGACCTCGGACCATTGTTCCGGACTCCCGCTTGCAGTCACAAACCGAGCAGCGTTCACAATTATTCTTGCGATTTCGACAAGGTCCTCACCTGCCTCGGGCGGTTCAGCATTCAACAAGCTCTCGGGAAGGACACGTTCCGGTAAGCTGTAAGTCCTGGTGGCTCCATCTCGGTTGCACAGCATCGCACGGCCTGAAATCCAGAGGTGAGTCAAGATCATGTTGGCTACAGTTGCGTTATGACCCCATCCAGTTTTCATCCGACCCATATCGACGACGACATCTCTGGAACTGATCGGACCTCTCTCCAAGGTCCGGAGGATATGCTTCGTCTCGGACTTGTATTTGCTGAAGAATGAACGGATACGTTTCTCGTTTGAGTAAGATGCCATTTGTCGCTTGAATATCGGGTAGAATTCGATAGGCATTATCGATAACATTTTACAATAATATTCGAAAAGTCGCCGCTCCCTGTACAACAGGTCGATTAGATGCTCCTGCCTGTAGCCCCTCACCCGACTCTGAAGGGTCAGGTCGGCGTTTCGACCGGCGATGTCGATGGGATCCACCTGCACGCATTGATGCTTTGCAAGGACCGCGACCGTGCCATTTTTGCCAGTTCTCAGGCGAGAAGGCGCGAACCCATGCACCTTGGCTAAGATCTGCCTCGCCTGCTTAGGAGCGACCGGATTGGGCAATTGGATCCAGCAAGTGTGTTAAGAGGACGATAATTTAATTCAGAAGGGTCACAGGACCTCCAACACCGGTTACTCTTGATGGATGCCCCATCGGAAACTTTCGAATGATTTTTCTTCCACGTCTATAAGCTCGTTCAGAAGTCCCAGAGTCGAGGGCCATTGGCAGACAGTCTCATGAATGATCTTAAGCGAGCATTGTTCGGATGGTTTTATCCTGTTAATTATAACCTTGAGAGATGGGCATACGCCCTCCAACGAGTCTCCGGCCTGGCCGTAACAGCCTACTTCTTGGCCCACATTGTGGAAACTGGAAACGTGGTTGGCGGCATAGGCGTATGGGGCGTCCCATCGGGCGATTTCGCGTCAGCCGTTTGGACGGCGACATTCCATTTCCTTGAAAACCCGTTTTTTGACACGGGGCTGATCGTAATTGGCTTCATGCTCGCTTACCACACGGTGAATGGGGTCAGGCTAACACTGACTGAATTCGGATTCCTTCAGGGCAAGCCAAGCCGCCCGGATTTTCCATACGAACCCAAATCATTTTCAAAGGTTCAACGTGCAATTTTTTGGCTTAGCGTCATATTCGCTGTCGCGACAGCCGTTTACGCGTTGAATGTTTTCTTCGGGATGTAAGCAGATGAGAGAATCCACCAAGATGCTTTTACATTATGTGACCGGCTTTGGCATTCTGGTTGCCGGCGGAGTTCATTTATTCACTGTTTTCCTGACAGGGCCATATGTACAGAACTTGGCGTTCGGCTCGGTGATGGCGGTTTATAGGAACATCATTCTTGCGGCAACTTTGGAACTTCTGTTAATCTTCGTGGACTACCACGCCCTCAATGGAATCAGAGTAATACTAATCGAGTTCCATCAAGGCGAAAAATTGGAACGAGGAGTATCCTGGATCTTGGCCGTTGCTGGCATTCTACTGCTTTTGTACGGAACGAGGACAATTCTGATAGCGAATGCGTTAGCTTGAAGAGTCTGAATTGCAGAACCCCCAAATCGTTTCCGAATTCAAACGTCCGCACGAGATCCTTCGACGGCTTCGGCAAACTATCCCCATCCGCGACGAGGATTTCGCCGCCTCACTCGTGGCTAAAGAGACCCATGACCCCTTCCGCATCCTCGTTGTGACAATTCTAACACAAAATTGCACAGATGTCGCCGCGCTCCGAGCCTACGACAGACTGGATAAACGGCTGGGAGTTACAGTCGCGCGACTACGCAAGGCCCGAGTACGCACGATCGAAAATGCGATCCATGTTGCCGGTTTGCATAAACAGAAGGCTAAGGCACTGAAGCAACTGTCGGAGATTATTGCTAACGAACATTCGGGCAGTTTCACATCGCTGCTCGAAGGCTCATTCCAGCAAGTGCGTGAAGGATTACAGGAGTTGCCGAATGTCGGTCCTAAGACCGCGGACGTGTTGCTCAGCATTCTTGGCGAGCCTACGATTTCGGTCGATACCCACGTTGATAGGGTCGCGAAGAGATTAGGGCTGGCGCCGAAGAAGGGAAACTACGAAGAAGTTAGGTCCCACCTCATGCGAGCATTTCGCGGCGAAAATTACCGCGACGTGCCAATGTATTTCATGGCTCTAGGCCGAAAGTTCTGCAAAGCACGTTCTCCCCATTGCCCAGAGTGCCCCATCAACAATCTATGCCCATATGAGGGAAAGACGAAAACGACTTAGATGCCCGCTAACACCTTACGACTCTCGTAGGCGCAACGCCTCTCATTTACATTAGCTAGTTGTGACTCTTCCTCACTTCATCAGCGATCAGTGGAGCGACCGTGACGACGCTTATTGGACTTGGAACCGTATCTGTCCCTATGACATCTTCGACGCGCACCTCTCTTATTCTCTCGAGTGCACCGGGCGCGAGAATTGGGTGAGTGCAAGCGACCTGAATGCGCTTGGCGCCTTGCTCCCGCAGGATCTTCACGGCCTCCACTATTGTACCTCCAGTGCTAATGATATCGTCCACTATCAGCACGTCACGACCGTTCGCGTCAGATTTCCTAGGGCGGATTTCCACTTTGGCGTCGCCAAGCCTCGTCTTCAGGAAAACATCATAATCGGTATGGAGCCGTTCCGCCGCAAGTTCAGCCCATTGTTCAGCCTCTGCGTCGGGGCCTATAACCAATGGGTTTCGCAATTTCCCCAACTTCTGAATATAATCAGCTATAAGAGGCATCGCTGAGAGGTTGTGTGACGGAATTCTGAAGACATCTGATGATCTCACCACTCTATGTTGATGCATGTCGATAGTGTAGATCTCGTCGGTACCAACGCTTTCGATAAGCTTGCAGACGGTCTTGAAACTCAGAACCTCACCTGGCTTGAAACGTTCGTCCTGCCTAGCGTACGCGAAGTATGGAATGAATGCGCTAACCCTTTTCGCTCCAAGATCTTTCAAAGTGTCGGCGAGCAAAAGGTACTCGAAGAGCAATTCGTCCGGGGTATGATGAATAGATTGAATGACGGCGACATCTTGACCATGAACATCGCTTAGCACCCGAAGATACTTCTCACCGTCTGGAAATCTTCGAACCTCAAGCTTTCCAGCTTCAACACCAAGATCGCTCGCGACCTTGGAGACGAGGGCTTCTGAGGTTGGCCCCCCAATAACGATCACTGAACAAACACCGAGCGTGACCACGGGTAGAATCACAAAATAAAACTTCCCTCGCAACATCGCTCATAATCGATGACGCAAACCGTCTATGACTTCTTGAAAATCCTCGACTTCCTCATGCTGCACATGTTGTTCCCGACAAAGATGTGCTAGTCTCGACCCTCTTATAGCAAACACGAAAGTCGCTTCCTTCGCAGCGGATAGGTCGCCGAACCCATTGCCAACAAAGAAGACTCGGAACCCTTTGGTTTTTTCATACCTAACCAGACCATCCTTGAAACTACTGGACCCATAATGGGTTACTTCTGGAAACATCAGGGTGTATCCACTCCCCGTGAAATGTGAAATTGGCGCGCAGATCTTCACAAACCTCAACCAATCATTGCGGTCTAGAAAATGCTGGATGCAAAAATCGAGCCCACCGCTAACAACTGTCAGAGGCAGCTGGGCGTTTCTGCAATAGTCCACTAGCCGATCAAAATTCGGTCTGAATGAGGTCTGACGGCGCACTTCCTCAATAATTGCCTCAGGGGGCGCTTTGAGAGTGACGAACTCACGGCTCAAAGATTCCTCGAAGGAAATCTCTCCTCTCTCAAGCGCCTCATCTATACGCATCCAATCGTGATCCCCGAAACGGTCTAGGGCTATCTGAGCAGTATCGGTGTCAACGATGGTACCGTCGAAGTCCACCAATAAGACAGCGGCTCTCCCTGCGTTATGGTTCATATTAGGCCTGAATGCTTGACGAGACAGGGTTAGGATTAAAGCTGAACGTGCACTTTTCATGAGCGTGGTTAATGCGGATGACGTTTAGAATTTCCGTGGTACTGGCCGAATGGTGCCCCCATTGCGTTCCCCTTTCACTTGAGAAGTGCGAGCAAATGGCCAAGGAATTGGGAGCAGAATTGCGTGTCTTAGACATCGATGACGTTGAGCAAGAGAAGGTTGCGGACGGCTTGGTTGGAAAGTATGGGGATTTAGTTGATGATTACTTGATCCCGCAAGTATTCTTTGAAGCGGGAGGAAAGACCCAGCATGTGTTCACAGGATTCTCCGAAGGCGTTGACGTCACAAAGGCTCGCTGGAACGACTTCTTCGCAAGCCAATTCTACGAGAGTAAGTTGAAGGAAAAGATTCGACACTGAGCTTTCGTCCTAACCTCGCCGGCAAGCCGGACAGAACCGCTCAGTCTTCTCTCTCTCATGTGCGAAGAGTTTCAGACATCCAGGACGAGAACCGTCGCCCGTGCATAGTGAGATAGCCACGTGCTTTTCAGCATCGGTTCGCGGATATCTAGTCCAATATACTTCGGTGAGTGTTGGATTTGGTCCCAGATTGGCCTTGAGAGTCTCATCTGCCTTTTCTCCAAGCTCCCACCCGTGACGTGTGGCAATTCGAACATCATTCGTCGCGAAATTATTTGAGCCGACTTGAGCTGCTATGGTGTCTTTGAACCAGTTTAAGTCAGGCTTCCGGCTAAAGTAAACAACTTGGGACACAAAACTATCCGGACACAGGTAAGCCCCGAAGACACGAGTCGAGTCTTTTTCAATCAGCCTCAAAGACGTTGGTTTATCGCAGTGCCTGAAACATTTTCCGGTAAAACTAAGGTAATCGTCAACGAATTGCGGCAACCAATCCAAATCGTTCACCAAGTGAGTTTCATTCTTATCGCGGGGGGAACTTTAAAGCGTTCCACCCAACGTTTTCCGCGAAACGCTTTGAGGAGTCGCATGCTCATCACGGCAATTGTGATACTTGTTGGCCTATTACTCCTCGTGGATTCGGTTTTGTCGATCGTGTCACATAGTCGAATGGTAAATTGGATTCTTCCACTTGCAATAGGCACCCTGTTGTTTGTCGCGGGTTTTGTGCTGCTGATAACGGAATTAATGGAAACATGGCTAAGTAGGGGACAGCGGGCTTTGGTCGACGGACTCCAAGCGGGTTAGAGCAAATGAGGGAACCTGATCCTAGCGATCTACTCGAAATCGCTGAAACGGCCGCGGAGCAAGCCGGAAAACGAATCGCGAGAATCTTCCATCACGGTCGGTTTTCGGTAAAACGCAAATATGATTATCCAGGCAGCATCGTCACAAACGCTGACACCGAGTCGGAAAAAATAATTCTCGCGAGGATACGAGCTAGTGGCATTAAGAGTACGATTGCCTCCGAGGAGAGGGGCAGACTGAATTATGGCGGCCGGAGAATAATATGGGCCGTTGATCCGTTGGATGGTACTTTCAACTTTGCCAAACGCATACCGCACTTCGCAGTTTCAATTGGCGCCATTCAGAATGGAAGGACCGTAGCAGGCGCAATATATGACCCCATTTTGGACGAGATGTTTGCCGCAAGCAGGAGAGGAGGAGCATATCTGAATGGCAAGAAGATTGGAGTCTCGATGGCAACTGCGCTTCGCGATGCTTCGGTAATCTTTGAATGGTGGGATAAGGAGCCGTTAATTCCTGACCCATTGGATTTGGAGAAGAGGATCTACCGGTACACACGAAGCCTTCGATCACCGGGGAGTATTGCTCTAAATCTTTGCTCCGTTGCTTGCGGGAGATTTGACGGGTTAATCACAGTCTTCTCAAAATCTCCAGTCTATGAGACCCCAGCGGGTGCGATTATAGTTGAGGAGTCCGGTGGGCGCGTAACGAACTCTTTGGGCGAAGGTTGGGAGGGTTTGTCGAATTCGATTATAGCGGCCGGCCCGAAACTTCAGCGGGTACTGCTATCATTCGTTCAACACGGTGGCCGCTCGGCGCGGGTTTAGCTATAGGCCTTCTTTCGAAAGCTGTTCCATGAGTTCCCTTTGGCGTGATGTGAGTTCGCTGGGGGTCCTCAAATTTATGACGACGAGTTCGTCTCCCCTCCTGCCGTTGTGCAGGTCGGGCATTCCTTTCTTCTTCAGTCTAAAGACCGCACCGCTTTGCGTTCCCGCGGGAAGCTTGATGCTGGCGGGGCCATCGAGGGTGGGCACCTTCAGTTCGTCGCCCAACGTCGCCTGAGTGAAGTTCACGTCTACCTTGCAGATCAGGTCGTCTCCTTCCCGCTTGAAAGTGTCGTGAGGTCTTATGTGAACGAAAACGTAGAGATCGCCGTGTTGCCCACCTTGATTCGCTGCGTCTCCTTCACCGCGCAGTAGAAGTTGCGAGCCCATATCGACCCCTGGTGGTACGTTGATTGATATTCGTCGATTCCGTTCTACCGTTCCGTTCCCATGGCATTGGTTGCAGGGCTTTTCGATGATAGTCCCCTTCCCTCGACATTTTCTGCATGGTTCAATTCTGGCGAATTGCATGAACCCGGCCCGCTGGACATGTTGAATCTGTCCGGTTCCTCCGCAATCTGGGCACCTCTTAGGCGAT
>Ga0187769_10001396_pt1 | contig 13776 bp, 21 predicted proteins | sample 0116_SJ02_MP02_1_FD_133140 | JGI IMG/M metagenome (GOLD analysis project Ga0187769, IMG submission 133140) | Tropical peat soil microbial communities from peatlands in Department of Meta, Colombia - 0116_SJ02_MP02_10_MG | ecosystem: Environmental > Terrestrial > Soil > Wetlands > Peat | place... | reverse complement strand
TCGGGTCGAGGCAAACCCAACGGAAGGAGTTCAGTTCCGAGATCGCCGTTGAGTTCTAAGTAGTTAGAATCAGCCCCTGTTTGGCAGAACAGCCTCAAATCGAGCTCTGCGGGCCCGACGGGAATCGAACCCGTTTAGGGGCCTTGGCTGACCCTCGGGTTAAAAGCCCGATGCTCTACCTGAGTTCTCTCCATCTCCAGATCTAAGCTACGGGCCCGCACCAAATCCGCCATGTCTCCCGTATTTGACTGTGAATGGAGACCTATCGGAGGAGGGTGCGGACCAACCTGATACTTACCTTCATCGTGTTAATGTCCTCGTAGGGGGTCTCCATGATCAGGGGCCTCTCCCGCACCCCCGGGAAGCGGAGGAACGCCCGGATCCCCTTTCGCCCTATCTTCCCTTTTCCTATGTTCTCGTGCCTGTCGAGCCTGCTGCCGAGGGCGCCCTTGGAGTCGTTCAGGTGGACCACCTTTAGCCTTTCGAACCCGACGACCTGTTCGAAGAGCCCCATGGTGTTGCTCACTGCCTCGTCGCTCCCAATGTCGAACCCGGCGGCATGGAGATGGCAGGTATCAAGACACACGCCCACCCTCTCCCCCACCCTGGTCCTGTCGAGTATCCCGCGGATCTCCTCGAACCTCGCCCCCACGCTGTTCTTCTGCCCCGCCATGTTCTCGAGAAGGATCATCGTCTTCCCCTCGCTCCCGGCAATCGCCTGGTCGCAGGCCCCGGCGATGTTCGAGATGCCGACAGCCGCCCCCTTCCCCAGGTGGCTCCCGAGGTGGATGACAAGATAGTCAACCCCGAGGGAGTCGCAGCGCTTCACCTCCTCGTCCAGCGTGTACCGGCTGATCTTCATGGTCGACTTCTCGGGAGAAGCAAGGTTGGGGAGGTAGGGCATGTGGTCGACGACCCGGGCGAATCCGGAACTTTTCCTCTTCTCCCTGAAGGTCAGGGCGATCTCATCAGCTATGGGTTTGAACTTCCACTGGTTCGGGTTGCGCGTAAACATCTGGAAGGTGTTGGCTCCGAGCTCCTGGGCCCGGTCGAACGCCAGGTCCAGTGAACCGGCGCTCGATATGTGCAGACCTACCATCGGCTCTGCCATTGTCGGATCAAAAGAGGCGGAGTGTGGGTTTATGAACCCACGCTCTTCTTTCCAGTTTCTGGCTTAGCGCTTCCTGGGCTTCTTGGGACCTGCGGCGCTCCTCACAGGAGCCGTCCTGCGCCTGTAGGTGCGGGTCGGCTTTGTCAGCGTCGGAGCTCCGAGCGCGGGAGTTGAGGGGGCCGTGTAGAGCACCGGCGCGGGGGCCGGCTGGACGGTCTCGTACATCGCTGGTGCAGGGGCGGGTGCGGGTGCTGGGGTTGGCTCTGGCTCTGGTGCTGCCGTCACTACTGGTGCAGGGGACGGAGCAGGCTCCGCCGCGGCAGGTGCTTCCGCGGCTGGGACCTCTGGTGCCTGCTCCGTCGTCGTAGTGTAAGTGTCGAAGAAAGTATCTGGAGCAGCTGGTGCGCTCGTCTTCCGGTGTCCGAGATAGCCCTTGGATGCAGCGATGAGCACGGCGATCGCGCCCGCCGCCACGCCAAGCACGATAGTGGCTATTACCAGGTACATTGCTGAACATGATACGGCCCGTCAGGACACTTCAGAGCCAGAGTCAAACACAATCAACAAACCCATCATGTAATATGAACTAGCGGCGGCCACGGCCGGCTCTCAAGTCGAAACCCTGGGCGCGTCCCTTATATCTCAGTTCGCGCCAATTCAGCGGCCATAATGCTGCAGATTCAGTGGGACAAGATCTGTACGGAGATCTTCAAGTTCGACAGAAGGATCAGGTCTGCGATAATCCTCGACCAGTCGGGGAGGCAGATAGCGGGAGGGATGAAGAAGGGCATCCCCTCCCTTGAGCCCCAGAGCGAGGACATCAGGCTCATAGCCGGCATAACCATCCAGATTAACAACGACCTCACATGGGACAGGTACTTCGGGAAGCTCCAGTTCACCTATCAGAAGAGGGAGAGGATCAACATAATGACGTTCTATCTTGGGGACAAGCTGGTCCTAGCCTCTATGGAGCCGGACTTTACACTGCAGCAGGCACAGGACCTGAGAAACCAGATAGTAACGAACCACGCCCAGGAGATAAGGTAAAAGGAGGATGAGCCGGGTCTCAGTTGAGACCTAGCTCGGGGAACTTCGCCTGGACTAGGCCAAGCTCACTCTGGAGGGTGCGGATGCGCTCGGCGTACTTCTTCATGTCTTCAGTGTTCTTCTGGACCTTGGCTACCTTGTAGCCCCTCCAGGCCTTTTTTAGCGCGCCCCAGCTTTGCCCTTTCGTGTACTGTGACATGAAACAACCTGTTCTCTATGAGACGATATAAGCCTTGGCGTTTCATGTGGGTTTGGTTGGCTCTTAATGAGACAATTAACGTCCTTTTCGGTGTTAGGCTCTCGAAAGGGCCTAGGCAATGATCAAGCCGGAGAAGCGAGTGGAGATTGTGAACAATACTCTTCGTGGGAGCAGGTGGCAGGCTACTTCGATGACGATGGGAACGTCGGCGTCGAAGTCGTGAAGTACGTTCTCAAATTCAAGCTAAGGTTCAGCGACGCTTGGAAGCCACAGGTCCTGACAATCAAAACGTTCCTCAATCGAGAAGGCATCTCAACTTCAGCACTTTGGCATGAGATGCGGGCAGGTCGTCTTGACGCTTGCCGAATCGAGGTCAGTTATATTGCCGGCGTGCTCGCCGCGGCGAAGGCCATGCTTCCTTTCTGCGTGAAGAAGGCCGAGGATCTCAAGATAATCATCGACTACCTTGAAGGTTGGTCTAAAGGGAACGCAATCGAGAGATTCAACGAAGGAGTTCGCTCAGGTAGAAGAAGCGGCTTGATCAGAGAACCTACCCTTCCATATACGAGGACGGAAGGACTTCGAATAAAACAACTGGAAAACGCCCGCAGGGCTAGAGGCGCCTACGCTGTGATCGTCACCCCTGCAACGAGGGAAGAAATCAAGAAAGAGCTCTTCGAAGGTAGGCTAGGCCGCGTGCGCCTTAGCAAGGAGTACGGCTATTCTGTTTCGGTAATCAGGCGGATACTCGGAGCCAGATGGACTACCTCACTTCGAAAGGAATCCTGTTCCCGTAGTGGTCGTAGACCCCTAGGTTGTCGACGGTCGCGAAGGGGTACCCCATTATCACCATGATCCTCCCCGTCGCGTGGAGCAGGTCCTGCTGCGATGGGGAGTGGTTCCCGGAAGGGTGGGAGTGGGCCACCCCAAGGTAGGAGAGGTCTACAGGGAGCATCCACCAGCTGAACGAGGAGAAGGCCGCACCGTGGGTCGCCAGAGGGGGGATTACCACCCCTGTTACTTCGGCAACCCCCTTCTTCGTCTTCCCCCGCAAGAGGAGTATCCCCTCGTTCGGGTACGCCATCCTGGAATAGGTGAACAGGCTGTCGACAACCTCCTTCGGGAATATCACTTTCTGGACTGGCAGGGCACTCGCCTACCTCAGCATGCGGACGAAGTTCCCGACGACGGCGTCCCCCTCGGGGTGCTCCCTGGTGAAGCGCTCGGGGTGGAACTGGACCCCGTAGAGGAGCCTCGTCGGGTGCTTCATAGTGGCGATCCTGCTGGTTGCGCTCCGCGCCAGGAGGGCGAAGCCGTCGGGGAGGGACTTCACGACCTCGTATCTCGACTCCACCAGCATCAGGGACAACGGGAGCCCTTCGAAGAGGGCGTCTTCCCTCAGGACGGTCGTCTTCACCATTTCAAGCACGTGCCTGCTGTCCCTCACGACCTCCGCCCCGAAGGCACGGGCGAGGAGCTGGTGGCCGAAGCAGACCCCCAGTACCGGGACTTCCGAGTCGAGCACCGCGTCCACCTCGGACTGGAACATCGACATCGTCCTGGCCTCGGTGAGCATCGCGGGGGAGCCGCTGAGCACCACGCCGTCGGAGGAGTCGAACCTAGCAGCGGACACGCGCTCCAGCTCGACGGGGACCACGTCCGCACCGTTCTCCTTCAGGCACTTCTCGAGGGTGGCGACGCGCTCGCGCGTAGGGTAGTTGTTGACGACCAGGACCCTGACCAATGGCCCTGCGGGGGAGATAAGCGATAAGAACTTTCGGAGAAGCGTCCGTCCGTCCAGAACACTTTAAAAGCGGACTAAATTCGTTGGCCAAAAGGAGCTAGGAAAAGAAAATGTTTGCACCTTCGGCAGGGTACGACAGGGCCATCACGATATTTTCGCCCGATGGCAGGTTGTATCAGGTTGAGTACGCTCTAGAGACTGTCAGAAGAGGAAGCCTGGCGGTCGGCATCCAGACCCGGGAGGGGGTGGTGCTGGCCGTGGAGGAGAAGGGGAGGAAGCTCCAAAGCGGGGACTCTGTCATCAAGATGTTCCAGATCGACGACCACGTCGGGGCCGTCGGGGCGGGGTACATACCAGACGCGAGGATACAGGTTGACAGCGCGAGGGTCCTTGCGCAGAGCAACAGGCTGATCTACGACGAGCCGGTGGACATAGAGGCAATCGCCAAGAGGATCGCCGACATGAACCAGCAGTACACGCAGTACGCGGGGGTGAGGCCCTTCGGCGTGTCTCTGATCATAGCGGGGGTCGACGAGGGCTCCGGACCGGTCGTGTTTCTGGCAGACCCGACGGGGACGTACTCTGGTTTCCGCGCCATAGCCATAGGGCAGGGGAGCGACCAGGTGAACGACTACCTGGAGAAGAACTACGCCGACGCCCTCTCTCTGGACGGCGCGGTAACACTGGCCATCGAATGCATCTACCTGGTGAGCGAGGACAAGTCGGGCACCTCCCACATCAAGGTCGCCGTGGTGGACGCCGAGACGAAGAAGTGGAGGCGCCTCACGGATGCCGAGATAGGGAAGGGCGCGTCCGGGGCCAAGACCAAGTCCGACAAGCCTCCAGCAAAGAGCTCCTAGAAGAGCTGGCGGGATGAGCGGCGGTTTCGGCAGGGGCGAGCGTGGCGGCGGAGAGTACAAGCCGCGGACGCACGAAGCGTCGAAGTTCACCACGGTCAGGCTCACCATAGGCGGGGAGCACTACGAGATACTCGTCAACCCCGACTCTGCCCTTGCGTTCAAGCAGGGGAGGAACGTGGAGCCGTCATCGGTGATAGCCGTGGACGAGGTGTACTCTGACGCCAGGAAGGGGTTGAGGGCGAGCAGCGAGAAGCTTAAGCTGAACTTCGGAACGGACGACCACGCGAAGGCGTCCCTCGAGATCCTGAAGCGGGGAGAGCTGAACCTCACGCAGGAGCAGAGGAAGAAGCTGACGGACGAGAAGAGGAAGGCCATAGTCGCGGCAATCTCGAAGAATTTCGTCGACCCCAGGACCCTGCTCCCACACCCGCCACTGAGGATAGAGCAGGCGATGCAAGAGGCGAGGGTGACGGTAGACCCTTTCCAGGACCCGAACGAGCAGATGAAGGGGGTCGTCGAGAGCCTGAGAACCATACTCCCCCTGAAGTCAGAGAAGATCAGGCTGCAGGTTAAGGTGGCGGCCCAGTACTCGGGGCAGACCATAGGGGTGCTAAAGAACTACGGGGAGATAGTCAAGGAGGACTGGCTGGCGGACGGGACCCTGTCCGCAATAGTAGAAATACCGGCCGGCGGACAGCCCGGCCTGCTGGACCGCCTGGGCTCAACGACCAAGGGAGCCGCGCAGGTTACAGTGGTGAAATAGAGAAATGCCAATGATAGAAAGAAAACAGGTGATACCGGGGGACGTCATAGCCAAGGGGAACCACAGGTACGGGCCCTACATAGAGAAGAGGGGGGACGAGTACGTCGCCCTGAGGGTGGGGCTGGCGGAGGTGGGGAGAGAGGGAATAAAGCTGAACCCCCTGACTGGGCCCTACATCCCGAGGACGGAAGACGACGTGATCGGGAAGGTTGTGGACATTAACGGGTTCGGCTGGGTTGTGGACATCAACTCCTGCTTCGACGGGTTCCTGCCGGCCTCTTTCGTGTTCGGGAGGGAGTTCTCCCCCGCTACCCACGACCTTTCTAGCAAGTTCAGGGTGGGGGACATGATAGGGGCCCGGATAGAGTCGTTCGAGAGGTCCAGGGACCCTCAGCTGAGCATACGCGGCCACGGCTACGGAAAGATAGATTCGGGAGAAATAATCAAGATATCCCCCACAAAGGTGCCGCGGCTTATCGGGAGGAGAGGTGCGATGATCAACTTGATCAGCGAAAGGACTGGATGCGACGTCAGGGTAGGCCAGAACGGAATAGTGGTGGTCAACGGACCCCCGGACGGCATCGTCAAGACTGCCATGGCGGTGAAGATGGTGGAAGAGGAGGCCCACGCCGCCGACCTTATGGCAAAGGTGGACGAATACCTGGGAGGGAGCAGCGGTGGGGGAAGCTAAGAAGCAGCTCATAGGCGCCGACGGGACAAGGCTCGACGGGAGGAAGTGGGACGACCTGAGGCCCATAAGCCTCCAGGTGGGGATTATGAAGAACGCCGACGGATCAGCGTACATCGAGTGGGGGAAGAACAAGATCATGGCGGCGGTCTACGGCCCCAAGGAGGTCCACCCCAAGCACCAGGTCCTGCCGGACAGGGCTCTGCTGAGGTGCAGGTATCACATGGCGCCCTTCTCCGTGGACGAGAGGAAGAACCCGGCGCCCTCCAGGAGGGAGATCGAGATCTCGAAGGTGATCAGGGAGGCCCTGGAACCTGCCGTTATAGTGGAGGATTATCCGAGGACGGCCATAGAGGTGTGGGTGGAGGTCCTCCAGTCGGACGGGGGGTCGAGGTGCGCAGGCATAACGGCGGCGTCCCTCGCTCTGGCCGACGCCGGTATCAACATGAGGGACATGGTGGTGGGGTGCTCCTGCGGCCTGGTGGAGGACACGGTTGTCTCAGACCTGGACGACACAGAGGACAAGGAGGGGAGCGGGGACATGCCCGTGGCCATAATGCCGAATCTGGGGCAGGTCACGCTACTTCAGGTCGACGGGATCTACACGAGGGAGCAGTTCCAGAAGGCCTTTGAACTCGCCATAGACAAGGGGAAGCTGATCTACGGGATGCAGAGGCAGGCGCTCACCAACCGTTTCTTCGGAGGGGAGGCGACGAGCTCCCACGTTGAGGAGGGTGCCGAGTAGATGTCGATGAAGAAGAACTACGTCGTAGAGACGATTAGGAAGGCACAGATGGTCCAGCTGCTCGCCCAGGGGAAGCGCATCGACGGCAGGGCCCTCGACCAGGTCAGGCCTCTCAGGATAGAGACGGGGCTGATACAAAAGGCCAACGGGTCCGCTAGGGTGACACTTGGGAACACCCAGGTGATAGCGGGGGTCAAGATAGCAACCGGGACGCCCTTCCCCGACACCCCCGACAAGGGGCTGCTAGTCGTGAATGCCGAGATCCTCCCCATGGCCTCTCCCTACGCGGAGGCGGGGCCACCGAGCGAGGATGCAATAGAGCTGGCCAGGGTGGTGGACAGAGGGGTACGCGAGTCGGAGATGGTGGACCTGACGAAGCTCTGCCTCGTCCCAGCCAAGAGCGTAGTCACCGTGTTCGTGGACTGCAACGTGATGAACGTTGACGGGAATCTGTTCGATGCGACGAGCTACGCGGTCGTAGCCGCCCTCAGGACCTCGAAGATGAAGAAGTACGTGGTAAAGGACGACAAGGCGGAGGCCACCGAGGAGTGGGTCCCGGTGCCGGTGGAGAGGACCCCCGTGTCAGTCACCCTCGCGCGGATAGGGGAGAGGATGGTGGTCGACCCCAACACGGAAGAGGAGGCATCCATGGACATGAGGATAACGATCACCACCGATGACGACGCGCACATCTGCGCCAGCCAGAAGGGGGAGGCGAGCACCATAACCCCGGCGCAGGTCCTGGAGGCGGCCGACACCTCAATCAGGGTCGGGAAGCTACTCAGGGACCAGATCATAGAGGCGACGAAGTAGTGCCGAAGACGAAGGAGAACGTCAGGGGCTTGGGGGCGAAGTATGGGGGGACCCTCAGGAAGAGGTATGCCAGGGTCTTCAGGACCCAGAAGCAGGCGAGGGAGTGCCCTGCGTGCTCCAGCATGAGGCTGAGCAGGACCGCCTCCGGCATCTGGAGGTGCAAGTCGTGCGGATACACGGTTGCTGGCGGCGCCTATGAGCTCGCGCAGGCGAAGGCGAGATAGGCCGATAGAGTCCCTGGCGCTGAAGATAACCTTCAGGGCGGACCGGGATTCGGCGGCCAGAGTCAAGAGGCTAATCCCCTCGGCCAGGGTCAGCGGCGGCGTCTGCAGGATCGAGCTGGAGGCGAAGGAGCCAGCGGAGATGGCAGAGAAGGCGAGGGAGGTCCTCGAAAAGCTCCGCGATGCAAAGTGAATCTCGAAAGGTTTTAAGTAGAGTCAGGGGTCGCAGTGGCGAGAATTGAGCCAGCCAGAACTTCCTCCGCTCCTAAGGGAGCAGTTGGCGAGGTACGACCAGGCCCAGCAGAATCTACAGGCCGTCCTAGCTCAGAAGCAGCAGGTGGAGCTTGAGCTCGGGGAGACGGAGAAGGCGCTCGAAGAGCTGGAAAAGGCGAGCGACACCGAGGCGGTCTACAAGTTCGCCGGGAACCTCCTGGTGAAGGTGAAGAAGGAGGACGTGATGAAGGAGCTGAACGAGAAGAAGGAGCTCGCAAACACCAGGAAGATGGTGCTCGCCAAGCAGGAGACGAGGTTCAAGGAGAGCCTGAACGACCTGCAGACGAAGATCAACGATGCTGTCAAGCCCAAGGCGCAGCAGCCGCAGCCGCCCGGAGACGCGTGAACCGTGGCGGAAGTTGGTCCTTGAAACGAAGCTGGCGAAATTCCCCTTTCTTGCCGCAGAGGACCTGAGTAGGGCGGCGGTTGTCTGTCACAGGAATGCAGACGCAGATGCCTACCTCTCGGCGTTTGCCCTTTCCAGGCTCATCGGCGCCCTGGCGCCTGAATGTAGGGTGGACATCGTAACCCCCGGCGGGATGACTCTCCTGACCCAGAAGCTCAGCAGGAGGTTCTCCCACCCCACCGTGGAGAAGAGCGAGGACGAGTACGACCTCTACGTAGCAGTTGACGTGGGGGACGAGGAGCTGCTCAACGACTGGAAGGAGAAGATGCAGAAGGCGAAGGGGGTCAGGGTGCTGGTAGACCATCACCCGCTGAGGGACAACGCGCCCTACGACAGGGTGATTGTGGACGAGTGCGCGACGTCGGCCGCGGAAGTGGTGTTCGGCATCTACCAGGAGTTGGGGGTGGACATCGGCGCGGATACGGCCCAGGCGCTGATGGAGGCGATAATGTTCGACTCGTCGCACCTCGCCATAGCCAGCCCCCAGGGGCTCAGGGCGGTTGTGAAGTTGATGGACGCCGGGGCCGATGTGGCCGTTGCGAGGAGGGAGCTGAGGAGCGAGCCGGACTACGGGGAGGTGCTCGCCAAACTCAAAGGGGCCCAGAGGCTGAAGATCTACAAGAGCGGGGACTGGGTTGTGGCTACGAGCACGGTTGGCTCGTTTCAGGCCCATGTCGCCCGGTCACTTGTGTACCTCGGCGCCGACCTTGCCATAGTGGGAGGGGAATCCGAGGGGGAGACCAGGGTCAGCCTGAGGTCGACCCAGAGGTTCCTCGACGGGACGAGGATCCGGCTCGGGACCCAGGTGGCAGAGGAGATGTCGAAGAGGCTTGGGGGGCACGGCGGCGGTCATGCGACGGCCGCCTCGTTCTCGACTGGGGTGGGGGAGGAGGAGACCATCGGAGCGACCCTGAAGAGAGCTGGGGAGCTTCTCGGCGACCTGAAGGAGATAGGTTAGGCGTACTTCTTCGAGATGGGACTCTTCATGAAACCTTCGAACGTCAGCTTGAACCATGGGGTGTAGGCACCTGGGTTCGAGGCAACGTCGGCCTTCAGTTCGTTGATGGTGGCCCAGCGGACGGACATCATCTCGTCGGTGTTGGGCTCGATCTTCCCGTCGAATTCGCCGACCAGGACCCTGCAGAACTCGTTCTCCGCGTTTTCCCCCTGTGGGGCGAAGTAGACGAAGGAGTGCACGTCATTGAGCTCGCCCACATGGGCGTTCAGCTCCTGGAGGGCCCGTCGGGACGCCGCCTGCTGGTACGTCTCGCCTGGGTAGACGTGGCTCGTGAAAGAGACGTCCCAGGCCCCGGGCCAGAGGAGCTTCTTCCTGCTCCTCTGCTGTAAAAGCATCCTGCCTTTGTGGAAGAGCAGGGCGGTGTAGGCCCTGTGCCGTTTTCCCTTCCCGGAGTGGCATGCCTCGCGGGTGTCGGTCCCAATCTCGTTGTCGTCGTCGTCCACGAGGATGAGAATCTCCTGGTCCGCCAACGACTCCCCTGAGCCCCCCGATTCTAGATAAGGGAATCGTTGGTCACCCCGCATCCCGGCCCGGCCGCTCCAGGTAGACTGTCACCGAGCACTCGTCCCCGTCCTTCAGCCTTAGGGCCCTCCTGAGGTTTATGGGCGAGATCACCTCCAGAACGCTGCTATCGTAGTGGGTCCTTTCGATGGCGAGGACGGCTCCGCTGTACTTCCCCCCCACCAGAGCCTTGAAGCACTTCACGGGGCCGTAGGTCCGAGACCTGTCTCTGAACCCCGAAACCTCCACCCCCGGAAGGCGGTCGAGGCTCGTCCTCTGCTCGACCATGGTCTCGTTGGAAAGCCTAAGGTTCAGGGTCCCCGGGAAGGGCTCGAATCCGAGGGTCACCAGGAAAGGCTTGGCGTACCCTCTGAGGGACACGTAGTACCCCCCCTCACCGAAGCCCGTGAAGACAGTCCCGCGGAAATCGAGCTGCACCGGGGGGCGCTCCAGGGCTCCCTCGAATCCTGGATAGAAGGAGCCTGCCACCCTGAGGCCAGCGTCGGTGAGACGAACGGCCAGTCCTCGGCCCGAGTGGGCGCGCTTGATCAGACCTGCCTTCTCAAGCTTTACGAGCCTCAGCGAGGCCGCCTGCTGGGTGATGCCGAAGGCCTCAGAGAGCGTGGTAGAGGAGACGACCACCGGCGCGTTCCCGGCTCCGAGCTTGACCAGCTCTATGAGAGTAAGGATCTGGGCCGACTCGACCCGTGTGTGGTTCTTGGACATTCTACAAGCATGCTTGTAGGTACCAAACCATTAAAAGGATACCGGAATCGGGCCCGAACATGGCCAGGTTCTCACGGTCGAGGCGCCTGAGCCTGATCGCCCTGTTTACCGCTCTCGCCGTGGTCCTGAACCTGGTAGTGGCCGTCCCCGCCCCCTACGAGCCCTTTCTCTTCTACGAGGTGTGGGAGGTGCCCATTCTGCTTGCCGTGCTCGTGCTCGGTTTCTGGGACGGGACGACGGTTGCGGTGCTTAACACCCTGTTGCTCGAAGCGTACAGGCCGGGGGCGCTGCCGGTGGCACCCCTCTACAACCTGGCCGCTCAGCTTTCCATGTTCGCCGGTGTGCTCCCCGTGGACAGGGGAGCCCGAAAGAGGGGGTGGGAGGGGAGGAGGGTCGTCCTTGTCGCAACCGCGTCTGGGGCCGTGCTGCGCACCGCGGTCATGACGATAGTCAACGGGATAATCCTCCCCCTCCCCTACCCGGTCGGCTTCGGTTCTGGCCTCTTCCCGATCACACAGGCCGATGTGCCCGGGCTGCTCGCGCCCATAGGAGCGTTCAACTTCACAATTGCACTGTACACGGTCCCCCTCGCATACACCCTGGCGAGGGCGGTCGAGTCGAGGTACGGGAGGGTCTTCGTTGGAGCCGGGGAGGGGGGTACCGGGGCCCCGGCCAGGAGCCGCTGAGCGACCCGCATTGGCAGACATACTCGAGATCTCGGGGCTAAACTTCAGGTATCCTGACTCGCCGAAGAAGGCGGTCTCTGACTTCGAACTTTCGGTTCCTGAGCAGGAGATAGTGGTGCTGGCGGGGCCGTCGGGGTGCGGGAAGTCCACCCTGCTCAGGGCTGTGAACGGGCTCATCCCACACATGTACACCGGGGACTACTCGGGGCAGGTCAGGGTCGCGGGGAGCGACGTAAAGGAGTCGACAATGAGGGACCTGGCGCAGAAGGTCGGGTTCCTCTTCCAGAATCCCGAGAACCAGATATTCATGTTCACGGTCGAGAGGGACATCGCCTTCGGCCTCGAGAACCTCGGAGTCCCACGGCCAGAGATGAGGAGGAGGGTGGACGAGGCCATGCGCCTGCTGGAGATAGAGGACCTCGCACTGAGGGCGCCCCACGAACTCTCCGACGGCCAGAAGCAGCGGGTGGCGCTGGCGGGAGTGCTCGCCATGAACCCACGGCTCGTCATACTCGACGAGCCCACGTCGCTGCTCGACCCGAAGACGGCGGCGGAGCTGGTCGGGCTCGTCGAGAGGCTGAAGAGAGAGCTGGGGACCACATTCGTGGTGGTCGAACACAGGCTTGACCTGCTGGTGAAGGTGGCGGACAGGATTGTCGTGATGAACGAGGGGCGGAAGGCGCTGGAAGGGACGCCGGAGGAGGTATTGTTCGGGGAAGAGGCCGAGGGGTACGGCGTATCCGTCCCTTCGGTCACCAAGGTGCAGAAGATGCTTGCGGCGGACGGAGTGCTCGGGACGGACAGGCTGCTGAGCCCGGGGGAGCTGGCCCGGTCCTTGGAGGAGGCGCACCCATGATAGAGTTCCAGGACGTGACCTACGTTCACCAGAACGGAGTGAGGGCTCTGGATGGCGTGAGCCTCTCGATCAGCTCTGGAGAGACGGTGGCAATCGTGGGGGAGAACGGCGCAGGAAAGACGACCCTCGTCAAGCACGTCACTGGGCTCCTGAAACCAGCGACGGGGAACGTCTTCGTAGATGGCCAGAACACGCGGGAGACGAGCACGGCCCAGCTATCAAGGAAGGTGGGGGTCGCATTCCAGAACCCCGACCATCAGCTCTTCTCGGAGAGCGTTGAGGAGGAGATGTCGTTCGCCCTTAGGAACTTTGGGTTCTCCCCCGCCCTCGTTGAACAGAGGGTGAGGTGGGGACTTGAGCTCTTCGGGCTCGAAGAGTACAGGAAGTCGTCCCCACTGGTCTTGAGCGGAGGAGAGAAGAAGAGGCTGACACTAGCGTGCATACTCGCCTGGGATCCCGAGGTGGTGATCCTAGACGAGCCAACGGTGGGGCAGGACTCGATCCAGAAAGAAAAACTGGCAGGGACCATCAGGATGCTGACGTCGTCCGGGAAGACAGTCGTGGTCGTCTCCCACGACATAGAGTTCCTCTGGCCGATGCAGCCAAGGGTGGTGGTGATGAAGGCTGGCAGGGTGTTGGGGGACGGTCCAGCAGCCGAGCTGATGCAGGAAAGGGGGCTCCTCGAGTTGGCCCGCGTGGCCCAGCCGCAGCTCGTCGAGTTCTATGAGCGTCTGACACGGAGGCCTAACGCCCCCTTCGTCGACCCGCTCGAGGCCAGGCGCTGGGCGGAGGGAAGAGCGCGATGATGTGGCTGAGCGGCGGGTTCGTTTTCAGAAGGGGGACTTCCGTCTACCACCGACTTGACCCCCGGGTCAAGCTCCTCATCTCGGTCCTAATGTTCGCAACGACGTTGCTAGTCAGGTCGCTCTACGAGCTTGCCGCGGTCCTCGCATTCATGGTCGCCGTCGCAACCATCGCGACGGTGCTCAGGAGGGTGGCCCGGACCATGCTCTTCACCGCTACCTTCTCTCTGATCATATTCGTGCTCAACTTCGTCATCACCAGGAACCTAGAGACATCCCTGCTCTACGCGTCGAGGTTCGTCGCCATAGTCGTGTC
>Ga0187769_10001395_pt1 | contig 13787 bp, 10 predicted proteins | sample 0116_SJ02_MP02_1_FD_133140 | JGI IMG/M metagenome (GOLD analysis project Ga0187769, IMG submission 133140) | Tropical peat soil microbial communities from peatlands in Department of Meta, Colombia - 0116_SJ02_MP02_10_MG | ecosystem: Environmental > Terrestrial > Soil > Wetlands > Peat | place... | reverse complement strand
AGGACCTCGCCGGCGAATACAAAACCGATGCGCAAATCATTCGTCGGGCAAAGAACCAAGGGGTTGCGGCCATCTTTTGGATGTCCACGCGACCGAATCTCTTGCTGTACCGGCATACGGAGACCAGCGACGGTCATCTAGAGCCCTTGCCGCAGGCTGTCGTGGCGCGCGAGGATGCCGAGCGCATCGCTCGCCTGCTCGCTTCCGGCCAGAAGGTTCGCGCGCATTTTGAAATGCCCAACAAAATCACCGGACCCGTGGAATCGGAAAACGTCGTAGCAGAGATACGTGGGCGCCAAAGCCCGGATGAATTCGTGATCCTCGGCGCACACCTTGACTCCTGGGATCTCGGAACCGGAGCTCTCGACAATGGTTGTGATGCGGCCATGGTGATTGACGCGGCGCGGGTGATTCACTCCTCCGGATCGATTCCGCGAAGATCGATCCGCTTCGTTTTGTTCACGGGTGAGGAGCAGATGATGCTCGGTTCATGGGCCTACGCCCGGGCGCACCGCGCCGAGCTGGACAACATGGTGGCCGCTGTAGTTTTTGACTCAGGCACGGGCCCTGTGACGGGCTACACGCTCAGCGGGCGTAAGGATGCGCTTCCGGCGGTGCGCGAAGCGCTGGAACCCATCGAATCTCTCGGCGTCAAGCAGTTCACACTCGATGCCAGCGTGGATACCGATAATTTCGACTTTTTGCTGGAAGGGGTGCCGACGCTCGTCATCAATCAGGAGCCTGGGAACTACATTTTGAACTACCACGCGACCTCCGACACCTTCGACAAAGTGGACATGGTGCAGTTGAAAAACCAGGTTGCGATCGCTGCCGTGACGGCGTATGCGCTCGCCGATCGTGCCGAGAGAATCGCGCCGCGGCAGTCTCGCGCCGAAGTCGAAGAGTTGATGAAGGAGACGGGCCTTGCCGAAGAAATGAAGATCGAGGGTCTGTGGCCCGCCTGGATGAGCGGTCAGCGTGGCCGCGAACCGTGAACCAACAGCAGGTTTTGGAAGCCCCGTTGTGAGCCGTCGCGTATAATGTACGGAGTGATGTTTCCAGTGCGGGGGAGAATCAGCGAATTCCTGAGGCGCCCATGAGGGAGACGGCGTCGAAGCGCGTTTTGGCCATTGATTATGGGCGCAGGCGCATGGGACTGGCGCTTTCCGACGAATTGGCACTTACCGCGCGGCCGCTTACCACTCTTGTGCGGACCAATCGCCCCAACGACTTCCGTCGCCTGCGCCACCTTTGCCGCGAGCGCGGCGTGGCACAGGTCGTCGTCGGGTATCCCCTCGACATGAGTGGCGAGGCAGGGGCGATGGCCGAAGAGGTGGCACGGTTTGCGACGCGCCTCGAAAAGGAGCTGGGCATTCCCGTCGATCTACAAGATGAACGGCTCACAAGCTGGGAAGCCGAGCAAATGGCTTTCGAAACAAGGCCGTCACGGGCCAAGCGGGGGCCGCTGGACCATCTGGCTGCTGCCATCGTCTTGCGCGAATATCTCGAACATCAGCGCGGCGGCCTCCGTGCCCGCGCGAAGAAGGATTAGCCGAGGATGCGGCGACTGGGATTGCTGGCGTTGCTTGCGATTTCAGCGCTGGGTGCCGGATCGGCGTGGCTTGATTCCCAGATCAGCCGACCCTATCGAGGCCACCGACCGGAAAAAATGTTCGTGGACATTCCCCATGGAGCGTCCCGATGGAAGATTGCGGGAATTCTTCGGTCTGACGATGTGATCCGCAATCGTCTCGCGTTTACCCTCTTCTCGACATGGCATTTTCGAAAGCGCCTGCAGGCTGGCGAATATCTTTTCGATCATCCGCTGAACTCACGCGAGGTGTTTTGGAAAATCTCGCGCGGCCAGATTTTCTTCCATATCGTCACGATTCCTGAGGGCTGGACGATGTTCGACATCGCTAGCGAATTCAATCGTCAGGGTATCTGCAGCCAGCAGGAATTCTTAGCTGCGGCTCGCAACACCTCGCTCGTCTGGGATCTTTCCCCCCAGGCACCTAGCCTGGAGGGATTTTTATTCCCCTCCACATACGAATTCACGCGCCATACCACCTGTGAGCAGGCGGTCAAGCGCATGGTCCAGAATTTCCGCGCAGTTTGGGAGACCTTGGTTCCTTCCGATTCGCCGCCACCGGGCGCATTGACCCCGGCGCAAGTCGTCGCGCTGGCGTCTCTTGTCGAGCGCGAGACTCCCAACGTCGTGGAACGGCCCATCGTGGCCGGAGTCTTCTACAACCGGTTGCGGCGCGGCGACGCACTGCAATGCGATCCTACGGTGCAGTACGCCATGGCGCTCGCCGGGCATCCCATCAAGGACGTGCGCCCGCAAGACCTGCGCATCGATTCGCCCTATAACACCTATGAGCACCGCGGGCTGCCCCCGGGTCCGATCTCCAATCCCGGCGAAGCTTCTCTGCGCGCCGCCCTCACGCCTGCCCAAACGGACTATCTCTATTTCGTAGCCAACGATCAGGGTGGACATTTTTTCAGCCGTACACTGGCAGAGCACAATCGCAACGTGGCGCGTTTGCGCCGTCTTTTGGAAATGAACGCATCCGCGGCGGATGCGGCAACAAAGAAAGCGGCGCACTGAGGTGGTTGTGACCGGAAGCCCATCAGGTAAGGATCTCCATGACCAGCCCTCTAACAAGAAGGCGCTCATCCTCGAAGCCGCGCACTCCCTCGGCAAGGCGCGCTTCACTCCTGCGGAGATCGAGCAGATTCGCAGGCAACTCATCGCACAGCTCGGTACGGCAGGGAAAACTTCACCGGATTACATCCTGAGTGTGCTGAAAGAGGCTGGCTTGCGGGTCGCCTGGTCTACGCGCGCGGACACAGAAGAACGCTACGAGGAAGAGTTCACTGATCTCCTGCATTTTCGGACGCTCGATGAAGCCGAAATGTGCCTGGTGCGTCTCGATGAATTGCTCAGGAAATTCTCGGCCGAAGGCGATCGCGGGGAGGCGGAGCGTGTTCGTGAAGTGGCGCGTCTCGGGCGGCGCCGCGCGGAGATGATTGCCAGAAACCGTAAGGTGGAGGAACGAAAACGCGCTGAGAAGGAAGAGATCGCCCACTGGTTCGCCATTTGGCTGGATACGCCGGACGCATTTTTCGATTGGCTGGAGGTCCGCAAACAATCGCCTGCCTTCCGGCAACAATTCCCACCGGACGATGAGAACGAAACCTGATGTATCTCCTCGATATCGAGCGCTTGGATTTGGGCCCTGACGTGAAGGCGATCGGGCTGGACCTTGTCGAGGACGACGAGAATCGCGAGCCCGCACGCGGGGAGGACGCAGCGCGCATTTGGAGCCGCGTGTTGACGGCGACGGCGGGCGCCGAACCGTGGGCACTGGACTTCTTCAGCCACATCGAGCGAGTGCGCGAATACTTGGACCGGCACGAGATTGGCTACCGAGAAGCGACTGCGCGCTCGGTCGTCGTGCCTCAACCGGAAGCCACTCTTCTTGAAGCGCTCATCGACCGCTTTCAGGCCGAAACGTTCGGAGCGCGGGCCGGCCCTGCCGTTTCCCCCTCGTCGAAGGGTGATTCCGATTTGGAGCGGGACCTGGCGCATCGGGGCGTGGACGCCTACCACGCAGTTTTCCCCAACTACTTCTTCTGCGCCATTTGCAGCTTCGAAGACGGTTCACTCGTTTTGCTCAGTGAAAAGCTCTGGGCGAGTGAAGTGATTCGACGTGTGCGACCTGCCCTCCAAGGACTGCCAGTGGAAGTAAGGCTGCCTGCCTGAAGCGCGGGTTGCCCGGTTGCGCAAACTGGTACATTCGTACCATACCTCCTCCCAATTCGCTCCAGTACCTTCGGCATGGTGTACATGACGGCCCCTTCCAAAGAACTGATCATGCCCAGCGAGTCGACCATTCCGAACGCCCGGGCCTTCGTGCGGAGCCTGAACGTATTATTTAAGTATTCCCGGCTCTATGGGTTAGAGCATACCCGCTCGGCTGCCCAACTGGAGATTGCCTGGAATGAGCTGGGTGAGGCGGTCCGCGCCACTGGAGAAGGCGGGCTGCTTTTGGGCGCTTCCGGCTTTCAGCTCCTACTGGACGGCGTGCCGCTTGAGTCTACCCCAGCCGAGCGCAGTTTCGCTGAGTTACTGAACAGTGCGAGCGTTGCCAGCATTTGCTTCCACCGAAACGTCGAGCGAGACGAGTTTGTCACTTTGGTCAAGGCATTCACGGAGTCCAGTCCCAAAACCTCCACCTTGAGCGACCGCCTGGAGCAGTACTTTGGCAAAGCCAGTGTGTCTGGGATTCGCGTTAACGAGATTCGCTTCGTCGCCGAAGATGCGGGCTTTTCCGAGGCACGAGTCGCCGCGCAGCTGACGGCAAAAACTCTCGGTGCCGATGCGGAGCGTGTGCAGGACTGGTTTCGCAGCCCGGAGAAGATGATCCAGCTGATCGCGGCGGCCGAAGGCGCGCATGGTGGATCGGGGACTGGGCCTGGAACCGGAACTGGCACGGGTCCAGGAACAGGCGGAGCGACCGGTTCAACAGCGGGCGCCGGCTCGAGTCCAGCCCAGCCACTGAGCGAAGCGGAGATGCAGAGCTTGCTGCGACTGCTCGCACAATTCGGCGAAGCTACGGCGGCGCACGCCAGCCATCCGAACGAGCTGGATCCCAAGGCTTGGCAGCAGAAACTGGCTTCGCTGCCACAAAACGCGCAGGGCACCTTGCGACAAGCCCTCGCCAGCGTCGCGTCAAAAACGCCGTCGGCAAAAGTAGACGAGGCCATGCTGCTGCGGCTGGCCGAGGACTTGGCCATCCGGTTTGCGCTCGACCGGTTTCAACGCGGAGAGGTGCGTGTCAACGCAGTCCGGCAGATGCTCGACAAGATGGGCCATGAACTCGAGACGCTGCGCAAACTGCTTAAAGCGCGCGAAGATAAAATGGCCGCCGCTGGGCTTTCCGTCGAATCGCACGCCGACGTGCTCGATCGTCAATTTTGGGCTGCCGTGCCGGAAGCGGGAAAGAGGGCCGTTCTGACATCGGGCGAGGCCTGGTGCATTCCTCCACGCAACGTGCAGCAGTACGTCGAAGAACTGATGGGTCGCGGCGAATCAGACGCCGCCGCTGACATCCTTCTCAAGTATGCGTCCTGTGTACGAAACAAGGATGCGGAGGCTCGCAAGAAGGCTGCGATTGGGCTCGGACAACTCGCCGAGCTTTACAGCAAGGCAGCCAGCCAGCGTCTGCAGGACGCGCTGCTGCAGATCGGACAGCAACTCGCGGCTGAAAAAGATGCCGAACTGCAAACTCTGCTAAGCGCCGCGTTCGTGCGACTGAGCCAGGAATCGGCCGCGCGGCGATATTACCGCGCCATGCAGCAGGCACTCGATTCGCTCGCGGATCTCGAGGAATTGCGTCCCACGTGGGCAACGAGCTTGCGGCCGCGCGTGGGAGTGGAAAGTCGCATCGCGGAATTCATCGAGGAGGCGCTGACGGCCGAGGCCATGCCCGAAGGCCTGGTCGGTGTATTGATGCGCGTCCCCCAGGTCGCAGGCGAGCACTTGGCCGTGCGCTTGGCACGCTCAGGGCGACGCAGCGAGCGGGAACGAATCGTGGAGTTGGCCAAGACGGTGGGGAGCGCTTGCGGCCGGCATCTGAAGGAAGTGCTGAAGTCAGAGCCGCCAGCGAAGGCGGCTACGGTGGTGGGTCTTTTGAGCCGGCTCGACCCGAGTGGCGTCGAGGACATCCTGCCGGAACGCTTGCGACACGGTGGACGCGGTTTTCATGACGCCATCGTGCGCCAGCTCTCGATCGCCGGTGCACCGGAACGGGGTCAGCTGCTCTCAACGATGATGGAAAAGCTCGATCCGGACGTTCTGCCTCAGGCGCTGGATGAGATCGGGATGTGCGGTGACCCGACAACGGCACCCAAACTGCTGCGCGTAGCGGAGGGGGAAATCCTGCCCGAGGGGGCCGAGTATCTACGAGTGAAAGCGATCGAAGCGTTGGGGCGGATGCGTGCCTCGTCGGCCGGTGGGCACTTGCGGCGCTTTGTGGAGGCCCGCAAAGCCTTTGGGTGGGCGTATCCGGAAGAGATCCGCGTGGCGGCAGCGCAAGCACTCATGAAACTTGACCCGGAGTGGATCCAGGCGTTCCTACCGAAATCGGGCCTTGACACCAAAGCGATGGCGCTGGCTCCCCTCGATCCGATCCCCGACCGCGACGTCGTTCGGCATCGTAGATACCGGCGGATTCGGCTGCCGCGGAACGTACCCGCTGTGGTCACGTCGCAGCGAGGAAAATATGCGTCGGCGATCAGCGTCTTGAGCCTCGAAGGAGGATTGCTGAGCGGCGACATTCAGCTCGCTGTGGGCACCGAAGCGACGCTGAAGATTCCAGCTGGGCTGCGTTCGATCAACATGCGGGCGGTGGTGCGCTACGTGCGTTCGCATCAGGCTGGTTTTGAGACTGTCGGGATGGGGCTGGAGGACCGTGCCAAGCTGCGCCGCTTGCTCGTCTCATTGGGCGGTCCCGATCCTGCGGTCGTGCAATCTCCCACGGGCGAGTGACCTCTCGCTTTGCTTCGATCCCCTCGCCTTACTCAGGCTTTTTTCGTCAGGAACTGACGGCCTTCTCTTGGGTGGGGGAAACCATCGACGGAAGAATGCGGCGGTAAGGACGCAGGCTAAAGAATTTCTCTCGGCAGGGATCACATCGATACGCGGGAAAGCCGAGGTGGCGTTTCAAGAATGTCCCAGCGCCCGGCCCGACTCGTTCCCGGGAAATGCGCTCGAGGTCGAAATTCCCACAGCGCCGGCAGTGGGCATATCCGGAAAAGGAGACCGCCACGCGCCAGGCATAAAACCGGAAATCGCAGGTGTGGCAGCGCCACGGTCTTAAACCAGCCATGGTTCCCAGAAAATCGATCACTCCGCCTCGGTGAGATCGAAAACAATCCGCACTGCGGCATTGAGGACAGATCATTTCCCACCTATCTCCGAGAAACGCGCTAGCATAGCCAAAACCCTGGGGCACAGCAAGAACACCGAGAGCTCGCTCGCCGTGCCATAATATCCTTTGAAGGGAAGCGCGGAATGAACGGATATACATCTGCCCACGCGCGCGCGGGAATCGATACGCGCCTACCAAAGATCGAAACCTGGCCGAATCAGTTCCCTGGCTACCAGATCACGATCCGCGTACCGGAGTACACATCGATCTGCCCAAAAACCGGTCTGCCCGACTACGGCGTCGTCACGATCCAATACGAGCCGCGAAAACGATGCTTGGAATTGAAGGCTTTTAAGATGTATCTCCTGGCCTACCGCAATCTAGGTATCTTTTATGAAAACGCAGTCAATCGGATGCTCCGCGACATCGTGGCTGCTGTAAGGCCCGCCTGGTGCCGCGTCAGCGGAGAGTTCACACCACGGGGTGGCCTGACCACATCGATTGAGGCCTACTGGCCCCCTCGGCATGGAAACACAGCTCGTGCGAAGCGATAGACTTCGCGTCCCGGCTCGGAGATAATCCGGCCAATTCGAGCGCGGCTGCGGCCGCTCTTTAAGGAGGATTGATGAGTTCGACCCCGAGTACACCTTCTGAGCCCCCTGCGGTCGAAGCGGCGGCGCTGCCGCGATGGGTGACCATACTCTTCGTTGTGGCGTTTGCGCTGGTGGGCTACCTGCTCTATGCCAACTACGAGCAGCGGGAAGCCTTGCGCAAGAGCCAGGAAGACGCAAATAAGAAAACGCAGGCGATGGTTCTAGAGATCGATAAGACAAATTCGCGCATCGCCGATTTGAAAGGCCAGCTTGACGTCACCTCGCAAAAACTGGGTCTGACCCAAGACGAACTGGCCCGCGCGCGGGGGCTCGCGCAAAGCGTCAAAACGGAGCAGCAAAAGAGCGACGCGCAACTGCGCGAGCAGATCGGAGCAGTGCAGGCCGACACGACCGCGAAATTCGGACAAATGTCCACGCAGCTGAACGGGACGCAAACGGATCTCAACGCGACGAAGGCAGATCTGGCAGCCACGAAAACCCAGATGCAGAGTATGAAGGGGGATCTGGGTGTGCAGAGCGGTCTAATCGCCCGCAACCATGACGAGGTAGAGGAGCTGAAGAGGCTCGGTGAGCGCGATATCTTCGAATTCTCGCTTAATAAATCCAAAAAAGGCCTCGAGCACGTCGGCCCGATTCAGGTGCAGCTCAAAAAGACGGATCCGAAGAAGTACCAATACACTCTGAACGTTGTGGCGGATGACAAGACGATTGAGAAGAAGGATAGGACCGCCGGCGAGCCCATCCAGTTCTATGTGCATGGTGTGCGTGCGCCGTATGAGATCGTGGTCTTCGACGTGGGGAAGGATCAGGTCAAGGGTTACCTGAGCACGCCGAAAACGGCTGGCGCCGCTCCGCCGCCCGCGCCCTCCGGACAATAACACCCGCGCGTTATTAGCTCATAGCGAAACCCCCTCTGACATTCCAGCGTGTCTTCGCCTCCTCCGTGGCATGCTGGCCAGCAGCAGAAACACCCATCCAGCACATTCCGCTCGCTCAGATGGAGAGCCGGATCGGTAAGGGGAGGAGGCGCCAGTTGAGATGCCGAGAGTATGCCCGCCGCGTGTGGCCGTATGGCTGCCGACTTGTTTTTTTGGCCTGTCTTACGTTCGGGGGAGGATCACGGCTCCTTGCCCAAGCCCCACCGATCGTCGAGCGGTTGTCACCGGATACTGTGTTTTATCTGGAGTGGCGAGGAACCGCTTCTTTAGTCGGAGCCGAGCAGAAAAACCATCTCCTCCAACTCCTACACGACCCGGCCAGTGCGCCTATGTGGGCTGCCCTCACGAGTCAGATCGAGCAAAGCGGGCCCAAAGGGCCAGCCCCTATTGCTAAATTGCTTATGCCCGACCTCTTTTCGCTGCTCGACAATTCAGCTGTGTTCGGCGTCGTGACGAACCCGGATGCCCAAAGGGCTCCTGCCACGGGCAAGGCCGCGTCGCCATTTGCGACGTTTCTCGTATATGACCTCACGGGCAAGGCAGATCTGATCCAAAAGTGGCGAGCCTTGAGTACCATGACGGCCAAAACGCCGATGGAGGTGACAAAATACGATTTTGGCGGAACATCTGTGGAAGTGCGGACCACAAGCACGGGTGCCTCCTATATCGCACAGACGCGAAATTACCTTCTCACTTCCGATCAAAAGAAAGTGATCGAGGATCTCATCACTCGTTTCCGTGAAACTGGTTCGGGAGCTGCCTCTGTCACGGGGCTTGCTGCGTACGGGCAGATGCGGAAGTATGTGGGCAATGATACGACGCTCGAGTTTTTCGGGCGCATGCCGGATTTGGGTTTCTGGAATGCTTCCCCAAGTACAAAATCGATTCACCTGGAAAAGATACAGGCGATAGGGGGCGGGCTGAGTTTTGACGGAGAGGCAACCCGCATGCGAGGCGCTATCTTGGGCGACACATCCCCGGGAGGGCCGTTCGATTTGGCTGGCGCGAGCCTGGCCACTTTTCAAACGCAGCCGGCGGTCGAGACAGCCCCGGCCTTCAGCATCTCGCGGATCAATCTGGCAGCTGTGTACCAGTTGTTTATGAGTGCTGTCGTCGAGAATCTGCCTGGGCAAGCCGCCCAAGTGGAAGCGTCACAAAGGGCGGCCGAAGCTTTTCTCGGGATGCCCGTAATCGATGCGCTTAGGCTCTTTACGGGCGAAATCGCGTCCATGACGACCTATGCCGATGACGGCACAGGTGAGCAGCTGTTCGCCGTTCCCATTCGAAGGCCGGATGCCGTTCTGCGTGTCGTGCGGGCACTGGCTAGCACGATGATCGTATCGGAGGATTCCTCTGGACTGACCACGTTTCTCGACCTTGCCTATCCTTACCAAGATCCACATACGCATCTCCAGCGCCGAAGGTTTTACTACCTGGCGGTCACTCCCCAAATGCTTCTGACTGCGCCGCGAAAGGCGATGTTGCGAGGAGCTATCGAGCGGCTGAACCCCCAGGCGGCCGACCCGCCTCCGACGGGCGTTCTTGCAAATCCCGACTATGCACCGTTTCGGTCTCGCCTGCCGGAGCGGCTTTCTGGGCTCGGTGCTGCTGACATCGGTCTCATACCGTGGGAGAAAATAGCTGCCAACTTGAAGGGCCAGGCAGCTTCCAGCAACCAGGGAAGCCAGCAACCCCCTGACTGGAGTTGGCTCCAGCCTGCAGTGATCTCCCGCTATCTGCATTTCGCATTGAGCGGATGGTGGAAGGACTCTAACGGCGTGTACTTTGATTCATACATCCAGTAAGCCGCACCGCGTTTCCCGACGAGCGTTTCGATCCGTCGCCGCCGCTCTGGTTGCTTCCGCCCTCTATATGCACGCCTGTCAGGCGCAGGAGTCCGCCCCTCGCTCCGAGCACGTTATCGAGTCCCCTCGCACCCAACTGGTCCCCATCGAGACAAGTGTTCTTGACACTCATGGAGATTTTATCGGCGGCCTTGCGCAAAATAGTTTTCGGGTTCTCGACAACGGCGTCGATGAACCCATCCAGTTTTTTGCGCCCGTGGAGGCTCCGGCTCAGGTGCTCCTGTTGCTTGAGACAAGCCCCGCCGTGTATTTGATCCACAACCAGCACCTGGCCGCAGCCTCTGCACTCGTGGAAGGCCTCGCGCCAGACGATCAGGTGGCGCTCGTGACTTACGACGAGAGGCCAGAAGCAGCTCTTGGGTTCACATCGGACAAATCCCGTCTGCTCGCCGCCTTGGACAAGACGCAATACACGATCGGCATGGGAGATCTTAGATTGTACGATTCTGTTTCCGCGGTGCTGGATTGGCTCGCGAGGATGTCCGGAAAACGGGAGATTGTGCTTCTGACGACGGGGTTGGATTCGTCCCCACCAGCCCGGTGGGAGGCCCTCGCCCAGAAGCTGCGCGGCGAGGACGTAGTGATCTTCTGTGTGGCGCTGGGCGGGCCGCTCCGTGTAGAGTCCGCCCAAAGGCCGAAAACGAAAAAGGCAGCCTCACCGGGCAAAGCGGAATCTAAAAGTGCCCAAGCGTTTGGAACCGCCGATGAGGTGCTTCGCTCGCTCGCCGCCATGACGGGTGGGCGCGCCTATTTCCCAAAGTCCGATCAGGATTTCGCTCCGATCTATCGCGAAATTGCCTCCGCCATGCGCCACCAGTACGTGCTTGGCATCACACCCGCACACGACAACCAATTTCACACCCTGACCGTCGAAGTGGGCAGTAGCAGCAGCCAGCCAGATCCAGGGCGCGCGAAGCCTACCGAATACCGAGTGTTGGCTCGCTCGGGGTATCTCGCTCCGGGACCCTGATGGGTAACACGTCGTGGTAGCTTCAAGGGAAAGCGGACTGAAATGATGCGGCGAAAAACGGAATGGGCAGTGGCCTTGATCCTGCTCTGCCTAAGCCTTTGGGCGCGAAAGGCCTTGGCTGTCCACCCAGGCGTCGGGGCCTGGCAGCAGCCGGCGTCCTCGGCCCAATTTCGTAGCGGCGGCAACGCGGCCGAAATCCCCGCGCGCTTCGTGGATAGTTTGGTGTTTTTGCCGGCGGCCGTGAACCAAGGTCAACCAAGCTTATTTGAGGTCGATTCGACCGCTCCTCGTTCCACCATCGATCCCGACCGTCGCGCGGAATTGGGCATCGCCAACCTCGAAGCAGTTGTGCTCAACCTGAGCGGAGTGGATATTGCTCTCACCTCGCTGGGCGAACTTGCGAAAAAGGATTTCGGCGCTCAGATAGGCCGAGTGTATGAGGGAACGCTCGGCAACGACTTCTTCTCGAGCGCGGTGATCGAAATCAACTACGCGCGGCAAACCGTACGGCTCTACGATCCAGCCAGTTATCAGTATGCGGGCCGCGGCAAGAGCGTTCCCCTACTGTTCATCGGGGGCCTCCCCGTTGTGCATGCAAGAATCAGCGTAAGCGGCATGAAGGCCATCGAGGGCGATTTCGTTGTGGACACCGCGCTCAATGCCTCATTGCTGATCGCACCTGCGTTTGCCGATTCGCACAAGCTGCGCCCACATAGGACAATTCCTAGCACTGAATTTCTTGTAGGCGGCTCGGACCCAGCCGAACTTGCACGGGTCAGTGCGTTCGACATCGGTCCGTTTGCCGTCGCTCAAACCATCGGAGTTTTTCCCCGCCAGGGTTCATGGGCAGATCGCAATCGGCGGCTGGCAGGGGAAATCGGTGCGCGACTGCTGCGGCGCTTCATCGTGACCTTCGATTATCCACATCAGCAGATGATTCTGGACGGCGGCAGCAACTTTCGCGCCGATGAATTCGAGGACATGAGCGGTCTGGCAATTATGGCGAGTGGTCCTGGCCTCAAGCGGTTTGAAGTGACCGAGGTGTGGCCGCACACACCGGGCGCCGATGCGGGAATGCGAAAGGGCGACATCATCGAAGGCATCAATGAAGAAGCTGCCGCGGATCTGTCGTTGGCCGAAATCCGCGCGCTATTCCGTCAGCCAGCCGGCCGGTACAGTGTTTTGATCGGGCGGGGCACGCAAACAGTGACCGTCACGTTGCGCATGCGGCGTTTGCTCGAATAGCGCTACTCAAACTTGCTCAGCGTATCGGCCATTTGTTTCAGTCGAGCATCGGCCTTTGCGAACACGCTGCCCACCTCGAATTTTCCTGTCGCATCGAGTTTCCCAGCGCACGTACCGGTGAGGATTTCAATCCCCTGTTCGATCGTGGCGACCGGATAAATGTGAAACCGCCCTTGAGCCACAGCGGCAATCACATCGTCGCGAAGCATCAGTTCCTCGACGTTCTCGGCCGGGATCAAGACGCCCTGCGCCCCGGTGAGCCCCTTCAGCCGACAGACATCGTAGAAGCCTTCGATCTTTTGATTTACACCCCCGATCGGCTGGACATCGCCCAACTGGTTGACTGAACCCGTCACGGCGAGGTCCTGCCGAATCGGTAGGTCGGAAAGCGCCGAGAGCAAAGCGTAAATCTCGGTGGAGCTAGCACTATCGCCGTCTACGCCCGAGTAGGACTGTTCGAAGCAGACGCTGGCGGAAAGTGAAAGTGGTTTATCCTGAGCGAAGGCGCGCCGCAGATAGCCGGAGATGATCTGCACGCCTTTGTCGTGTAGCCTCCCGCTCAGATTCGACTCCCTTTCGATATTGATAATCCCCGTCTTGCCAAGTGCGACCGATGCCGTGATACGTACTGGCTTGCCAAAAGCGTAGCCGCCAATTTCCATCACACTCAAACCGTTCACCTGTCCAATCCGTCCTCCCGTGGTATCGATGAAGACCAGATTCTGCTCGATCATCTCGCGCAGCTTGGTTTCCAGCAGGTTGTGGCGGTCGATCTTGGCATCGAGTGCCTGACGCACATGCTCCGCGGTGATGACGTTTTGCTCGTCATGCCGCGCCACGTAGCAGGACTCGCGCGCCAGATCGGCGAGCTCAAAGAATCGCGCGGTGATTTTTCCACGGCGTCCTGCCAGCCGGACGCCATACTCCAAAATGGCGGCGACGGCCGAGCGGTCAAAGTGCAAAAGCTTTTCGTCCTCCACGAGCTTTCGCAGCCTTCCTCCGTAATGGCGAAAGACTTCATCGTTCCATTTCATCTCTTCATCGAACTCGACGCGCACCTTGAAAATCTTCTTAAAGTCATCCTCATAGTCGTACAGCATCTCGTACATCTCGCGGTCCCCGATCAAGATGATTTTTACATGGACGTCGATGGGTTCCGGCTTCAGCGCGCTCGCGCTAAAGGGAAAAAACATGTCCACGGGCTGAATTTCGAGCTT
>Ga0187769_10001393_pt1 | contig 13798 bp, 14 predicted proteins | sample 0116_SJ02_MP02_1_FD_133140 | JGI IMG/M metagenome (GOLD analysis project Ga0187769, IMG submission 133140) | Tropical peat soil microbial communities from peatlands in Department of Meta, Colombia - 0116_SJ02_MP02_10_MG | ecosystem: Environmental > Terrestrial > Soil > Wetlands > Peat | place... | reverse complement strand
GTGGGCGGGGTGACAAGCAGGCGGAAGATTTTCGGGCTCGTCACTCCTTATAGACAGCAGCGAGCCGAGGCGGAGCACGCCAGGATGAGGCGGTAGTATGTCTACAGAACAGGAAAGGCCCTTCTTCGACACCATGGGCGGAGAGTTCGACGCCCGCCTCAAGAGGAACACCATAACCACCCGGACCTCGAAGAGCGAGGGGAGAGAGCTCACTGTCTCCAATCCCCTCGCCATAATCGAAGCTCGCTTCAGCTACAAGGTCCTGGACCGGCTCTATTTTCCAAGCTTCGTGGCCATAGAGAGAAGCGTCGACGGCACAAACAGGTACATCATTTTCGAGGTGGTGGGAGTAAGCCCCACCCACTACCAACTTTCAGGAATCGATTCATCGATGCCCACGCTTCTCAGGAAAGAATACCTCGACACGATAAAGGAGAGTTGGGGGAAGTCGCAGGAGACCTGGATAGACCTGGCCGCTATCCCGACTAACTACATGGCGAACACGGACTCGGCCGATCTCGTTTTTTCCCGAACTCCATTTTCACCACTACCAGGGGCCCAGGTCTTTCTGCTATCGAAGGAGGCCGTCGAGCAATTCCTCTGCGTGATGGGCGGCGTGAAGGTCGGAAACATGGCTGGCTTCGACCTGCCATTCACCGTCGACATGGACAGCCTCATCCGTTTCCCCTGCGCCTTTTTTGGGTTCACAGGGTCTGGCAAGTCCAACCTCGCGAGTTCGCTGATACGTCGGGCTATGGCCCATGACCCAGGTCTGACAGTCGTGGTGATGGACATAGCCGGCGAATACGGCGTCAACCTGCTTGACTTGCTGGAGGACGACGCCAGGATGATAAGTACCGAATGGTTCGACAGCGAAGAGGAGTTCTCGACCTCCCAGGCGGTCCCCGAAAGCATGGAGGAAAAATTGGGAAGAAAGGCAGTCGAAGGCGCCCTTTCAAAGCTGTACGCCAGAGGAGTCGAAAGGCTGTCCCTTCAGGAAGGAGGAGGCCTCGACCTCGCCTGGATTCAGCAGTTACTTGACAACGCCATTGAGAGCGGGAAACCCGGAGGAACGGCGGCGAAGATGGCGTTGGGAACACTGACCACCCAGTTCTATGAGAAAAGGCGACTGAAGCCGAGCACTCGCCTGAGCGAGCTCGACCAACCGGCGGCCTCGGAGCTGTCTGCACTTCTGACCGACTTGCACTCGAACGTTCACCAGATGTCGGCCCTCGTCAAGGACATCGACCTTATCGTGAAACAGCTCGAAACGGGAGATTTCGGAGTGGCTGGTGGGTCCAAGCTGAGTCCTGAGAAGCTTGCCGAGCAACTGGCGCGGGGAACCGCGCCGAGGTTGAACGTAATCTACGCGCCTGAACCCATTGATGCCAGGCAGGCCGTCCAACGGCTGATTGGCAGACTGCTCTTCCTGAAGAAGAAATTCGGGAACAGGGAGAGGGTCCTCATGGTCCTCGACGAAGCGCAGGAGTACATGCCCGACGAACACACGCCGAAGGACTTCACAACGCAATCGAACCGCGCCGTCGAACAGCTTCTAAGGCAGGGGAGGAAATACAGGCTTCACTGCTGGATGGCAACCCAGAGGGTTGCCCGCCTCAACGTCAACGCCCTGCAGCAGCTCCACAGCTACTTCGTGAGCACCCTTCCCAGGATGTACGACAGAATGGTGATTGCGGATGCGTTCGCTCTTCCCTACGAGGTTCTCGAAAGGACCGCAGACCTTGGTACGGGAGAATGGCTGTTTGTTTCCTTCAAAGCCGCAAAGCAGAAGAACGTTCCCGTCTTCCTGAGAACCGAGAACAACGAAGACTTCGTTGCCCAGAGTCTGAAGTGAGCCCGTCGGGGGAGCACCCTTTCGAGGAGAGGCTTCAATCCGCCTCGTGATGAATCAAAGGCTCGAATCTGGCCCTGGGCTTCTTCGCCATGAACGCCGGCACTGCCGCGAAGAGGCTGATGAACCCCATGATGAGAAAGATTCCATGAATGGAGCCAATGAAGTGACTCTCCAGCAGGGTGCTTACTCCCCCCGATGCGCCCGAGAATATCGCTTGGAGCACGGAGGTCGGAACGCTTGCTGCCATAACTGCGAACGCCAGGCCCAAGCTCAGCAGGAATCCCGTGTTCACGAGCGTCGACGACATACCTGATGCGATTCCTCTCCTCTGCGCGGGGGTCGCGTTCATTATTGACGCCACGTTCGGTGCAACGAAAAGGCCTCCTCCTGCGCCGGCCAGTACCATTGGCACAAGGAGCTGAATGTAACTCGCGTTCGCCAGGGGAAGGGGGGCAATGCCGAACCAGAACAGGGCCACCGCCACGACGAGCAGTCCGGCGGTCGCGAACCCCCTGGACCCGAACCTGTCCGAGAGGTATCCACTAAGTGGGCCGAGGGTCACGAAAGCGACCGAGAACGGGATGAGCCAGAGCCCGGCTGTGAAGGCGTCCAGGAGGAGTACTCCCTGAAAGTAGAAGACAAGCACCAGGGACACTCCTCCTCTTGCTATGGAGGCCAGCAGATTGCTGGCCATGCCTGCGGCGAAGGCCCTGATCCGGAACAGGGACAGATCCATCATGGGGTAATGCACACGCGTCTCCACGAACCCGAACGCCGCTACCATCCCGAGGCCCAGGACCATCAGCCCAACGTAAGTCAGGGACCAACCAACCAACGCGCCGAGCATCAACCCTACAAGGAACACGGTCAGGCCACCAGAGAACAGTATGTTCCCTATGGGGTCCAGTTTCTCTCCGGGCCTTCGCTCCGATGTCTCTTTGAGCTTGAAGTAGGCCCAGAGTGTCGCAAACGTCCCCACCGGTATGTTAATCCAGAAGATCGAGCGCCAGCCGAGGAAAGAGCCGGCAAGTATGCCCCCCAGCGCGAGCCCCAGCACAGACCCCAAAACCCCCGCAACCTGGTTGAGCCCAAGGGCCCTCCCCCTCTCCGTCGCTGGGAAGACATCAGTCAGAATCGCGGCGGCGTTCGAGAAGATCAGCGCGCCGCCGCTCCCCTGTAACAGCCTGAAGAAAACAAGGGAGAGGCCGCTCGGAGCGAGGCTGCACAGGGCCGAGCCGACCGTGAACAGTGCGAATCCCGCATTGTAGAGCCTCACTCTTCCAAAAATGTCGGAGAGTCGACCGAATGTCATCAGCAGAGAGGCTGTCACGAGCACGTAGCCCATTATGATCCAGACCGCTTCGAAAGGGCTCGCGTGAAGGTCGGAGGTGATCGTAGGGAGCGCTATCAAGACGATGTTCGAATCGAGTATCGCCATGAAGGCGCCGATGGTTGTGTTGGTGAGGACAACGTACTTGTACTGCAATTCCTGAATTTCTCATCGTCGCCAAATACGGTTGTGAATAAGACTTTCAGCCTGGACCCGGGCCCAGTAAGCCCCTCGTTCAGCGGCTTGCGAATCTCCTGAAGACCAGGACGCCGATCGCCAGGATGACTGCGCTGCTCACGACCACGGCCGTCAGGTCAGTCAGTACCGCGGGGCTGGTCGCCGAGGCACCCCTCGTCCAAAGGGACGTGAGCGCATCCGTGACGTAATATGCTGGAAGGAATCTCCCTGCTTCCTGAGCCGCAGACGAGAGCGCCGAGCCCACGAAGGTGCCCAAGAAGAGCTGGGGCATCAGGAAAACGAAGGAGATTCCTGTTGCCGCCCCGGCAGATCTGGACACGGCCGCCGTTATGAGGCCGAAGCCAATGTTGCAGAGTGCGAAGACAGTGATGATGAGGAAGCCGACGGCCAGTTCGACTGGACCTGCGGCTGGGTGATACCCCAGCGCGTAGACGCAGACGAACACGAGCACGGCTTGGAAAAGGGCTATGGTCAAGTAGGACACCACTGACCCCGTTACAATCTCGGCACTCGTCGTCGGGGTAACCATGATTCGGCTGAGCACACCTGTTTCCCTGTCGGTGGTGTAGGACTGGGCCACGATCATGATCATGTATATCGAAGCGAATGCGAATAGACCTGGAGCGAAGACCTGGAACACGGATGTTCCCCGAACCTCCACCTCTGATGGCGACGAAAGTATGACCGGGGACGCCTGGGCAGTCAGCTTTGCTCCCAGAACTCCCTGGTCAAGAACCTGCGCCAGCATCGTGGGGATCGCCTGGGCGGTGAGCGGCGAACCCTTGTCGAGATAGACGGAGATGGTGGAATTTACCCAATCTCCTGGGTCGCTAGGATGTGTCTTGAACGATTGAACGCTCTGGTCGAAGCCGGCAGGGAGTAGGACCAGCGCCTGCTGTTGTCCTTGGCTTAGGGAATACTGGGCACTCTGGTTGTCTGTGAAGTAGCTCACCTCGAAAGCTCCGGATGCATCCAGATCGTGGAGGAACTGATTGGAATAGGTGGAATTGCCCCCCGGCGCAACAACTCCTATCTTGAACTGTGTGACTTGGGACCCGCCCATTGCACCGAAAGATGTCCCGAAGGCTACCGTCAGCATGACAGGGAAGAGTACGAGGATGAAAAGGAATGCTGGTTCCCGGAGTATCCTCTTCCAGTCCTTCTTGGCCAGTGCAAGGGCGTGGCCGAACTTCATCCTAGGCGCCCTCCCTTATCCGTCGGCCGGTAAGCTGGATGAAGACGTCCTCCAGGTCCCTAGCGTGATACTTGGTATCGAGGTTTTCGGGTGACCCGAACTCAATCAGCCTGCCGTGGTCTATGATCGCAATCTCGTCGCAGAGCTCTTCCGCTTCCTCCATGTAGTGGGTTGTGAGCATAATGGTTTTCCCTTCGTCTCTCAGTTCCAGTATGAAATCCCAGACTGCCCTCCTTGCCTGTGGATCCATCCCGACGGTAGGCTCGTCTAGCAGAATGACCTTGGGGTCTGTGACCAGTGCCATGGCGATGCTCACTCTCCTTTTCATCCCCCCGCTGTACTTGCTCACCCTGTGCTTCGCTACGTCGAGAAGGCCCAACTTCTCAAGGACGTAGTCGACCCTTGCAGCGAGGATCCTCCTCGGGACGGAGTACAGTTCCCCGAAGAGCCTGACATTTTCCTCCCCGGTCAGGTATGGGTATACAGCCGTCTCCTGAGGGGAAACTCCCAGGACCCTCCTAACTTCAAGCCCCTGTGACTGCGCGTCGAATCCCAGTACCCTAATCGTCCCTCCGTTCGGCTTCGAGAGACCCGTCAGACAGTTAATCGTGGTCGTCTTACCTGAGCCGTTCGGTCCAAGCAGGCCGAAAACTTCCGCCTCCGGAATGGTGAACGTGATTCCGTCCAAGGCTCTAAGAGCGCAGTAATCTTTCGTCAAGCCATTGATTGACACGGCGACCGAGCCGTGGGTTGTCTCCCGATGCATGGCATCGGCCAGGATCCCGGAGTTGTTAGGTTGGCGTCAACCTCTCGGGGGAAAGCCTCGACTTTCATGTCCCAAGGATGGGCTGTCCTTCACCCACCGGGGTTAGGATTCGGACAGATTTCGGGTTCTCGATGCTGGCAGGCGGGTCCTCTCCAACACAAGCCCGTCTCTCCAGGTGTCGTACATGTATCCGATCTGGAGGACATTCAGCAGCACGGACCCTACCCCCGCTGTTCCGCCGACGCTTTCCCGTAGGTCCTCCATCTGTTTCATCGTATTGGTCCACACGAAAAGCGCAACCTGGTTCGGGAGGTTGCTGAACTGCATTTCCACCAAGGTGTTCTGCGCGAATCGTCCCCTCAGATTCTCAAGCACGTTTATGCGGTCGAAGCCCTTGGCGACTTCGACATGGCACACGGCGACAATATCATTCGAGGCGTCGGGATACCAGTCGATAGTGAAATCAACGAGTCCCTTCTCCTGCATCCATTCGAGTCGGCGGTGGACAGTCTTCGCTGACGCGTCGACTTCGGTCGCTATGTCCGTCGCAGGCTTGCGCGAGTCCTTCCTCATCGAGGCAAGTATCTGGTAGTCCAGCGGCCTGAGCGACTCCTTCTGGGAGGGTCGCCCCATCGAGGGAACGATTGCTACAATAGGGTCGTTCAAGTCTCCTTCTTTTTTGACGAATCCCACATACTCGTCCAGCTCGGAGATGTCACGGAGGTACCCTCCCACATAGACAAAGCCTCCTCCAGAGTTTGCGACCCAGTACGTCCTGTCATCTGTCCCGAGAAGCGAGTGAAGGTCTCCGGGATGCGCTGCATCCGACCTCCCATAGACCCATACGGCTATCGCCCCAAGCGATGTCAAGCTGGGATGGGCTGTGAACGTCCTGATTATCCCTAGGTTCACCATTGCGCCAATCCTCTTGTGGACGGCGTTAATCGAGAGGCCGAGTTTGGCCGCCAGCTCGTGATAAGGAGTCCTCGAGTTGCTCATCAGAAACAGGCAGAGCGAGACATCTGTCCTATCCATCCCCCTTTCGATTGTCCGGCGCCCTCTCGACTCATGTTAAGGTTTGTTAGCCCTCATTCTAGGCATCCGTCTGCATTTCAAGCGACCACCGCAAGCACCAGCGCGGCGACGATTAGTGCGCCCCCTGCGAAGTCCCTTGGAGAGGGAGACTCCTTGCCGAGGGCCTTGGCCATCACCTGGGTGAGTAGTGGCGAGAGGCTACTGAGTATGACAGTGAGCGCGACCCCGATGGTGGAGACGGAGTACACGAACAAAGAAGAGCCGACAGCGAGGTCGCTGAACATCAGGCCGCACATTACTCCGTACTCCCTCAGAGTCACGCCTGTGGGCCACGGCCTAGCCTTCCTCGTCAGGAGGACACCAACAGCGAGTGCTAGGGCAGCGCTCGAATCCCTGGCAAAAGCAACGGTAACAAAATTCGCTCCCGCATTCGTCGAAGACTGCACGAGTTCCTGGCCGATGGTCCAGACGATTGCGGCGCAGATTGCGAGGGCTATTCCCTTGGGTCGGCGCCTCGTTCCCCCTCCCTTCGAAAGCAGGTAGACTCCGACTATCACCATCGCCGCGGCCGCGAAGTTACCAAGGGGGATGGCCTGTCCAACGGCGGCGCCCAGGAACTGTATCATGAGGACGTATGTGTACGAAACCGGTGACGCAACTGACGCGCCCACATCTCGAAGGGAAAGGAAGAAGAAGCTATCCCCGCACGCAAGGGTGATCACCCCGCTCAGAGCCGCGAATCCAATACCGTTGGACCCCCAGAAGTAGAATGCAGGAATGGCGAGGGCGGCGGCAGCCACGCATGTCCTAAGGAGATTGAAGTTCAGAAAATCGACCTTCGACAGGAAGCCCCTGTAGTATATCGAGGTAATTGCCCAGATGGCTGCTCCGCCGAGGGCAAATATCGGGCTCCCCAAGCGGCGTGCCCCGCTCTATGAGGCTAATTAGACCGTCTGGATTTCTTCCGGCCTAGCGCTTCGACATCGGTTACAAGGTCGGCGGGGACCGGCCTGCAGCCGCACTCAGCGGCGTGCTCGGAGTGCCACGCGACCCTCTGTTCTCTCGTCGGATTCCGGGACATCACGTGGGCGGCATGCCACTCCTTGTTCGTCTTGATTACACCCCGGCAGGCTTCCCCATCATCTGGTGCTCAACGCGCATGCACTTGTCCATAACGTAGTCTACCTTCGCCTCTGCAAGTATTTTCTTCGCCTCGTCGTTCTCGAGACCCAGCTGCCCCCAGAAGATGTAGGGCCTCCCCGTCTTCTCTTTCATTTTCGCGACCTGCCTTGCGACCTCAGGAAACTCTTCCGAGGGCCTGAAGACTTCGACCACGTCGACCTTCTTCGCTAGCTCAGAAGGAATTTCTGCAAGCGAGGCGTATGACTTCATCCCGTTTACGGTGTCCGTGGTCGGATTCACAGGGATGATGGTGTACCCGTGTTGATGGAGGTATGCCGGTACGGTAAAGGCCTCCTTCTCGGGGTTCTTCGAAGCCCCGATGACTGCGATTACCTTGTACCTCCTCATGACTTCGGTGGGGTTGACTGTGAACTTTGACATGAACCTTTGTTGCGACGGCCGACTAATATCGGTTATCCAACCCATCGACGCGGACATTTCATCATCGCTTCATTGATCTGCATCCTAGCCTTTGCAACCTCTAAAGCCTAAAAGCCCCATCAGCTGACCCGTCCCCGATGTTCAGTTCTCCGCTTTCGAACGTCCCCCTCGGCACAGCCAACATCCTCGCCTACATCATGCTGATATTGGTGGCATTCTTCCTAATATCAGGGACCTCCATTACCTACTACTATTGGCGAAAAATAAAAAGGATGAAGGCGGCTATGACGACTGGCTCTGCTTGACGCTCTTCTGAGACTTTTCCCGCCTCTGGATGGGGATTACTACCGCGGCTCCGACTGCCGCGAGGGGGAGGACGACGACAGCTACTTCAACGATTCCTTCCACCACGCTGAGGAACAGGCCTCCTATGTAGCCGAAGAATCCGGTGACTCCAGAGGGAGCGGGAGGTGCGACCACATCGACCGTGGAGGTCTGCTGGACAACCGTTCCGTTCTGGTCAGTGGCGGTGACGACTACCTTGTAATCCCCGGCCTGGTAGTAGTTGTGGATGACAATCTGTCCCTGGGTGGCGGTCCCGTCCCCGAAGTTATAGTTGACAACGTAGGGCTGAGCTCCGCCCTTCACGATTGCGTTGAAGGTGACACTGAGCGGGGCAGTTCCATTTGCCGGGATTGTGCTGAGCGTCATGGCGAGAGGTATTTTCTGGGCAGTCTGAGTTACGGTAACATCGATGGTGGAGTAATCGACGAGGGTCTTTGTCTGGAGCAGCTGGCTTTCCACAGAGTTGATCTGCGAGTCCACCTGCTGCAGTTGGGACTCGACCGCAAGAGTTGAGTTGATGGACGCGGTCTGGTTGAGGAGCTTCAGGAGGGAAGCCTGCTCTGTTTGAAGGGACGCGAGGGTTGCGTTCCAGTCTGTGTACTGGACGGACACATCGTTCGAGTTTGATGTCTCACTCACGAATGTTCCTAGGGCCATGACCTGTGCGAGGGCCTTCTGGTAATCTGCCTGCGGGACCCTGATGACGACGTATGCGGATGTGCTGTAAGTAGACTGATACGCCACATATCCTCCAAAGGTATAAGCGATGGCGGAAATGGCGGAGGCTGTCTGTTCTGGAGCCGACGCGGTGATCGCGAGGTCGGTGGAGAACTCGATCATCCCGCCGGCGTTGCTCGGTGACCCCTGGGTCACGTTGTACTGCCCTGACCCGGGGACTCCCGACGAAGTGGCAACGGTAGTAGTGGAGGCGAAGGTGGTGGTGGCCACAGAGGTAGTGCTGCTCATGGTGACCGTCATGGTCTGGACTCCCAGGACCTGAGATGTGCCCTGTTCGCCGAAATTGGAGCCGGGAAGACCCGCTGCGGCGTAAGTCACCCCACTGTTTGCGTTTGACGCAGCGTTCTGGTTCGAACCCAGGTCTTGGAGAGTTGTATTCGCTGGAGCGAAGGTACCCGAGATGCCTGCGTTGGATAGCAGTGCCAGCCCGAAGCCGCCGATGACTATGAGGGCGACAAGTCCGTATATCGCCCTCCGTTTCGTCACGCCTCCGAGCCGGTTCACGGCAAGAGGTTTCTCGACGGCCGAGTTAGTCCCAGCGGAGAGAACGCGTTGTTCTCAATTCGCGAACACACACTTATCTCCGTGAGGATGGCGCACGCTTGCCGATGTCTGAGGCCTCAAGGGAGCAGGTCGAGTACGCACTGCGCGGAAAGACCCTCACCGTCTACCTCTATCTCTTGAGGCACGGTAAAGCCATTGGCGTTCGTGAGATTCAGAAGGCCTTGGGCTTTTCAAGCCCGTCTGTCGCGTTTCATCACCTCGACAAGCTCGTCGAGCTGGGCGTCGTGGAGAAAGACCAGTATGAGAGATACGTCCTGGCGAAAAAGGTCGACACAGGAATACTTCATTCCTTCGTGAGCATAGGGGGTCTTACCCTTCCTAGGCTGGGGTTCTACGCAGCCTTCTTCACGACCATAACAGCCGCTTACATATCGGTCAACAGGGGCTCTCTCGACCTCTACGCTCTGATAGGCACCATGGGAGGAGCAGCAGTCTTCTGGTACGAGGCATGGCGTGTCTGGAGGCGCAAACCGTTCTGAGAACTAGAACTATCTACCCTCTCGGGAGGGACGTAGGATGATGGAAGGGAGGCGCTTCGGGATCGGACTGGCAGCTGGTATCCTCCTAGCCCTGGCCATAGTAACGGTCTCGGGGGGCCTGGGCTCAAGTATATCGGGCACCTTTGCGCCTGCCGGAGCTGCCACATCCGCCTCCACTACCACGGTAGCTAGTGCCAGGGTCACCATGTCGACGACCACCATTCCTCAGACTGCCACTTTCAGTGTCACATCAACCGTATCGATAGCTACCACGACGAATGCTGGCTCGGTCAATTCGAGCGTCACCTACGCTTCCAGCCCCGCCACCACTTCAAGCACCACCGTAACCGGCACCACCAGCTCGGTTCCCAGCACCACCATCACCAGCACGATTAACTCGCTCTCGTCGACAACCAGCACCTATAATCCAGGGAGCTTTGCTGCGGTGACGAACGCTACAAGCGCTACCAACGGGACGCCATACAACTTTTTCATGCCCTCTGAGACGAACAAGCCAAGCTTACTGGCCAACGTAGTCCAGCAGCCCATCGCTTCCAAAGTTGAGATCCTCGCCCCCGTCTTGGCCGCCTTCCTTCTCGGGGCATTCCTGTACAGGGTTGCTACTCGAGAAAGGGAAAGGTCTGACGGAACCTAGTCCAGAATCGGCTAAACGCCAAGGTTCTATTTAGGGACCAGGAATTCCCTGCTGTTTGGCTCCTTGCCTTCCCACCGCTTTGACCAGCTGGCCAATTCACACAGGATCTTGTACACCTCGTGCCCCTTCACCGTGAGCGAATACTCGATCCTCGGCTTCTCTTCCGCGTACACCTTTCTCTGAACGACGCCGAACTTCTCGAGCTGAGACAGCCTCTCAGCAAGGGACGTGGCGCTTATGCCCTTGATGTGGTTCTTCAGCTGGTTGAACCTCGCAGGCTCCATCTGGCCCAGCATGTGAATTGTGGGCAGAGTCCAGGTCCTCGTTATCTGGTTCCAGGTCTGGTGCACGACCGCGCATGAGTCGAGCGTCTTCTGGTCAAGTTGTTCGGATTTGGTGAGGTTGCTCATACCTAGTTAGTCAGGAAAAACTACCGGTTTTAAAAACCTGTCTCGGCTTGGGGCTCCAGAAATGATTGAGAAGGAGCGCACGGACAGGCGCGCACCTGGCTTCAGCGATGCCGAGGCTGAATACCTCGCAGAGAACTTCATCGGAAGAGTCGCAACCTCCTCGCCTTCAGGGCAACCCCACGTCGTACCGGTTGGCTACCGATTCGATGGAAGCGTCATCACCTTCGGCGGGTGGAACCTTGCGAAGAGCCTGAAATACAGGAATCTGATGTCCAACCACAGGGTCGCCTTCGTCGTGGACGACATCGTCTCCACGCAACCATGGAAGGTCAGGGGCGTAGAGGTCAGAGGGAAGGCGGAGTTGGTCACATCTAAGGATGGTGTGAGCATGATTAGGATAATCCCGCTCAATATTAGGAGTTGGGGCCTGGAGGTCTGAGCATGGCACTATCAGGACTTGAGAACCAGGTGACCGAGGCTGTTGAAAAACTGGGCGAGAGCATAGTGAGCGTCAGCAGCATGCGACTTGAACGGCGCTTCTTCGGGATAATCCCTAGCGAAGGACAGGGCTCGGGTATCATCCTCGACCGGAACGGGCTGATAATAACAAACAACCATGTGATCGACAGCGCCAACCAGGTCCGCGTCAGCCTCAAGGACGGCCGAACGTTCACAGGCGAGGTCGTCGGAGCGGACGAGGCTACCGACGTTGCGGTGATCAGGGTAAGTGCGTCTGACCTCCCAGTCGCCGAGTTGGGCGACTCTGAGGTGCTCAGGGTCGGTCAGTTCGTCCTTGCCATTGGCAACGCTCTCGCTCTACCGGGAGGTCCCACGGTGTCCATGGGGGTCCTGAGCGCGAAGGGGAGGCCCTTGCCGGGCACAGACTTCATTTTCGAGGGCCTGCTCCAAACAGATGCCGCCGTGAACCCAGGCAACAGCGGAGGACCACTCGCCGACCTCGATGGCCGGATCATAGGCATGACGACCCTCATGATTCCCTACGCACAGGGAATGGGATTCGCCATCCCCATCAACACGGTGAAGAAGATAGCCCAGGAGATACTCGAAAACGGAAGGGTGACCAGGAGTTGGATAGGCATCTCCGGCATTGACGTCACACCTCAGCTCGCGAGGAGGTACAACCTGCAGACAGGGTCTGGTTTCCTTGTGGCAGAGGTGGTGCCCAGAAGCCCGTCAGACTACGCGGGCCTCCGCAACGGCGACGTCGTTGTGGAAGCAGACGGGAACCCCATCAACCACACGAAGGACCTGCTCCTCGCCATTTCGAAGGTCGGGGCGGGTGGAAGCATAAAGTTGGAAGTGAGCAGGATGGGGCGGAGAGGCATATTCGAAGTGAGGCCCACCGAGACTCCTCCGGTCCAGAGCGAATACGGAAGGTAGCGGCAGCGGTCTGGGACGTTCAGAAGGCTGGTAAATGAGGCATAGAAGGCACAGTTCCGCCTCGGCGATCATATTCCAGGTCGCTCCCCTCTCCTTGGCGTGGGCCCGGCCGGGATTCCAACCTGAATAGGTTCTTCTTCGTAACCATCGTAGCCCGACTGGGACTTTTCGCCGGCCCCTTTTCTGGGAGGTCTTATGTCGGTCTGATGCCATTACTCAGATTGCCCGAACAGGGTGACGTCCGCTTTGTTTGGCGCAACTAACGCGGCACTAGTCCTCGCGCCAGCGGAAGAACCTTACCGCCAGCGAGAACACCACTATTGAAATTACCACGAGTATTCCTGCATCAAGGAGGGCCGGGCCGTAGTTCCCGTAGATCATGACGTTGTTCAGTCCGTCTATCATGTAGTAGAGTGGGAGCACGTGGGCGACTCCCTGGAGATACATTGGCATCGAGGAGACGGGGAAGAATGTCCCCGAAAGGAACATCATCGGAAACGTCACCAGGTTCCCCACCACAGCTGCGGACTCGGGTGTGTTCGAGATGGTCCCGACAAGCATTCCAAGAGAGACAAAGAAGAACGGCCCAATGACGAGGAAGATCCCTATGCCCCAGTTCAATGCGATATGGGCGCCGAACGCGTACACCCCGACAAGGGACATCAAAATGAATGAAACTATTGTGGTGCCAATGTACCAAATGATCTTCGAGAGAAGCCACTCCGTCTTGGTGAGCGGGGTTAGGGAGAGAAGCTTGAACACCTTGTCCCGCCTGTAGGTAGAGCTGATGTTCACAAGCGCGAACATCGGGCTGGTCAGAGCAGAGAATCCGATTAGTCCAGGGATGAGGAAATCGATGTACTTGTAGTTTGACGAAACCGCTGATCTGGAAGAGATTCCCAGTACTCCCGCAGAACCGTGCAGGTTGAATGCGTTCACGACTTCGCTGGTAATCCCCATCACAATCGCGCTTGTTGTCGACGCCGGGTCGCCGAAGAGCGTGACGTTGACCTTCTGATTTGCCTCAAAGGCAGCACTAAACCCTGCAGGTATGACTATTCCGTCCGAAGCAGACTTCGATGAAAGGTACTGGGAGAAATTCTGGTCTGGGGCAACGGCTCTGAGGCAGAGCCCCGAAGAGGCCGAAGGGCTGCAGTTGTTGGATGTGCCGTTTAGGGCCGAAATGAACGCACTGCCTATGGGCCCTGAATCATGGTTCTGGACGTAAACGGTAGTCTGACTTACCCCGCCTCCGGCGAATATG
>Ga0187769_10001391_pt1 | contig 13807 bp, 20 predicted proteins | sample 0116_SJ02_MP02_1_FD_133140 | JGI IMG/M metagenome (GOLD analysis project Ga0187769, IMG submission 133140) | Tropical peat soil microbial communities from peatlands in Department of Meta, Colombia - 0116_SJ02_MP02_10_MG | ecosystem: Environmental > Terrestrial > Soil > Wetlands > Peat | place... | reverse complement strand
CGTGCATTAACCAGCCAGTGTTTGCGTCGGCCACCAGCCGGTCACCGGGTTTGAGTTCGGCCGCGACGGCTCGGATACGCTCCACATCCTCCTCAGGATCCCCGCCTACCTTTAACTGAAACCGCCGGTAACCTTCATTTCTATATTCCGCCACATGCTTTGCCATCGTTTCAGCCGGTTCCTGTGAGATCGCCCGGTAAAGGCCGAAATCTTCGCCGTACCGACCTCCCAGCAAGATGCAGACCGGTTGACCAGTAACCTTGCCGAGTAGGTCCCAGCAGGCCATGTCGATGGCCGATTTTACGTACGGATGGCCTTTCATCACAGCGTCCATCCGGCGATTGAGGTATGTGAGTTGACGTGGGTCCTCGCCCAGAAGATGCGGTCCCAGTTCGGCTATGCCCGCGCGTACTCCGCTAGGGTACGAGGCCAGGTAGGCGGAGCCCAGAGGGCAGACTTCCCCAAACCCGACGACCCCTTGGTCCGTCTCCACTCGCACTATCGTGCTGTCGAAGACGGTGACAGACTTACCCCCGGACCATTTGTAACTGCCTTCATGGATTGGAAGATCAACTTGCCACGCCGAGATCTTACTTATCTTCATTCTGAAAACCTTCAAGGAAAAGAGTGGATCGCTGCGCTTGGGTTCAACTCAAAGCGTGCAATAAAGCCGTCTCAATGTTTCCGCGGCCGTTTCTTGTTGACGGAGGCTAGGAATTCCCGCATTGTGGCCATGTATTTTTCACGTTCTTCCCAGAATACTAGGTGTGAGCTTTGCTGGAAGATGACCAGTTTAGAGCCCTTGATGCCTTTGTGTATGTTCCTCGCCTCTTTGGGCGACACCTCATCATACTTCCCAGCCGTGACTAATGTGGGTACGCGGATTTCTCCCAGCCGGTTCGTGACGTCCCAGTACCGGATGTTGCCGACGATTGTGAATTCGTTTGGGCCGTTCATGGTCCCGTAGACGGGTATACTTACGTGTTCGAGTGAGTAGGTGACTTCTTTCGGCCATTCCGGAAGACGACAGAGATAGGTCTTGTAGAAGACGTCGACGGCCTTTAGGTATTCGGGGTTCGTGTAGTCGCCCGCATCCTCGTACTTCTTCCTCACCGCGCGAACCTCTGGGGCGAGCCGTGCGTTGAGTTCTTCCATGCCCGCGATTGTGTTAGGGACGCTGGCTATGCCGCTGGCGCTTATGAGCGACTTCAAATTTCTCTGATATTTCAGAGCGTACGCTATGGCGAGAAGCCCGCCATAGCTTGAGCCCCACAGGTGAACCTTGCCAAGATTCATTTCACGCCTGAAGCCCTCCACATCCTCCACAGCCCGCTCGATCGTGAACAGCCTCAGATCCTTCGGCACATCCGACTTGCCGCACCCAAGCTGATCAGAGAAAACAACTCTATACCCATCCTTGGCCAAGTCTGCGATAGAGAGAATGTAATCATGTGTCATCCCAGGCCCGCCATGAAGGCACAGAATTGTTTCCGGATTCTCTGGCCCGAAGATCTTGTAATACAGCTTGTAACCTGAAACAGTAGCATAACCGTCCTTATAGTCAGACATGACCGTCATCACACCTACTGGTATCGAGTCTCTTGAGGACCATCGTGAAACTAAGGTTTGTCCTAATCGGTCCCGTGGGCGAAACTGAAGTAGGAATATTGGCGTTTATGCAATTAGAGTAGTGATAGCAGTTCGTAATCCATATCCAAGGGCGCAAGAGAGGCACGTAGCGTTTTGTGCGCAATAGCTATAAAATGGCACACGTATTAGTAACATGTGCGTAAGATGAGTGCTGTTACGCGAATAAGGCCGCGCTATGTTGTCACTCTTCCGCGGTCACTTAGGAAGCGCAGAAAGGTGAAGGTGGGTGACAATGTGGTCTGGTTGCCTGTGTCCGATAGAGAGTTTCTCGCAGTAGTTTTGCCTTCCGATCGTTATCGGGTGCTCGCGGATTTGATGAGCGGGATCGAGCTGTCTTATGAAGCGAAGTTGGCAGCCGAAAACGCGTATTTCTCGAGCGCAGCTAAGAAGGCTAGACGCTAGAATGCCCGTAGTTGAGTCCGAGTTTCTTCTCGCTCTTAGAGCTGATGACCGTAAGCACAAAGCAGCGATTGCGACTTTTGACAAGTATCCTGTTCTCGAATTCTGCGCGGCCGCTTTTCTTGAGATAGCCTGGCTCCTAAGGTCAAAGAGCAAAACTCCGACTGAAGTGTCTTTGACTCTATCTCTTCTCAAAGCGGAACTTGAGAGTCGAAATGTTGCGGAAATCCCCGTTACTGCCTCTCAAATCGGACGAGCGCACGATATCCTGACTAGACACCAAATGACTTTCTTCGATGCACTGATCCTAGCCAACGCGGAGGAGTCCCAAGATAGGCGAATCATCAGTGACGACAATAGTTTTGATTCAACTGGTACTGTGGAAAGGATTCCATTAAGATGAATATTTTTTCGACGAGAGTTGCTTCTCCGGCGGTGTCGCATGGCGCCGGGGGTGATTTGAACCGAGCTCGTTCCTTCAGGTTTGGCAGTTTCTTTGACCGCATCGAGGGCAAACATAGCAAGTTCCTTGAGTCGGGGGTTCGTAGCCGCAAGAATATGTCATAAGACATATTATTCCACCTAGCCGACGTTTATGATGATTGCGAGAGTTTGATTAAGCACTCTTATCTGTCAACCGATGGTTTTTCCTTGGTTGGTGGACATGGTTCTGACGAAGACGCTTGTTGCAGTCAGGAAGATCGAGGACCTCAATACGGTCCGTAGCTTCCTGCGGGAACGCGGCGAACATCCTAAGTTAATCATCGCGTACCTGAAACTTTCCGGGGGGGCTGAATTGGCATCGCTGAGGTTCCCGAATCCATTGGCTGATCCGGCGATTTACAGGAAGTGTTTGGAGGGCTTCAATTTCGAGATTGTCCCGTTAGAGTATGATGGGGCGAGACTTTCCGCGTCAGTTTATGTTGAAAGGGCCTTGAGGGATAAGTGTGATTCCATCCTGGTCGTTTCAAATAACCCGAAACCGCTCTTCGCCGCGGACCTTGCGGCAACGCTGGCGGTGGAGAGTCCGCTTCCGGTGATGGTGGTTAAGCCGTGAACGAAGACCTGTTCGACGTCGCCGACTACGCATGTCTTGTAACGGGTGCTTCGAGCGGTATTGGGAAGGTGATTGCGGAAGGTTTCGCTGAAGCCAGGAGCAAGGTTATGCTGGCCGCGCGGAGAAACGACCGACTAGAAGAGATCGCGAGCTCGCTGAGATCGCGAGGTTTGGAAGCCAAGTGGATACGATGTGACGTGGCGAATGAGGATGATGTTGAATCGGCCGTAAAGGCAACGGTCGACGCGTACGGTTCATTGGATTTGCTCGTGAATTGCGCCGGAATCACGCATGTGTCCCAAAGCACGGAGCTGAAGGTTTCGGATTGGCGCAGAGTATTGGAGGTTAACCTGACAGGCACATTCCTCGCCGCTAAACACGCCGCGAAACAAATGATGACTAAAAAGCGGGGTAAGATTGTCAATTTTGCTTCCGTCTACGGGGTTCTAGCAGATATATCGCCGGAACTTCCGTACTTCGCGTCCAAGGCAGGAGTTGTTGGCCTGACGCGGCAACTGGCTTTGGAATTGGCTCCGCACAATATTCAAGTGAATTCGATTGCACCAGGATTTTTCATATCCGAGATGAACAAACCCATCATAGAGGACACGGACGCGCTATCCTACACCCTATCCCGAATCCCGCTACGAAGAATTGGGAAAGCCTCCGAAATCCTAGGCGTCGTACAATTCCTAGCCTCAAAGGCATCGGATTACATCACAGGCCAACTGATAATCGTGGACGGCGGATGGACACTCTGGTAGAAAAAGCTCAGGCGCCACCGTAACGATTTAAAGACAGGTTTCGAGCTGTTAAGCTGCCATGTCAAAGCTGATTCTGGAAAGGGAGCTATAACTGATTAGAGAAAGACTCGAAGCAATCGAGGAGGCTCTCGACGAAGAGATGACGGCTGACTATAAGAAGGCGCTTGAAGAAGTGATTAAGGAACATCGGGAAGGCCAGACCATCCCCTTCAGCACGACTAGATCAAGGACCCGCAAGCGTTGAAGCTCTTTCTTTCGCGCAAGGCCGCGAAAGCGCTCAGAAATGAGATGACGGTTTGACGAGAAGATATCTGAACTCTGCCGAACATCCCCTCCCGCAGGCTGCAGAAAACTTAGAGGAGCACAGAATGCTTACAGGCTCAGAGTTGGTGACTACAGAGTCTTGTACGCAATCCTGAGGAAAGATGAGATTCTGATCTTCAAAATCGCTCGACGCGCAACCGCCTACAATTAAGATGATTGAGCCGTCATCCCTTGTAGGCGTTCTTCAGCGTAGCGATGTCGATCTTTTTCATTTTGAGCGTTGCGTTCATCACCCGTCCCGCCTTCTTAGCGTCCTTGTCGCCCAATAGCTCGCCCAGGATGGGGGGAGTGATTTGCCATGACAAACCGTATTTGTCCTTCAACCAGCCGCATTGCCCTTCTTCTCCGCCAGCGGACTGCTTCTTCCAGAACGGGTCCACTTCCTGCTGCGTCTTGCAGGCAACGGAGAACGCGATTGCCTCGGTGAACTTGAAATGCGGCCCACCATTGAGGGCGAGGAACCTCTGCCCCGCCAACTTGAACTCCACAACCATGACTGAACCAGCGGGCCGACCGTGTGCCTCCTTTCCCGCCTCCGTGTAACGTGTAACATTCAGAATTTTCGAATTCTTAAAAATGGAAACGTAAAATTTCGCCGCATCTTCGGCTTGATCATCGAACCACAGGAATGGAGTGATTTTTTGAGTCATTCTGTTACTCTCTTGCTTTGAGCTAATCTCTTCGTACCTGCCCTACGCATTTTGAGGTTGCTTAGCTCGGCCATAAACCATTCCGGTAAGGACTTCTCTTCATTGAATCGAAACGCTTGCGACGCGACCCCACTAGTGAGAGCGTTTTTTTCCTCTTGGGGTTTGCTAGCGTTATGAGTGTGCAGTACGTCACTGTGCCGTAATGCGAACATTAATATACCTCAAGCCAACTTGCATCCGATCAGGCTTGATTTCTATGGTTGATATTTTGAACACAGAAACCAGAAAACTTACAGTTGCAGCCTTGATCGTCGCGATTTCGATCCTAGCGATTCAGCCTTCTTTGGCTCACGCGCAAACCACGCAACCGGTAACAATCACGGCCCGAGGCAGCGCGGTCTCGTCGACAAACACTTCGGGAACTGGTTCGTCCAGCGCATATCTCACCCTGATAGGGACCGCGAACGTAAACGGTGGAGATATTCAGCTCACCGGAATGACCGGTATTTTCCAAATCGGCCCACAGTTTTTCACGGTAACTGGAGGCCAGGGCCAAACCAATAACCAGACCACCATCCAGCTCAACCTGCAGGTTAGCGGAGGAGGTCCGCTCGTACTTCAAGGGAAAGTTGCAGTTTCAGGGGAAGGATACACCGTACTATTCACTCCCCAACAAAGCAATCTACAAAGCCAATACTCAATCTGGCTGTACGGAAACCTATGGATACACTCCTAACACCAGACACCCAAGTAGCGTGAAGCAGCATCAAAATACCTACAAAACGATAACGCATAAAAGTCCGAGCGGGAAACCGTCCGTACCCCTTTCCTTTTTCATAAAAATACGGCGTGTCCCCGGTAGACCGTTTACGGTAACCGTGCCCACTGGCTCTTCCATCAAAAGGTTTACAGCCAGACCGAAATCTGTCCCAATTGCTTGCGCTGTATGTTCGGCACCATGACGTCCTCAGCCGGGTATCCAACGGGGATCAGAACAAAGGCCCGTTCGTTGGAAGGACGGTTGAGAATCTCCTGCAAGAAATGCATCGGGCTTGGCGTGTGCGTCAATGCAACCAGCCCAGCGTTGTGGATTGCCAATACGAGGAACCCGACGGCCAAACCGACCGACTCTTTCACATAGTAATTCTTTCGTATTCGTTCTCCTTCTTTCTCGTATTCGACTGAGAAAACGATGATGAGCGCAGGCGCCACTTCGAGGAACTTCTTATGCCAGTCAGTTCCCAGGACGGCAAGATCGTCGAGCCATTCCTGCGACATTCGGCGCTCGTAGTTCTCCTTTTCTTCCTTCTCCGCTGCAATCCGAATCTTCCGCTTCAGTTCCTTGTCTGTCACGATTATGAAACGCCATGGTTGCTTGTTTGCTCCAGACGGTGCCGTTCCTGCCGTGCGAATCAGGACCTCCAGTAGCTCTCTCGAGACGGGCTTGGATGAGAACTGTCTTACCGAACGTCTACGATTGCAAAATTCGAAAAACTCGCTAGCACGCCTCAGCTGCTCGTCAGAAGGAAATTTGAGATAATCATACGGAATGAGATTGGTGGGCATGGTAATCAAGCACTCCTGAGATTGATTGCTAGAAAAGTGTGTATAGTACTACTGGTGCGCATCGGAATTTGAACCGTCAGGTTGACCCTTGTACTGTGTGTGCGTCTCTTAGCGCTACCAAAAGTCCGAGCCTTAGTTACGGGCCTATTTTCATGTGTGCCCCTTCTTGAGGCTGTCTAATTTCGTTTTCAATGCCTCTGCGTGGGATGGAAAGCCTTCGTATTCCGCTAATGTTTTCGCCATCTCTCCAAACCGTGTCCATGATCGACCTCTCAGTTCTTCAACGGTTGGTTTCCTCAGGAAAGCGTCTACCGAGAGGCCGGAGTAGAGTCTGGCGTTTCCGCCGGTTGGGAGTGTTGAGTTAGGTCCTATGCCGAAGTTGCCGGCGGATAGTGGCGTGTTGAGGCAGAGGGTTCCGAAGTTCTTCAGGCTCCTGTGTCTCTTGATTATGCGTGTCGCGTGTTTGCTGTCAATCGCCAAGTGTTCCGGTGCGAATTCATTCATGAAATCAACAGCTTCGTTCAGGGTTTCGCATACTATGATCGCCGAATACTTCGTGGCGTTTTCTTTCAGGAAGCTGGATCGGGGTTCGGGAAGTTGCGCTATGCCCTTGTCGATCTCCTCAGCGACTTTCACGGCGAATTCGTGCGAGGTCGTGACTAGCGTCCCGGACGAGTCGGGGCCGTGCTCCGCTTCGTTCAGAACGTCCCAGGCAACTTGAACCGCAGGCACTGTTCCATCCGAGAAGACCATGCCTTCGCTTGGGCCAGCGGGGAGGTCGATTCGAACAAACTCGGATACCAGCTTCTTGGCCGAATAAGTCCACGGTCCGCCGGGGCCGGCGACTACGTCTACCGGTTTGATGGTTTGCGTCCCAATAGCGAGCGCGCCGATGGCGTGCGCACCGCCCATGACGTAGAACTCGTTCGCGCCCGAGAGATGACCCGCGACAAGTGTTGCCGGATCCATCCGCATCTCGCTCTCCATAGGCGGCGAGGCTAGGGCGATTCTAGGAACCCCGGCCACTTTGGCCGCCACGGTCACCATACCAGCGACCGAAGGGTACCGTGCCTTTCCGGAGGGCACATAGAGGCCCGCGGAATCTAACGGCGTAACGATCTGGCCCGCATAGACGCCGTTCTCGATTTGCTTCATGAAGCTTTTCGGCATCTGCATTTTATGGAATGCGGTTATGTTTCGTATGAAGTGTTTGATGGCTCGGAGAATTTTCGGGTCAAGTTCCTTGTAAGCGCGAGCGATCTCGGCTTCAGTAACGCGGAGCTGATTTGCCGTGGCGGGTTTACCGATTTGGGTGAAGAGGAAGTCGGTTATGGCCTCATCTCCCCGTTCCTTTATGTCGTTCAGAATTTTCCTCACATCTTCATCTATCCGGCTTAGGTCCGGCCGCGACCTCTTCAGTAACCTCCCCTTAACTTCAGGGGGGATATCACGCAGCCTGTAAATTTGAAAAGTAGTCATGCAATGACCCAGTGTTCATGGCGCTTTAACGTTGCCGAAATTTCCGCGGCTTAACCAGCTTCCGGGCTCGCTTGAGAAGCCCTCTTAGGCTTTATTGATTCTGACGAGGCCTTTGTCCGCGTCCACCTTGACTACGTCGCCGTCGTGGATGGTTTCGAACGGTTCTTTCTCCAACCTGTCCACGAGTGGTATTTTGGTTAGTACGGCGGTTCCGACGAGAACGGGTTCAACGTCGCATACTATCATCGCGCTAGGCGCTTTCTTATTCAGCAAAAGTTTGACAAGCCCATCCATCTGCACAGCGGAACTTGCTTTTCCGGTTGGGAAGATTAGCACTTTGCCGGCGACGGATTTTCCTTCCAAGCTATGCCCTTTCTCCCTTACGACGCCGGTTTTCGGTTCGACCAGGTAGAAGCAGACCGGGTCTTTGGAGACCAACGCCTCTCCTTCCCCTACGCCTTTCGCGAGTTTATGGCATTTGAGAGTAACTTCCGGCAAATCATTCACTCTCTCACCTAGGTGCTTGCTTCTACGCATTCTTGCATTGTTCCGACTTTGACGGGGCCGAACCTTCGGTAGTATGCGCATTTGGGAGAATCGGTCATACCCGTCTTTCCTCTGAGATTGTTCCAGCAGAACATGTCAATGCACGTATCGGTTATGACGTGGGCGCCGGATTCTTCGATCATGGCGATGTAACCCGTCCTTTCGGCCAGAAGCTTGGTTGTGGCGGAAGTGTTCACCCAGAACGACATACCATCCTTGATCTTTTTCCCTTTCAGCATATTTGCGAGTTCACTCAGTTGATCTAAGTTGTAGTGTGGGCAGCCGAGAATTACGGTGTCAGCGGGGCCGGTGGTTGTTTGGAGCTCTTGACTGGTCCCCCGCAGTTCCCGGTCCGTTACCACAATCGTATCTTGGGGCGTGTTGCCCCCGAACGCTTCCGCCTCTGTTTTGGCTTCGACGGTGATGCCGGGAATGTGGAACATTGGGACGGCGCCAGTGACGTTCATCATTGCGCATAGGTTGATGTATTGGTCAATCGTCGGCCGTTCGGGGATCCCAACGAACACTGGAATGCCGGAACCCAACTTCTTACCCACATACTGCCCCAACAGAGAGTAGCTGAAGCCGTCTTTCAGGTTCGTTTGCACTTTGACTAGGGCGGTGCCCCGCCTGTTTTCCTTCAGGTGCAACCCAAACTCAGGCGTCTCGCCAATGACACCCGCCGCGAGTGCGGTCTGGATGGATTCACGGTTCGTTAGACCTCCGATTACGGAGTTCACGTACGGAGTGGCGCTGGATTCGGAGAAGGCAACGTGCTCTCCGTATTCCGGTATGTTTTCGGCGAGGTAGGGGATGCAAGATTGGCTCATCACCGCCCCAATCTGCTTGTAATAGTTCTTCGTCCTCCAAGCAACCGACGCTTCCTCATGCTCATCGGCGATGTTGATGACTTTCTGGAAGTAGTCGAAATCTGCGATAGGGTTGGTTGTCGTGATTACCTTACAATGAGCCCGGCCTTTGGCGAGAATTTCGACGAAATACAAATCCCCTTCCTGCCCACTCGACGCCGCATGAGCCCGCTTTATCGGTATCATGTTCTCCGCATCGAACGCTTCCCCGATAGCGACCAGCAACTCCAACGCAGCCTGCTGTCCGGCGCCGAACTCACCATTCAACGTCTGCTCATGTTCCCGTGTCAAATGCATGAGGCCATGCTCCTCGTACCGGTCAAAAGTGGATGCTCGCGTGGAGGCGAATACGTGTCCATAGTAGCCTAGCGCCCAACGTCGGTGATGAATATTTCGATATCTCGCTTTGCTTGCTCGGCAAAGCTCTCACCGCAAATACCCGAACACAAACATATCGTTTAACATCATTGTTAGGCTATCCGATAGTAACGAATATCGTACAGTAAAGAAAACAGCTTATCCGATATGATCAGGTTGCGAAACAGGATTAGATCCGTATGGTCCGCCATGACTTCCTTAATTTAGCGGAGAACTACATAATTCAATGAGGAACACGTTGGCGGACATAAGGAAAGTCGATGGGCAAGGGCGAATATCGCTCCCTGCTGGATGGAGGGCGCGCAAGCTCCGAGGATCGGACGAGGTTGCCGTTATCGAAAAAGGAGAGCTGCTGCTAGTAAAGCCGAAGCATAAGCCTGATCTCGCTAAGTACTTTGACGCAGTGGAGGTTGAGGTTGACTCCAGAAATTTTAGTGATTATTCTAGGTTAAAGAAGACGATTCTGGGATGAAGCCAGTCGGTTGCGAGGCTCAGCCATGAGCCGTCAAGTTAACGGCACCCTTGCATATGTCGGTGATGGTTGGGTTGAGGGCGGTGACGATGTCTTTGGTTCTGAGTTCTACTAGTTTGTTTATGTCTCCGCCGCCCACGATCACCGTCTCATCCGTTAGCAGTTGTTGGTCTAGGAGGACGCGTTTGATTTTGTTGATGGGCGGGACGCCGCCTACAGGGTAGCCGGAGTGTTCCAACACCTCTTCCGCGTTAGCCAACCGCACATCCTTGACCTTGAGAAGCGCTTTGAGTTTCTTGTGGCTGACGAAGTCCTTGGCCGAGACGACGGCGAGTAAGGGTTGCTGGTTTGAGTCTATCATTACGATGGATTTGGCGATCTTCTCCGCCCGAACCTTCTTCGCGGCCTGTTCTGCGGTCTTGACGGGTTCGTCGAACTCGATGAAGCGATGCCAGAGATGCAGGGAGGTTAAGGCTGCCTCGAGCCGTTCCCCGTAACTTGCAGGCACCGGCGCCATCAACGGACGAACTGACGCCTAATCTGACCCATCCACTTCGGGTTCTGAATAATCCTCTCGAACAACTCCATCTCGGCCGCGGAAATCCTGGGTAAGGAAGGCGTGAGGTGCCGTTTCTTCTCCAGCCCGATTGTTCGATAGAACTCCATACGCTTTACGCGGAATGATTCAGCGTCTATGAAACTGGGAAACGCCCATACCTTGATCCTGCGTCCGGAGGAAACATGGTACTCAACGACTATCCATTCGCCCATAGTCTTAGCATGCTCCATTACTTAATCGTCCACAGAGCCGGTTTCAATTCTTGCGATCACACCAGTCGTGTTACGTGTCAAATAGGTCTCTTAATCTCTCCCTAGAAGGCGGACCAAGAGTAATAGATATCTACCAGCATTTTCTGCCGCCGCCGAACAGCGCTTAATATCTTCTACCCCTCCCTACCGACCTCGTCATTCGAACCACGACGGCCCCCTGCCTTGATTCGCACCACGATCAAGACGAATTTTCCAGACCAAAAATAATACTACTACCAAACGAAAATCATCTGGGCGCTTCCGGTTGTATGTTGCTATTCGACGTTACGTGACCGACGCTAAGTCTGTTAGCGAGCTTATGAGACGAATTAAGGAGGAGTTTATGCCGATCATCAGTAAGGTGCCGGGTTTCTTGTCCTATACGGTGATTGACGCGGGGAACGGAACCATCGCCTCGATCAGCTCTTTCCAAGATAAGGCCGGGGCTGAGGAACCGACCCGGCGCGCAGCCGAATGGGTGAAGACAATCAGCTCACTCGTACCCAACCCACCCCAAATCACGGCCGGAGACGCCGTAATACAAAGCTGGCAAAAAAGGGCTCCCTTCGAAAAACCAAGTCTGTGGTGATCACAGACCTATCGAAGCCAGAAACCTCTCTCAATTTTGATACACCGACACAATACGGATAAACGTCTGAGAGGCGCAACGTCAGCTGAGCGCCGGCTGATGTTCATGAAGAGCGAAATGACTCGAGAAGAGATCCGCCAGTATCTATCGAAGCCACTTCTTGCGAGATTGGCGACCAGTGATGATGGTTGGCCTCACGTGACGTCGGTTTGGTTTGAGTATGATGGAGAAGATTTCTGGGTTCCAATCCAGGCCACGACAAAGAAAGCGAGGCACGTTGCGAGTGATAAGCGGGTGGGTTTGATAATTGATACGTTCATTGAACCAATAAGCAAATTCAACATCACGCAGGTTGTCGTTAAAGGAGAGGCGGAGTTAATGAAAGTCCCTTCCGTTGAAGGACCCGATCCGCTTAGGTCGAGGACGATGAGCATCTGGCATCGATACTTAGGAGATGAACCAGAGGAGACTTTGAAAAAGCGGTTGAAGATCGATCGATACCTGATCAGGATAAGGCCGGTCAAGATATACGCGATCAGAGACCAATGGTAAAGAGGAACGCTCGCGCTTTTCAGAGGGCTCGCTACGTGTGTGCAGGTCTAATGGTGCACACACTTTTCAAAGGAACGACGACGTTCATATTGTGATGCTCGCACCACCATAACCACACACACGACGGTTATCAAGAGAGGAAAAGGCACGTAGCGACATATAGGAGCGGAAGGATTGAATATGAAAATCAGAAAAGCCACTCTTCGGGATTTGCCGGAAATAAGGACCCTCAACAAGAAGTTCAAGTTCGAAATCGGTAGGGACTGGAAAGGACTCATCAGTTCGAAGAATTCGGAAATGTTCGTTCTCATGAACGGCAGATCCATTGTCGGCTTCACGGGTTTGATTCGCTATGATTGGAACAACACGATTCAAATATCGAACATTTTTGTCGACCATCAATATAGAAGAAAAGGTCTAGGCTTCAGACTGGTCAACTTTCTCGTTGAAAGATCCAGAAAAACCATATACCGGTGCCTGATTGCGGAAGCACCTTCTCTGAATCCCGTAGTCGATCTCTACAAGAAGGCCGGTTTCAGACAATGCGGGTACAATGACAGATATTACTCCAATTCAGACAAAGAAATAGCCCTCTGGATGTCACTCGACCTAAAGTGAGCATCAAGTCGGGCCGCCGTCGTTCGTTGTCGTTTATTTTGTGACGTGGGTGCACACCACTATAACCACACATCTTTACAAGAAATACTTGAGCGGAGTCGATTATTGGCGAAGAACCAAAGTTGCAAGTGCCATCAAAGCGCCTGCGGAGATGGGCATCGTGAGGTTGTCATCCGGAACATCCAGAAGCTCCATGAGCATAGCTCCGACTGCTCCTATCAAAGCGATGATGGGAGAGACGAGAAGAGAGGCCACAAGGAAAGAAGCAGTCAACCCTGCTGCAAAGCCTTCCACTGTTTTCAACTTAGTAATATGTCTTCGACCGATTCTCCTTCCCACTATAGCGGCGACAGGATCGCCGATGGCTCCAATCCATATCGACGAATAGGCGATCATGCTTGGAAAGAGGAGCAATGTCGCAATGATTCCAATCGCGAGATAAATCGGTCTGATAATGAAACGTGTTCTCTCTTCAGGCCGACTCATCTTTAACGTGAAGAATGTGATGATCGGCAACGAATGACCTTTGAGCCGTAGCACCTCTTCAATCGAATATGCGATAGTGATTATCGAGAGGGCGGTCACAATTACGAACTTCGAGGTGAGTTCAGATAAGACAGGCACGAAAAAAGCTGAGAGATGAATAATCTTCCGCATGTTCTCGGTCAAGGTGAGCACCTCGCCTCAGAGGATTGAGGAGTAAATTTTCAATTGTATCCACGTCGACACTATGGTCACTAATGCTCCGGCAAGTATCTGCGACGGAGTATGCGCTCCCAATCGTATTCTTGCCCATCCAACGGGTATAAGGAAGATAAAGAAAACAGTCGCCCACATACCTAACCCATAAACCAAAGCGGTAACAGGACCTGCAATGCCTGAGGCATGAACACTGATCTTCCAACGAAGCGTTATGAGCATCATTAACGCAGCGTTCCCAGCATAGCAGAGCATCAACGCCGTAACTATAACAGGAGCTCTGACCAACAATAACGCGACGCTACCGACAACGTAGCTGGTAATTGCTCCAGCGAAAGGTTTTTCCCGTTCCTCTTTCTCTGAAACATAGAAATCTGATATCAGT
>Ga0187769_10001390_pt1 | contig 13807 bp, 17 predicted proteins | sample 0116_SJ02_MP02_1_FD_133140 | JGI IMG/M metagenome (GOLD analysis project Ga0187769, IMG submission 133140) | Tropical peat soil microbial communities from peatlands in Department of Meta, Colombia - 0116_SJ02_MP02_10_MG | ecosystem: Environmental > Terrestrial > Soil > Wetlands > Peat | place... | reverse complement strand
ACGAGCGCAATCTCGACAAGTTCGATCGCGTATTCGGCCACGTCTTCAAGGGCCTCGACCTGATCGAGCAGGCGCTGGCCGCGGAAATTCCCATCGAGTGGCTCAAGAAGCTGACCGAAAAATATTTAACCGAAGAAGAGAAGAAACAGATCGAAGCGCTCGGCGGCCTCGACAAGCTTCTGGAAACGCTGCGCCGGCGGCTCGCCGAGCAGAAGGGCCGTCACCAGGGCGGCAAGAAATGGATCGGCACCGCCGGCACCTCGCCGTTCGGCGCCTACGGCTACAACCCCGAAGGCGTGCGCATCGGCCAGGACAAGAACCGCAATTTCCGCGCCGTGAAGGTATGGGACCGGCGCGAGTTTAAGGATCTCGCCGGCGACGTCGAACTCGGCACCCGCAACATCAAAGTCGCGCTGCGGCGGCTGCGCAAATTCGCGCGCACCGGCGCGCCGGACGAACTCGACCTCGACGGCACCGTCAAGGGCACCGCCCACAAAGGCTATCTCGACATTCTGATGCGGCCGGAACGGCACAACACCGTCAAGGTGCTCTTGTTCCTCGACGTCGGCGGTTCGATGGACTGGCACGTCAAAGCGACCGAGGAATTGTTTTCGGCGGCAAGAAGCGAGTTCAAGCATCTCGTTCATCTCTATTTCCACAATTGCGTGTACGAGAAAGTGTGGAAACAGAACGCGCGGCGCTGGACCGAGACGACGCCGACCTTCGAGGTGCTGCATACCTATCCGCACGACTACAAGGTCATCTTCGTCGGCGACGCCTCGATGTCGCCGTACGAGATCGTCGCCCCAGGCGGCTCGGTCGAGCATTTTAACGAGGAAGCGGGCCAGGTGTGGATGGCGCGGGTCGTCGCCACCTATCCGGCCTGCGTCTGGCTCAACCCGGTGCCCGAGCACGAGTGGGACATGACCGGCTCGATCAAACTGATGCGCCAACTTCTCGGCGGCCGCATGTTTCCGCTCACTATCGAGGGGCTGGATGCGGCGATGCGCGAGTTGGGAAGATAAAGACCCTCATTCGTCATGCGCGGGCTTGACCCGCGCATCCACGTCTTGCTTACCGGGTTGCCAGTTTAAGACGTGGATGGCCGGAACGAGTCCGGCCATGACGAGAAGATCGAATCGCCAGCGGTCAAACCTTAGGCGCTGACCGGTTCGGCCGCTGCGCCGGCCTGTGCCGTTTCGGGCGCCAGCGTGATCTTGGTGGGGATCACAATGGGAGCGGCTGACGGAGCGTCGACCGGCCGATCGAGGCGGCGCGACACGCCTTCGAACTGCGCCTCGTGTTCGATACTCAGCGATTTGCTGTAGATCTCGCCTTCGACGATGGCCGCGCCTTGCAGCTTGACGCCGTTGCCGTGGATCACGCCCTTGCAAGTGCCGAGAATGACCGCCTCCTGGGCGACGATATTGCCTTCGATCTGGGCGCCTTCCTTGACGATCAGATGCGAGGCCGCAATGTCCCCATTGACGCGCCCGAATATCTGCAAGGTGCCTTCGCTGACGATATTACCGATCACCAGCACGCCGTGATCGAGGGTGGAAATCGTTTCCGGCGGTTTGCCCGATAATGCGGCTTTGAGATCGCCCCTGCCGCCGTTCAAGCCCCTCGCGTCGCGTTCGCTTTCCGCTTTTGAGAACACCCCCACTTTCGGCTCCCTGTCTCGCTGGTGTTGAAGAACTTCATCATAAGGCGCAGCGTTTCGCCGGGTGCGGAATCTTCCTGTCAAGGATAACGGCACGGGCCGTGACGATCCGCGGGACCGCAACGTTTCAACGGTGAAAAATCGCCACTGCACCGGTGCGGGCCTGCGTGCGGCCGGCGCCGTTTACCACGGCTGAAAATCGGGTAAGGCGGCCTCTTTATCGCGGCGTCGCCAAAGGCCAAGAAGTCGTCATGAACGACGATGCATTGAAGGCGGCGGTCGGCCGCTTCCTGACCTACGTTAACGCCACCGCGCAGCGCGAACTGGAAAGGGCGGTGCGCAGCGGCATCGCCAAGGGAAAATTGCGCCTCGACGAACCATGCGCTACCGGCGTGACGCTTTCGATCGAAAAAGTCGACCTGGACGTCACGATTTACGGCAGCATCAAGCTGTAACTCTACATCATTCTCGTAGCACCGGCGCGGTGGATGATGCGTCGCTTGTCGGACGGGGCGCAACGATACGGGCAGGTGCGGCAATTACGTTTCCCGTCACCTGACGGGTTGTTGGCATCGGCCGGCTAGTCCAATTCCACCCGTAGCGTTCGGCCTACCGCGGTCGCGGCCCGCCGCAACGTTGCCAGCGTAACTGAGCCGTTGCTGGGATCGAGCAGTCGGTCAAGTTGCCGCCTGCTCGTCTTCATCCGCGCGGCCATCTCCGATTTGCTGAGTTGCTGCTCGCTCATCGCGACCTTGATCTGATCGGCGATGATTTCCTTGATCGCGGTGTCTTCGGCTTCCGCCAGGAGCCCTTCTTTGGCAAGAAACTCATCAAAAGTCTCGCTGAAGTCGATGGAGCCTTTTTTCTTCTTTGAGCGTTTTGCCTTTTTCATCTCGTTATCTCTCTTCGGCGCTTCGTCGCCAATTCGATGTCTTCGGAGGGTGTCTTTTGCGATTTTTTCTCGAAGCCATGCAGCAGAATCATCTCGCCGCCGATTATTGAAAAGATGATCCGTGCGATACGACCGCCGGGAAGATTGCTTCGGACTTCCCAAAGCCCCCGCGCCAGCGGTCGACAGTAGGGCATACCGATCGGCCAGCCGAACTCGACCTTTTGAATGTCCTTACCGATTATCCGGCGATCCTCCCGGGAAAGGGCCAATACCCATTCGCGAACCGGATTGCGGCCCGCCGCGGTAAGATAGAAGCGGCCGGCGATCTTCTTCGTGCGGTCGATCATGCCGACCAATTGTGTCAAAAATGGCACACAAACACAATGAATCGTTTGGATATGATGTCAGTCACCGATAGCGGGAGGCGCTCATGGCTGCTGAAACGAGCACGACCAAACCGAACACCGTGATTGTCCGCGAAACCCGCCACGGCAAGTTTCAGCAGGAGATCATCGCCGGCGCGCATAAGCTCATTGCCGACGAGCCGGCGAATGTCGGCGGGCTCGGCAGCGGTCCCGGGCCCTATGACCTGTTGCTCGCCGCGCTCGGCGCCTGCACCTCGATGACGCTTCGGCTCTACGCCGATCGCAAGCAAATCCCGTTGCAACGAACCGAAGTCCGGCTGCGGCACAGCCGGATCTGCGCTACCGACTGCGCCGAATGCGAAACCAAGGAAGGCATGCTCGACCGCATCGAGCGCGTCATCACGCTCGAGGGCGATCTGTCGGCCGAGCAGCGCGCGCGGCTGCTGGACATCGCCGACAAATGTCCGGTGCATCGCACGCTGACTTCGGAGGTTGATATTCGGACGAGCGAAGAAGCAGCGAAGTGAGAAAATGATTCAGCATGGCATCATGCACAACGGCGTGGTATCATTGAATATGAATGCAAAGCTCAAAAACATCCTGGATCGCATCGTCGCTTTGCCGGAAGATGCGCTCGGCGATCTCGAAGAATCACTCGATGAAATCGAACGCTGGCGCAGCGACGTGTTTCGGTTGACCGATGAAGAGCGAACGGCCGTGCGCAAGGGGATGGATGCGGCCAAGCAGGGTGAGTTCGTCTCCGATGACGAATTGGCCGCGTTCTACCGCCGTCACCGTGGATGAAAGTTCGAATCACGCGTCCAGCGTTTGACGATCTCGAACGCATTCACGCTTATATCAGCAAAGACAGCCCACTTGCCGCGTCGCGCGTCGTCACGCGCTTGATCGACAGGGTAATGGAGCTCGGACATGCGCCCTATCAGGGCAAAGAGGTCGACGAGCCGAATGCGCGGGTGATTGTAGTTCCACGCTTTCGGTATTTCATCTTTTACGCAATTCGGGACGATGAAGTTCATGTCACTCATTTTCGCCATACGTCTCGCCAGCGGTCCTGGGATTTGGAATAGTGTACGACCAGGGCCGTCGGCCAGCTTTAGAGTTGGCCTTTCGCCGCCGCAATCACCTCCGGTATCGCCGCATCGTTGCCCGGCGCCATGATGTGGACGCCGGCGACGCCCGGGATGGTGGCAAGCTCCGCGATAAGTTCGACGCAGACGGCGATGCCCTCGCGCGCCGGGTCGCTCGCCTTTTCCAGGCGTTCGATGAAGGCCTCGGCAATGATAGTGCCGTAGAGATGGCTCTTCATCCACGCCGCCGATTTTGCCGACCGCAGCGGATTGACGCCAATGAGAATAGCAAGTTGCCGAGTGATGCCGGCCTGTTCCAGCGCGCCGACATAGCGGCGCACTACGCCGGCATCCATGCAGAACTGGGTCTGCACGAATTGCGCGCCGGACTTGACCTTGCCCAGAAGCGCCTTGGGCTCGAAGCCGGCCGGCGGATCGATCGGCAGATCGGCGGCGCCGATAAAGAAATCGGCCCGCCCGGTCACCTTGCGGCCGGTCGGCAGCGTGCCTTGGTCGCGCAAGCGCCGAGCGGTCTCGATCAGCGCCTTGGAGTCGATGTCGAACACCGGCTTGGTGTCCGGCTGGTCGCCCTGTTTCGGGTCGTCGCCGGTGAGAAGGAGGAGATTGCGGACACCGAGCGCGGCCGCGCCCATCAGCTCGCTCTGCAGCGCGATGCGGTTCTTGTCGCGGCAGGTGATCTGCAGAATGGGCTCGATGCCGGCGCCGATGAGGAGGCTTGCGGCGGCGAGCGCGCTCATATGCGCGCGCGCGCCGGCGCCGTCGGTGACATTGACGGCATCGGCCAGGCCCTTCAGCGGCGCGGCTTTGGCCAATAGCTCGTCGGCGTCGCACGACACCGGCGGCGCCAGTTCCGCGGTCATGACGAATCGGCCCTGACGGAGACGGTCTTGCAGGGTGTGAGGCAGGGGGGTGCTGTGCTCGTTCATCGGCGCCACAGCGCATATATGCTTTGCCGGATGACATCAATTCCGCTGTGAATTGCCCACTTTTCTGGACAGGCGGGCGGCGGCTGAGTAGAGAGTGGCCCACAACAGACTGTGGGAATTGGGAAACTGGAATGACCGGCGTCAACGATATCCGCTCGGCCTTCCTCGGCTTCTTCGCGCGCGAGGGCCATGAAATCGTGCCGTCATCGCCGCTCGTGCCGCGCAACGATCCGACTTTGATGTTCACCAACGCGGGCATGGTGCAGTTCAAGAACGTCTTCACCGGCCTGGAAAAGCGCCCCTACGTGCGGGCGGTCACCGCGCAGAAATGCGTGCGCGCCGGCGGCAAGCACAACGACCTCGACAATGTCGGCTACACCGCGCGCCACCACACCTTCTTCGAAATGCTCGGCAATTTTTCGTTCGGCGATTATTTCAAGGAGCACGCCATCGAGCTGGCCTGGAAGCTCATCACCAAAGATTACGGGGTGCCCGCCGACAAGCTGTTGGCCACCGTCTATATCGACGACGACGAGGCGTTCAAACTGTGGAAGAAAATCAGTGGATTGCCGGAAAAGAAAATTCTGCGCATTGCCGGCAGCGACAATTTCTGGGCGATGGGCGACACCGGGCCGTGCGGCCCCTGCTCGGAGATTTTCTACGATCACGGCGAGCAGGTCTGGGGCGGCCCGCCCGGCAGTCCGGAGGCCGACGGCGATCGCTTCGTCGAAATCTGGAATCTGGTGTTCATGCAGTACGAGCAGCTGGCCGACGGCAAGCGCGTCGACCTGCCGCGCCCCTCGATCGACACCGGCCTGGGGCTCGAGCGCATGGCCGCGGTGCTGCAAGGCACCTATGACAATTACAAGATCGACCTGTTCAACACCCTGATCGAGGCGGTCGCCGTTCTCACCGGCGTCGATCCGGAAGGCGAGCGCAAGGCCTCGCACCGCGTCATCGCCGATCATTTGCGCGCCGGCGCCTTTCTGATCGCCGACGGCGTGCTGCCGTCGAACGAAGGCCGCGGTTATGTGCTCCGCCGCATCATGCGCCGCGGCATGCGCCATGCCGAACTCCTTGGCGCCAAGGAGCCGCTGATGTGGAAGCTCGTGCCGGTGCTCGTTCGCGAGATGGGGCAAGCCTATCCGGAATTGCACCGCGCCGAAGCGCTCGTCACCGAAACCTTGAATCTCGAGGAAGTCCGCTTCCGCCGCACGCTCGAGCGCGGGCTGGCGATTCTCGATGAGGCGTCGAAATCGCTCAAGAAAGGCGACATGTTCGACGGCGAAACCGCGTTCACGCTGTACGACACTTACGGCTTTCCCCTCGATTTGACGCAGGACGCGCTGCGCCCGCGCGGCATCGGCGTCGATACCGCCTCCTTCACCGACGCCATGGATCGCCAGCGTGCCAAGGCGCGTGCCTCGTGGGCCGGTTCCGGCGAGGCCGCCGACGAGGCGGTTTGGTTCTCGCTGCGCGAAAAATTGGGGCCGACCGAATTTCTCGGCTACGAGACCGAACAAGCCGCGGGCGTCGTGTCGGCGCTCCTGCATGACGGCATGGAGGTCGCCGCGCTGAAGAAGGGCGACAGCGGCGTCGTCGTGCTCAATCAGACGCCGTTCTACGGCGAGTCGGGTGGCCAGGTCGGCGACACCGGCGTGCTGAGCGCCGACGGCGTGCGCTTTAAGGTCAGCGACACGCAAAAATATGCCGGCGACGTGTTCGCCCATATCGGCACCGTCGAGGAAGGAACGCTCAAAATCGGCGCGGCGCTCGCGCTCGAAGTCGACCGCGACCGGCGTGGCGCGATTCGGAAAAATCATTCGGCGACGCACCTTCTGCACGAAGCGCTGCGCCAGGTGCTCGGCGATCACGTGGCGCAGAAGGGCTCGCTGGTCGCGCCCGACCGCCTGCGGTTCGATTTTTCGCATCCCAAACCGATGACCGGCGAAGAGATCGAACGCGTCGAGGATATCGCCAACGACATCGTGCTGCAGAACGCGCCGGTGGTGACGCGGCTCTTGAGCCGCGACGACGCCATTGCCTCAGGGGCGCGGGCGCTGTTCGGCGAAAAATACGGCGATGAAGTGCGCGTGGTCGCCATGGGCCAAAATCCTTCAAGATCGGCCGGCGGCAATACCATGGGCTGGTCGGTCGAACTGTGCGGCGGCACCCATGTGCGGCGCACCGGCGATATCGGCCTCATTGCCGTGATCGCCGAAGGCGGCGTTGCCGCCGGCGTGAGACGGATCGAGGCATTCACGGGGACCAAAGCCCGCAAGGACGCGCGCGACTATCGTGAGACGGTGAAAACGGCGGCCGCCTCGCTGCGCGTCAGTCCGGCCGAGTTCATGGACCGCCTGAACGCGCTCCTCGACGAGCGCAAACGCCTGGAGCGCGATCTGTCGGATGCGAAGAAGAAGCTCGCCATGGGCGGCGGCAAGAGCGAAGGCGCCGACGGCATCCGCAACGTCGGCGACGTCAAGCTGATGGCGCGCGCGGTCGAAGGCATCGACCTGAAGGACCTGCGCAGTCTTGCCGACGAAGGCAAGAAGAAGGTCGGCTCCGGCGTAGTCGCCATCGTCGGCGTCACCGGCGAGGGCAGGGCCGGCATCGTTGTCGGCGTCACCGACGATCTCGTTGCACGCTTCAACGCCGTCGATCTGGTGCGTAAGGGCGCCGAAGTACTGGGCGGCAAGGGCGGCGGCGGCCGCGCGGACATGGCGCAGGCCGGCGGGCCCGACGGTTCGAAGGCGGATGCGGCGCTGGCCGCGATCGAAGCCGCGCTCGGCGGCTGAATGCCGCGGCGCTATTACAGTTTGACGATCATTCCGTCATCGGCGGTTTCGAACGGCAGCTCGGCGCGGTGCGCCAGCATGTCGTTGCCCATATGGGTAAGAATCAGACGCTTCGGCCGTATTTGAGCGAGGTGTTGCTCCAGCATCTTGAGCGTCATGTGGGTCGCGACCGCTTTGTCCCGCATATAGGCTTCGCAGATGAACAGGTCGGCGTCGCGGCCGATGTCGACGAGCGCGTCCGTCCATTCGGTGTCGCCGGAATAGGCGATGACCTTGCCCTCGGCTTCGATGCGAAATCCGAGACAAGGCCCGGCGCGATCGTCATGCGAGACGTGGTACGGCGTGATGCGCACATTGCCGATGTCGGTTTGCTTGCCGACCTCGAACTCCTTGAGCATCAAGGGAAACGACCACTCCATCGCCTTGGTGCCGGGATAGGCGGTTTCCATGACCTCGCCATAGTGCGATTTGAGACCCGGCGGTCCGGCCACGGTGAGGGCGTGCCGGCGTTTCAGCACATAGTTCGATTCCAGGATGAAGAACGGCAGCCCGCCGATGTGGTCGGCGTGAAAATGGGTGATGAAAATGGCACTGATCTGGTTGCGGTCGATGCCGAGCATGTTCAGCGACACCAGCGAGGTCGCGCCGCAATCGATCAGGGCATTGATGTCGCGACCGACGAGATGAAAACAGGTGTTGAATCGTCCGCCCGAGCCGAAGGCGTCGCCGCAGCCGACGAATTGCAGGTGCATTACAACGTCCCCAAAAGTTAGGCGTAACCAAGCGCACGGGGCTTGCGGCTCGTGTCGATAACAGATCCCGATGTTCCACCCAGTGTTGCGGCAAGTCGCAGGACCATGCTGTGATTTACGTCACAAATCCTTCGCCTGCCCACCCCCGGCCGACAAAATTCGGTAATTTCGCCAAGCCTTTGTGCTGTCGTTGATTTTTACCTTTATCCGGTTCATTTTAGCGTTGCCGTGCCGGCATGGGGCGGGCGCGACGCCATGATCGCAACACAAACCGACCCGTGCTTGCGGCCTGGCTTGAAGCTTTTGGGGGATCTCGGGTGCAGCTTCGATCGAACCAATCCGGCATGCTGATCGCGCTCGGAATTGCCGTTGCGCTCTCCGGCTGCGCCAATGTCGACTGGGACAGCGATCAAGCCTGGTTTGCCAAGCCGATGGATATGTTTGGGCGGAAGGGCGGATACACATTTTCGGAATTGCAGGAAACCAAGCAGCGGCAACACCCGATCACGGCGCAGGATCTCGTTAGCAGCAACGGAGCGTGCCCGGCGCGGCCGGTCGCGCAACCCGCACCGGCCGCCTCGGCCGCTCCGGGAAGCCAAGCCGCGGCACAGCCAGCCGCCGGTGCGCCGTCGCAGCTTGGCGGCGGCGTCGCGCTCGGCATGACCGAATGCGACGTGGTTTCCCGCGCCGGCACGCCCACCACGGTGCAGATCGGCAAGAATCCGAACGGCGATCGCACCGCGGTCCTGACTTTTAACGGCGGCCCGCGACCGGGCGTCTACCATTTCGAGCACGGCACGCTCGTAGCGATGGATCGCGTCGCCACGCCCGAGCCCGCTCCCGTGCCGCAGGTCGCCAAGAAAAAGTCAACCACGGCGAAATCGAGCAAGCCGCCAAGGAAGAACGAGACTTAGTGTGGCGGTTCAGACGGCGCTTGCGGTCAGTAGCAGCGATTGACCCAGCGCAATGCCGGTCCGTACGGTGTGTAAACCCAACGCCGGACCATGCAGCCGCCGTAGAAATACGGTCCGCCGTAAACGCCGACGACGGGACCGCCCCACCAGCCGCGATGCCATCCGCCGTGCCAGCCTCCGTGCCAACCGCCATGCCAATAAGCGGATGCGGAATTCGGCGCGAGCGCGGCGGCGCCAAGCGTCACGCTGGCGGCGAGCGCCAGGATTGTCTTGCGCAACATTTGCGATCTCCTTCGATTTGACCTTCGTGCAAGGCCGTCATGTCTTGGTGCGACGAGGCGGCCTTTCGGTTCATGGCGCCGATCTTGCGGGCTTGCGCCTGAACCGCCGCTGAGAGCCAAATTTATCGGCGATTTATCAAACTGAATGCGCGCCCGCCGGTTCGTTAATCGTATATTCATGGGCAGGCCCGTGCTTGCCGCGCCGCGGAGCGAAGGTTATAAGCCGGCGCGGTTCCACGCCGCCGCAATTCCTAAAAAGGACGATTTGATGACGATCGAGCGTACCTTTTCGATCATCAAGCCTGATGCCACCGCCCGCAACATCACGGGCGCCATCAACGCAATGATCGAAAAAGCCGGACTGCGCATCGCGGCGCAAAAGCGCATCAAGATGTCTCGCGAACAGGCCGAGACGTTTTATGCCGTGCATCGGCAGCGGCCGTTTTTCGGCGAGCTCGTCGACTTCATGATTTCGGGACCGGTGGTCGTGCAGGTGCTCGAAGGCGACAATGCCGTGGCCGCCTATCGCGATCTCATGGGCGCCACCGATCCGGCCAAGGCCGCGCCTGGCACGATCCGCAAAGCATACGCCAAGTCGATCGGTGAAAATTCGGTGCACGGCTCCGACGCGGCCGATACCGCGCAGAAGGAAATCGCCCAGTTCTTTTCCGGCAATGAGATCGTCAGCTAAAGGCCGTCAACACCGTGGGTTTGATCGCCGAGCTTCTTCATCCCGCGCTGTGGTCCGACTGGCTCAACGCTGACGTCGACCAATTCGGCCATGCTTCGTTTTGGGCCGCGGTACTGCAGATCGTCTTCATCAATTGCCTGTTGTCCGGTGATAACGCGCTGGTCATCGCCATGGCCTGCCGCGGGCTGCCGCCGCAGCAGCGGCACTGGGGCTTGCTCATCGGCACCGGCGTTGCCGTGGGCTTGCGCATTCTTTTCACCGCAATTGTCGCGCGGCTTATGCTTGTTGCCTACGCCAAACTGATCGGCGGGGTGGCGCTGGTGGTAATCGCGGCACGGCTCATCGTGCCCGACGCCGCCGACCGCAGCAGGATCCAGGCGGTTGCGCATTTGTGGCGCGCGATCGCGATCATCGCCGCGGCCGATCTCATCATGAGCTTCGACAACATCATCGCGATAGCGGCTGCGGCGCGCGGCGATTTTCTGTTGCTGGGGATCGGACTTGCCATCTCCATTCCGCTGGTCATTGCCGGCGCCGCTCTGATCCTGGCGCTGCTTGATCGTTTTACGATTCTGATTTGGGCGGGCGCCGCGCTGCTCGGCTGGCTCGCCGGCGACGCCATCGTCACCGACCCGGCACTGTCGGAACATTTGGCCGCCGCCGTCGGCCCCCAGCTGATGCGACAGATCGAATTTGCCGCGCCCGGAACCGGCATGGCGCTCGCGATTGCGCTGGGCGGACTGTGGCGATGCTGGCACGAAAAGAGAGCCGGCGTTGCCGGCGCTCCGGGCGAATGACGAACGGGCGGCGTCAGTTTTACCTCAAGCCGCGTTCGGAACTTTCGTCATCTGCTTGGACGGCCCGTTTCGCCGTTGCGACATCCACTTCACGGCGACCGCGCCACCATCGACACAGCCATGGTTGCGCCGCATTTTTGAGGCTTGCTGACGCAGCAATCGGATTTTGGCCATCCGGCCGGTGCTGTCTTGCCGAGACAATCGCCTTGGACTTCCCCGCTTCGGACTTCCCCCAAAATCTGGCTTGTGGCGCTGGTCGCAGCACTCGCGCGCCCGGTCTCTCGACCGACGCGCAATCGCTGAGCCGGCGTCGGCGCTGACATCTGGAATGATTTGGGAGACAGGCGATGCAGGGCACCGTCAAGTGGTTCAATCCGACCAAGGGCTACGGCTTCATCAAGCCGGCAACCGGCGACAAGGATGTGTTCGTCCATATTTCCGCCGTCGAACGCGCTGGCCTGCGCACCCTCAACGAGGGTCAGACGGTCGAGTATGAACTCGTCACAAATCGGGGCAAGACTTCGGCGGAAAACCTCAAAGTCGCATGAGCCGATCCCGGGCAGAGCCGGTTCTCGTAGCCCCCGGCCTCGCCTCCGGGGGTTTTTGTTGCGCCCGCCGTCCAAGCTAGCCTACGTTCAGCCGTCGCCGCCCGCGGCGAAAGCGATGCGGCCCTCGGCAACCAGCCGCAACGCTTCGGGATAGATGCGGTGCTCGACCTCGAGCACGCGCGCGGCGAGCGTTGCCTCGGTATCGCCGTTAAGCACCGGGACCGAGTCTTGAAGCACGATCGGCCCGGAGTCGGTTTCGGCAACGACAAAATGCACGGTCGCGCCGTGCCGCTTCACGCCGGCCTGCAGGGCCCGGGCGTGGGTGTGCAATCCCTTGAACTCCGGCAGCAGCGCCGGATGGATGTTGAGGAGGCGGCCGCTCCAGCGCGTGACGAACCACGGCGTCAACAGCCGCATGAATCCGGCGAGACAGACGAGATCGATCCGATGCGCGGCAAGTTCGGCGTCAAGCGCGCGTTCGAAGGCTTCGCGATCGTCGCCGAAGGTGCAGTGATCGACCAGCGCGGTGGCGATGCCCGCTTCGCGGGCGCGGGCTAATCCCGGCGCGTCGGACCGGTTCGACACCACGAGAACGATCGTTGCCGGATAGTCTCTCGCTTTGGCCGCCTCGATCAGCGCCGTCATGTTCGAGCCGCGGCCGGAAATGAGCACCGCGACGCGCTTCTTGTCGGTGCCGCTCATTGCGATAGATCGAGGCGCCCGTGAAATTGAACGGCGCCGTCCGCGGTGGCCACGATTTCGCCCAGCCGGACCACCGTCTCGCCGCTGCGGGTGAAGCATTCGCTGGCGGCGTCGGCGCCGTTGCGATCGAGCACCGCCACCATGCCGATTCCGCAGTTGAAGGTGCGCAGCATTTCCTCTTCGCCGACGTCGCCCACGGCGGCGAGCCACTTGAACACCGGCAAGACCGGCACGCGGTCGAGTTGCAAGGACGCCGTGAGCCCCGCCGGCAACACGCGTGGAATGTTCTCGGTGAATCCGCCTCCGGTGATATGCGCGAGCGCCTTGACCGCTTTGGTGGTGCGAATCGCTGAGAGGCAAGAGCGCACATAGAGCCGCGTCGGCGTCAGCAGCGCTTCGCCCAAATTTCGCGCGCGGTCGAACGGCGCCGGATCGTTCCAGCTCAATCCGGCACCGGCGGCCACGCGGCGTACGAGCGAAAAGCCGTTGGCGTGTGCGCCGCTCGAAGCAAGTCCGATCACGACGTCGCCGGCCTTGATGTCGCTGCGCGGCAGCACGTCCCGCCGCCCGACCGCGCCGACGGCAAAGCCCGCCAAGTCGTAATCGCCGCCGTGATAAACGCCCGGCATCTCCGCCGTTTCGCCGCCGATGAGCGCGCAGCCGGCTTCGCGGCACGCGCCGGCCACGCCCTTCACCACCGCGGCGCCGATCGTCGGATCGAGTTTGCCGCACGCGAAATAGTCCAGGAAAAACAGCGGCTCCGCGCCCTGGACCACGAGATCATTGACCGACATGGCGACGAGATCGACGCCAATCGTGTCGTGGCGCGAGGTTTCGACGGCGATTTTGACCTTGGTGCCGACGCCGTCGGTCGCGGCGACCAGGATCGGATCGTTAAAGCCGGCGGCTTTGAGATCGAACAGGCCGCCGAAGCCGCCGATCTCGGCGCCCGCGCCGGCGCGCGCCGTTGCGCGCACCAAGGGCTTGATCATTTCCACCATGCGGTTGCCGGCATCGATGCTGACGCCGGCGGCCGCGTAGCGAGCCTCATCCACCAAAGCCACCACTGCGGATATCGAGAGAAACCTCCCCATGGGGGAGGTCCTTGCCCGCGCCTCCTACGTCGGAATCGGCGGGTGCGCAAGCGCGCACATCCCGTTATATTGGCGCATAACGCCACCATGCGCCGGGACGCGGCTTGAGTATCCCAAATCTCATCACCTTGGGGCGGATTCTATTGGTGCCGGTCGTGATCTGGGCGATCACGTCGGGAGAGATGCGCATTGCCTTTCTTTTGTTCCTGGCGGCCGGCGTGAGCGACGCCATCGACGGCTTTCTCGCCAAGCGCTTTCACATGAAGAGCGAGCTT
>Ga0187769_10001389_pt1 | contig 13815 bp, 12 predicted proteins | sample 0116_SJ02_MP02_1_FD_133140 | JGI IMG/M metagenome (GOLD analysis project Ga0187769, IMG submission 133140) | Tropical peat soil microbial communities from peatlands in Department of Meta, Colombia - 0116_SJ02_MP02_10_MG | ecosystem: Environmental > Terrestrial > Soil > Wetlands > Peat | place... | reverse complement strand
TCGAGCGTTCCGATATTGGTCCAAAAGCCGCGGCCGCCGAACGTCATCGTTCCCAGACAGATTTCCGAAACGATAAGTCCGCTACTGCCGAGTGTTTTATAGCGCATGACATGTATCCTTGTTTCACCGACTAAAAGAACGGCAAAACCCCAACCAGAATGCCGTCCAAAACCGAGATAGGCATGCACCCGCCGCTGCGAAAGCGCGCAATTGGCTACGGCAGCACGCAGAAGGCCGCGGACGGAGATCCACAGTTCGACAGGAAGCCCCTTCATAAAGGCTTAGGGAATTGGTTGCGGGGAGCGCAACCCCCTTTACCGAACTGTCTTGCTGTGCCGGCGACGGGGCAGCAGCAAGATCAAATCGGGCCGAGATCGCAGCTCACGTCAATACGGTCTGGCTGCGCGTTAATCAGTCCACACCGCATGTGGCGGTTCAGAAGTCCGCACCATTATTTCGGCCGGCCTCGTCGTGCGGACTTCTGAACCAAAGCCACACTCAGTCAACATGTTGCTAGTGTCCTTTCGATTCCGAAGTTCACAATCGAGCGCACCGCATAATCATGCGAACTTCGGAATCGGGACACTAGGCTAATTCCACAGTTGCGTACTGGCTATCTTTGCGCCTTCGACCAGTGCCTTAAGCTTGGCCCACATGATCGTGGGATGGACGCGGCGGTGGAACGGCCCTTGCGCGAAGCCGCAGTCGGTGCCCGCCAAAATATTTTCGCGCCCGACCAAGCGTGCCAGCCGCACGATGCGCTCGGCCACCAGTTCGGGGTGCTCGACGACGTTGGTGGCGTGACTGATCACGCCGGGAATGAGAATGCGATCGGGCGGCAGTTGGGCACTTTCCCAGACCCGCCATTCGTGCTCGTGGCGCGGATTGGCGCCTTCGATGACGTAAGCGCCGACCTTCATTTGCAGGATGAGATCGACGATGTCCTTGAGCGGCACGTCGCTCGCATGCGGTCCCGGCCAGCTGCCCCAGCAGACGTGATAGCGGATGCGGTCGGCCGGCAAGCCGGCGATCGCCTCGTTGAGCACGTCGACCTGCAGCGCCAGCCACTTGCGGTATTCGGCGAAGCTTTGCGGCGGCACCATGCGGTCGTAACTGACGGCGGCGCGCGCGTCGTCGAGCTGCAGGATAAAACCGGCGTCGATGATCATGCGGTATTCGGTGCGCATCGCCGCACCGATGGCGCGGATCAGTTCCTCCTCGCTCTTGTAAAATTCGTTCTTGCGGTCGGGAATGACGCTCGCCGGCGCGGCGACCGGCAGGAATGCCTCCTCGACCTTGACGTCGTTAAGCGCCGTTTTGAAGTTGTCGATATCGCGTTGCAGCTCGGCCTGTCCGGAATAGGCGATCGGACCGATGCACACTGCTTCAACCGTGGTGGCGACGCCCTCGCGGGCATCGAGTTCGGCGTAGAACTCGGCGAAGCGCTCGCGGTCGACGCCGCGGGTGAATGGGTTGCCGCCCGGTTGGATCGGCCGCCGCTCGAAGCCGGAGAGCCGTTCCAGCACATATTGCGACCATGAAATCGACTTGCCGAATTCGCCGTCGCTGATCACGTCGACGCCGACGTCGGCCTGCTGGCGCACGACTTCGGCCACCGACTGCTTAAGGCAGGCGGCGTAGGCCGCCTCGTCGTAGGGCTTGCCCGCTTGCTTTAAGCGCAGAAAGTCCTGCAAAGCCTGCGGCCGGATCAGACTGCCGACGTGGGTGGTGAGGATGCGGTCGTTACTGCGTTTCATCTTATCGCCTCGTCATTGCCGGCAAAGGCAAGCAATCCGGCGCCCTTGCGTCAATTCGTATTACGGCGCGGCTTTCGCCACCCCCAGTGCGCTCGGGCCACATCCCATCTCGCGCAATGCAGCGCGGCGGATTAGCCTTGTGCCGTTGCCCAAGGAGGATCACGCCATGATGCCAATCACACGCCGCCAATCGCTGCTCTTGCCGGCGCTCACGCTCTTGCTTGCGGAAGGCGGCGCTCGCGCCATGGAGCTCAATCCGGCCGCGGTGACGTTCAAGCTGCCCGATCAGATCCCCTGGTCACCGCCGAGCCCGGCCGGCGCGCAAAACGCCGTGCTGGTAGGCGACCCGACCAAGGAAGGGCTCTATGTCCAGATGGTGAAATGGCTGGCCGGCAACCATTTCAGCCATCCGCATTTCCACCCGCACGATCGCTTCATTACCGTGCTCAAAGGCACCTGGTGGGTCGGCACCGGCACCAAATTCGATCCCGACGGCACGGTGCCCATGCCGGCCGGCACCTTCGTCACCCATTACGGCCAACAGGTGCATTTCGACGGCGCCAAAACCGAGGACGCGGTCCTGCTCATCGTCGGCGAGGGACCGGGGACCTCGACGCCGGCCGAGGTCAAATGATCCGGATGATTATGCCGCGGACCGGGCGGCCGATTTGGCGCCGGCAACGGCTTCCGCGGCATGGCGCTTTACGCGATCGAGGATGAGCTCGATCGAGGCGATCTCGACGCGGTTACGGCCGTTGTCCTTGGCCCGATACAGCGCGTGGTCGGCCTGCGCCAACAGCGCCGAAATATCGAGCACGGCATCGTAGCTGATGACGATGCCGACGCTGACGGTGGCGACCACCGGCCGGCCGTCGACCTCGCTGGTCGCCTGGGCGAAGGTCTGGCGGATCTGCTCGGCAACCGCCATCGCCCGCTCCCGCGTCGTGTCGATCAAGAGCGCGGCGAATTCCTCGCCGCCGAGCCGGCCGAACAGATCGGCGCGGCGCATCGACTTGCCGGCGATCTCGGCGAACAGCTCGAGCACGCGGTCGCCGATGGCGTGGCCGAAGCGGTCGTTGATCGATTTGAAATTGTCGAGGTCGAGCAGCATGACCGCGATCGGGCGCGGATCGGTCGCCTGGCGGCGCAGCTGCGCCTCGCTCTCCTGAAGGAAGGCGCGGCGATTGGCGACGCCGGTGAGCGGATCGATCAACGCCGCGGTCTTGTGGCGGTGCTCGGTGCGTTCCTTGGCCATCGCCAAGAGGATGAAGGCGATCGCGATGGTGAACAACAGTGCCTCGAAGCTGAGCACGGTCATCCACACGCTCTGGAACACCACGTTGCCGGTCGGCGACCACGGCAGCATGGCGCCGAACGGCGTGCGCAGGAGATAAAGCGCGCCATGCGCGAACAGCATGAAGATCGCCGGCCAGCGCGACACCAGCGGCTCGCCGCGGCCGCGCCAGAACTCGTAAGCCGTCGCCCAGATATAGGCGGTGATGATGCCGCAACTCAAAAGCACCCGGACGTCCCACGCGTCGGCGATGCCGGGCAGCCGGGACAGCACGATCCACACTGCGGCACCGCCGAACAGCAGGATGGGTAGCGGGCGGCGGTGATCGAACACGCGCGCGCCGGTCCAGGTCAGCGCAAACGCGGTGAACAGCAGTGCATTGGCAAGATCGATCGAGATGACGTCGGGCACCGATCCGTACATGCCGAACAGCACGACGGAAGCCGCACGCATCAGGTCGGCGAAGCCCCACCACGCCACCGCGTAGAGCGCGGTGTTCTGCACCCACGCAAACAGCAACAGCAATCCAAGGATCGCTTCGACGTAGATGGTCACCAGGAACAGCGTGTTGACGTCGAGATTCATCGCGCTCAACCAGATTGACGGGATACGGGCAACGCGGTGGTGAAACCCTGTGTTGCCGCAATAGCGCGGCCGCCGGAAAGAATCGGTGAATACCCGTAACCCGAGCGCCGTCATGCGTCGTTATGGTTTCGAGGACGTTGCGGGATTAGGCGGTATTGTCGCCAGCCTTGTTTCCACGGTTGCGCTCAATTAGGGTCGCCGGCCCGGGAACTTTGCGCCATGCAGCAGGCCAACGGCATTATCGAAGCGATCGGCAACACGCCGTTGATCAAGCTTGAGCGGGTTTCGGCGGCCACCGGCTGCACCATTCTCGGCAAGGCCGAATTCATGAATCCCGGTCAGTCGGTCAAGGACCGGCCGGCCCGCCAGATCGTGCTGGAAGCGGAGAAGCGCGGCGAGATCCGGCCGGGCGGCCTGGTCATCGAAGGCACCGCCGGCAATACCGGGATCGGCTTGGCGCTGGTCGCCAATGCGCGCGGCCACCGTACCCTCATTGTCATTCCCGATACGCAGAGCCAGGAAAAGAAAGACATGCTGCGGCTGTGCGGCGCCGAACTGATCGAAGTGCCGGCGGTACCGTACGGTAACCCCAACAATTATCAACACGTCGCGCGCCGCTTGGCCGAACAGTTGCGCCAGCGCGAACCGAACGGCGTGCTCTATGCCAATCAATGGAACAATCTCGACAATCTTCTGGCGCACTATCTGACGACCGGGCCGGAAATCTGGCAGCAGACTGACGGCAAGATCGACGGATTCATCTGCGCGATCGGGACCGGCGGCACGCTGGCCGGCGTGGCAAAATATCTGCGCGAGAAGAAAAAGGACGTGGTGATCGGTTGCGCCGACCCGCATGGCGCGGCGATGTATGAGCTCTTTGCCCACGGCGCCGCCAAGGCTTCGCCGGGCAATTCGATCACCGAGGGAATCGGGCTCGGTCGCGTCACGCCGATCATCCATGGGCTGAAAGTCGAGAAGCCTTATGTCATTGCGGATGCGGAAGCGGTGTCGATCATTTTCGACCTGCTCGAACACGAAGGGCTGTGCCTCGGCGGCTCCACCGGCATTAATGTTGCGGGCGCGGTGCGGCTTGCCAGGGAACTTGGTCCCGGCCATGTCATCGTGACGATCCTCGCCGACTATGGCACGCGCTACCAATCCAAGCTGTTCAATCCGCAGTTTCTGCGGGAGAAGAATCTGCCCGTGCCGGCCTGGCTCGAGCGCAAATCGACGGTCAAAGTGCCGTTCGAATGAACCGGTGTCCCGATTCCGAAGTTCGCATTATTGTGCGGCACCCTCGTTCGCGAACTTCGGAATCGAAGCGACACTAGCAAGTTATTGATCTAGTGTGGCTTTGGTTCAGAACTCCGCATGACGCGCAGGCCGAAAGAATGATGCGGAGTTCTGAACCGCCACACTAGCCGCCGCGCCGGCGTTTAAGAGATTGAGGACGAGCCATGTTACGCCCCGTAAATGCCCCTGCCCCTTCGCCGCCGAGCCGCTGGCTCGTCTCGACCGATTGGCTGGCGCAGCATCTTGACGATCCGCAACTCGTCGTGGTCGGCTCGCATTACCTGCCGGTGCAGAAGGAAGGCGACGCGCAGGCCGAATTCCGCGCCGGCCACATTCCCGGCGCGGTGTATTTCGACATCGAGGCGGTCAGCGATCACTCGACCGAACTGCCGCACATGCTGCCCGGCCCGACGCAATTCGACCAAGCCGCCGGCGCGCTCGGCATCGGCGACGGCGATACTGTCGTGGTCTATGATTCGCCCAGCCTGTTTTCGGCGGCGCGGGTGTGGTGGACGTTCCGCCTGTTCGGCGCCGCCAATGTCTTCATCCTCGACGGCGGCTTGCCGAAATGGAAGACGGAAGGCCGTCCGCTCGAAACCGGAGAGGGCAAAAACCGCGCGCCGAAAAAATTCACCGCGCGCATGAACTTCGCCGCGGTCGCGCTCCTCGACGACGTGCGCATGGCGCTCGCCGACGAAAGCGCGCAAGTGGTCGACGCGCGCTCGGCCGAACGCTTTGCCGGCAAGGCGCCGGAGCCGCGCCCGGGGCTTCGCTCGGGTCACATGCCCGGCGCCTTCAGCGTGCCCTACGACCGGCTCCTGGACAACGGCCGCCTCGCCTCGCGTGAAAAAGTCGCCGCCGCGTTCGCCGCCGCCGGCGTCGACGTCGACAAACCGATCATCACCACCTGCGGCTCCGGCGTCACCGCGGCGATCCTCACTTTGGCACTGGAATCGCTGGGCAAGACGCCGAAGGGTCTCTACGACGGCTCGTGGGCGGAATGGGGCTCGCGCCCCGATCTGCCGGTCGCACGCGAGTGACCATATCGGCGCTACGACACGGTTGGCGAGTTTGACCCCTGCCTTATTCCTCCCCCTTGCAGGGGGAGGAGAGGGGCGGCTCCAGGTTCGTCCCCTCCTCTGAAGGGGGGAGGGTCAGGCCGTGCGTTGCGTTATTGCGGCTGAAAACCCTTGGCGGTGAACGCCGCTTTGGCGACCGGCCCGGTCAAAAACACGATGAGCGATTTTGCCGCGTCTGCAACCTTGCTGGAAGCGCCGACCCCGCCGGTGAACAGCGTCATGCTGGCGTACTCGCCGGGCAGTGGGCCCAGCACTTCGGCGCCGGGCACTGGTACGATCTCGGAGGCCTGCGCCACGCCGATCTCGGCTTCGCCTTTGGCGACGACCTCGGCAGACTGGGCGCCTGGCACAAGGATGGTCTTCGCCTTCAATTGCTCGGCAATGCCGAGCCGATCGATGACCTTTGCGAAATAAACGCCGCTGGCACCGCCTTTGGCCGGATCGGCGTAGACGATCGATTTGGCCGCGAGCAACGTGGCCTTAAGCGCGTCGGGCGTACCGATATCCGGCTTCGGTGCGCCGGCGCGGATCGCCAGCGCGACCGGCGTGCCGGCGATATTGACAATGCTGCCGGGCGCGAACTTTTCCTGTTTGGCAAGCTCGTCCATCACCGGCCGCGACAGGATGATGACGTCGGCGGTTTCGCCTTCCAGCATGCGTTTTCTGATATCGGCGATGAGGCTGTAGCCGATATCGAGCTTATTGCCGCTCGCCGCCTCGTATTTCGGTTTGATCTCGTCGAGCGCCGCGGTGAGCGCCACCGAAGTAAGAACCTTGATGTCGGCAGCACCCGCGTGGCCGATCGCATGTGGCGCGATGAAGCCGAACAGCAACCCAAGTACCGCCGTTGCCGCCGATTTGACCGCCAAAGACAATCTCATGGTCGTTCCCTCCCCGCTATTCGATGATTTTGCCCCGGCCGATCCTGTTCATATCGCGGCCCGATGCTACCTTGTATCCTATCACACCATGTATAATGCGCTCTCGGGGGAACGCCCATGATCTTCCGCCAGCTGTTCGACCAGACGTCCGGCACTTACACCTATCTCCTGGCCAGCCGGCCCGGCGGCGAGGCGCTGATCATCGATCCGGTACTGGAAAAGGTCGATCGCTATCTGCAGCTGGTGCGCGAACTCGACCTCAAGCTGGTCAAGGCGGTCGACACCCATCTGCACGCCGATCACATCACCGGGCTCGGCGCGCTGCGCGACCGCACTCGCTGCATCACGGTGATGGGCGAGCAGACCAAGGCCGACGTGGTGTCGATGCGGGTGGCCGAAGGCGACCGCGTCGAGATCGAAGGCTTACGGCTTAACGTGCTGTACACGCCCGGCCATACCGACGATTCCTATTCCTACCTGCTGGACGACCGCGTCTTCACCGGCGACACGCTGCTCATTCGCGGTACCGGCCGCACCGATTTTCAGAACGGCGACCCGCGCGCGCAGTACGATTCGATCTTCGGCAAGCTGTTGAAGCTGCCCGAAGCGACGCTCGTTTATCCGGCGCACGACTACAAGGGCGATACAGTTTCGACCATCGGCGAGGAGAAAACCTTCAATCCCCGGCTCAGAGTCAAATCGATCGACGAATATGTCGCGCTGATGAACAATCTGAACCTGCCCAATCCCAAGATGATGGACGTTGCGGTGCCGGCTAATATGCGGGTCGGCCTGCACCAGGAGGAAGTAGCCCGCAGGGGCTGGGCCTTGACCGCGGCCGAGGCGATAGTGCTGTGCGGCAGGCCCGATGTGGCGATCATCGATCTGCGTGAGAACAGCGAGCGCGACAAGCATGGCGTCATTCCCGGCTCGCTGCATGCGCCCTATCCGGATTTGCAGGAAGAGATCGGCGCCGGCGGCATGCTGCACGAATTGGCGCAAAGCTCGGGCAAGCGCGTCGTGTTCTACTGCGCCTTCGGCGAGCGCTCGGCCATGGCAGTGCAGGCGGCGCAGGATGCCGGCCTGAAAACCGCCTGCCACATTTCCGGCGGCATCGCCGCCTGGAAGAACGCGAACGGACCGCTAGCGCGCTAGCCTCGCCGACCGCTTGCCACCACCGACGCATTGACCAAGATCAATGCGGCAACGATCGATCTGACCGGTAGGTATCCGCGTCCGGGCCAATCGAAGAGAAAAGCTTAAGGAGAAAGCTATGACCAAAATTGCAAAGATTGCTCTACTTACCGCGGCGCTTGTCGTCGCGGCGGCGTCAAGTCCGGCGTTTGCCGTCAGCGCGCGCGGAGTAGCGGCGGGCGAGGCGCAGGCGCGGGAAATGCTGAAGCTGATGGACGCCGACAAGAACGGAAAAGTGTCGCGACAGGAGTTCATGCGCTACATGGAAGCCGAGTTCGATCGCCTCGACGTCGACCACAACGGCGAGCTTACGGTTCAGGAACTTTCCGCCTTCCCGTACAGTCGTCGTGGGGGCCCGCATCGCTGACAGCGGGTTCGCACTGTCGCGCGGCCGACTGCGGACGGGCCTCGCCCGCCGCGGCCCGGCCGGTTAGCCTATACCGCTTCATCGCACGGCGGCCCGTCGTCACACCGCCGCAACGGCTTCCGGCACCGTGAAAAAGCATCTCGCATTCGCAGTACTCATCCTTGCCGCAGGTCTCGCGGCCGCGGTGGCGCAAACCTGGCCGGCGCGGCCGGTCAGGGTCATCGTCGGGTTTGCTCCCGGCGGCCCGACCGATCTGTTCGCGCGGCTCATTGCGCAAAGCCTCAGCCAACAAACTGGCAAGAATTTCTACATCGAGAACGTGGCCGGCGCCGGCGGCAACGTCGGTGCGACGCGGGCGGCGCAGTCGGCGGCCGACGGCTACACCATCCTGGTGACCGGCGGCAACCTCACCAACAACCCCTATCTGTTCGACCACGCCGGCTACGATCCGTTGAAGGACTTCGACGCGGTCACGCTCGGCGCCGCCACGCCGGTGGTGCTCGCGGTCAATCCTTCCGTGGCGGTGCGATCGGTCAAGGAACTGGTAGCCCTGATCCGCGCCACGCCCGGCAAATTCAGCTACGCGTCGCCCGGCACCGGCACGCCGCCGCAGCTCGTCGGCGCGCTGTTCTCGCATTCCTTGAACCTCGACCTCGTGCACGTGCCGTTCAGCGGCGGCGGCACGGCGGTCGAAGCTACGGTGGCCGGCCACACGCCGATCTCATTCGGAGCGATGGCGCCTGCGGTGCCGCTGATCAAGGCCGGCGATTTGCGCGCGCTCGCGGTGACCGGGAACGGCCGATCCCCGACGTTGCCGGACATTCCCACCATGGCGGAGTCGGGCTTCCCCGAAGTCGTGGGCAGCACCTGGACGGCGGTGGTGGTGCCGGCCGGCACGCCCAGGCAGATCGTGGCCGAACTGCATCGCCTGATCGTCAACGGCCTCAGCCAGGCCGACGTGAAAGACAAACTGGCGGCCATGGCCTATGTGCCGATCGGCAGTTCGCCCGAGGAGTGCAGCGCATTTTTCAAGTCCGAAATGGCGACGTGGGGCAAGGTCATCAAGGACGCCGGCCTGCATGCGGAATGACGCGCGTATGAAAGCATGACATTGCGCCGGCGCACCTTTCTGCAACTTGCGGCGGGCGTCGCCGTGCTGGCGGCCGCGCGGCGCCCTGCGTCGGCGCTGGACTATCCGATCCGGCCGGTGCGCGTCATCGTCGGATTTGCGGCCGGCGGCGCGCCCGACATCGTCGCCCGCGTCATCGCCGAGTTTTTGTCGGAGCGCCTTGGTCAGGCGTTCGTGATCGAGAACCGTCCCGGCGCCGGCACCAATCTCGCCACCGAAGCGGTCGCGAAAGCGGCTCCCGACGGCTACACGCTTCTGGTCATGGCGCTGCCCGGCTCGGTGAGCAGCCCGATCATTTATCACACCACCAGCTTCAGCGTGGTCCGCGACATCGCCGCGGTCGCCGGCATCAACACCAATCCGTTCGTCATGGTGGTCAATTCGTCGTTTCCGGCCCGGACCGTTGCCGAATTCATCGCCTATGCCAAGGCTAATCCGGGCAAGATCAACATCGCTTCGACCGGCACCGGCAATCTCACTTATCTGTCGGCCGAACTGTTCAAGATGATGGCCGGTCTCGACATGGTGCAAGTGCCGTCACGCAGCGAGGCGCAGGCGCAGAGCGATCTGTTGAGCGGCCGCGCCCAGGTTCTGTTCGACCCTGTCATCACCGCGCTCGAACCCATCAGGGCGGGTCGGCTGCGCGCATTGGCATTGACCGGGGCGACGCGGCTCGACGCGCTGTTGCCGGGCGTGCCGTCGATCGGCGAGTTCGTGCCGGGCTATGACGTGGACGGATTTCTCGGCGTCGGCGCGCCCGCCGGCACCCCCGCCGCCATCGTCGACAAACTCAACCAGGCGATTGGCGCCGCCCTGGCGGATCCCGCGATCAACAAGCGCTTCGCCGATCTCGGCTGCGTGCAGGTGACAATGACGCCTGCCGAATTTCACAAGCTGATCGCCGACGAAACCGCGAAATGGACCAAGGTGATCAAATTTGCCGGCATAAAGCCGGACTGACGGCGCCAACGGCCACCCCGTTATGGAGGGCCGCCGACGCAGGCGCGCGGCAGACGATTTATTTCGCCGCCGTCGCGTCCGAATAGCGCGCGTAGAACTGATCGATCCGCGCGCGCCACATTTCGACAAAAGCACCCGAAGTGAGATTGTCGACCGACTTAAACAGCGCCTTGATGCTCGGCAGCGTGTTCTGCCACACCGCGCGCTTGCACCATTTCTCGCCCTTCTCGTGGCCCTCGTCGGTGGCGCACATCGATTTCCAGGCGGTGCGCTCCGGGTGCGCCACGTGTTCCGCCGCGCCCTGCCAGCCCTGCTGATGGATCAAATAGAGATCGTTGAGCGTCGGCTTTTTGTGCGTCTCGATCTCGAACAGGATCGCCGCGGTGGCGAATTTGTAGGCCGCGGCGATGGCGTTGTCGCGCGCATTGGTGATCTCGCCGGAACCGAATCTGTTGAATTCATAATTGCTCAATTGAAACAGCCCGATATACGAACCGGTGCGTTGCGTGGGATCGAAATCGGATTCGATCTTGGCCACGGCTTTCATGAAAGTCACGTCGAGACCGAATGCGTCGGAGGCGCGCACGACCTCCTCCAGCGGCGTACCGACCGGAGTGTCTTTGAGCGTGCCCAGAACCGTATCGGCCGGCTTCTTCTCGGGCAATGTTTCGGAATAGGCGTAATAGGCGAGATAGGTCAGATCCTGCCTGGATGGCAATGACGCAGGCGATTCCGAAGCGGGCGAAATTGCAGCGGAAGAGATCGAACCTGTGACATCCGGAGCGGAAGAAACCGGAGCCGCCGCAACGGCAACGGTCTCCTGCTCCAATCTTGCCTCGTCCTTTTGCACCGGCGCGGTCGGCCCTGCCGGCGCGATCTCGGTTTGCCGAATTGCCGGGCCAATGGCGCGCGCCGGCTCGGTTGCGATCTGCTGGCGCATCACCGGAGGATTTGCCGAAAGCGGCGGCGCGCGCAGAAGCTCGCGCAGCGGATAGATAATCGCGGCAGTGAGCGCAACCGCAACAGCGATGCAGCCGAAACGCAAAAGATCCATGGCGCCGTTCCCTCAAACGGCCGCGACACGTCAGGCCGTGTCGCGTCGCCCCCGGCGAGCCAACATAGCATCGGCAGCCCTAACCGACTGTGACTACGCTGCAACAGTGCGGCGCAAATCCGATCGGGCGAGTTCCATATTTGGACGGCAGGCGCCCGATTGACGGCGCTTGAGGCGACGGCGGCGGGACCGATTCGCCTGCTGCCCCGAATATGGAACTCGTTCCGGCAGCTGGACGGCATAGCCGTGCAGCCTGGCGCCTTGCCCTGTCGTCCTGGCGACGTAAGCCGACAAACGCGCCGGTTTCACGGCGCGGCCAGGAGCTCGGGGCGAAATTCGAAGTGCATCGTATCGTAGTGGTACCACTTCCCGCCCCAGATGAAGCCGTGCTGTTCGAAGATCGCCACGATCTCTTCGGGCATGCGATTGCGATAACGGATGGGACTGCCGCGCGGCTGCCAGTGCCAATAATCCGAATGGGCGGTATTGAGATCGATCGCGATGCCATAGCCGTGCGGCGATGGCTGCCCGGTGTCGGCCACGGTTCGGCAGTTGTACGTGCCCGCGATCGGAAAGGCGGCGCGCTTGACGTTGTCGGGCAGCGCGTCGATCTCCGCCGACACCGCGCGCAAGTGTGCGTCGACGTGATTGACCGATGTGATGCGGATCGACTGCCCCCAACTCTTGGCCAGCCAGGTCAACGAGACCAGATGCGGCGATACTTCGTCCTGTTCGCAGTCGCCGTACATTTTGGCGAAGAAAGCGGCGTTGCGGAACCGGCCCGGATCGGCATCGACCGCCGGCGGGCTTCGCAGCGGACCGTGCGGATAAGGGATGCGAAACTGATCGATAATCGAAGCGTGCCGCAGCAAATCGGGGACAGGTTTGCCTTCGATGCCGTCGGATAACGCCATCACCGTGCCGTCGCGCCAGCGCAGCACCCTGTCGTCATGGCCGACGAGCGCGTCGGGATAAGCGGCGACGAGAGCGTCGAGCGCCAAAGCGATCCGATCGTCCTGCGCCGCTAGCGGCACCGCACCCGCGAATATCGCCAGTGCCACAATCAGGCAAAGCCGCGAGCCGAGCAACAGAGCCGCGCCGCTAAACTGGCCGCGCTTTTCGATCATGCGTTCAGGCGTGCGACGGCCAGTGCCGCTCGTGGAACCAGGTGCGGTATTCGGTCATTTTGGCGCGTTGCGCCGCCGGCGCATGCCGCGTGCAGGTCGCGGCCTCCTCGCTTCCGGCCGGCGCACCCCAGCGCAGCTCGACGCAATCGTTGAGATTGTACGCCATTTCGAGCTCGGTCGCGCGGTCGATCACGTCCTTGAGCGAGAGCGTCCACGGCGAACCGTCGCTGCGGGTATAGGTGAACTTGCGCGCCGCAAGCTCGGCGGCGAGCACGCCTTGCATCTCGGCTCTCACGTCCGCGACGCTTTTGCCGAACGGCATGGCGTAGCGCTGCGGCTGCCGCGCCACGCGGTCGGGAAAGCCGCGCACCACGTCGATTGCGATCAACAGGCGAAAATCGCGCGCCGGCGTCGCGTAATCCTCCCAGGCGCCGGTAGTGGCGAAGATCGCCGGGCCGTCCGGCATGGCGGCGTCGCCGTGCGCGCCGGAAAGAAACTTCCGGCCATTCTCGACCGATCCGACGCGCGTCTTGACCTGCTCTTCGAGCGAGTCGATCGCTCCCTTCATGGCCCGCACCGGATCGAGCGGCTCCGGCGACATCACGTCGTCCATGCGATCGTAAAACTCGTCGACCCCGAGCTGCGATTGCTCGAGGGAAAAATCGCCGTACTGCGGATCCCTGGCAATTTCCGCATTGGTCAGCCGCCGCAACGCGCCGTTCTCGCTGGCGACGATCGGCCGGAAGCGCTTGAAGCCGGGGTTGCCCAGCGCCGGCTCGTGCGCGAACAAAAAGGTGCCGCGCCAGAACCGCTTGCGCGCGACCGTGCCGTCGGGCTCACCGTCGACGGCGAAGAAGACGCCGGCTGCGCCGTTCGATTCCGGCACGCGCCGCACCAGCACCATGACGTGCCCATAAGGATCGGCGTAAACCGTGCCCGGCCGCAGCGTGTCTTGCGTCAGCGGCACGGTATAAAAATCGGTATTGTCGTCGGTCGCCAGCACGCGCACCGCCCCGGACTGAACGGCGTCGGCGATGACCGGCAGATAGGCGCCGAACGACGCCGCCATGGTCGGCCGCCGCGCCGCCGCGGGCG
>Ga0187769_10001388_pt1 | contig 13817 bp, 13 predicted proteins | sample 0116_SJ02_MP02_1_FD_133140 | JGI IMG/M metagenome (GOLD analysis project Ga0187769, IMG submission 133140) | Tropical peat soil microbial communities from peatlands in Department of Meta, Colombia - 0116_SJ02_MP02_10_MG | ecosystem: Environmental > Terrestrial > Soil > Wetlands > Peat | place... | reverse complement strand
TATTGCGCTAGCTAAGAGGGATGATGTAGATTTCCTTCCTTCAGTCGACCGATGCCCCGAGGGTGAAATCTGGACAGGAAACAGGGGAGTGATAACAACTTTGATTCCTCAAGTTAAGTTTGATCCTGAAAAAACATATGCCGTGATTTGCGGTCCGCCAATCATGTATAAGTTCGTTATCGCAGACTTAAAAAAGAGAAATCTGCCAGACGACCACATAGTTATGTCTTTAGAGAGGAGAATGAAATGCGGTGTCGGCAAATGTGGACACTGCCAAATCAACCAAATCTATGTATGTAAAGATGGCCCAGTATTCAACTATTCAAGAATAAAAGGTGTACCGGAGGCACTATAAATGAAACCTAAAGTAGCTTTCTTTGATTTTGCAGGCTGTGAAGGAGACCAACTACAGATAGCGAATCTAGAAGAAGATCTGTTGGCTCTGCTCGGTCAGGTTGAAGTAGTAAACTTTAGAGAAGTCATGAAAGAGCGCAGCGACGATTATGATATTGCATTTATTGAAGGCTCTTGCACCAGACTACAAGATGAAGACAGACTGAAGCAAATTAGGAAAAACGCTAAGATCGTTGTTGCAATTGGTTCATGCGCAGCCATAGGTGGAATAAACTCTCTCAAGAATTACAAGGATTTGGATACTGTAAAGAAAATGGTTTACGGAGAAAACGCAAGACTGTTTGATTCTTACGCAGCTAGAGCTATAGATGCAGTTATTCCAGTGGACGCCTATGTATACGGTTGCCCCATAGATAGGGAAGATTTCTTACAAGTGGTTAAATCGCTTCTGCTAGGAAAGAAGCCTGATACTCCCACTTACCCAGTTTGCGTTGAATGCAAAAAGAATGAGAACGTCTGTGCTTTTGAGCGGGGACAATATTGCGTTGGAACAGTAACCAGAGCGGGTTGCAACTCATGCTGCGTCAATGAAGGCACAATCTGCTGGGGCTGCCGAGGCTTGGTAGACAATCCTAACGAGAACTCCCACAAAGAAGTTCTAATAAAATATGGTCAAACAGTTGACGACGCAATAAATAAGTTTAGGTTATATTTCGGATGGCAGGAGGCAAAAAGATGAGCAAATCAAAACAAAATTTCGAAGTTAATGTCCACTACATAACTAGGGTTGAGGGACATGGAAACATCTACGTGAACGTTAAAGACAATGTCGTAGAAAACTGTGAATGGAGTATTCCTGAAGCGCCACGGTTTTTCGAAGCGATGGTTGTCGGAAGATCCTGGTACGAACTACATCACATCACCTCTCGCATTTGCGGCATTTGCTCAATTGGACACACATTGGCTTCACTGAAAGCTACAGAGTCAGCTTTAGGAATAGCCATCAGCGAGCAGGACCTAAAACTTAGGAAATTGGCATTACACGCGGAAAACCTCCAGAGTCACTTTCTACATTTGGGTTTCCTCGTACTTCCAGATTTGATGGGCGTAGGCTCCGTCATTCCGCTTGCATCTACAAATCCGGCGGAAGTTAAGATAGTTCTTCAGCTTCACAGATTGGCAAATGAGATGTCAAACTTACTCGTCGGAAGAACGACACATCCTCAAAGATTAATCCCTGGCGGCTTCTCCAAGATTCCATCGATGAGCGAATTGACAGCGATCAGAAAGAAATGGCAAGATTCGATTCCTAACATTCAAGCCGTAGCGAACTTGTTTAAGAGTCTAGCAGCTAAACTACCTGATTTCAAGAGAGAAACAGAATTCATTGCCTTAACCGACCCCAACGAATACGCTCTTTACGATGGAAAACTAGCTTCGTCAGAAACAAATGCCGTCCCAGTGCAAGACTACCTTTCTTTCACCAATGAGTACGTTGTTCCACAATCCACTGCTAAATGGGCAAAACACCTTCGTGGTTCGTACATGGTTGGCGCCTTGGCCCGATTAAACATCAATTACGATAGACTGTCGCCAATGGCACAAGAGACAGCTGAAGCGTTCAATCTTGCACCGATGTGCTATAATCCGTTCATGAACAGCATTGCACAGCTTGTTGAAGTTGTTCACAGCGTCGAAGATTCAATACGTTTAATAAACGAACTTGAAAAAGCGGGTTTAAAGACTCAACCAGACTACAACAAACCAGAAATAAAAGTTAAAGCAGGCAGTGGAGTTGGCGCTGTAGAGGTACCAAGAGGAATCCTGTTCCACGATTACACCTACAACAACGCCGGAGTCTGCACAAGAGCAAACTGCATAATCCCAACTAACCAAAATCACGGCAATATTCAGTTAGACATGAATGCACTGGTTCCGCAAATTGCTAATAAGCCACAAAAAGAGATTGAGCTAACACTAGAAATGCTGGTACGCGCTTACGATCCATGCATTTCCTGCTCAACACACGTAACAAAGATCAACAGCGACGATCACAAGAGCAATTGAACGAAAAATGAAATAGGCAGCGGCCTAAAATGCAAAACTGCTCACTCCAAACGAGATGAGCAGCCTACTTTGAAGCAAACTGACTCATTTCTTTAATTTTCCTTTTATATTAATCAAGCTCATTGTAAGAGGCTTCAAAACTTGGATTCCAGGCACATGAATTCTTAAAGATCAAGGTCGTTTAGAAATCTCCAGAAATCCTCAATCGACCTGATAATTCTGATTTCAAGATAAGAAGACCCCGATTCAATTTTTTCGTTGATTGATCCTTTGAAAAAGCCAACCGTGTACGGATAATTTTCTTCAAATTTTGGATCTTCCAAGATTTCCCCTAAACATAACTTTTTTCTTCCTTCGCTCTTGCTTAGATCTTCATACTCCACGGAATAATACAAGTATTTTCTTCCTTCATTTCCCGCACATGGAAAAGAAATCAGCCAATTCATCTCTTGAATATGAAAAATCTTCCAATCTACTTTCAACGACGACTTAGGCCTCAGTCTTAATTGCATCCACCAATTAATTAGCGTACCGTTGCGTTCTAGAAATCACACGAGTCCACTTAAGGGAGTTCTTCTATTTTGTTTTGTATTTCCTGATAGTTTGGTTCAGGTTCTGGATTGCTTGAAACCCAAACGTACCGCACTACACCGATGGGATCGAGGATTAGAATTGCGCTTTTAGAATAAGAGGAATCGTCGTAAACGGGAAAAATCTCGGATTCCAATCCGTAGTCTTTGAAAACTTGCCGTTTATAGTCCCAAAGTATTGGGAAGCGCAACTTGTTTTTTTCCACTAAATCAGAATTTGTGAAGGGATCGTTCAAGCTGATTCCGATAACGTAGGCTTTCAAATTTATGAGCCTGGCCATGAAGTCACGGAACTCGCACATTTCTTTTGTGCATCTTGAAGTGAATGCACTCACGGAGAAAGCCAACACTGTTTTTTGGCCCAGAAAATCTCGCAGGTTTCTGAAGTTCATGTCGACATCGGGCAAAGTGAAGTCGATTGCCTTGTCGCCTACTCTAATTTTGCTTGACAAACCCAACATACCCGACTAGGATGCAAGATTTAAGTTATACAAATATTTTACGCAAAGGCAAGGTGAACGTAAGTCTCTGCTCAAACCAAAAAAATTGAATGCGTCATATTTATCAAGTAGCGGCGTAATTGATTATTGATTAATAATGAAAGCATATATGGCGTTATCCAGCAAAGCGGGCACTTTCAACCGGGTATTGGCCGAGATGAAAAAACTGAATGTCCCAAAAGACGACGTCTTCTTGCTTTTTGGTCCGATTGATATTCTCGTCCGATTCTGTAAACTGAAAAATCTTGAGCAATTCATCAATAAATGGTTCAATCCGATAACGCACATCGCACCTGACGAACCGATGATTGAAAAAACCCAAACTTTCATAGTTATTTCAGAAGGCAAAACATTGGCTGAGAAACCATATGCGTTTTTATTCTTGAATGTTCGTCCCAGAACTTTTGAACACGTGCAACAGAAGCTTCAAGGCATTTCCAATGTTTTGTCGGTGGACGCGGTCTTTGGACCCTACGACCTGATTTGCGCTGTTAAGGCAAGCAATGAGGAAGATCTGAGACAACTTATTCTTCATATACAACAAGAAATTCCGCCTATTCAGGGAACAATGACTGCTATTGCAGCCTCATTTTAATTACCGCAAATGGTCTCCTAACAGTTATAAGTGTATCAAGATGATCCTTTTCTATTAAAAAAGCACAAGGCGGAACTCTATCCACGACCCTTTTCTGGGCCTCACACGAATAGAGATTCGAAACAAGCAGTTCAGTCTAATGTGCGTTCTAAGACTTTTCAGCTGCCAAGTGCGTTTTTACCCACAATATGAGAACACCCTTAGCCATCTTTAACATGTCCGTCGATAGGTCCAGCTTCGAGTCACTTTTGTAACTCCAAGTTACAGGAACCTCTTCGATATTGTAGCCTTTTCTCTTGCATTTAAACAACAGTTCCGCATCAAACTCGAAGCCGTTGCTCTCGACGGTGTAGAGAACATTTTGCAGCACATCCCTTCTGAAGGCTTTACAGCCGCATTGAGTATCCCTTACTTTAAGATCAAACAGCGCGTTGAAAACCAAGGAGAAAGCTTTGCTGGCGAATCCTCTGGTAGGCGGGCGCGCAATCAAGATTTTTGTCCCATAAACCTCTCTTGACGCAATTGCCACGTCCACATTGCCCACGTACCCTATCAGTTTTTCAACGTCTGAAACAGGAACGGGAAGATCCGAGTCTAAGAGCATAACGATTTCACCTTGCGAGTTCGCGAAACCTTTCTTGAAAGCTCCGCCCTTCCCGAGTCTTTTGGTTGACGCCACAAGCATTACGTTTGGCGAATTCTTGGAGAATTCAGTTACGATATTGTCTGTTTTATCCGTGCTTTCTGACACAACCAAGATTTCGCAGGATCCATCAAACCGTTCGAGCAAGCAGTCTAAAGTGTGCCTAATCCTTTTTTCCTCGTTAAACGCTGGAATAACGATTGACAGTTTCACGTTTAAGCACTTGCCGATTTTTGAGGTCCGCGTGGTTTCGATACACTTTCTGTTGCTGCCATAAGACTCTTTTGGGTAAAAAAGTTATGTCACTTTCGAAAGCGAGAGACTCAAAACAGAATTTAACAAACGCTTTTTTACATGGTTTGAAGTAATGGTTTTCGTTGGGGAGAGAGGCTAACTATTAAAGAAACAGATACTTTGCAGGATGCAAAGCAAAGAGAAGGCGGGTTCTCTTCAGCTTCAAGGCTGAAGCTTGCGGTTAAAGCTAACAAGTGGCGGCTGGCTTTCCTTGCTTTCGTCGTTGTCTACGCATACCTGGTTACGTTAAGTCTGGGTTTTATGTCGCCGCAGTGGGACGAAATGCCTCACTTGTACGGTGGCTTACTTTTGACGCGTGGGCAGACATGGACGTATCTGTCTGTGAACGGCTATTATCCGCCGTTTTTTGATTTGATAACGGCAGGTTACTTGAAGATTTTTGGTGTGAGTACAACTGCGGGTAGGCTGGTTTCAGTAACTTTTGCTTTGCTTGCTCTGTGGGTTGTTTTCGAGTTTTCTAGGCGCGCTTACGGGGCAAGGAACGGGTTGATTTCAAGTGTTTTGCTTGCTACTATGCCGGGGTTTTTTTGGGTTTCAAGAGTCACACTGCTGGAAACTGTGCTCATATTCTTCTTTTCCCTTGTAATGTTTCTATTCTACACTTGGATCATCAACAACAGTAACTGGGCGCTTGTCTTAGGCGGCTTAGCCTTAGGCATAGGTGTTCTTGCTAAGTACCAAATCTTGGTTGCCGTTTTGGCTATGTTTGTGAGCATCTTGATTTTGTGTAGGAAGAGATTGAAGATAAGCTTGGCGAAGCTGCTTGTCATACTTGTAATTGTCATTGTGGTGGTAGCACCTTGGTTTTACACGATTTATCAATTCAGCGGGTCGTCGAAATTTCAGGATATCCTCTACGTCGTGCAAGTTGGCGGACAGAACCGACCCACATACAGTAACCGGTTTTTCATGCCAGTTTTTTACCTGATTGAAATGGCTTCGCCCTTTACTGACATTCCTGTCAACCCAGTATCAATACCCGTTATGGTGCTTGGCTTGTGCGGTTTAGGATTGTTTGCCTACAGGAGGAAGAAACAAGACGTTTTCCTAGTTACGTGGTTCATAGTAGTTTACGCTTTCTTCACGGCGATCCCCGACAAGCAATGGCGTTACGTTGATGTGCTCTTTCCAATCTTGGCTGTCTCAGCCGCCAGCTTCATCGCTTTCCTATATGGGAAAATCCGAGTTTGGAAACCCAAGCCAATAGAGGTCAGCGGCATTCGGACCAAGAAGTTTGCCTCGGTCCTGCTGATTTTTCTCGCAGTCTCCACTGTTGCCTACAGCAGCTACAACGCTTATCAGATGACAGCAAGGGACGAAATGAGCATTCCTATTCAAGCAACTTCGAATTATCTGGCAAATCACTTAGATCAAAACCAGTCAGCAGTGATTGTTTGTGCTTCCAACAGTCTCTACCAGGACATGTTTTGGTTTTACATGCCTGCAAATATTTCTGAAACACAGATTTGGCAATACCCTGAGCTTGCGGTTGACGCTTTTACTCCTAACTTTAACATAACCCAATTCGTCAGCCTGTGCCAGCAGCGTAACGTCAAATACATAATTCTGTATGACTATGGATCAAACACGCCGTTTTTCAACACCACTCTAACCTACGCTGACATCTTGCAAATGGTCTACAGCACGGGCAGGTTCGGTGTTCCGACGGATCAGCCTTTCTTCGGCCAGATGCCTAACAGACTCTTTTTGGTGCGTTTCAATCAGACCGAAAGTCAACCTTAACCGACGTTTAGGAGATCAAAGCCGGTTTCCTTGTCTTTGGCTCTTCGCGCAACGGAGCCGGCAAGCTCCAAAATGACGAGTTCTCCTATTTGCCAAACGTCTACGCCTAAACGCACGCAACCCGTAACCGTTTTTTCATTTCGCCCAAAACTGGCGTGCATGTGAAGTTTCGGTTTGCCCTGTTCATTTACAAAGATTGTTCCTACTCCGCAGCCTTCATGAACGCCTTTGAGCAGCGTCATCATGGGTTCAGGAGGAAACTTCGCGCCGTCTCTTGGTCCAACAACTACTCTGCTTTGATCTTCCGCCCCGCCCAAAAAGAAACATAGCGCGCTGGAAACTTGTTTTTCGGAAGCAAATTTCTCCACAACCTCATGGATCCGTTCTCCTTGAAATAGGCGCAGAACAAAAATCCGTCCAAGCTTTGCCTCAGTAAAGTCCATAGTTTCCCGTCCGTCTTATGCTTGACTTATGTTTGAGTGGGGTGGGCAATCAAGTATTAAGCATTGTCTTTTCTTTTGCAGGCTTGGGCCCATGTGAGAAGCAAGCTTTGAAGTCAGATTAATTTTAGAATGCAAGCTACACAGCACAGAAAAAGAGTTTGCGGCTTAAATCCTGTTCAAATAAAGAGTTTCTTTTGCTTCCTCTTTCCTTTTCTGCAAAGACACCTTAGGTTGGCTGCTTTCCGCTGCAATAACCGCGCACGCTTTTAGAGCGCTTTCGGGTTCCAGTTTGCATTTCTGATGTCTTGTTTCTGCATTCTTATGAGACATATTCTTAACCTCTGATGTTTTCCATCGGTATCAAAGCGAGCTTATAAACATTATCACGCTTGAAAATCGTTATCATGCTTGAAAATAATTATTCAAGCTTGACGAAGTTATCGAACGAAACTAATTGCTACATGGAGTGTTGATTATGCCAACCGTCGATTTTCATCGTCTGAAACGCTCGTTTTTCCACACGTCTGCACTGTCACTATAGCCTCTCCGCTCCCAAAAGCCCAAGACTTTGCCGCGGGTAAACTGCAGATGCACCACCCACAAAGCACTCTTATAGGCATATTTGCTTGGAACCACAAGACGCACCGGGAATCCGTAGCCTTCTTCAAGGACTACATCGTTAAGCTTGTAGGCCAGAAGCACGTCGTTTCCGCTGAGTTCTTCTCTGAAAAGCGAGGTGGTGTATGAATCTGCGGATTCGAAAGTGACGGCTTTGGCAACATCTCTGGGTTTTACGAGTTTTTCGATCTCGCGGATGCTTACGCCTTCCCATTTGCAGTCTAGAACGCTCCAGCCTTCGACGCAGTGGAAATCGCTGACTGAAACCGTTTTGGGCAGCTTCATGAAGTCATTCCAGCTTAGCATTACTGGATTTTCCACTTCGCCGTCAACCGTTAACGTGTAGGTTTCAAGTTTAAGGTGAGGGTTAGCCGAGGTTATTCCTGGGTGGTCAATACCCCAGCGTAAAAGACGCCCCGTTGCCTGCTGGTTAGGCGGCAGTTTTTTCTTATATGGTTGGCTAGACAAGAATTTCGCCTTAAAGTTAATGGGTTATGCGAAGACTAAAAGTTTACTTAAGCACCTGGCTTGAAGAAACTCGTTAATTGTTTTTGGCTTGATTCATCGCGGCTGAAACCCGAAACTTTGACGCCGACCCTACGTAATTCAAGCGGAGTTTCGTTTAGATATTTTTCCAGCAGCTCCTTCACGTTTATCTTGATTATTTCTTTGTCTTTTGCAGGTTGATCAAGCGTTACGGATCGGCTTCTGCTGCTTAAATCGGTCAGAACGACGTAGATTGATACCTGCTTAAAACTCAAATTTCTTTCTGCAACGTCTTTTGCAACGTCTTCCGTCAACTTGTCGGTTTTCTGCAGAATAAAAGTTAAATCATGCGAATCCTGCTTCAGTGTTCCGATTCGGCTTATGGACTCAGCTTCTCCCTGCTCCTGAACTGGTTCGTTGTCAACCGCGTTAGCTGCGTTGTGGAAGTAACCGCCGAGGACTTTGCCCCATATCTCAATGATTTTTTGTGCATCAAAGCTTGCTAGGTCGCCGATTGTTTTTATGCCTAGAGAATCCATTTTTGCTGATGTCTTTTTGCCGACTCCTAAGAGGCAATCCGCGGGCAAAGGCGCAAGAAAACCTTTGGCGCCTTCAGGCTTCACAATTGTTAAGCCGTCTGGTTTATGGCTGTCACAGGCAATTTTGGCCACAAGCTTGTTGGGTCCAACACCGACTGAAAAAGAAAGTCCCACCTGACTCTTGACGTCTGCCTTCATTTCTTGAGCGTAATCTCTTGCCTCCTCAAAGCTGCCTTGGACCTTCTTGGTGACGTCGAGGTAAGCCTCGTCGATGCTAACCTGCTCAAGACTGGTTGCGTAGCCTCTGAGAATCTGCATTATTCGGTCGCTTATCTGCTCGTAGTATTCATGGTCCACAGGCAGGAAAACGGCGTCGGTGCCTTCAAGCTTCCGTTTAGCCAAGAAAAGAGGCATGCCCGATTTCACCATGTACTTTCTGGCGACATAGTTGCTGGTGCTGACAGCCCCACTTTCCTCAGTGCGTCCCGAGTAAACGCCGACGACGAGGGGTTTGTCTCGTAGGCTTGGGTTGCGGAGCTCTTCGCATTGGGCAAAGAAATAATCAAAATCCACTAGCATGACCACACGATTTTGCACTGCACTAAGCCTCCTTCGCTTTGGGGATAAGCCAGGAGCCATCACATGGCGCTGTACTTAACCCAGTCAAGCCTTCCCTGCAAACCCCAAATTTCATCGCATGTGACTCCGCCGTGTCCCGCAGGTTTTTGAGAAGTTTGAACCTGACCTCTTTGGGCAACAACGTGCTGCCTCCAATTTTTTCGCCCTGCTGGAAATAGAGGGGTTTTAGTTTCTCCGCAACGCCGGGCAAGGAATGTGAGAGCCGCATCCAATTGTCTGGTTTAGCTTTGTAGGTTGAGCACGTTAAGTGCTTAACGCCGATTGATGCCAAATCCGCAATAAGCCTCTGAGGTTGATCGTTGACTAGGGGTATGATCGGGTCTATTCTTACCGAAACAGGTACTCCAGCTTCTATCAAGTCTTGCGCCGCCTTGAGACGCTGAGAAGGCGAGGGCGCGAGAGGCTCGATTAGTTTGGCCAAATTGTCGTCATTGGTTGTTATGGTTAATGCGACGGTTGACGGCACACGGGTTAGCAAATCGTCGTCCCTTGTGACCAAGTTGCTTTTTGTAATTACTTGAATTTTGCAGTTGCTCTGGCCGAGGATTTCGAGGCATCTCCTGGTCAATCTTTCAGACGCTTCCGCGCGGGGGTAAGGGTCAGACGAGTTGCATAGCGAAATGGTTTCGCCATTAAGTTTCGCTGCTTCTCGGCTCAATTTGGCGAGCAGGCCCTTTTTGGTTCTGCAATCATTGAAGTTTTGAATGTAGCTTGAAGCATAACAGTAGAGGCATTGGTGATCGCAACCCGTGTAAGGGTTAAACGTTAGTTTCGGAGGGCAAGTACAAAGGCCGGAACGCCAGGGGTCAAACTGTGAAATCAGCGGCAACACTGTCACTTGTCTTCATAATATGCCTGAAGGCGAACAAAAACTATTCGCAAGCAACAAATAGGTTTTCAGGGTAAATTAGGGCAAGTCTTATTTTACAATTTGTAATGAGTTAACTGACGCGCCTATGTTTAAAGGGACAAGATTAAGGAAACTGCTAAGTGAAAACTACCTGTTCCTGATTGTCCTAGCAGGGATTGTGCTCGTCTCTTTTTCAGTAGGCCCTTACCAGAATCTTGACTCGACCTTGGAGTTCCAAGCCACCCAGGGAGTCATGACGTGGGGCAAACCATTCGTTGTAGTTGCAGGGAACGTCATCAATGAACCGCCTTTAGGCTTCTACATTTACGCACTGTTCTTCAAAGTTTTCGGGGCATCAATCGCCGCGGGCACAGTTCTGGTGACTCTCTTCGGATTCGGATGCACCATACTTGCCTATATGATCGGAAAGATGCTTTACGGAAAACTGACAGGACTGTTTACCGCGGCGCTTTTCGGCTTGAGCCCATGGGAGCTTATTCTCTCAAGAAGCTTCCTTGAAGACGCGCAGTGCCTTTTCCTCAGCATGCTTTGTCTGTACATTGGAATTTTAGCGATTCGGAAAAACTCGGTGAAATTTGCCATTGGTGCCGGTGGCCTGTTTGCCGCTGCTTTCCTGACAAAGTTTTATGCCGTTTACATGCTTATCCCGCTCTTCATACTTTACATTTACAGTCGACCGAAAAATCTAAAGCGGATAGCTGGCCAGCTGACAGGTTTCTGCGTACCCGTTCTAACATCCACCTATTATTGGTATCAAGTGATTCTCGGGAAACCGCTGCTCTACATTTTCATTCACAGGGACTTCAGCGACTTAAACGCCGCCGGCGTCACTCCAACGTACACATTCGTCGGCACATTTTTGCTAAATTACGGGTTGGGCTACATTTTTGTCGTTGCAGTTGTTTTTTCGGTCATCATAGCCTTTTCCGCAAGAAAACACCTGTCAAAAACCTTAATTTTCGATTTTTTCTGCCTATCCTCGATCGCCGTTGTTCTGGTAGTGGATGCCGTTCTCGGGGTCGGATTTAACCTCAAGGTACCCTACACCAGCGCCGTCAAGTATGATTATCAAGCTTTGCCCTTTTTCTGCCTGATTGCGGCCTCATTAGCCGCCAAAACCATCTCACTATTCAAGTCCGCCAAGTCCAGTGTCAAAAGAAGCAGGCTATTCTTATCAGTTTTTTCTCTTTCTGCTGCGGTTTTGCTCGCCGCTACGATCTTCGAGACCTTCTGCAACGCCCACAAACTTTCGATCACCGGCTATCTGGCATTCAATGTAAAAACAAATCTAAACCCGGCTTACGGTTATTCTCTGTTTGATATTCAGCAACTCAACCAAGGCAGCGTCCAGTTTAACGTTCAATACCTTGGGTTCGCTCTCATATTGATTGGTATCATGTGGTCGCTAAAGCAACAAATCATGTGGGCAATCAAGAATCCGCTCTATAATTTTTTTGGCCGCCTGTTTAAGTCGATGAACCGCTGGATCAAAGCAAAAAATAACGCTTATCGAACGCGAGGCCCGCAATAATTCAGAAAGTAACAGCTAAAGATACCAAAAACGCGGTTTCCGTGCTTAATCCGTGGTATCCCAATAAACGAATTAAACAGATTATCCAAGCGCTAGAGAGCGCAATCAATCTTCTTAACTGTTTATCTGGAGAGATTATCGACTATTCTCTTCTTGATCTTTGATGAACTTAAGCGAGTAAGTTCTCCAAACTTGGCGATCCTAACAACCCTGATGTTCAAATTCTTCATTCTTATGTAATTCTCTACTTCATCCATTACGTCGTCTTGGTCGTATCCCAAAGCAATTACATCTGGCTTAATGTTGTCGATGATATCGTTAATGTTGAAGTTCAAGTAACCCATCACAGCTCTATCGACAACTTTCAGTGACTCGACAAGTGCAGCGCGATGATACTCCCCTATTGTTGGTGGTCTACCTTTAGCTTTTTCCACTGTGGCGTCTCTTGCAACGACAACCACCAGTTCAGCATTTTCTCCGCCTGCTTTCTTTGCTTCCTCCAAAAATTTCACGTGTCCCAGATGAAGCAGGTCGAATACACCCGACGCTAAGACGATTTTCTTGTTCTGTGACGGGTTGCTCAATTTGAATCCCACGGCACCTAATTGTCTTAAAGCTTCAATTAGCCCTTAATAACAAGCAACTTAGGTTAAGCATGTTTCAAATATTCCATGAGCCTTATAACACTTTGCCTTTTCCAAGCTTAGGCGTTATCGTTGTAGCCATGGTTTTAGTTGATACCAGAAGTGGTGTTAATTTTTTGATTTGTCGGAGGCATCGAAGAACGTTTGATATGAAGCATCCTTTAACCTCCGCACACGGAACCTATTCAAAGCATCGGTATCAATCCGAGGACTCCGACTAATCCGCCTGCAACTACGATTGAAGCGGCTATCCAGAAGGCAATTTCCTCATGTTTCTTGTATTGGTTGCCGTTCATGACTTCCTTCTTCGTTACCAGCCTACCTAAGAAGTACAGGGAAGGTATGAGGACTATTGGGAATATGAACATCATGTTCAGCATCAGCTGTATGTAACCCGTTACGACAGCCACTATGATTAAGGCGGGAACGGCTTCGAAAGCGTAGATAGCAAGAAAATTGGCTTTTGAGTTGAATCCGCTTGAGCGTCCCGTTGCTTCCAGGACGCCCCATGCTGAGCCTAGCGATACAACGACCAATGCCAGGAATCCTGCGAAGATAAATCCCACACCCATTATGGGTTCAGCGTAGCGGCCGAACAGGGGCAGAACCTTTGTAAGCTCGCCTATATTGATGAGGCGGTCTCCGCTGAAAACGTTCAACCCCACCACGACGAGGATTATCATGAGGATTTCTGAAACAACCGCGCCAATCAAAGTTTCTAAACGTTCGTTCTTGAGGTCTTTAACCTCCTTATGCCTTCGGGAGTCCGCGCCAGAGTGGAAATATAGCATCCACGGCATGATTACGGCGCCGACGCTGGCTGCCAACAGATAAGCGAAAGATGGGTTGCCATATGGCTGAATCGGTGAGAGGCCAAGCGAAACAAAAGAGGAGAAGTTGAAGTGGAAGACAAACGTTGAGCCAACTATTGCGATCATCAGCATGAAACTTACCGGGATGAGCACTCTCTCAGCTTGGTGATACTGCCGCCCAAGAACGATTAGCGTGTGGATCGCGAACACGATTATGAGCCCCAAGAAGACAGGGAAGCCTATGAGGCTGAAACCAATCGCGATGCCAGCATACTGAGCAACGTACTCCAAAAAATCACTCAAACCCATCGGAACCGCAGCCACAAAAGCCGCTTTCTTGCCAAAGTTGTTCCTGATTTGCTCCCCCAGCCCCGCCCCCGAAGCAATCCCCAAGCGTCCAGCAGCATCCTGAATAATGAAAAGCGGG
>Ga0187769_10001386_pt1 | contig 13817 bp, 8 predicted proteins | sample 0116_SJ02_MP02_1_FD_133140 | JGI IMG/M metagenome (GOLD analysis project Ga0187769, IMG submission 133140) | Tropical peat soil microbial communities from peatlands in Department of Meta, Colombia - 0116_SJ02_MP02_10_MG | ecosystem: Environmental > Terrestrial > Soil > Wetlands > Peat | place... | reverse complement strand
GTATGGAACGGCCTCGGGGCCAGAACTCCAGTCGGGGCTCAACCATCTTCCCGTCGAGCTCGCGTAATATCTTGCCCCGAAGTAGTCGTTGCCGGACTCCGGGTCGCGTTCTTTGCCGGTGAAAAACAGCGGAGTGGCCCCCAGAAAACCGTTTTGTTCCGACGACTGGTCAGCCCAGGCGTCGGGATAGTTGGACAGCCCGTCGCCGAAGGGCCAGGACTGGAAATCCATCTCCGGCTGGCCCAGGTTGGCCAGCATGCCCGAAATCTGCATGCGCCGGGTGCCCAGCCCGTCCTCGAGATGGAAGTGCAGCCAGGGGATCTGCTGCGGGTTACTGGCCCCCACCGGCTGAGGGTAGGGACTGTAGTTCGGGTTCGCGACCAGATCGTAGGTCCCGATCAGCTTGCCGCCCGCCCACACGTTGGTGCGCTGCCAGTTCAGATTTCCGTTCACCAGCGGACCAAGCATGGAGAGCTCTTCGCCGCCCGGCCCCAGCACATAGTCCTCGGTGATCTGGAAGCCGTTGGCGGTGGGGTCGCAGCTCATGGTGGTGATTGTACCCTTGGCCACGCGGGCGCCGTCGGCGTCGTAGAGGTAGCCGGTCATGGTCGTATAGCCGGGCGCCTTGCCTTCCATTGCGCAGATGCGGCCCTCCGCATCGTAGAGATAGGAGTCGCCGGTAGTCCCGTCCTGGATCAAATCTCCTGCTGCGTCATATTGATGCAGGCCATCGGAGATCTGGTTGTTTGCGTTGTAGGTCTCCGTCGCCGTGAGGCTCGATTCCTGCGCCGGACAGGCGGCTGCCTGCATCTGTTCGGCGATGCGCAGGGCTTCTTCGCTCAATGAGCCACCTCCCTGACCGGCGCCGGAACTGCCCCGCGCATTTGCCATCTTCGCCACCTCGGATTACCCTCCCTTTATTCCCTCGACAGAGGAACTACGCATCTATTGTATGAGTGTCTTACTTGAGCGCGTCCCGAAGATTGACGCGAGTGGAACCAAGGAAGGAGAATGGTTTCCCATGCGCGCATGGCAATTGTCTTCTTTCGGCAGCGATTCTCTGGAGTTTGTGGAGCGCCCGACGCCCGCGCCTGGCCCGGGCGAGGTTCTCATCGGCATTCGCGCAGTTTCGCTCAACTACCGCGATCTAATGATCGTCAAGGGGCTGTACAACCCCAAAATGAAATTGCCGCGTATTCCCTGTTCCGATGGCGCGGGCGAGGTGGTCGCGATCGGCGCCGGCGTCACCGCTTGGAAGCCCGGTGACCGCGTGATGGGCATCTTTATGCAGAACTGGCTCGACGGGCCGCTCACCGCCGCCAAGGCTCGCGGCGCGCTGGGCAGCGACATCGACGGTGTGCTCTCCGACTACGCTGTCCTCAAGCAGGAGGGCCTGGTCTCGATCCCCGAACACCTGAGCTTTCAGGAAGCGGCCACGCTACCCTGCGCCGCGGTCACCGCATGGAACGCGCTCGCCTCGACCGATCTCAAGCCGGGCGCCACGGTTCTCATCCAGGGCACCGGCGGAGTCTCCATCTTTGCGCTGCAGTTTGCGCGGCTCAAGGGGGCGCGCGTGCTGGGCATCTCTTCGAGCTACGAAAAGCTGGAGCGGGCCAGCTCCATGGGCCTCGACTCCGGACTGAATTATCGCGATAACCCCGAATGGGACCGCTGGACGATGGACCAGACAGGCGGCGAAGGCGTGGACCTGGTCGTCGAAGTGGGCGGAGCGGGTACTTTGGCGCGGTCGCTGAAAGCCATTCGTCCCGGCGGCACCATCGCGCAGGTGGGCGTGCTCGCCACAACTCAGGATCCGTTCCCGGTTCCGCTCATTCTGCACAAGGTCGCGCGCATTCAAGGCATCTACGTCGGCTCCCGCAAGGACTTCCTCGAGATGAACCGCGCGATCCGGCTGACGGAGATGCGGCCCGTGGGCGAGGAGTTCCCCTGGAGCCAGGCGCGCGAGGTGCTGGCGCGAATGAACGAAGCCAGCCACTTCGGCAAGCTCGTGCTCACGGTGAACTAGCAGCGTGCCTGCATGATTCGGTAACCGCGCCAAAGTGTAGCGCCGGCCTCCTGGCCGGCTGTCGTGCGGGCGTCCTCGCCCGCACAATCTGCGGACGATTACGAAACCGCGCGGTCAAAGCACTAGAGCAGAACCACAATTGCTGTGTACCGGTGAAGCTTTGTAATAAGGGCACGACTTTAGTCGGGCCGAAAAAGCGCCCACCCAACTCCCTTTGTGCTCTAGCCCCTGCCGGTTTACACCAATTGTGGTTTTGCTCTAACCGATGCTGCGTTCGCCGAAGCGTAGCCGACTTTTCGGGACCTATTGCGCTCCGCAGGCTTATTCTGTGAGAAACCGAATGCGCTTCCACGACGTAGATCTGCCGCAGGTAGTGATTGACGCACAGAAACGGGGTGAGCTCGCTCTGTTTGCCGGCGCAGGCGTCTCGATGGACGCACCGTCCAGCTATCCGAACTTCCTCGATCTGGCCACGGAACTGGGCGGTACGGCCTACGCGATCGAGGAGCACGAGCTGATCGACCGTTACCTGGGACGTTTGGTCGAAAAAGGAATCCCGATTCATGAGCGCGTAAAGACGCGACTGTCCGACCCTGCGTCCCGCTCAAACCATGTCCACGAGTCCATCATCCGGCTCTTTGGCAGCGCCGATACGATCCGGATCGTCACCACCAACTTCGACGATCACTTTCGCGGGGCTGCGCAGACAGTCTATGGCGTTGCTCCGGAGGTCTATCGCGCTCCGGCACTTCCACTCGGCGACGACTTCAAGGGCATCGTGCATCTTCATGGTTCGGTCTTGGACGATGCGAAGAAGCTAGTGCTGACCGATGCGGATTTTGGCCGTGCCTACCTGACACAGGGCTGGGCACGACGCTTCGTCCAGCAGCTGTTCTCAAAATTCGTCGTCTTGTTCGTCGGTTACAGCCATCAGGATCTTCCGCTGCTCTATCTAGCGCGAGGTATTTCGGCGGCCGAGGACGGTCCGGGACGATACGCGATCACGCCTCCGGAAAACGACACGTTTTGGGTCAACCTTGGCATCAAACCGGTGCACTACCCGCCGCGCGTGGCCCCGCTAGCAAAACATGGAGCCCTGGGCGACTGTCTGGCAACGTGGGCCGAGATCGCGAATCTCGGTTCTCTCGGGACGGAGGCGAGGATTAAAGTGCTTGTTACTTCAGACCGTCCGCTCAGTCTCGAAGAAGACGATTTCCTTAAGCAGGCTCTGCTCGACCTCAGCACTCTGCGCTACTTCACGCGTCATGCCAAAGATCCGCGTTGGCTGGAATGGATTTCGGAGCATGCAGAGTTCAGTGCGATATTTGTGCCGGGCGCAGCACTGAATGAACGCTCAGGGGTGCTCGCGTTTTGGTTTGCCGAAGAGTTCGCGATTCCTCATTTCACGGTCGCGCTCGAACTGGTGCGCCGCAAGAACCAAACGCTTTCTCCGGCTCTGTGGCATTCGGTAGCGCAACGATTCCATGCCCATGCCACTGCCGGCGATCCTCTGCGCTTGTGGGTTCCGATCTTGTTGGAGACGATGCCGACGAACGGCCATTCGGATTTTCTGGCCTACATGATCGACCATTGCGCGGTGCCAGGCGATGAGCAGACGATTCTTCTGCTCTTCCGCGCGCTGAGCGCGCCGAAGCTCAAGCTCAAGCGCCGCTTTTTTCCGCCGGAGGATGGAAAACCGGCGGCGCCGGATGCCGAGGTTGAGCCCATTTCGCATGACCACACGATGGGTCGCGCCTACCGGAGCAAGATTCAGCTTCACCTTGACGTCTTCGCCAAAGGGATAGCCCTTATTGTGACGACGACGTTCGAGGAGGCCAACGGCCTACTGGTGATGTACGGGAAGGCTGGCCCAAAGTGGGACCCGATCAGCATGTCGCGCGGTTCCGTGACCTCGGGCGCGCAGGATTTCCTGCACAACGGGTTTTCGGTCTTGATCGATGCCGGAGTTGATGTGCTCCGGTGGGCCAACGAGCACGACTCGAAATTCGCTTTTAGTCTGATTGGGCAATGGATCGAATCCGGCTCGCTAATTCTGCAGCGGCTTGCGATCAGTGGCATCGCAGAATATCCGTCCTTGACTTCGGAGGAAAAGCTTACCTGGGCGATCTCGAACCGGCTCGTCGAAAACGTTGGTCTCAAGAATGAGACCTTCGCGTTGCTCGCCGCGGTATACGCCGGTAGCGGTGAGCAAGTGCGGACGGAGTTCCTGAGACAGGCGGAGACCGCAATGAATCCGGCAGGCGGGGACTACGAACGGTACGAGTTCTTCAATCTGCTTTCCTGGCTGCACAGGCACGCGTCGGACTGCACTCTGGTGAAGGAGAAACTAGGCCGGATCCAGGAACGGCATCCACAATGGAAGGTGCGTGAACATCCGGACTTTAATTCCTGGATCAGCGGCGGTGCCGTACAAGCCGTGCAGGACAGTCCTATTCGCGCTTCGCAAATTGAAGCAATGAACCTCGACGCTCTCCTTGACGAGAGCACTCGCCTCGCCGAAGTCAAAGACACGTTCGGTGAGCCCTTCCAAGCGGGATTCCTGCATGAGATCGCACGGACCGCGGCCGGGAACTTCGCGTGGTCGGAAGGAATCGCTACCGAGGCACTGGAGCGTCAGGACGTGCCCGCCCAGATATGGTCGGCGCTAGTGCGCGGGTGGTCCACTCACCATACGCCGGAAGAATGGGCGTCGGTGCTCGCTATTGTGGAGAGACTCGAATCGGTCTATGACACGGTGCTGTATGAGATGTCGTCGCTTCTCAAAGGAGCAGTCGAACAGAGGGAAGACGGTCTCCCGGTCGCGCTCTTCAGTTCGGCTCTGGCGCGAGCGAACGCCGTCTGGGCTGCTTGCGTAGCCCATGAACCTCTGCTGCCGGAGACGGCTGAAAACTGGGTTACGGTGGCGATCAATCGGGCTTCTGGATACCTCCTCGACTTCTATTTCGAGGCGTTTCGGCTCTTGTGGCCCAAGCGGCAGGAGGAACAGGGACGCATTGACTCAGTACTGCAAGCTCTCGAGACCGCGATTGGCGGAGACGGACCCGCTTCGGAGATTGCGCGAATCCTGGTGGCGGCGAAGGCCACTCTGTTGGCCGACGTCTCGCAAGATTGGTACTCGGAGCATGTCTTGCCGCTGCTCGCGGCGCCAGTAACCTCGCGACAGTCAGAACAGAACTGGGACGGGTACTTGGTTTGGGGTGGCTGGACGCAAACGATGCTGCCTGGTTTGATTCCGGCCCACCTGCGTCATCTGCCAGAGATCACCGGCGCATCCGACGAGCGGTCACGCATGTTCTGCAGCCATCTTGCTGGCTTCGCAGTCTTCGGTGCCATCGATCCCATTGAAAACGGCTGGCTCAGCGAATTCCTGACGCGAGCACAGCGTCGTGAGCGGATGCATTGGGTCGGAAGCATTACCCAGATCTTGCGTGACGCCGATGACCAGGCAAAGGAATCTGCCTGGGATCGATGGATGAGACGTTATCTGGAGCTTCGGGTACAGGCGAATCCGATTGCGCTGGACGCGGAGGAGTCTGGCGCAATGTGTGAGTGGGCTATCGTTATGGGATCGCACTACGCGGAGATTCTGGAGTTACTCCTCGCCGGCCCGGCACCGGACGTAAAAGGAAACATGTTGTACTATCGCCTGCAAGAGGCGGCGGTTTTGGATCGGTCTCCGGTGCTTACTGCTCGCTTTCTGACCGCCCTCCTCTCGCAGGAAGATGGTCACCAATTATGGGACCTAGATCAGATTCACACGATGGTTTCGGATTTGATCGATCTCGATGCCACCGAGCCGGCGCTACGCCCACTCTGCGAACAATTAGGACGAATCGGGTCTCCGCGTGCTTTGGAGTTCCTGAGTCGGCTGCGGACATGACATCCAAGAATGACCTCAGCATCTCATCAATTTCGTTGGTACCGGCAGACGGGTTTCAAACACTTCACCCGGACGGCCCTTGAATCCGCCCGTACCGCGCTGTCAATCCCCATCTTTCCCGCCCCTTCGTAACCCGTTGAAGACACTTGCAAATTTCCCGCGCTGAAGTTGCGGTTCTTTTCCTGCCTTACGCGTAGACTCAATGTATGAGCGCAAAACCGGGCTCCGTGGCGAAATGAGGACGGGTTTCCGTCTCGTTCCGGCGGCGAAAATAAATAAAGAAATTTTTCTCATACCCCAGGGGGGTATATAACACGGTAATCTACCGCATTAGAACCAAAGAAACCCGGCAAAACCCGCAAACCTCGCGGCGCAAAACGGCGAAATTTGGCGCCGTTTTCGGTCGTTTCCAGCGCTTCTTGCAGTCTCGCGAGCTCCGCCGCGCGCTCAAAGGCTGCTTGTTGACTCACCGGCTTGCTCGCTCCGCTAACCCCGCTAGCACCGCTAGCGCCGCTCCTTTAGACTCATTCCGTGGACCTGTACGAGAAGATGCTGGCCGTGGCTCTCGAGGAGGCGCGGCTCGGGCTGGCCGAGGGAGGCATCCCCATCGGCGCGGCGATGTTCCAACAGACGGGAGAGCTGGTGAGCCGGGGCCGCAATCGCCGCGTGCAGCAAGGCGATCCCAGCATTCACGCTGAGACGGACGCCTTTCGCCGCGCAGGCCGCCAGCCGAGCTACCGCAAGATGACGATGGTGACGACGCTGGCGCCCTGCTGGTATTGCAGCGGGCTGGTGCGCCAGTTCGGCATCGGAAGGGTCGTGGTTGGCGAGAGCCGCAACTTTCAGGGCGGCCTCGACTGGTTACGCGAGAACGGCGTGAAGGTGATCGATCTCGACAACCGCGAATGCCGCGAGTTGCTCGCCGGCTACATTGCGGAGCATCCGGAAGTTTGGCGGGAAGATATTGGGGAAGAAAGCCTCTAGCTCTTGGCTTTTAGCTATTAGCTCCGTCGAGCCGAAGCAAAGAGTCCCGCGCACACGTGAGACCCGGCTGCGGAGGCTAAGAGCTAAGAGCCAAGAGCTGTCTATGGAGAGATTCATGCTGACGACGATTGCATTGCACGGCCGCTCGATCGTGAATGGCGCATCGCGCGAAGGGAAGGGCGCGGCGTTTCAGGGCATCGATCCGGCGACGGGCGAGAAGCTCGATCCGGTGTATCGTTGCGCGTCCCTCGGTGATTTGAACCAAGCGGCCGATTTGGCAGACGAGGCCTTCGCCATCTACCGCAAGACGACCGGCCGCGAGCGTGCGAATTTTCTGCGCCACATCGCCGATGGCATCGAAGCCATTGCCGCCGAAATCGTGGAGCGGGCGCATCGCGAGACGGCGCTACCCGAGGCGCGGCTAAAGGGCGAGGCGGCGCGCACCATCAACCAGCTTCGGCTCTTCGCGCAGGTGGCCGAAGAAGGTTCGTGGGTGAACGCGCGCATCGATCCAGCGCAGCCCGAGCGCAAACCGCTGCCGCGCGCCGACATTCGCTCCATGATGCGACCGCTGGGCACCGTGGCCGTCTTCGGCGCCAGCAATTTTCCGCTTGCGTTTTCCGTGGCCGGCGGTGACACGGCGGCGGCCTTAGCGGGCGGCAATTCCGTCATCGTCAAGGCACACCACGCGCATCCCGGCACCAGCGAGATGGTGGGGCAGGCGATCGCGCGCGCGGCGAGCGAGTGCGGGCTGCCGGCGGGCGTCTTCGCGCTGCTGTTTGGGCCGGGCGCGGAGATCGGCGCGGCGCTCGTCGAGCATCCCAAGGTGAAGGCCGTGGGATTCACCGGGTCGCTTACGGGCGGCAAGTCGCTGATGGATCGCGCGGCGGCGCGACCGGAGCCGATTCCGTGCTTTATGGAGATGAGCAGCGTGAATCCGGTCTTCGTGTTGCCGGAGGCGCTGGGTACGCGCGCGGCGCAGATCGCGAGCGGGCTTGTGGCGTCGTTCACGCTCGGCGTCGGGCAGTTCTGCACCAAGCCGGGACTGGTGTTCTTGCCGCGCAACGCGGAGGCGGATGCGCTGCTCGCCGAGCTCAAGAAGCACGTGGAGCAGGCGGCGATTTCGCCGATGCTGACTGAAGGAATCGCCAAGAGCTATCGCGGCGGCATTGAAGGGCTGCGGAAGGAAGGCTGCGTGAAGACGCTGGCCCAGACCCCGATCCTGACGCCGGCGAATGGCGCGGCGGCGAGCTTTGCCGTTCCGGCCGTGTTCGAGATCGCGGGCGCCGATCTGGTGCGCGATCCGGAACTCGCGAAAGAAATCTTCGGGCCGACGACGCTGGCGATTCGTTATGAGAGCCGCGAGGAGCTGTTGGCGCTGGCGCGGGGGCTGGAGGGGCAGTTGACGGCCACGCTGCACGGATCCGAGGCCGACCTGGCGGCATTCGTTGATCTCGTTGCGGTGCTGGAGCGCAAAGCGGGGCGGCTGATCGTGAACGGCTTCCCCACGGGCGTCGAGGTGTGCCATGCGATGGTGCACGGCGGCCCGTATCCCGCCACGAGCGACAGCCGCGCGACTTCGGTGGGCACCTACTCGATCTACCGCTTCGTGCGTCCGGTCTGCTACCAGGATTTTCCGCAATCGGCCCTGCCCGATGAGTTGAAGGATGGGAATCCGCTGGGGATTTGGCGGCTAGTCGACGGGCAGTTCACGCGGGAGGCGGTGCGCGCTTAGATCGCAGACCGCGCGAATTCGAACCGCGGGATTTCGGTTTCCCAGGTCTCAAAATCGAGACCTGGGCACCCCCTGTCGTGCCCACTTTACGCGCGATGCGGCGGGTTCTTAGCCGCCGGGCGCAGGCAAAGCGTGAGCGCGCTTGAGATTAGCAGCGCAATCGCCATGCTGAGGAAGCCGGCGCGGGCGCTGCCGGTGAGGGCTTGCAGAGCGCCGATGAGCCAGGTGCCGGCGAAGCCGCCGAGCGCGCCGCCGCTGTTCACCAGCGCCATGACCTCTCCGGCGACGGAGCTGGGCAGCATCTCCGGCACGATGGCGAAGAACGGGCCATAGGGCGCGAAGATGCAGCCGCCGCCTAAGACGAGGCAAGCGTAGGCGAGCCAGAAGTTCGACGCGCCGGCGGCATAGGAGCAGAAGAGGCCGACGCCGGCGAGGGCGAGAAACGGCCACACGAAAGCCTTGCGGTTGAGCGCGCGATCGGAGAAGTGCGCGACGACCAGCATAAGAATCACGCCCACCAGAAATGGCGGCGCGCTCAAGAGGCCCACCGTGCCGATGCCGCGCTTGCTACCGGAGCGGATCATCGCCGGAATCCACAGGGTGAGCGCGTACATGGAGAAGCTCCAGAAGAAATACTGCACGCTGAGCAGCAACACGCCGGGCATGCGCAGCGTGTCGGCGAAGCTGGCGCAGTGCGGAAGGCCGGCCTGCTCGCGCTGGAGGGCGGATTCGAGCTCGGCGCTGCTGCCGGGGCTGAGCCATCGCGCCTGATGCGGGCGGTCGCGGGCGACGAGGGCCCAGACGGCCGCCCAAAGAATCGACGGAATGCCTTCGAGGATGAAGGTCCATTGCCAGCCGACGGCGTTGATCAGGTAGCCGGTGACGGCGGCCATCCACGTGACCGTGACGGGATTGCCGAGGATGAGGATGGCGTTGGCGCGCGAACGCTCGGCGCGCGTGAACCAGTGGGTGAGTAGGATGAGCATCGAAGGGAAGATGAGACTCTCCGAAACGCCCAACAACAGGCGATCGGCCACCAGCAACCAGAACTGCCGGATGACTCCGGTGAGCGCGGAGAACGTGCCCCAGCCGATCAGCGCGAAGAACACGAGCCGCGTGGCGCTCTTGCGCGTGGCGTAGGTGGCGGCGGGAATTTGAAAGAAGAGATAGCCGAGAAAGAAGGCCGAACTGAGAAAGGCGACGCGCGTGTCTGTGATGTGGAGGGTCTTAGCCAATCCCGCGGCGGCGCCAAAGCCAAAGTTTGAGCGGCCGAGATAGGCGAGGCTGTAGGTGACAAAGACGACGGGCAGCAGGAGGAGCCAGCGGCGGTGCAGTCCGGCATGAGTCTGGTGCAGCTCGGCTTGATTCTTCAGTGGATTGGCCAGGGGAATATCGGGCACACAACTTTATAGCATCCGGGGCGCGAAGGGCTCTCGGGTCGAGGGTGCGCTAGAATCGGAGTGCGAGGTGGCCTAAGGCAATGACGGAACTCGTATTCGAGGTCGTGCAGGACGCGGACGGCGGCTACACGGCCGAAGCGCTCGGTGAAAGCATCTTCACGCAGGCTGACACTTGGGAGGAGCTGAGAGCCAACGTTCGTGAGGCGGTTGAGGCTTTCTACTTCGATTCGTCGCCACCTGCGTCCATCCGTCTGCGCCTTGTCCGCGACGAGGTGCTGGCAGTCGCATGAAGTTGCCGCGCGATCTCAGCGGGATCGAACTAGTAAAACACCTCTGTAAGCATTGGAGCTACGAGCAGGTTCATCAAGTGGGCAGCCACGTGATTCTGCAAACGTCACTCCCCACCCGTCATCGCCTTGCCGTCCCCGCTCACGACCCTCTCCGCATCGGAACACTTAATGCAATCCTCGCCGCAGTCGCCGCTCACAAAGGCGTGGAGAAAGAGGAGATTCTCAAGGGGATTTGAGGCTCGCAGGGGGCGCCTCTGCGATCTCCGCGGCGCTCGGCGTACCGGGCCCCCTACTGCATGTGACAAGCGTTCGCGAGAGCCGCGGTTTTCCAAATGTCAACGCCGGCCTTTTTCTGATTATCGGTGGGCGTCTCTGAATCGATGGCTCCGGCCAACAAGCTGCCATCCGGGCTTAAGGCCCCGCTGTTGCTGAATAGCCGCGGTGACAAGCAGGTGTTCCCAGTCTTCAGATCCAGGGCCCAAAGCTGACCGCCAGAGTGGCCGAACACAAGACCAGTATGGGGATCAATCGCAGCAAAGTCGCTTGACCCGAACAACGCCGTCTGGGTTCTTGGGAGATTCGCCAACTTGGCTTCGGGAGGCATTTGGCCGTCGCTCGCGCGGGCTGCCACAAACAGGTGATTGTCTGTCGCGTCTTCGAAAAGGAAGAGTCCTTGCGCTGAGTCCAGGAAAACAGGCTGCTCAAAACCAGTGAGCTTGGGCAGGGTTCGTTGGGTCGTCCAGTCACGGGTATTCCGCAGAACGATCCCAGAGCCCTTCGTGGTGAGCAGCGTACTCCCGTCAGTCGAGAGAACCGGGCCCATTTCGTCCGGCAGATCGATTACGTGTTTTCCGGTTGTCGTGTCGAGCAAATATGTTGATATCGAGGCGACTAGCTGTCGCGCCTGATCGTACATACGCGTCCATCCCGATCCGACGATAAGAAGGTTGGGATTCCTTGTGTAGATCAGGCGGCTTACGCCGTTGGCTTCTGTATCGAAGGTACTCACCAATTTGCCGTCCGGGATACGCCAAAGCTGAATTTTCGGCCGGAGTCCACTGGCGGCAGCGAATTGGTCATCAGGCGAAATGGCTATCCAGAAGATTTTGCCGAGACCCGTATCAATAGTGCGGACAACTTGCCCGCTCGGCACGTCCCACACCACCAGCCGTCCATAATCCTTACCCGCAGCAAGCAGTTTTCCGTCCGGACTGAACACAAGCGAATTGACCCGCGTAGGTGTCTGGTCGACGCGCACGAAGCGGCGTCCATCGACGTCCGTATACTTGCCAGCCTCCGGCGGAGGCGGCCCGGTGACATTGAATTTCACATCGTGGAGGTTCACAGACGGAGAGGGAAATGTCTTCTGGGCGAGCAGGCCTGCGGGCAGCAACAGGCAGGCGCCTATCGACAAGACGAACGATGTACGGGACATGCCGTCAAAGTAGCCGGTGCCTCCGCGATTGTCAACTAAGGCATCAGATTTCTTCCAAACGGATTCGGAGTCGGTAACTGCGCGGCCGTGCGCTGACCACATCCGCCCTCTATACTTGAGTGCGGAAAGGGCGTTTCCCATCGAGGCGATCTCTCTCAATTCAGTATTGGAAGCCTGGCAGGAGACGGGCCACGATGATTTTCTGCGCGTGGCGACGCACGCACCTGGCCCGGCGGGGGCGCTGCCGCTTTCGGCCGAGATGCTGCTTACCGAGCCATCCGGGAATCTCTTCGGACTTTCGCAAAACGCCGGGATGGGCTGGGACGCGGCGCGCATTCTCGATCCCGAGTTCCTGATCCTGAGCACGCACGGCGGGCTGCGCGCGGAAAACGGCGAGGCCATCGCGCTCGGCTTTCACACCGGCCACTGGGAGGTGGGCCTGCTGGTGGCCGAAGCGGCGCGCGAGCTGAAATCGCTGCGCGCCAAGCCGTTTGCCGGCGCGTGCACCGATCCCTGCGACGGGCGCACGCAGGGCACCGCGGGCATGATGGACTCGCTGCCCTTCCGTAACGATGCGGCCATGGTGCTGCGGCGGCTGATGCGCTCGCTGCCAACGGCGAAGGGCTTTCTGGGCGTGGCGACGTGCGACAAGGGCCTGCCGGCGATGATGATGGCGCTTGCCTCGTGCGGCGCGAAGCCTGCTGTGCTGGTTCCCGGCGGCGTCACGCTGTTGCCCGAAGCCGGCGAGGACGCGGGCAAGGTGCAGACCATCGGTGCGCGCTTTGCTCAGCAGCAGATCATGCTGGAGTACGCGGCGGAGGTCGCTTGTCGCGCGTGCGCCTCGCCTGGGGGCGGATGCCAGTTCTTGGGCACGGCGGCCACGTCGCAGGTGGTCGGCGAAGCGCTGGGGTTTTCGCTGCCGCACTCGGCGCTAGCGCCTTCAGGGCAGCCGGTGTGGCTGGATGCAGCGCGGCGCTCGGCGCGCGCGGTGGTGCGGCTCGAACAACTGGGGCTCGGCGTGCGCGACATTCTGACGCCCGCGGCGCTACGCAACGCCTTGGTGGTGCACGCGGCCTTTGGCGGCTCCACGAATCTGCTGCTGCACGTGCCGGCGATTGCGCACGCGGCCGGTTTGCCGCGCCCCACGGTCGCGGACTGGACGGAGATCAATCGCCAGGTTCCGCGCCTGGTCGACGCGTTGCCCAACGGGCCGCAAAACTTCGCGACAGTGCAGGTTTTCCTTGCCGGAGGCGTGCCGGAGACGATGCTGGCGCTGCGCGAGACGGGGCTTTTGGATGAGAGTGTGCGCACCGTCAGCGGCGAAACGCTAGGCGCGTGCCTCGACTGGTGGCGCGACAGCAAGCGCCGCGTGGCTCTGCGGCGGCGACTTCAGCAAGTTGATGGCATCGACCCGGACGACGTAATCATGTCGCCTGATCGTGCCCGCTCCCGCGGGCTCACCTCGACAGTGTGTTTTCCGGTCGGCAACCTCACGCCCGAAGGCTCGGTGATCAAGTGCACAGCCATCGATTCATCGCTCGTCGGCGAGGACAATATTTACCGGCACGCGGGGCCGGCCAAGGTCTTCGTGACGGAAGCCGCGGCCATCGACGCCATCAAAAAAGGCGAGATCGCGCAGGGCGACGTGTTGGTGCTGATTTGCGGCGGTCCCGCCGGCGCGGGCATGCAGGAGATCTACCAGATCACCGCGGCGCTGAAGCAACTGCCACATTGCAAGCACGTAGCCGTGCTCACCGACGCGCGCTTCAGCGGCGTGTCGACCGGGGCATGCGTCGGGCACATTTCGCCGGAGGCGCTGGCCGGCGGGCCCATCGGCAAGGTGCGCGACGGCGATACGATCGAGATCGTCATCGACCGCGCTGCGCTCGCCGGCTCGGTGCATCTAGTAGGCGAAGGGAGCCGGAGCTTTAGTCCTGAAGAAGGTGCGCGTCGCCTAGCGCAGCGCGAGCCCCGCCCGGACATTGCCCCGCATCCCGACCTGCCGGACGACACGCGCCTGTGGGCCGCGCTGGTCGAAGCGAGCGG
>Ga0187769_10001384_pt1 | contig 13828 bp, 13 predicted proteins | sample 0116_SJ02_MP02_1_FD_133140 | JGI IMG/M metagenome (GOLD analysis project Ga0187769, IMG submission 133140) | Tropical peat soil microbial communities from peatlands in Department of Meta, Colombia - 0116_SJ02_MP02_10_MG | ecosystem: Environmental > Terrestrial > Soil > Wetlands > Peat | place... | reverse complement strand
GGTGAGTGAAGGGACTCGAACCCTCGACCACTGGGGCCACAACCCAGTGCTCTATCCAACTGAGCTACACTCACCATCCACAAAACATCAAATTCCAATAATCAAATCTCAAATCCCAAATAAATTCCAAGCGCCAAAGTCCAAATAACACAAACAGGATAACTGCAGAATTTAGTCATTCCTGCCTGCCCCGCCCTCCGTCGGCACCGGGGCCGGTGAGCAGGGGAATTTGGATAATTGTTGCTTGGAACTTGGTTATTGTCATTAAAGGGCAGAGCCTTTTTATGACCTTGGCGCGCCTGGAGGGATTCGAACCCACGACCTACGGATTAGAAGTCCGTAGCTCTATCCATCTGAGCTACAGGCGCTTTATTGCTAAGTATACGACTTTTTTGAGTTTTGGTCAAGGCGAAATTAGCTATCTGTATTTAAGCTCCTTAAGTTAGTGGGTAATTTGGTCCCAGGGGTATTGTGTGGGTAACCTACGGTGCTATCTGTTCTAAGGAGGATAAAGGGCACGAGCTACCTTCCTGTCCTCAAAGGGTTTTGCAAGCACTGACTGAAGAATTCAGCCGGAAGGCTCCAAAATTCTTTGATCTTTCCTCACGGGACTGACCCGAGGATTTCTTTTAGTAGCATCCTTTGAGAAGAGAATCTTGAGGGTGTCTGGATTCATTCTCATGAACCATGCCTGATATTTATCAACGGATTGACGAGCACCCTCCACGGTCATGACTTAAAGGATCTTAGGTGTAGGGGGAATTGGCGAATTTGTCCAAAGAGGGTATATCGAAATGAAAGGCATGGGGAAAAGGAAAATGTTCAAGGGGCCTTCTCATGTTTATAATCAAGAGAAAGGATCTTGAGAATTCCGTCTTCCTTGATCAAGACCCATCGTATCGATCCTCTCAAGAATTTCCTTTCTCCACCTACTTTCATTAGTTCCTCAATTTCGTAACGGGCCTTTATCTCTACAGCATTATCGTAGATCTCCACCCTCCGATCTTCAAAGCGACAAAGAAGTGTCTGGGTTTGGTCGAAAAAATTGCGGTATATCTCTCTGATTCCTGGTAGCCCATCTTTCTGATTCTGGACGGCTTTCAAAGAAAAAAGCCAAAGAAATCCATCGATGTCTTTTTTCGTATATCGTCCGATATAGTTGTCCAAGAACTGTCTTACCTCTTGCTCTGTTGCGATGAGCCGGGACGGTGGCGGTTGAGCGGTAGAGAGATCACGGCCAACCAATTGGTATTGGGCTTCAGCTTTAACTTGCAACGCAGACAACAATAGGCTTGTAACCAACATGGCAAAAATAATGGTTTTCATCCTAACGCGCCCCTCCTACCCTCACGAGGATTTCTCGTTTTTACAGTCGAAGGAGGTGATCTTCGAAACCCCGACTTTCCTAAGTAGAACCCAGCAAATACTTGATCCCCGAATTTTCTTCTTCCCCTCCTTTTCAATACTGCCTAATCTCAAAACGACCTGTTGATTAGGTAGTATTCTGATCGATCCAGATGGAGGCATGTTTATATTATTTCAAGAAATAAGTCAACAGAAATATTGAACATTCCCCGAGAAGTAGTTGTTTCTCTAGGCCTGATCTCTCTCAAACATTTCTTATTCATTTCAGCTCTTGGTCTGCCAGGAAAAATTAGGGTCTTTCAAAAAACTACTCGGCAGGAGGGAAAAAACTTATTTTTCTCTAAAAAGAGGAAGCCCTCCTGAGTAAATGAAGAACCCACTTATGCCCTTATCTCTTCTGAAGTTTCACCAAGCATGAGTTTCAACCCATAGATAAGCTGGGCTTTCGTAAAGGGTTTCGTCATATAATAATTGGCGCCGAGATTGTATCCTTTGAACATATCCGAATCTTCATTTTTTGCCGTGAGAACGATCACCGGGATAGCCTTCGTTCTGGGATTCGATTTCACTTCTCTAATCACTTCCCATCCATCCTTCTTGGGCATCAAAATATCACAGATGAGAAGATCGAAATCGTCTTTCCCCAATTGTTCCATGGCCTGCTCTCCGTCGGCGGCTTCCGTCACCTCATAGCCCAGTTTGACGAGGTGGATTTTTATAAACTTCCGGATCACCTCTTCATCATCCGCGATTAATATCTTCTTGCTCATGTTTCAGTCCTCCTTATTGGAAATTTAATTGTAAAGGTTGTCCCAATTTGCTCTCTACTTTCCACATCGATTGTCCCCTCATACTTGGTTACGATACGGTAAACGATATTTAAACCAAGACCTGTGCCCTCACCTGGGTTTTTGGTTGTGAAGAAGGGATCGAAGATATGGTTGAGATATTTGTGGGGAATTCCCTTACCATTATCGCTCACTTTCACCTCGACCCAATCCTCTATCAACCGAGTGGAGAGACCCAATTTTCCACCTTTTCCATCAATAGCCTGAAAAGCGTTGGTGATCAAATTGGTGAATACCTGTTGAATCTCGCCCATGTTGGCCCGTATTTTTTCAATAGATTGAAATTCTTTGATCACCTCCACCGAACTCGCTTTGACCGCCAGTTGCACCATTTTCAGCGATTCTTCAAGAACGCCGTTGAGGTCCACCAGGCTGAGTTCTTCCTTCTTGGCCGTCCGGGAGTAGGATCGCAGTCCAGTCACGATCCCACTGATTCGTTGGGCACAATTGAGGATATCCTTCAAATAAGTTTCTTTCTTAGTAAGATCTTCCTCCTCCAGTGCAATCTCTGCCATCCCGATAATGCCACTGAGAGGGTTGTTGATCTCATGGGCGACACCAGAGGCCAATACCCCTATTCCCGCCAATTTCTCTGATTGGATGAGCTGTTCTTGCAGCCTCTGCTGCTCCGTTATATCCTTCGTATATTCAATGGCCGATAGGAGTTTTCCTTTTTCACCTAAAATCGGATAAGAGAACACTTGCAAGGTAGTATTATCTTCCGACCTCTTCATGGTGGAGGAAGCAGGCTGTTTGGTTTCGATGGTCACGGAGACGGGACATCCTTCACAGGGTTCCGATCTCAGGAAATAGGCCTCGTAACATTTCCGGTCGATCAATTTTTCAAAAACAGTTTGGTAATGTTCGATGACAGCTCTATTCACACGGAGGATTCGATAATCAGGAGCCTGTATGGAGAGCTGATCTCGAATTCCGTCGAAAATGGCCTCGAGATTTCTTTTACTTTGTCTGATCTTTTTTTCAAGCTTCCTCTGCTCCGTCAGATCCCGGAAGATCATCTGATAGAACGATTCGTCCCCTAAATCAATCCTTTTGACGGAGAAGTCCACCTCGAGTGGGAATCCATCCTTCTTCGTTAAGGATAGATAGTCCGCTCTTCCTTCTCCTCTCTCATCGACTTCTTTAAAAAAATCTCTTGCTTTCTCTACTTCTTCAGGGATGAATAAATCAAAGATCTCTTTTTGAAGCAACTCTACTTTCTTGTAATGCATTGCTTTTTCTACTTCCCTGTTGACATCCGCGACTTGCAATTGAGGATCTCTCAAGAGGATGATTCCATCGTTGGCATTTTCAAAGAGACCGCGATATTTGTCTTCAGAAATGGTGAGTTCTTTGCGTTTCTCCTTGGTCAAGGTCTGGACGATGTATCCGTAGAAAGCCGTCATGATGAATATGAAAGGGATCCGAAGGGGATAACTACTACCCTCTTCCTTAGCTAAAAGTCCCCATGAATAGAGGAGAACCCCGTAGAGAAGTGCAGTGATCCCTCCAATGAACATCAATAGTTTAAAATTGCGACTGACCGATGCAAAGATGATAATTAAGAAAAAAACGATATAGAAATCTGTGGCCATCTTCTCAGAAAGATACATTCCGAATGAAACAATTCCAGTGTCAAAGAGGACCAGCGGGTAGAATAATTTTAAATTTGAAAACCATGTCTTAGGAAAGAAGGTGAGTAGAACATTCGACAAGAGATAGACGATAATAAGAACGTAACTTGAATAGAGGTCTATCACCCTCCCTTTGCCAAAAAGGATGAGATAAGAAGTGACAATGATGACGGTCCATCGAAGCGTTAGAATGACTCTTTTTTTATCTTGATCTTCCATCCTGAATAACCTTGGATTCAGAAATAAATCAGATTTATTTCGATTATTTGAGGAATTCAGCAAGAAACATACCAACTGAATAGCATCAAGAATATGCCCGTACAACTTGTTCCTAAGTTTAAGGAATTTGGCAACTTAATAACAATTTTTTTACTACCTTACTTTTCTCCATTTTAATGGAAAGGTACCGATTTTTTTCATTCTTTGACATTTTGTCCAAGCTTTAGCAAGAATAGTGGCAGGCAAGAAAAGGAAAGCTCTTCATAAGGTATCAGTAGGTCTACTCTCATCTAAATAAGTTTATAGACCTAATCCTCAAGATACGAAAAAAGGTCCTTATCTACCTTGGCAGCATTAGTCCAGCGCGTACAGGCGTGGGTTCATGCGCAATCTCGTGACCGGACTGTGTCTGGCCCAGGAGGGCTGTGGCCCGGCAGGGGCTTTGATTAGGAACCAAGCCTGCGTGGCGTAACGCCATCCTGCCCGAAGCCCCGCCTCGAAAAGCTTCGGAGGGCATGGGCTCCCGCGTGCAGGCACGGGCTTTCTCCTTTGCCAACACGGTACAGAGCTCTGTCAGCGGGCCTCCTCCGGAGATTAAACTTCTATTTGACTTATTTATCCCTGTTTAGTAGGCTTCTACCCATAACCTTTTGAGGGATAAATTGGCCACCTTGGACGGGTTAGAAGCAAAGAGAGAGACAGGTTTAAATTCCAAAGAAAATACTTTTGTAGTTAAAAAGAAGAAACATCCAAGAATTTGGGTTAAACTTCCATTGGATTATTTCCCTGTGGATGGTGAAGAAAGGCTTGGGGGGATTGTGATGAACGCAGGCGAAGGAGGGCTCTTCGACTACGTATCTCAGGCCATTGAGATACGAACTTTATTGAAGATTGAAATCCTTTTCCCGAAGGGATTGAAATTGGATGCGATCAGGACGGTTACAAAGGCAGTCTATTTCGATTTCGCCGAAAAGGGTCTGGGGGAGTAGTCAACTCACCTAACCGATAATGAGGTGAGCCATTGAGAGTTGAACTCAGTCCCTATTCTCCTTCGGCAACACGGATTTTCTAAAGGCTCATCTCCATTCATCATCAGGAAGCATATGTACACCGAATTTTATGGCTTCTCAGAAAAACCCTTCGAATTAACTCCGGATCCCAAATTTCTCTATGTCACACGCAGCCACCGAGAGGCACTGGCTTCTATGATTCATGGGATCAAAAATCGAAAGGGTTTTATTTCTATGACGGGAGAAGCGGGGACAGGGAAAACAACTCTCATTTACTCTTTGCTCAAGCATCTCGACGAGAAGGTGAAAACAGTCTTAATTTTTCACACCACCATCACCTTCACCGATTTATTAAAAACCATCCTCCGGGAGTTGAACCTGGCCACTATAAAAGAAAACAGAATGGATCTTTTGCATCAATTGATTCAATATTCAGTGCTCATGTGTAATCGAGGCGAAACCCTTGTTATCATCATTGATGAAGCGCAGGACATTCCCCAGAAGGTCATGGAAGAGCTCCAAATGTTTTCTGACTTAGAATCTAAGGGAATTCAAATCGTTTTCGTGGGCCAACCAGAGCTTGAAGATAGACTCAGTTCAGAAAGTCTAAGGCAACTCAAACGGGGCATAGAGATCAGGCGTCAAATCAGAGGATTAAGCGAGGAGGAGTCCAAGGAATACATCGATCACAGACTGAGATTGGTTGGAAGCAGCAGCTCTGAGATATTCTCTCCAAAAGCTCTTTCTTTGATCTGTACCTATGCCCGTGGGATCCCACGCGTGATCAATGCCCTTTGTGACAATGCTTTATTGACGGGCTACAGTTTGTTCAAAAAGAATATTGACGTTGACATTATCCGTGAGGTCATAAAAAGGATGGAGGGTCCGAACCGAAAGGAGAAGGCCTTTTCTTCAACTGACATTGCGGACACATTCCACCCGTTTCCGTTTGGATTGCGATTCCTCCTAAAGAAAAGTTGCCTTGTGATTATCATTTCCATGCTTTGTCTGGGAGTATTCATTTTTCTAACCCATAGACACGCGAAACAAAAATCTACCAAGACATGGAATATCGAATCCCTTCAGAGTCATGATCCCGATACCGAACCAGCCTCCACATCAGCTTCTTCTCAGATGGCTCCATCTTCTCATCCTATTGCTGCCATGGGCAGGGAATATAAACTGAGAGAAATTGCAGCCGTAAAAAATGGGCAGACCATGTCCCAGCTAACACAGAAATATTATGGGATAGTCAATATAAGTCTCCTTGATTTCCTCTTAGAGCTTAACCCGGAAATTACCAATGTCCATCTCATTCTCGTTGACCAAAAGATCAAGATCCCTCATATCACTGAAGACCTATTGATCATTCCATATCCTGATCGTACTTATGGCATTCATGCGGGAACTTTCGATACCTCTGATCCTGCCGAACGTTACAGGGGTGAACCGGTATTAAAGGGGAAAAAAATAGAGATCCTTTCCAGGAAAGTATCCCCCCGGGAGACCTGGTATCGTGTGATGATCGGGAAATTTGAGAATAAAGATGAAGCCCTAAAGACGATATCCCTTCTTAAAAGAAAAGGACTACTCCCTGCTTTCGGAACGTCTTTCAAGAATTGAAAGAGGCTTATCGGTCGGCCTTCAATCCCGCAATGTTTGGAAATGGTTTGGAAAAAAATGGTTGGGGCGAGCCGATTTGGCGGGGAAGTGCCCCTAGATGGGGCACCTAAATGGCCGGGAGCTAACAAAGATGTTGAAACTATCCAAGCCCTGCATTTACAAACTGGTTAGAAAGAGTACAGGAGTTCTCTATTCAACCTTAAACCTATGACACCTATTGGGGGAGGTCTATATTTATAATAGGTCCGTAAATCAAGGAGATCTGAAAATGGACAAATCTAGCAAAACCGATCAAATTATTTCTGTCCTTATGAGAGAGGCACATCATTCCATGGATCATGAGCATTTTGAAGATGCTGTAATAAAATTACAGCGGTGCCTTCAATTGAATGATGAGCCCAGTTGGAGAACGGGCATTCTCGATGACCTCGGTTATTGCTACTTAAAACTGGGGTGGTTTGAAGAGGCAGTGAATGCTTATACCGAATATCCTAAAATCCTCCCTTCGGATAATGATGAGAGGTTCTTTTTAGCCAGTGCATATGCGTCCCTAAAGTGGACAAAAGACGCTATTCAAGAATTGAGGACTCTCTTGGCCTCTGATCCCAGTGATGTCCTCGCCCGTCATGACCTTGCCTTGTGTTACCGGACTATGGGATGGAAGAAAGAATCTCTGGAAGAGATGAAAATAGCCAATGCCAGAGCCACCGCTTACGGTAATCCTGAGGAACAGAAAATTGTCAAAAACAGTCTCTCCAATCTTGAATACGAGATCGAAAATGGAGATGACGATGGGTCCAAGGATGCCCTTCTATTCCTTATCTTGCTGACGGTGATCAGTAAGAGAAGAAAGTTAAAGCTCCAGAAACCTACAAAAGAACAAATATAAAGCGTGGTAAAAATGCCTTATACTTGGTGGCCTAAGAAGATTCGTTGCCCAAATTGCAGCTATGAAGGTAGATCCAAATTAACGGGCACTGGTTGTTTGGTTTGGATTATCTTACTCACCATGTTTTTAATCTCTTTGCTGCATTGGCTTCTATTCCCAATTACGGCTCTGCTATTTTTATACTTTCTTTTCAAACCTTCAAAACAAATCTGCCCGAAATGCGGTTGGGAATATCCGATTCCGTTACGTTAGGTGAGCCAATTCGCACGAAAAACCGCTAACCTTTCTGTTGCTCTTCACTATCGATTTTCAAAAATAGCTCATGTATCCAATTTTCTAATGAATGTCCTTTTGGTAATCCAATATGGTTTTTTGGGGTTTCCAAGGCTGGCTGCCATTCCCGTTCCGATTGTGGACTGTTGCGACCCGCACTACAAAGATCTCCAATAAAATAAATAAAAAGCAGATGAGAAGGAATTTTTTGTTCGTGCAGAAAATGTAGGAAGGCTATCCTGTTCGTGACCTGATAATAATCTTTCATCCAATCAATTTCACTCGGAACGCCAAGGGCATTCTTTACTTTCCCGAGTGATTCCTCAATTTTTTTGATGCTCTCCGGATGCTTCGCTTGACAATCTGTTTTAATCTCTCCAATATGTGCTTTTGCCTCAACTAACAATAGCTCCTCAATCCTGTCAAAACTTACCCAACCTACTGCATCCCAATTGTGGATACCTCTTCCTACGGGCCAGAACTCATTCCAATCCTTTTGGAGGGCTTCTTTGTTCTTCAAGAAATCCATGCCCTTTAACTCCGCATCGGGCCACATCTCCCCTTGCTTGAATTCGAAATCAAGCCGTTCTATTCTCGAACCCTCACGTTTAATTGACGATAGGACAGCAACATCAAAGGCTTTCCTGTGACGACCCATCCATCTAAGCAAGTGACATTCACTACCATATCCATATCCCATCTTGCCCATATGTTAGGCCCTCCAAAACTTTATCTTAAACTAACTGCTGTGCCCTTCGTGCAATGCCTTAGCATAAAACGGGGTCCAACTTTTTTATGGATGCCACCTGGTAGGGTCAAGGAATGGCGAGTTACCTTAGGTGGCCCCTCGGCCGTATCCGCCGTTTCCAGCTCCGTGCCCGTTTAGGTTCTCCATAGCACTTCTCCATCCCCTGCCACCTTAAACCGTACATGAGGTTTTCCCTCATACGGCTTTCCTGCTCTCTTCGCAACAAAGCCTATACACCTATCGGTTTGGAGTTGCTTTCGGATAAAGATAGCGTGAATATCTTCCCTGTTCCACCGCTTCCAACCGAATCGGTCTTCGCTTTGCTGTATATCTTTCGCCTCAGTTCCTGCAGATTGATGGAAGCCTTTATCATTCTCCCCTGCCTCTCCTCCGTCGAAAGATTCAAGATACAGCAGAGCCCCTTCGCTCCGGTAAGGTTATGTTGTCCTTACCCTCTCCGCTACTACGGACTCATCCGCCATCCTCTCGCCTCTCGGTCCACTTCGTCTTCCAACTTATAGAACCTACCCTGCTCCTGCCGTTTCCGTCAGGGACGAGGAGGGCTTCCCCATGAAGGGGACAATCTTTTTTCCTTTAGGCTTCTTATTCGATTTTTTCATTTTTTTCTCCATTTTTTATGAATCAATGCCATGAGTAGGAGAAGGCCAAGAATTGGAGGGTTGTCACCTTTATCAGGGTCATCCATATCGTCTTCGACCTCTCTGAGAAACTCGTTAAGGTCCTCATCCTCTGCAAATTTCTCAACTCCCTTTTTAAGAATCTCCAACATTTCCTCGCCCCAGCCCATCCCCGAAAAGGCAGCGGCTGCATTGTAATACAACACCGGGTATCCATCTGGAAATCTCTTAAGCCCTTCCAGGGCGGTCACGATCGCCTCTCGTTTCATTCCGAGCTCTATATACGCAGAGCAAAGCCCGGCGTAAATACAAACGCCAGTGTGCATATCTGAAGATTCAGAATAGACGGCCATCGCTTCTTGGTAATATTGAAGCGCCTCAAGAGGATACCCCGTCTCCAATGCGCAGTTTCCCCTCTCTGCAAAATACAATGGCTCCTCAGGGTATTCGTCGATGAGGTGATTAAGAATCGACACAGCATCCGTATGTGATCCCAGACCCATCAGGGCCAAAGCCTTGTTTAAAAGTGTACCCGGATCTTTTTCAGTGTCGCACCTTATGGCTGCCTCATAACATATCAATGATTCGAAATGATCGCCCAGACCCTCGTTTAAATTTCCGAGGCATGTCCAGAGCGCACAGGATTCCGGTAATTCCTTTAAACCCTCTTCCAGGATCTTTCTTGCTTCTCCGTAATGCTTCATTTCTATCAATGCTCTTGCGATCCCGTTATACTTCGTCTCCCCAAAGTCTCTCCACGAAAGCGATTCGAATAACACGAGCCCCTGTTCGTACTCTGCATGGTCAAGAAGAGTCCAGCCCAGATTGATCTTCAGGTCATCTACGTGTTCTTTTAGCTCCCTTCGTTTAGCTTCTGACTTGACGCGGCTCAATCTCCTCGCTGCCATGAGGTATTCTTCCTTTAAGGTTTTCAACTCAGTCTGTTTGCTATTCATTTTCCCTCCCCTTCTTTCTTGATCCACCCGAACCCTCCGCATTGACTGCAAACCTTGGTTCCCTCCTCCCCATCGGGTGACTTGCCAGTGCCTTTACAATGTGGGCACCAGGTCATCTTGTATTTTTCTGGATTAAAGCTTTTATTCAGTTTTCCTTTTTTTCTTTTCATAACGAACGCATTCATATCCACGCTGGTGATAAAATGGGTTTTTTAAGAATAGATATCCGGCCGATCGAACCGGTTACCATTCAGTTCTCTTTGGTCTTTATATAAATTTACATCCCAGGTTATGATTTTTTCCTTCTCTTCGTGGGTTAAGGATTTAAAGTATTTGTAATCGCCTATCACCCACCACCTGCCACAGATGCATTTCACATAAGCCGCAGGCTCGGCTTTGAAAAGACCTCGAAAACCACAAGATGGGCACTCGAACAAGTCGGTTAGTGGTATGTCCATTTCCATAACAACCTCCTTTCTAAAGTTACGTGGATTACTTTTCTTAGAAGTCTAATTATAGACGGAGACCTACCCTAGGAAGTGTGGTATGTTTTAAAGAAAGGGGTCGGGGAAGTAAAATGGGTCTAAGGGACAGCAAATATAGGCGGGAAACAGACTGTAAGGCCCGAGATTTAAAGTGATAATGCAATAAGAATGGATTATTGAATTTAAGTGGGTTTTACCCATTGACCCAAAGTGGGATTTATGCTATATTTAAATTCAGATCAGGAGGTAATATCTATGCGAAGCAGGGTTCTTAAAATAGAAGATGAATTTGAAGAGATCGCTACAAGAACCATCGATGACCGGAACAGGCTCACCCTTGGTGAGCTTCCCAAGGGATTAAAAAGAGTCCGGATATACAAAAACGATAGGGGGGAAGTTCTTCTGCGACCCGTTGTTGAAATCCCGGCCTCAGAGGCCTGGCTCTTTCAAAATGAAGAAGCTTTTAAGAGCGTCAAAAAGGGAATAAAAGATGCGTCCGAAGGAAAAGTTTCAAAGTTGAACCTTAAAGACCTTTAGGGGAACCTTTGTTCGAGATATTTCTAACCGATGAAGCGAAAAATCAACTTGAGAGGTTAAAAAAAGATAAGGGCCTCGAAAAAAGGTACAACGCTGTCAAGAAGGCGATGCGCTTCTTATCGGAGAATCCAAGGCATAAAAGCCTTAAGACCCACGAATTCACCAGCCTCACAGGACCTAATGGAGAAAAAATCTTCGAAGCCTATGCCGAGCAATCGACCCCTGCCGCTTATAGAATTTTCTGGTACTACGGACCCGGTAGAAACCAGATGACTATCCTTGCAATAACTCCGCATCCTTAGCAACCTTTAATAAACCTTCGCTATTTTCTCTGCTTCCGCCTTGATTAAATCTCTGAGGGTTTTGGGCTTGATGACTTCTACAGCATCGCCGTGTTTCAAGATCTCCCTCGTTATTTCGGAGAAGTCTGATACCGGAAAACTCAATTCGAGAGATCCATCTCTTAGATATCTTGCCTTCTGGTCTTTATGCCATATCTGGTCTTTGATCCATTTCGACTTCTCCGGTGTAAACCGGAGCGTCACCTCTTTCGTGGACTTGCCTTTATAAAGGCCGAATGTTGAAAGGAAATATTTCTTAAAGTCAAAATCAGGTGGTAATTTGAAAGACTCATTCAAAACCTTCGCTTCCGAGATCCTGCTCAAAGCAAAATTTCTAATTCCCTTTCTTAAATGACAGTAACCAATGAGGTGCCAAGTTCCCACGTAGTTGAATAGGTGATAGGGATCGACCATTCTTGAGCTCTTCTCCTCTCTTCCCGGAGAATAATAGGTAAAAGCAAGGCAGCTCTGTTTCAGGCACCCTTCCAGGATGACTTTGAATACCGTGTCCGGGACAGGTGAGTACTCGATTAGCTGAAAGGAAAAAGTATCATCAATACGGTCTCCCATCGACATGTGCTTGCTCAGAACGTACGTAATCTTGTCCACGATGGAGGAGATCTCCTCTCCAATGTATCCACCGCTGATGTCCTGAAGCATTTTTCTTGCAATGAGAAGAGATGCAAGTTCTCCAGAGGAGAGATAGACCATAGGCAGGGAGAATGTCTCGTCGTCGTAATAGTATCCCTTTTCGCTTGAATCATAATGGAGGGGGCAAAGGAGCCTGTCTCTCATAAAATCGATGTCTCTCTGAGCCGTCTTGGTGGAAATTTCAAACTGCTCTGCAAGAGCGGTAGCATTGGGATACTTTTTCGCCCGGACCCGATCGTCAAACCAAACAAACCTTTCATAAATATTTTTTGTGCCCACCACCTACTCCGAAAAACACCCTGTAACACTTTAGGAAATCATTTTACGGATACAACTTATCCAAAATCAAGAAAAAAGTCCATTTAAAAAGGAGGGAATGAGTCCCAAGGGGGGTTCATTTTTGGGGGATGGTAGATTAAACCTGAGGATACTCCGATCCTGTGGCCAATTCCCTAGAAATACTTCGACCAAAAAATAAGTGTATTCTCATACCTCCGGGGGCACGGATAGAAGAGCGATGAGTAGAAGAAACCAAACCCAAAAAGATCAACTGAACACGATCAGATAATCTACGTGAGATCTAAAACCACGGCGACTTCCCCCAAACCGATGTTGACTATTCCCCTCTTTTTCACGGACCTTGACAAACAGATATGCCCATTTGAGCGACAAATTTCAAAGGGAACAGGTTGAATTGTTGAATGGCCACCGTAATGAAGAAAAAAGTAGTAAGAAATTAGTAAGAAATGAAGAAATAGTCAAAAACGAACATGAGGCGTCAACTAATGCAACTTCTTAAAATCCATTTGAAAAATATGGTCGGGGCGAGCCGATTTGGCGGGCAAGTGCCCCTGGAAGGGGCACAATCAAAAAGACACTTCATCTCCCGAAGCCATCCGCGTTATTCGGATGGCTTCACGGCCGGTCCGGCCCGGTCACCTTCTCGCGGGCGTGCCAAGAGTCGCTCCTTATTCGTCGCGACGGCACTCGTCCCGCCTGCCCGCTAAATCAAATAATTGAAGGTTATGATGGTGGTGGAAATGTATTGGTCGGGGCGAGCCGATTTGAACGGCCGACCTCCTGCTCCCAAGGCAGGCGCGCTAACCAGGCTGCGCTACGCCCCGGTATTTAAAATTCCAATAACCAAATTTCAAGATCCAAATAAATTCTAATCAATAAATTACCAAATGACCGAAATATCTTTGTAAATACCTTTAGGTTTTTTTGGAAATTGAGATTTCGGTTATTATTTGGCACGTTGCGTTTGGTATTTAATTATTGCCTTCCTATTTAACACATCCCTATTGCTGAAACAACCGCCCAAAATCACGTAAAAAACTGGATTACCCTTCTGATCTTTCTTAGGGCCTTTCCTCGATGGCTGATCGCATTTTTTTCTTCGAGGGAAAGCTCTGCCATCGTTTTCCCATACTTTGGAAGAATGAAGAGGGGATCGTATCCAAACCCCTTCCTTCCTTTTTCCTTAAATCCGATATTACCCCTGCACGATCCCTCGGCAACGGCTTCCTTTCCGTCTTGAGAGACCACTGCAATGACGCATTTAAATCGCGCCCCTCTCTTCGAAACGGGGAGACCTTGCATCTCTCGGAG
>Ga0187769_10001383_pt1 | contig 13832 bp, 13 predicted proteins | sample 0116_SJ02_MP02_1_FD_133140 | JGI IMG/M metagenome (GOLD analysis project Ga0187769, IMG submission 133140) | Tropical peat soil microbial communities from peatlands in Department of Meta, Colombia - 0116_SJ02_MP02_10_MG | ecosystem: Environmental > Terrestrial > Soil > Wetlands > Peat | place... | reverse complement strand
GCGCTCGACGCCCGCCCGGTTGTACCAGCTGCGATCGAAAATGACCATCTCTCCCGCTGCAGGAAAGTGTTGCATGTATCGCTGGATATACATTTGTGTTTTCTCACGGTCCGAAGGAGCTGGCAGAGCCACGAGACGAAAAACGCGTGGACTGACTCGTTCTGTGATCGCACGGATCGTGCCGCCCTTTCCCGCAGCATCACGGCCTTCGAAGACGACAATGATGCGTAATCCCTTGTATTTGATCCAGTCCTGCAATTTGCAGAGCTCAGCCTGCAGGTGCCGCAGCTCCTTCTCAAACTGCTTACGTTTCAAGCGTCGGTCATCATTCGAGCCCTCTTTCTTTGCCATGAAATCCCCTCCGTGGTTTTGGGAACAGGCCAGACACAATCACGATGCTCGTTGTTCAGTGGGTCGTCGTTCCATCATCGGACAGACCCCTCCCGTTACGGCCTTTCGCTGCTTCCGGTAACCGCTTTTGAAGCCCCCAGCCCAACCAGGGTCTAGCACCTGCCCTGCTGGGCCCACTGTCAAAATTAGCAGTTGGGTCAAAACGCTCGAGGCGGCAGATTGGTACGAGCACACTGGAAGGGAGGTGTCCAATGGCGACAGCCAATCCGGCTCAAGGAATGCAAGGTCCGTTGCGAGCAACGAAGAAAATCACAGGTTGGTACATTGTGGCCGCCGTGCTGTTCATCATCCTGGGGATCCTTGCGATCATCGAACCCGCCGTGGCGGGACTTGGGGTCACGCTGCTGGTTGGGTGGTTGCTGCTGTTCGGCGCAGTGGCGCATTTGATTGGAGCATTTAAGGGAGGCGGGGCCAAGCACGTCGTCTTTCAGGTACTGATCGGCATCGCCTACCTAATCGGGGGACTCTATTGCCTGACGCACCCGCTGTTGGCCATCGGCACGCTGACCCTTTTGTTGGCAGCTGTGATCTTTGTGGGAGGAGTGCTGGAGATCATTCTGTATTTTCGGCTTAAGGGGGAGGGTACGTCTGGATGGGTACTGTTCAATGGGCTGATCGCGATGCTGCTGGGCGGAATGATCTGGTTTCACTGGCCCTCTAGTTCGATCTGGGCCATCGGGATCCTTGTGGGAGTGAACCTATTAATGACCGGAATGACGCGGCTGATGTTCGGGCTAGCGGCACGGAAGCTGGTAAGCCGGGTGGCGGGATAAAGCAATTGCCCGCCAGTCATTGAATTTTCAGACGTGACAAGTCTGCAAGATGCAGGCTATTTGAAAACTTCCAAAAGGTCCTCGTGTGAGGCGGCCAAGGAGCGGATATGCAGAGACTTCTTCGAAGACTGGCGATTGTGGCGTCGTTGTTGGTCGCGGCAACGTCGACATCCGCGCAAAAGGTGGAATTCTCAGCGGATATGCAGATCCTCGACGCCAACGGGCAGAGTCAAACCGTAAAGCTTTATGTGGGAAATAAACGAGCACGCCTGGATCGTTCTGGCCAGGGGAACGAAGCTGCCGGGATAGGGTCGCTCCTTATTGATTTTGAGAATCAGTTCATATTTCTTCTGATTCCACAATCGAAGCTTTACTTGCAAGTTGCGGGTTCGCTGGGTATGCCTTTTTATCGTGCCGCCTGGATGTTCAGGCCCGATTCCCCCGACCGCCCCTGCAGTGGATGGGTTACGGAGGCAGACCAACGAGGAATCAGTCTCAGGTGTCAACCGGCGGGACAAGATACCGTGGATGGAAGAACCACCCAGAAATGGGACGGTACAACCTCCGAGGGAGGGCACGGTTCCCTCTGGTATGACCCCAATCTGAACTTCATTGTGAAGGTTTTGCGGGTTACGAAATCGGGTGTCCAGACCGGATACGAACTGCACAATATCAAGACAGGCACTCAGCCTCCGGCGCTATTTGAATTCCCGAGCGACTACCGCGAATTCACGCTCCCGAAACTTCTCGATGCGCTGACCGGCTTTGGACAATGGTAGCGGGACAAACGAAATCGCAAGTCCCCGCCGCTCTTATGAATTCAGCAAGCCGTCCCAGCCTTTGGTGACTGGCAATTCTTACAGTGGTCAGCGTACGTCTTTAGTGAAATCATGACGCCGTTTTACGACGACGACCAAAAGAAAGGTCCTACCGTATGCGACAACTTACATTGTGTTTGTTAGCGTCTTTCCTGCTCTCATCGGCAGCCCGGGCGCAAGGGATCCCGGTTTTCAAGATCGCACCGCCACCGGACAGCAAGGTTACCTTCAACGTGAAGGCGTCGGTGCCTATCGATGGGACCTTCGACAAGTGGGACGCCACGCTGACCTACCCCTCTACGGATGTGGAAGCAGGCGTTTTGGACATCAAAGTTCAGGCAGCCAGCGTAAATACGGGAAGCGGCATGAAAGACGGAAAGCTGAAGAGCAAGGATTTCTTCAATGCCGACCATGACCCGTACATCACTTTTCACTCCAGCAAGATCACCCAGACGGGTCCCACCACTTTTGATATTCCGGGGACGTTCACCATTCGCGGGGTATCGAAGCCAGAAACACTGAATCTCACCGCTAGCGGCACCAAGGGGTCAGGCGAAGGCACGATTACCGGGACGATGGCTTTTGATCGTAAGGACTACGGAATGAACAGCGGCATTCCCTTCATAAAGATCGCTGATCGCGTCGAGGTGGATGTCAACCTGCAAGTGAAGCGAATCAGCGGGCCTCCACTGTCGTTTAAGCAGTAGGCGGCCCGGCTCTGAGACGTTGCCAAAACGTCAATCGCAGCTATTTGCGTTTGATGACTACGGCCGTTAGGTCGTCCTGCTGTGTAGTGCCGCCGGAAAATTCAACCACCGCTCGATAAAGGATTGAGATGATTTCCCTTGCGGGCCTCTCCCGCGATCTGCGGATCGTCTCTCCCAATCTCCTCGTCTCGAATTGGTCTCCTTGTGCGTTGGCCCATTCAAAGAAACCATCGGTTGCCAGTACCAGCATATCGCCCGGATTCAGCTCAACTGTCAGCGGCGGCTCCGAGATCAGAGTTGGCGATATACCAAGCGGTAGGCCCTGTGCACCCTGCTCGTCGAATCGGTCCTCCTTTAGGAAATAGAGGAATAACGGCCCGTGTCCGGCTGACAGCAGCTGCACGCGCGAATCTGCAGGACTGCAGACGGCTGCGACAAATGTTACAAATCGACCTTCCTGAAGGTCCTTGGAAAGCAAGGCATTGAGTCGTTCCATTGCTGGTAGCAGCCCGTCTCCCCCCGAGGAGAAGCTGGATCGAGCGTAAGCGCGACAATCAGCCGCCAGCAGGGCCGGCCCAATCCCGTGACCGGTCACGTCCGCAAGTGCCAGGAGGATCTTTCCGTCTGGGAGAGTGTACCAGTCGTAATAATCTCCACCGGTTTGATCCGCCGGTTGGTTCCATCCGGCGATCTCAAAGCCCTCGATCTGAGGCACGGCCGTCGGAAGCAGGGATTGCTGAATCGATCGTGCCACTCCCAGCTCGTGTTTCAAACGCTCGACCTGGCGTTGCAGATCCGCTTCGCGCAGAGCTGCATCCACATGCTTCCGGATCTCCCTCGCGACCGCCCCAGCCACAAGCCCCGTCGCAATCAGGGTGAAGGCATAGGCGAAAACGGTTCTTTGGGGCGACAACAGAGATACCTCTTTGCCTACCAACGGTTTCCAACCGAGATAGACGGCTGCGGCCAGGTAACTGACTGCGGCCACGAATCCCGAAAGGGCACAAAGAGCCGGATTCAAACGCAGCGTCGAAAGGACGATGAAGATAAAGAATAGCAGCGCGGCTGGATTCGCCAGCGGTCTATAGAGTGGATCAATGGAACCGCTCCATAGAAACGCAATTCCGAACGCGGGTAGGCATGTTTCCAAAACGATGCTGCCGATCCACATCGCACGCGGCAGATCCCGGCCGTTTTGCATGGCGTCATCTACGGCTCGCAGCACCAAAAACTCATAAGCGACAAACAAAGCGACAAGCCCAGTAGCGACCACCCACAAGCGGAAATCCTCGTGACTTGGATGGATGGCTGTTCGTAGAGATCGCAACACGAAGGCCGCGCCAACGGCGCTCAGCAAGATTAGAATACGAAGCCGCTCGCTCTTCAGGCGAGCCTGTTGGAATGCACCGGACTTTTCGAGAGATTCGTTCATCGCCTCACGTTCACAAGAAGATAGCTGCTCGAAGACTCATGCGCCCGCTAGGCGATCGCCGAGGAGGAAAATAGCCGTCTACCCACTCCTCGGTTAGCCGTCAAGCGACGGAAACGTGCCACAAGCATCATTTCCTTGGGCTGGTCCGAACTTTAAGAATAGCAGTGCTGCGAAATAGCTTCCAGAAAGACCTGGCCTCAAAAGAGGAGCATACGACGAATTCCCGAAGAAATCTGATCGGACGCGTTTTCGTCGGCGCTACATTATCCGCGCAGACGATGTCAGCAATTTTCTAGTCCGGTGCGGTCCAAGACGGAGAGGAAAGCCTCACCGCGAGCTGCGGCCTTCACAGCCGCAACCAAATCTCGAGCCATGCTGGTCTTGAAAACATATCCGAGTGCCCCTGCTTGTTGAGCCGCCGCAACAATCTCTGGGTCGGTCTCGACAGAACAAATTACAATCGCGGGTGGCGACAGAGAGCTTTTGATTTGCCGGGCTACCTCCGCGCCATCCAGAATGGGCATCTTCAGGTCTAGGACGACAACATCGGGATTGCGTTGGCGGATGTGCTTCAGGGCCAATAGGCCATTCTCTGCCGTGGCCACGACATCAAATTCAACGGCCAACAGCAGCACCAATTGACGCAAAACTCCGGGATTGTCGTCAGCGATGACAACTCTCAGTTTATTCAGGGGCACGTCCCTCAATTCGCCGATAAAGTCCGCTCTTGCACTCATCCAGAGAAACCGCTCCTCGAGTCGGCGGAGCTAACACCCTGGCCAAGGCAATTCCTATCAGAATGACGTTGGTATGCGCTTTCGTCGTTGCGCTAGCGCAATCATCTTCGCCTTGCCCGTCCGACCCACTCCTGGCCCAGGATTTCCGGCCGGGCTATCTTGGAAGGCGAAAAGGTTGAGAAAGAGGGCCGAAGCAACGTTCGGAGCCGAGTCCGAGTCGCAAAGTGACGGTGTCAGCCGAGAGCGGTGTGGGTTTCCAAGGTCGGCACACCTAATCGGCGCATGGTAAAATTTCGATAATGTTTCTCATGCGGGGGGTATCGAGGGAACGTACTTAATCAAAAGGACCTCGTTCCCCTTCTCGCTGTGTAGAAGTTCATCAACCAGGTGCTGGGCTAACAAAAGGCCGTAGCCACCGGGGCGCAGTCCTTGCTCTTCCCGTATCAGAGCATGGCGAATCGGATCGCTCAGGGGATTGTTGATTGCCGCGTGATGGATCTCTTCCAGCGAGAAACCCTCGCCCGGATCCTTAATCCTGCACATCACCATCTTGCGCGTCCGTACATAGCCGACCTCGACGTATTGCGTTGGATCGAACTTTCCTCCATGCTCGATCGCGTTGAGCAACATTTCTCGGAAAGCGGTTGCCACATTGTCTTTCTCGGGTTCTGGAAGATCCGATATTTCTTGGAAAAACTGCACCAAGCGATCTGCCGTTTCCCTGTCGCAACGGGCAATGACGCGGATCCAATCCGGCGTGGCAGAGACGAGTTCGATACCGTCATCCCATGCGGGTTCACGTGTCGCGATGCGCACCATTTCAGCGAGGGACGCCTGGGAGAAAGGTTTAGAGAAGTAGCTGAAAGCCCTTTGACGTATGGCCGCGAGAACATCGAGCGGAGTACTCTGGTCCGTGAGAATGATGAGACGAACATGGGGCCGAACACGGCGGATTTTTCGAAGTAAATCGACATCCTCGGTTCCCGTGGTCCTCGCCCCGGTGATGATGATATCGAAAGGTCTGGCCTCGGCAAGTTTCAAGACGGCTCGATTGTCCTTAGCATATACGATGCTCCACTCTTCCGAGTTGAGAACCCCATGCAATATCCCCGTGACCTCGGGATCTGGATCGACGACCAGGGCGACTTTCGAGGCTGACGAAGTTTCCCTGGGTCGAGCAATTTCCATGATGTGTCGCCTCCCCCTGCTCTAGAAAAGCTCCTGCTCGGTGAGGAGCGCGTGAACTGTCAAAAATGCCAGGGGGGCGTTTTGCAGGTGCACGGCAAGTTCCGTTAATTTGGTCTACCGAACCAGGAATATTGCCAAGCGACGGCGATCTTCTGGTAGTTGCCGCCATATTGGACGTAGGCGCCATCGCTATAGCTGAATTTGAGCGATTGGTGGTTTGTCAAAGGAACGGACCCTGTCACGCCAACCCGGGAGCTTCGTTGGACGGTGCCCGGAGTTTGTACGCCATTAACGCTCGTTTCGCCGCCAAACCAAAAATTGCCATCGAGCGACACCCAGAACCGAGGCTTGACATCATAGCTGAGATGGAATTCGAACGAACCCGTAGGACTCTCATCCTGCGTGTTCGTACCGGGACTGACCGCATTGTGCGAGAAGTACTCAGGGTTCGTAGTGAAGAACCAGGCCCCTGCATACGCGTCAAGAAGCCAGTGGCCCCAACGGCGGGAAAGACCCAGCTCGGGTTTGAAAGCCCAGCGATTGACCCCATAGTTGATTAACCTGGTTGGATCATATTGTCCGGTCGGAGACTCAAACGTAAAGCTGAAACCCACAATGGTTTTTTGTTGCCACTTCGCGAACTCTTGAACGTTCATCGCGGGACCACCTATGAGGTTCACGGAAAGCCGAAATGTTGCAGGCAAGAGGCCGGAACGGTAAGCAGTCTCTTGGTTGCCAACTATGTTCCCTTGGAAGTTTCCAACCGCGTAGGGCAGCGAGGCGGTGAAATTGGCGCTCCGACCAAAAAAATTGAAGGAATGGTAGAAGGAGAAGTCGGTGATGTTAATCTTCGCAGTTGCTCCGGTGATCGGGATTGCTCCTTCAAACTGGAAGCCTCCGTCGTAAAACGAGTACGTCACGGTGATGGCGTTGGAGTGTATGGGCGTGATGACATACGCTCGCGGAGCGAGGCTTTGAGCATGGCAGACTCCCGTTCCAAGGCATCCACCAAGGAATAAAACGAAGCCGGATAATTGTAGCTTCTGCATCCTGATGCGGAGGCTCCCATTGAGCCACACAGATTTGGCGCTGAAGCCTCCGGCACGCAACTCTGGCCCTTCGCTTTCTCACCTGCGCTTTCGGTCGGTCACTGTGCCTGCCAGGAATCGGTCAACGTTCAAGATCTTGGACTCCCCAGCCGCGCGGGCACGCCGAGTGGGTTCAAGGGCAAGGTTGTGATAGGGCCCGGGAGACCTCAACTGTTACTTCTTACAGTGACAATTCACAAACGCGCGGTCCTACCATCGCCCTACAGGTTACGCTGTATTGATTCTGACAGAGAGAGGATATATTCGAAGATTTGCTACCTAACACGTTGCGAACAGCCAGCCCGATTTTAGTAGTAGAGGATTTCAAACCCTTCCGAGCCTTTGTCTAGACATCGGACTTCCCAAGCTGAATGGACTGGAAGCCACTCGAAAGATTCGCGAGATCGTGCAGCAATCGAAACTCGTTTTTCTTACGCAGGAAACCTCCGTGGAAGTCGAGGAAGCACCTAACCTGGGTGCATTGGCCTATATCCACAAATCGGAGGCGGCAAACGACCTATTTCCTGCGGTGGGTGCTGTTCTTCGCGGCGAACAATTTGTGAGCGAGCTTCCGAGTAACGGATGGTCCGATGGGGAGCGACGGGGGACACCACGACCCTCTCGCTAAACGAATGCCCCTCCTTTTCAACCGGCAACCTGAGTCCGGGCGCGCCTCGAGCTGTCCTCCAGGAAAACCATGAGACATCGACTACTTCGATCGCGGCGGGTAGTTTTTCAGAAGCTTTTGAACTGCTTTCGTGATGTTCTTCTGCTTCTTGTCCGGTTTGGCCTTGACGTCCAGCGTTTTGGACGCCGTTCCTCGCCAGACAAGCTGTTTCTGGGCGGAATCGTACATGCTGAAATCGAGCTGGCCCACATAGATGGTCGAGGTCGAGCCATAGGTCGTCGTGCTCGCCATGCCGCCATATCCGTACCAGGTCGGTCCCCAACCGGGACCATAGCCCCAACCCGTGTTAAAGGAAGTAAACTGTTTCTCTGTGCCGACGGCAGTCTGATACGCGACGTACAGGTCGGCAGAATCCAGATCGGTCTTGGTGAGTCCCTTTTTGGCAAGCTCGGCATCGAAAGCGGCCGTTATCTGCTTGGCCGTGAGTTCGTCGACCTGGTCAGATCCCTTCACCGAAGCCCACTTGTACGTCTTATATTTCGAAAAGTCCTTGTCTCGATCGAAGTCGTAGCGAACATCCTGACCCATCGCAACAGTCACTCTGAACAGGAGTAAGGCAGCTGTCAGAAAGGCTAACCTTCCCATTACTGTGCCTCCTTCAAGCGAAGAAAAACGACGGAGAAAACCTCAGCACTTCACCAGTTATCACTTGTGCGATGCCAGGTTTTGTCCGGGTTGTAGAGCTCCATGTCTTTGAAGATATTCAACGTTTCGGGACCCAAGTCCTTCTCGTAGACGATGCCATCGTAACCTACGAGGAAAGTCTTCACGCCCGTGACGCGGTATTCCGCGGGTGCAGCAACCAGTGCAAATCCGCCGATCATCGCCCCGTTTACGACAAAGTCCATTTGTCCCAGAGGCGCGGCAGGACCCTGCGCCTTCAAAATTTTGAAATAGTAGCCATGAAAGGGCTGGCCTCGATTCGTATAGCCCTGCTGCAAAGCGTCGGCGATCTCCTCCGCAATGGGGCCTCCCAGCGTCCCATCTGGATTCCGCCACACCAAACCGTCGTGCTTGTCCGGCGTACTGATGACTCGTTGCGCATACTGGTTCACTTCGGCGCCATCGTGTTTTTCCAGCGCGTATTCGTGCTGGGCCTCGACGTAGCCGCGACAAATCTGGATCGCATCGAGCTCGTTGGCCCCAATGCGGCGGTACAAAATCTCCTCTCCGCCCGCTTTGGTATCGAAAATCCATTTTCCATTTCTTTCGACGATGGGAATCGGAAGCGGCCAATCATCGTTGCCGACCGAGAGTGTGGCGCGCTGAGGATTCTTAGGGTCTAGAGTGACTTTGTTCTTTTCGCGGGCTTTCGCAGCAAAAGCCAGAGCCATGTTCTTGTCCCGGACCGGGTCGGCCGAGGAAATCAAGTCGCTGCCATCCTGTCCGAAAATCGCCAGCAACGCCGGCACATCGTCGCTACCCGCTGCATGAATCAAGGCGTCCGCAGCTTGCTGCGGTGAATCGAAAGATCTTTGCGCCGCCCCCGTAGTCGCGGGGCTGCTTTGTTGCGATCGCACGCCGGCATAAGCGAAAGCGCCAGAAAGAATGAACAGCACGAAGCCTCGAATCACCTTCCACATGAAAGCGCTCGCTGATTTTGAGGTGATGTATGCATCCTTCCCCATGAATTGATTACCTCCGTCGCCCCCCACCACCGCCTGCTGCCCCGCCGCCTCTGGCACCACCCGCGCCAGCCATGCTGGACGCGCCCCGTGCGCTACTCTCGCGCGCACCACTCCCTCCCGTGCCGCTCGACGCGCCACCGAAGGCGTTACTCTTCGAGCCAGTAGGGGCATTGGGTGAGACCGAGCGGTTGCCGACGCGGTCTCCACCGGCACCCGCGCCACCTCCTCCAGCGCGGTTTGCCCCGACGTTGCTCGCACCGCTCGATGCGCGGTTGCCGACGGCTGGTTGGCCTGTACCGCTCGCCCCTGCGCGGTTCGCACTGCCCGATGCGCGGTTGCCACCACCGGGTTGACCCGTACCACCTGCCCCAGCGCGGTTTGCCCCGACGTTGCTCGCACTGCCTTGCTGCCTATTACCCAATTGGCCCTGGTTCTGACGAGCTTGTGCCTGCCTGTTGCCCATCGACTCTCCTCGCGCCGTACCTCCATACCTGTTCGCCGTGTTCCGATCCGCGTATGGTGTGCCTCCGCGGTGCTGAGGGTTGTGCTGCCATGTTCCATTACCGCCGATTTTGTTGTTGACGTTCGTCCGATTATAGTTACTGATATAAGTGTTGTTGATGTTGATGTTCACGTTGCTGTGCCCCCAGCCGCAGCCCCAGCCCCAGCCGCCGCCCCAGGCCGCCCCAACTGCTAGCCCGACGCCAAACGAAATCGCCATGCCTGCCGCGTAATAGCCCGGTGGAGGGTAGTAAATCGGAGGATAAGGATATACCGGGGGACCATACACAACGGTCGGGTTATAGCTGGGAACATAGACCACTTGGGGGTTCGCCTGCTGGATCACGATAACGCTCTTGCTCTCGACGACCTGTGTTTCCACCTTCATCTGATCGGTAGATTTTAAATTTCCGGTCTGCTTTGCTTTTATCCGCATGCGCTGCACGGCGTCCATCACGTCAGACTCCTGCGCCAAGAATGCGTTTCCCAGGTCGGTCGTCCACTGGATGTCGTCTGCTAAGCGCTTCACCACATCGGGAAGGGGGGCTAACGCCTGCACGCTAGGGTCCCAGGGTTGCTGCATCACGGCATCGGTCAACGCCTTATCCTTCAGGTCCTTGTTCTTATTTAAGAATTGCTGAAGCTGGATGATTTCCAGAGGGTAGGTGGACGCGGCGAGAACCTGTGCCAGAAGAGGGTCTGGGTAAAGAGCGATCGGGGCGACCAACGAATCGAGTTGATCGTTGGGAACCTTTTGAGTCTCCTGAGCTGTCAATGGCACATCACTAGAGATCAGCAAAACGGTGCACAGCAGAACGAAGAATCGATTACATAAGCCACGGCCGAAAATCACCATTTCTTCACTCCTATAAGATCATGCTCTTCTAGCGCCGTGCTTGCAGCATCTGGCAAAACTACAGCATTTAAATCGGATCACAGACTGTCAGTTTTAACAGTTTGCGATCTAGATCAAATTCCGTAGTGTTTCCTAGGCGAACGGTTGGTGTTAAATAGAACACCATGAAGATGCGGAGAGCCGAGCGCATTCTGCTGGCAATCGGCCGGGTCGTGGGTTCGGAATCGGCAATCGCGCGATTCGAGGCAGGATAGCCTTGCCCGCCGAGATGACCCGGCTCTGACGATTTTCTGCATTCCGAAGATTCATTTGGAAGCACGGTCAGCTATGTGCCGTTCATCAGACTGCTCGGCGTGTTCCTTCGTATGCTTTCGCTGATGGCTGTGGTGGTTCGAACGCCTGCTTCACGGCTGATTCGCAACACGTAGAAGGCACGGTTCATATTTCTTCGGGCCTGTAGGCGCTGGCGAAATGGGGGCCCCCTCGCCGGAAATACAGTTGAGGACGTCGCCCACAGACGACCAACAAGGGAGGACTGTGTTCATGGGGAAATGTCTGACTCTGGTCGGCGAAGCTGCGGATTTGACACTTGAGCGCGAGCTGAGACGCCAAATTTGTAGGATCGGGCGGAGGATGTACGAGCGGGGACTCGTCGTGGCCTGCGAAGGCAATCTATCCGCAAGGCTCGATTCGAACCGGGTCCTCGTGACTCCCGCAGGCGCGTGCAAAGGGCGGCTGACGGCTGAGGACCTATTAGTCACTGATTCGAGCGGTGAAATTCTCTGTGGAGCCGGGCAACCGTCCTCCGAAATTCAGATGCACCTCCTGTTTTATCGCTTGCGCCCTGACGTTCAAGCCGTCTGCCACGCTCATCCCCCGACCGCCACGGGATTTGCCGCCGCTGGGCGTGCCTTGGAAGAAGCCGTTCTTCCGGAAGTGGTCGTGGACCTTGGCAAGATCCCACTGGCGCCGTACGGGACGCCCGGTACATGGGAGCTTTGCGATGGTCTGCAATCGCTCGTCACGAAACATAATGCAATCCTGCTCGAGAATCATGGCGTCGTGACCTGCGGGCCAACCTTGGACGCCGCCTATCACCGTCTGGAGACCGTAGAACAGTTCGCGAGGATCTTGCTGTCCGCGGAGTTGCTGGGCGGAGCGCAGTTGCTGCCCACTGCCCAGGTGCAAAAGTTGATTGCCGCTCGATCCCGTTATGGCGTTTGTTGTCCCGACAATGCGGAACTACCTCTTACGTCCGAAGCAAGGATCACGTTGACGAGGCAGCAGCTCGCTTCGTGTCGTCAACAACGAGACCGCGAACCTCGATGCAAGAAGTAATTCCGGTTCATCCAACGACCATTTGCCGTTTCATGGCAAACTGAACGAGCTCGGCGTTGGTTTTGAAGCCCAGTTCTTGCATGATGCGATATTTATGAAAGGCAATGGTTCGCGGCGTAAGATTCAAGACGCTAGCCACTTCTTTCATGGATTTCCCCTCTGCTAAGAGTTGAACGACTTCTCGCTGACGCGGCGTGAGGGATTTGGGGTGGCTTCTGCCATGAGGATTGCGAATAAACGAATCTTCCATCCCCCGAGCAATTTGTGGCGTGATATAGGATTTTCCTCGAAGCGCCGCTCGAATCGCTTGGAGCAATTCTGAGCCAGCGGATTTCTTCAATACATAACCGGAAGCTCCTACTCTCATAGCCTCGACTGCAAGTTCGGGATCCTCGTTCATCGTCAGGAAAATGAGTTTCACGCCCGGGATTTTCGCCTTCAGTTGCCGCCCCGCCTCCAGCCCATTCAGCAACGGCATCGCCACATCCACCACGACTGCATCGGGCTTGAGCGAAATCGCTCGGTCCACCAAGGCATGCCCATCGGCGACCGTGGCCACAACATCAAAATAAGGTGCAATGAGCTGACGCAGCGCTTCCGCCACCAGGGTATGGTCATCGGCAAGGATTACACGAGGCAGTTTCATCTTTTCTGTTCACTGCAAGCCATCTGGCAGACCCGCTTTATATCACAGGACTGATAAAATTGACAGGTAGTCTAATAGCTCAAACGAACCAGTGAATCTCATCTATCCCGCTGAATTGAAACAGGTTCGAAGAATAATCCGAGACGGAAGAGCTTGGGCAAAATCTCGATGTTTTGCAGGATGCCTTGAGGGCCCTAAAGTCGCAGCTAGAGTAGAATTCTATGGCCCCGTCTCTTAGGAAGAGACCCGAAGTCGCTAGGACCTATGCCCCAGCGGACGGAACCCAGACGTTATCCGCTGCTGCGATTTCGACGTTTGTCAGCGTGGTTGAAATGCGAACGCGCTGGAGCGCATCTTTCTTGCCCGGATTGGCTTCGAATACCAAAAAGTACTGGTTGTTCAGAATTGTCTGTATGCGGTCCAGATAGGGCTTGAAGGTGACGGGAGTTTGGGTTCCCAGCGCGAAGTATTCTCCACCCGTTTCATCCGCGATTTTGGCTACTCCGGACTGACCGAGCTCTGCCTCCCAGTAGTTCCGACCAAGGCGCCCAATGCCGGGGGAGTAGATGCCGTGGACAATCACGCCGTATTGCTGACTCGCTCGGCTCGCGGTGTCCGCATCCATGCTAATCGTGGGTATCGTTCTCGTGGTTTCGACCGGGCGCATGCCACGGGCGGAGGCTAGAGGTGGTACAGCAGGGGTCGCAGGGTTCCTTTCCCCACGTAGCCTGTCGATGCCGTCTGATATCATCAGGACCTCTCGCCTTACCTTCTGCTGGGGCCAGCTCTTTACGAGGCTGACGAGCGACAAATAAGGACTATCCATCGACGAAGTCGTCCCCCGGGGCAAGCGCACGGCCTTGGCCGCCAGCGCGTGATCCACCGTGAGGTTCTGAGCCACCTGTATCGTTGCGTTCGACATATAGGCGACGCCCACCATCGTTGAGGCTGGCTGCGCATTGATGAAATCGCGAAGATCGTTGAGGTTGTTTCCGATGGAGGTGTCGCAGGTATCGTCAAT
>Ga0187769_10001380_pt1 | contig 13837 bp, 12 predicted proteins | sample 0116_SJ02_MP02_1_FD_133140 | JGI IMG/M metagenome (GOLD analysis project Ga0187769, IMG submission 133140) | Tropical peat soil microbial communities from peatlands in Department of Meta, Colombia - 0116_SJ02_MP02_10_MG | ecosystem: Environmental > Terrestrial > Soil > Wetlands > Peat | place... | reverse complement strand
ATGTCCGAATTCGGCCGCACCGCGCGCGAAAACGGCAACCGCGGCACCGATCATGGACATGCCAACGTGATGTTCGTGCTAGGCGGCCCGGTGCGCGGAGGCAAAGTGTATGGCCGCTGGCCGGGGCTGGATCAGTCGCAGCTATACGAAGGGCGCGATCTGGCGCTTACTACCGATTTCCGGCAGGTGCTGGGCGAGGCTGTCGCACGGCACATGGGGAACAAGAATTTGAATGAAGTGTTTCCGGGGTATGACAATCAGACGGGGAAGTTTTTACGGCTATTGGGATAACGGTCAAGCCTATTGCCTGGCGGACAGGTCGATCGGCGCGGCATGACGATCAGGCAGGAATTCTAGACTTGAGATTCGCCAAGTGCCTGCTTGGCGCGCTGCCTCAACATAAAGCCTGCCTTTGCTCTTCGGCCCCCTAAGCGGAATGGTTAATGTCGCGCTCCCACCCCCGCCGGTGGATACTGAGATTTCGCCGGAGACAAGCCAGCCCGCATCAATCGGGCTACCTAATTTCTCGAGGACGTCCGGTGAACTTCTTGCCGCAGCCATCGACATCCGGTACGGGTCTGACGACTTGAACTGCTGCTCGATAGACATCATTAACGGAACAATAAACGCCAATATCGCGAGCAGGCCTAAGAAGCCCAATGCCAGAATGCGACGCAAGGGGACCTTGGGGTTGGTGACTGGAAAGGCGGACTCCGCCACGGGCGGGGTATGTTTTTTGACCAGCCGAACCAGAGGCCGAATGGTTAAGAAAGCGAGAAATCCCAGCGTGGCGGCAAATAATGCTGGGCAAAGGATGAGAAACGCCGATCCCGCTAAGTTGTTCCAACTAGCGTTGGGAAAGTACAAGATCAAAAGGCCGTCGACGAACAGCAGCGGCCACCCGATTAGCAGAACCCGTTTGACTATCTTCAGCGCCACGGCTTTTGAGACTCGCCCTATGAATTGTATCTGAGCGAGCTTGGTGCAACCAGATTCAGGCTCCCGCTGTGACCGGAAAGCGGCGGCGCAGAGTAGCAACCAGCGCAGCATCGGCCTTCATCGAGACCATCTCCAGCGGTGAAAGCCCTCTTCGCCACGCCAGCCACCTCCGATTCGTGGAGCAAAGCCATTCTCTTGGCGGGCGAATGGAGGGGTAGGGATGCTTCGACTGCGGTTGACCTTCGCCTTCGGCGAAGCTCAATCCTCGCTCAGCATGACAAGGACTAGAAATCCGGCTTATTCCCACGGCGTTCTAGATCTCAACCAGCACATCACCGTCTTCAATCTTCAGCGGATACACGACAACCTTCACGTTGGGATTCTGCTCGGCGGCGCCGGTCTTCGTGTCCCACGCCCAGCCGTGCCACGGGCACACCACCTTGCCGCCTTCAATCATTCCCTGCCCCAGCGGCCCTCCGCGGTGCAGGCATACGTTGTCCATGGCGCTGAAAACGCCATCAACGTTGGCAATGCAGATGGTTTTCGAGCCACAGGGGAATTCTTTAGCTTCGTTGACGGGAGGGAGCTCGGATTCGGCGGCGATTCTTGTTAGCGGCATTGATGTTGAAGCAACTGCGTAAACGCAAGGTCCTTCGACTTGCCCTCGCTTCGCTCGGGACTGCGCTCAGGATGACAATGCTAAAAACCACTTTTGCTGACAACTGAAAGCTGAGCGCTGATAGATCCTTCGACTTCGCCTCGCTTCCGCTCGGACTTCGCTCAGGATGACCGCAGCGGGCTCGCGCTTCGCTCACGCCCGCTAAGCGCGGTCACTTCGGCTGTAGCGTCTGCGCAATCCTCACCTGGCGCTTGAAATCGACAGCGCCGAGCGGTCGTCCTGAGCGCAGCGAAGGATCTCCCTCATTTCGGCTGCAAAGTCTGGGCAATCATGACTTGCTTCTTAAACGCTTCCAGCATATTCGGATCGAGGCGCACTTCCGTAGGCTTCTTGGCCAGCGTCATGGTGTCGATTTTGTCCTGCAGCTTGAGCAGCGCGTAGAAAAGGTTCTCGGGACGCGGCGGGCAGCCGGTGACGTAGACATCGGTGGGTACGATTTTGTCCACGCCCTGCAACACGGCATACGTATTGAACGGGCCACCGACCGAAGAACACGCACCCATCGAGATCACCCACTTCGGGTCGGGCATCTGATCATAGATTCGCTTCACCACCGGCGCCATCTTCAAGGTCACGGTGCCGGCGACGATCATCAAGTCGCTCTGCCGCGGGCTGGGACGAAACACCTCCGCACCGAAGCGCGCAATATCAAACCGCGAGGTGGAGGCGGCGATCATCTCAATCGCGCAGCACGCCAGCCCAAACGTCATCGGCCACACGGCAGACTTGCGCGCCCAGTTAAAAACATAGTCGACTGTCGTGATCAGAAAATTCTTTTCAAACTTATTTTGCAGCCAGCCCATGAGTGACCTCAGCAAACAATTATACGTTTAATCGTTCAGAAAATGGCGCGAAGCACCTCAGTCTAGGGATGCACGGGCGGACTGTCAATCATTCGAGACCTAGCATTCGAAGCCGATGGTCGACTTGCCCCCGAGTCTATCCTCAGCTACAAATAGAACCATCCATGGATTCAACCCCGGCCGTGGCCGCCGACCACAAACGCACCACATCCGTGCTTCTCAAAACGTGGTCACGAATGCGCACCTCGCCCTTGTGGATGGTCTCCATCGCCCTGTTCCTGCGCGTTGGCTGGATTATCGTTGGCCACACTTACAAGTTCAAAGCCGCAGAAGATAACTTCGGCTTCGGCTGGGAGATGGGACGCATTGGCGCGGCCATCGCCTCGGGACGCGGCTTCAGTGACGCGTTTGGCGTGCCCACCGGCCCCACCGCCTGGGAGCCGCCGCTGTATCCTTACCTGACTGCCGGCGTCTTCCACTTTTTTGGCATCTACTCGCACGCCTCCGCCTTCGTTCTGCTCTCCATCAACAGCGTCTTCTCTGCGCTCACTTGCATTCCGATTTTCCTGATCGCGCGCCGGATTTTCTCCGAGAAAATCGCGGTCGGCTCCGCCTGGACCTGGGCACTCTTGCCTTACGTCATGTTCTGGTGTACGCGCTGGGTGTGGGAGACAAGTTTCTCGGCCCTGCTGCTGGCCGTAATTTTCTGGCTCGCGCTCACCATGGAAGACCGCGACGGACTCACGCCCTGGCTGCAGCTCGGCTTGCTCTGGGGGATCGCGACGCTCAACAGCACGGTGCTGATCGCTTTCCTGCCGGCCTCAGGAGTGTGGGCCTGGTATCGCCGCGCCCAGCGCGGCAAGCCTTCCCTGGCGGGCATCGCTCTGGCATCTTTAATTTTCATCGCCTGCGTCACGCCCTGGACGGTCCGCAACTACCGCACCTTCGGCAAATTCATCTTCATCCGCGACAACCTGGGCGCCGAGCTGCGTCTCGGCAACGGCCCCGGCGCCGACGGCACCTGGATGCAGGTCTTGCATCCTACGCAGGATGTCTACGCCATGCGCCAATACGAGTCCATGGGCGAGATTGCCTACATCGAACACCGCAAGCGCCAGGCGCTCGATTTCATCGAGGCCGATTACCCGCGCTTCGCCGCGCTCTGCCTAAAACGCTTTATTTACTTCTGGGCCGGACCGCCGCGATTGTCGCAAATCTGGTGGCTGGCGGAGGTAAAAAATTCGCTCTTCCTGGCTTCGTCGGTGCTAATGTTCTGGGGACTCGGCCGCGCCCTTCGCCAGCGTAAACCCGGCGCTTGGCTGCTGTTTTGGCTGATCTTGTTGTATCCGGCGATTTACTACGTGGTGTATCCCGGCCAGCGCTATCGCCATCCCATTGAGCCGGAGATGACGATTCTGGGCATCTATCTGCTCACCGAATCGGGCAGGAAAACTCCGGATTCGGCCCAGAAATAACCGGGAACATCGCCGAGCCATCCTTCGTATAACCATGTATGCGACGGCTTTCCTGCCTGAGTTCTAACCAATTGCGAATCGCCCCGTCTAACGTTTGTAAACGGAGGAAACCCATGAACCGCTGCCAGGAATTGCAAACTCGGACAGCGTTCGTCCTGACCTTCTGCGCCATGCTGATCTCCGCCTCGGCAGCCAACGCTTCCGATCGCCGCGATTTCATCGAGGAGTTTCATCAAACCTACGCCCTCGCTCCCGATGGCCGCGTGGAACTGGACAACATCAATGGCGACGTTCACATCTCTACCTGGGACCAAAACGAAGTTAAGGTGGACGCCGTAAAATATGCCGGCACCAAAGAGCGGCTGGACGAAGCCAAAATTGAGATCGACTCCGGCAAGGATTATTTTTCCATTCGCACCCGGTATCCCGACCACGACCACAACTTCAACTGGGGTTCGCGAAACAATCCCGCCGGCGTCGAATACACGCTAACCGTTCCTCGCGGCGCTCGCCTCGACGAAATCAAGCTGATCAACGGCGCACTCGACATCACCGGCGTAACCGGCGAGGTGCATGCTTCGTGCATCAACGGCAGGCTGGAGGCGCACGATCTCTCCGGCCGCGCCGAACTTTCCACCATTAACGGACACCTGGACGCCCGCTTTGACAGGCTTCCCGGCTCTTACGTGGAACTTAGTTCGGTGAACGGCTCGCTCGAGTTGACCATCCCCTCCGATTCCAAAGCGGAAATCGAGGCCAGCACCATTTCGGGGGGAATCGAAAACGACTTCGGCTTGCGCGTGAATCATCACCGTTATGTGGGCCATGACCTGCGCGGCGAGTTGGGCAGCGGCGGCCCGCGCATTAAGCTCTCAAACGTAAACGGTCGCATCAATATTCGCCACGCCGCCGATGGCCGCGCGCTCAGCCCAGTCAAGGACTTGAGCCATCGCGACAGCGACGATGACGACAGCGAGATCTAGCGTAGGTCGGGTGCGCGGGAAGGGCACGACTTCGGTGGTGCTAACACGCTTTGAAGGGGAGTGGCTTTCAGCCAGTCGGTTACTTGGTCCATAAAACAGGCGGGCTTGAGCCCCTGACGTACGGGGTTCTTCAATAGATCGTATATCCCGGCGCCGGCGTTCGCAGATCGGGCTTGGTCGCCATCAGCAGCAACGCCCCTTCCCGCTTGAAAGCCCGCAGGTCGTCCAGACTCCGAAACGACTTCGTCTGGTAGTCATCCGGCGTCGGCGTGTCGTCGGGAATGCGACATGCCTCCACGTTTTCGAAGGCATGTTTCTTCAGCAGTTCCACATATTCCGCCGCCGAGCGCACGTGCACCGGCACCTTCAAAATGTCGACCCACTGCAGCGAGTATTGATTATCCCGGTACAGATTGATCAGGATGAATAACCTTCCCCGCGGCGCCATCACGCGAAACAACTCCATTAACGCCCGATCCTGATCGGGGTAGTAGTAGAACGATTCTACCGACAACACCTTGTCAAAGAAATTTTCCTCCCAGGGAATCTGCTGCGCCGATCCCCAAACATAAAGCACATTATCGAAATCTTTCGAAGCCGCCCGCGCCGCGCGAATCATTTCGTCGGCCACGTCGAGCCCAACCACCTGCCCGAATCCATCCGGCCCCTCGCCCACCAGCCGCGCGAGCAGCCGCGTCGCCCATCCTAAGCCGCAGCCGAGATCGAGCACCCGCTCGCCCGGACGCAGATTCATCCGCCGAATCGTCTTCGCGGTGATGTCGAGATGGTGTTGCTCCATCTTGGCGCCTTCGCCCGCAACGGCCCAGCGGTTGAATTCCTGCTGCAATTTCTCATCGGGAGTGAGCGATTTTTCTGGCATGAGAAAGATTCTATCGTCTTTCGGACGGTTGGCGCTGTTCCCTACCACTGCCCCTTCGACAAACGCAGCCAGTGCAAAAAGCGCAACCAACAGGTTGCATTTCCTATTCCGCCGGAGTAATATGCAACCTGGAGGTTGCATACGATGAATGACCGCATCGAAAAGCGCATCGAACTCAAGGCGCCGGTTTCGCGAGTCTGGCGCGCACTCACCGATTACCGCGAATTTGGCGAATGGTTTCGCGTGAAACTGGACGGCCCGTTCGTCCCGGGTCAAGTCTCGCGCGGCCAGATGACTTATCCCGGTTATGAGCACGTGAAATGGGAGGCTGTCGTGGAGAAAATGGAACATGAGCGGCTCTTTTCCTTCACCTGGCCTCATCTCGAGTCCCTCGAAAAAGCGGACGCCCCACCGGACTATTCAAAGCAGCCAACCACGCTCGTCGAATTCCGGCTGGAGAAGACGGCCAGCGGCACGTTGCTGGTGCTCACCGAGTCGGGCTTCGATAAGCTTCCTGCCGATCGCCGCCTGGAAGCGTTTCGCAGAAACGAGGGGGGTTGGACACAACAAATGAAGAACATCGAGAATTACATCGTGAAATATGCCGCTTAGAAGCCATAGCAGTACGGCTGCCCGGCGGCGGACGCACGCCCTGGTTTTTGCAGCTCTGGGAGACCCAACCCGGCTATCGCTGGTTGCGAAACTCCGCCGAGGACAGCCACGCTCAATCTCACAGTTAACGGAGGGCTCCAACTTGACCCGGCAAGCGATCACCAAACATCTCCGCGTATTGGAGAGTGCCGGAATCGTGCACGGCGCCCGCACCGGTCGCGAGAGCTTATTCCAACTCGATCCCGAGCCGATCGAAGAACTGAAGCAATACCTCGATCGCGTCTCCGAGCAATGGGATCAAGCGCTGGCCCGGCTGAAGTGGTTCGTGGAGGATTGAGGCCGCTATTCTGACCGCTGGAGTTGTGCTACAGTTTTCCTCCACATGGCGACACGGCCTCAGACTCCTCCACCCGAGCCCGACCCCGGCTCCCTCTACTGCCCAAACTGCGCGGAAGAAGTCACCGACCCGCTGACGTGCGGCGACTGTTCCGCCGTCATCTGCCGCCGCTGCGGCACGCCGCTGGAATCGCCCGACGAACTCGGAATGGGATAATGGAACCCACTCTCGCTTCACCCACAATCGAAGCTCCGGCCCCCACGCAACCCACTCTAGTGCGCGGCCTCAGCCTGCTCGATTCCGTTCTCCTGCTGGTCAGCGGCATCATCGGCTCCTCGATTTTTCTCACCGCCAAAGACATTGCCGCTCCGCTTCCCCAGCCCATGCTGTTCTTGCTGGTGTGGGTGATCGGCGGCGTCATATCGCTTTTCGGTTGCGTCGCCTTCGCCGAACTCGGCTCTATGTTCCCCGAGTCTGGCGGCCAGTACGTCTATCTTCGCGAGGCCTACGGTGACCTGGTCGCCTTTCTCTACGGCTGGATGCTGTTCGCGGTGGCCAACGGCGGCACCATCGCCGCTCTGTCCGTCGCCTCTGCGGCCTACACCGGGCAAGTCTTCCCCATCGTCTCGCAAGAGCACGTAGTTCTCGCGTTCGCCGGCGTCACCGTCACCCGTGCACACGTCTTCGGCCTGCTCCTGATCGCCATCCTCACGTACGTAAACGTCGTCGGCCTGCGCTGGGGCACGTTGCTGCAAAATCTTTCTACCTGGACCAAGTTCGCCGCCATGGCCGCCTTTGTGTTCCTCGGATTCGCCATCGGCAAAGGCGACTGGTCGCACTTCCACGCGCACGGCATCGGCCTCACCATGGGCCTTCACCCCACGCAACTGATCTCGGTCATGGGCATCGCGCTGATCGCCGTGTTCTGGGCCTACGATGGATGGGTCTACATCACCTGGGTGGCGGGCGAAGTGAAAGAGCCGCGCCGCAACGTTCCGCTGGCCATGGTACTGGGCGTGATCGTGGTCGGCGCCATCTACATGGCGATGAATGTCACTTACCTCTACGCCCTGCCGCTCAACGAAATCGCGCAGCACGAGACCATCGCCCACGCCGCCGCGGCCGCGCTGTTCTCACCTCACGCGGCAGTGTGGCTCTCGCTTATGATCGCGGTGTCCTGCTTCAGCGCCGCCGCCACCTGCACGCTCTCCGGCGCGCGCGTCTATCTTGCCATGGCCCAGGACGGAGTCTTCTTCAAGCGCATGGCCGTCATCCATCCCCGCTGGCGCACTCCGGCTTTCAGCCTGATTGGACAAGGCATCTGGGCCGCGCTGCTCACCGTCAGCGGGCGCTACGATCAGCTCTACACTTACGTGATTTATGGCATGGTGCTCTCCTACACCCTGACCGTGATCGGGATGTTTCTGCTGCGTTGGAAGCGTCCCGAGATTCCGCGTCCCTACCGCTGCACCGGATATCCCTGGCTGCCGGCGTTCTACGTGCTCGTGGGCGCAGCCTGGACGCTGAACACCATCATCACGCGGCCGACCGAAGCCTTCTGGGGCACCGCCATCGTGTTGATCGGCGTTCCGGGATATCTATATTGGAAGCGTGGCAACCGGAAAGCCACATTGCAGAATCCTTCATCTTGACGCGCGGCAGCGGCCTGTGAAAGATTGACGGTTATCGGGCACCCCCAGCTCCGAAGAGGACTCCACGATGCAAAACCAAAAGTTCTCCGCGTTTCTCACACTGTTCACCATCTTTACCGCTACCCTCCTCGCAACAGGCTCGCCCGCCGCCGCCCAGACGGAGATTGTTCTGTCGAACTTCGAATCGAGCACGGCGGAAGATCCCGCTGCTGCCGTAATTTTCGATTCCGCCGGTAATCTCTACGGAACCACGTTCCTCGGGGGCGCATACGCTGGAGGAACGGTGTTCGAGTTGACGCCTGAATCCATTGGGGTGTGGACCCAACAATTCTTGTACAACTTTAATTCCCGTGGCCGAGGCGGATTTTATCCTATTGCCAGCTTGATCTTCGATTCCGCCGGCAATCTCTACGGCACGACAAGCTCTAGTTACGATGGCGGCGACGCTTACGGCACGGTCTTCAAACTAACTCGCCAAGTAAATGGAAACTGGACCGAGACGGTGCTGCATGAGTTCGTTAACAAAATGGATGGCAGGCAGCCTCAAGCCAGCCTGATCTTCGATTCCAGGGGCAATCTCTACGGCACCACCGTCTACGGCGGCGTTTATAGCGGCGGGATCGCATTCCAGTTGACGCCGCAGGCGGACGGAAAATGGACGGAGAAAGTTCTGCACAACTTTGGCCACGGCAGCAGCGACGGCACAGAACCAACCGGCAGCCTGATCTTTGACGCCGCTCGTAACCTCTACGGAACCCTGCTCTCCGGCGGTAGTTATGGCAACGGTGCGGTGTTCGAGTTATCGCCAAACGCGAGCGGGGGTTGGACCGAGCGGATTCTGGAGGACTTTGCCAACTCCACCACCAACGGAAAGTACCCTTACGGCAATTTGATTTTTGATGCTGCAGGTGATCTCTACGGCACCACCGGAAATGGCGGGACCTACGGCCAGGGCGTAGTGTATAAGTTGTCACCCAACGCGGGCGGGGACTGGACGGAAGAATTGCTTTATAGCTTCGCTGGCGGCCCGGACGGCGGTTTTCCCGTTGCCGGCGTGGTCTTCGATGCCGTCGGCAACCTCTACGGCACCGCCGATGATCGCGGCTCCGGCAACGCTGGGACGGTATTCGAATTATCTCCCAACGGGGTTGGCGGATGGACCCAGAACACCCTGTATGACTTCACCGGCGGGGCGGACGGTGGCACGCCCGAAGCAGGTGTGATCCTTGACTCGGCCGGCAATCTCTACGGCACAACCGTGAAAGGCGGCAACGGCGGTGGGACCGTGTTCGAGATCCTACGGTAGTTCTGCCGGTACACCTGGCGGCGAAATTTCGTGCTAATAAAAAGCACCCTGAGCAAACTCAGGGTGCTGGAATAAATTTCGTGCAATCTTCCGCCTACTCGCCCTGTGGCTTCTCTGTTTCTTGCTGCTTTTTCTTCTCTTCGGGAGTCTGCGGCTCAGGCTGTGGCTTCGGCGGCGCGGGCTTCGCCGCTGCCGGTGGAGGCGTGTGCTGCAGTGGACGCTCGGCTGCCGGCGATCTCCGTGCTGGTCGGCGCAGCCTGGACGCTGAACACCATCATCACGCGGCCGACAGAAGCCTTTTGGGGTACCGCCATCGTGTTGATCGGCGTTCCGGGATATCTATACTGGAAGCGCAGCAGCTGGAAGGCTGCGGACGCGGAGTAGAGAATGTGGAGTAATAAATGTTTGAACGTTACACCGAGAAGGCGCGGCGCGTAATCTTCTTTTCCCGCTACGAGGCCAGCCAGCTCGGCTCGCCGCAGATTGACACCGAGCACCTGTTGCTTGGCCTGCTACGCGAAAATAAGTCGTTGCACCGTTGGCTGCCGAACACAAATCCAGAAACCCTCCGGCAAACAATTGCGGGGCAGTCGCCGCCAGCAACGCCCACTTCAACCACTCTCGATCTGCCGCTCAGCGCCGCCGCGAAGCGCGTTTTGAAACACGCGTTCGACGAAGCCGAACTCCTGGAACACAAACACATCGGAACCGAACACATATTCCTGGGACTGCTCGACGAAGAAGATTGCCTCGCCGCCAAACTTTTACGCGAAGGCGGAGCCGATGCTGCGAGCATCCGCCTCGAGGTCCAAGACGTGTCCGGCGAGCAACCGGGAACTCGTCAATTCAGGTCTATTCCTGGCCGCGAATACCGGTCCGCCTTCACCGGACCGATCACTATCCACGGCGTTCCCCGCAACGCTCAGCACATCCGCGAGGCCGTCCAGCGCTGCCGCATGTACAACTGGCACTGGAACAAGCGCGCCTGGACCAACGCGGATGTCGTGATCGAAAAAAAGACGGGCAAAGCTACTTTCGACCTCAGACTCGCTGCAGACTCGGAAAATTTCGAACTGGTCAAAGGCGGATGGAAAAAAGACCACTGCTTCGTTTGCCGCTGGGAGCTTTTCGACGCACCCAACGACGCCGACCACGGCACGGGCTACACCAACGGCCACGCCTGGCTCTGCACCGAGTGCTACGCGAAATTCTGGGAGGGCCCGGAATTCCTATCGTCCCGGCACTCCGACATCACATAACTCCGGAACGCGTGCAGGTGGGGGCTGGCCCAAGCCATGCTCGACCACCCGCGACGCCTTGAAGCCTGCTCCCCACACCTTAAAGTGACGGGGGTCACTTTTCCTACAACCCCGTCTTGCAGTACCTTGGTGTAGTGACCCCAGGTGCGTGGTGGTCCGCATCGTCGCATCTGCTTTTTAGAAGAGTGTTGGAGAAGACATGAGCCGCTCTGCAACCGTCCGCCTGTTTCTCGCCGGGGTCGTCATCGCAGCCCTGTTCACGGGATGTTCGCGCGATCCCAACGTGCGCAAGCAGAAATACCTGGAGAGTGGCGACCGCTACTTCGCCAAGGGCAAGTACCGCGAAGCGGCCATCCAGTATGCCAACGCGCTCCAAGTCGACTCCCGTTTCGCCGCGGCTCACTACCAGCTTGGCGAAACCTATCTCAAGCTCGGCGATAGCATTCGCGCCTTTCAGGAGCTTTCCCGCACCGTCGAACTGGCTCCCGATGACTATCGCGCTCACATCGACCTGGCTAATCTCCTTGTCGCGGCCCGCAATCAGGATGGCTCGCCCAATGACGAGTACATGAAGCAGGCGCGCGTGCACCTCGACCTGCTCCGCGAAAAGCAGCCACAGAATCCCGCAGTCTTTCAGGCCTGGGCCGATTACTACGCCGCGCAAAATAATGTGGGCGCGGCGCTGCAGGAGATGCAGAAAGCCATCGCCGCCGATCCCAACCGGTCGGAGTCGTATCTGGATCTGGCGCTGCTTCAACTCCGCTCCAACCTCACCGACCAGGCCGAAGCCAGTTTCAAAAAAGCCGCCGACCTCGATCCTAAAGCCATGAACGCACAACTGGCTTTGGGCGGCTTTTACCAGTCGCGCAACCGCACGCCGGAGGCGGAGCAGCAATTCAAGCACGCCATCGATCTTGCTCCCAAAGATCCCGCCCCGCGCGAAGCCCTGGTGCGCCTGTACATGGTGGAAGGCAAGAAGGCCGAAGCGGAGGCGCTGCTGAAGCAGGCCAAGCTGGACCTCCCGGATAATTCCGAGGGCTACCGCATGCTGGGCGATTTTTATTTCGCCAGCGGCGAGCTGGACAAAGCCACCGCGGAATACGGCTCGCTCTACAACGACCATCCCAAGGATATTCAGGTCAAGAAAAACTACGTGCAGCTTCTCATCCTGAAGAACCGCCTGGAGGAGGCCGGCAAGCTGAACAACGAGGTTCTGAAAGCGAACACGCATGACGTGGATGCCTTGGTGTATCGCGGTCAGATACAGATCCGCCAGACCGACGCCGCGGGTGCGGTAGACTCGCTGCAGGATGCGCTCAAAAACGATAACGGCAACGCCGTGGCTCACTATCAACTGGGGCTGGCGTTCGACTTGCAGCATAACGACGCGCGGGCTGAATCGGAGTGGCGCGAGGCGGTGCGGCTGCGTCCCGATCTCACCGACGCGCAGCGCGCCCTCGCCGGGCTTGAAATGAGGCGCGGCGATCTCGACGCGCTCACCCAAACCGCGCAGCAAATCATCGCCAGCGCGCCGTATTCTCCGGACGGCTACCTCACGCGCGCCCTCGCCGAGGTGAGGCGCCAGAGGTTTTCCGACGCCCAGCAGGACATCACAAAGGCCATGGGACTTGCCCCGGCAAGCCCCGCGCCCTACGTACAAATGGGCAATCTCTATCAGGTGCAGAGGCAATACGGGGAAGCCATCAAGTACTACCAGCAGGCGCTTGACAAGGACGGCTCGTCCACGGATGCGCTGCAGGGAATCATGAACGTGTACCTGGTACAGAAACAACTCGACCAGGCGATTGCGGCGGCGCGCGCGCAGATCGCCAAGTCGCCCAACGTGGGCGGCTTCTACGATCTGTTGGGCTCGGCGCTGTTTCAGAAAAAAGACTTGAGCGGGGCCGATGCGGCGTTGCGCAAGGCGATTGAGATCGACAAGAATAATTCCGACGCGCTGTTAAAGCTGGGGCAGGTGCAGGCGGCAGAAGGCTCGGTGAGCCAGGCGCTTGCGACATATCAGCAGTCAATCAAGGATCACCCGCGCGAGATTGCCTTCTACATTCTGGCGGGCGAGATGTACGAATCGCAGAGCAACTGGGACCAGGCGAAGGCGATGTACCAGAAGGCACTGGAGATTCAGCCGGACAATCCGCTGGCCTCCAACAATCTGGCGTATGTGATGCTGGAACAGGGCGGCAACGTGGACGTGGCGCTGGCCATGGCGCAGACGGCGCGGCGCGGTATGCCGGACTCAGGCAATGCGGCCGACACTTTGGGCTGGGCGTATTTTCAGAAGGGCGTGTATCAATCCGCGATACAAATGTTTCAGGAGTCGCTGCGGCTCAACGAAAAGAAGGGAGTGGCCGACGATCCGGTCGTCCACTATCACCTGGCGATGGCGTATGAGAAAACCAACCAGCCCTCGCAGGCGCGCCAGCAACTGGAGCGCGTGTTGAAAATCAATCCCAATAACAGCGAGGCGCGCAAGGCGCTGAGTGAGCTGCGCGGGTAGGGAAGGGTCTGATTTCAGCGTCGTTCCGAGCGAAGTGGGATTGCCCGCTTTTGCAGGCAATCCCGCGAAGTCGAGGAGCCCGCTTCTGTTTTGCAGAACTTAATCAGAGTGTCCCTAAGGTTGGTAGGGATCCTTCGCGCAAAAAACGCGCACAGGATGACACGAGCGTGAGAATCGTTTTCGAAAATGAAAAAGGAATCTGCGGAAATAAAAACCCCGCCGCGGGTGCGGCGAGGTTTGGAAGTGGAAGGGAGTCAGTTAGCTGAGTTTGATCTTGCGGCGAATCAGGCCGGCCACACCGAGCAGGCCGGTTCCGAACAAACCCAACGAACCCGGCTCGGGCACGGTGACGGTGGTATCTCCGCTGGAAATGCGGGTACTGCCGTTAAAGAAGCCT
>Ga0187769_10001379_pt1 | contig 13842 bp, 11 predicted proteins | sample 0116_SJ02_MP02_1_FD_133140 | JGI IMG/M metagenome (GOLD analysis project Ga0187769, IMG submission 133140) | Tropical peat soil microbial communities from peatlands in Department of Meta, Colombia - 0116_SJ02_MP02_10_MG | ecosystem: Environmental > Terrestrial > Soil > Wetlands > Peat | place... | reverse complement strand
TTCTAGGACGGGAAGGGCTTCCCGAAATGGGCAAAGGAGGGGCATCGTTCTTGCATTTGATTGATAGGCTTGGCTTTACAAGAATACGTAACATTACGGACTTGTTAATCCTCCCGTTTTGACACTAAACTCCGCCTTGTGGGACCCCTCCAGCGACCAGTAACGCCCTTAAACTGAACCAGAAGGCTTGGTGTACCTATTTGGAATCTCCATTGCTTTCGGATTCTGAAAAGGGAACTGTGAAAGAGGTGCCAGCCATGGCCAGTGGAACCGAGGCCGCCTTTGCCGTCGATCGCCAAACGACCGGGACGGTCCTGATCGTTGATGACGAGAACGCGACACGGGATCTTTGCCGGGACGTCATCACCGAAACCGGACTGCGCACGCGCACCGCATCCACCACCGAGCAGGCGCTGGAAATCCTAGAAGAATGTCCGGTCGACATCGTGATCACCGACCTGAAAGTTCCCGAGCTCGGAGGTCTCGAGCTGCTGCGGCGCATCCGCGAAACCTATCCGCTCACGGCCGTGATGGTCCTGACGCAATACGGCACGATTGAGAGCGCCGTCGAAGCCACGCGCATGGGCGCTTCTGACTATGTGACAAAGCCGTTCCATATTCCGGAGCTCCGCACCAAGCTCGACCGGCTGATTCATTCGCTCGAGATGGACCAGGAAAACCGCGTCCTGCGCGAACAATTGCGCACCCGCCCCGGATTCGGCGGGCTGATCGGCATCTCTCCGAAAATGCAGCGGGTGTACCGCCTGATCGAGAAAGTCAGCCAGCACAATTATCCGGTCCTGATTCTGGGCGAGAGCGGCACCGGCAAAGAGCTGGTGGCGCGCTCGATCCATTTCTCGGGCGTGCGCCGGAACAAACCATTCGTCCCGGTGGATTGTTCGTCCCTGGTACCCACGCTGATCGAATCCGAGCTATTCGGCTACGTCAAAGGCGCCTTCACCGGCGCGATGCACAGCAAGCAGGGATTGATGGAGATTGCCGACACCGGCACGCTGTTCCTCGACGAGATCGGAGATCTTCCCGTGGACCTCCAGGCTAAACTGCTCCGCGCCCTGCAGGAAAAAGAGGTGAAGCCCGTGGGATCCACCGACCGTATCCCGATTTCCGTGCGCGTGATTGCCGCTACAAACCGGGACCTGGATGCTGCTGTCCGCCAGGGCGGCTTCCGCCAGGACCTCTATTTCCGGCTGAACGTGGTGCAAATAAAAATGCCGCCTTTGCGCGAACGCAAGAGCGACATCCCCATCCTGGTCAACTCCTTCTTGGAAAAATTCGGAGACCCGAACGGAAAGTCGCGCACCATTTCCGAGGATGCCATGGCCCGCCTGGTGGCTTATGACTGGCCTGGAAACGTGCGCGAGCTCGAAAATGCCATTGAGCGCGCGGTGGCTTTGGGTTCGGGTCCCATCCTCCATGTCGGCGATTTGCCTTCCAACCTTCAATACGGCTCGAGCGAGCGCTTGCCTCAGAACGACGAATTGCTGCCGCTTGAAGAGCTCGAGCGCCGGGCTATTCTCCGTGCCTTGAGAGAGGCCGGCGGCGATAAGCTCGCCGCTGCTCGGCTTCTGGGCATCGGAAAAACCACGCTCTACCGCAAGCTCAAGCAGTACGAGGCGCAATCTCATTCAACCACATGAACCTTCCATTCCGGGCGATTCTGCCATCTGGTCGCCCGCGAGCCGGAACGACCGGTGGTGTCTTCCACGCTGTGGATTCCTAGTCAGGAACTCTCCGGTTTCGATGTGGGAATTCTAATCCTCTCCACTTCGTTGTCCGTCCTCCGATCATCATGAAATACAAGGCCTTAAATCATTCTTCTTCGTGGTGAGCATTATGCATGGTCTATCACATGCCGGTCGCCTCAAGATCCGCTCGCCACCTCCGACTCCCGCGCTCCGCTCGTAGGGCCATCGAATACTCGATCGCGATTGGCGCGGCCCTGCTTTCCAGCTACTGGATTGTCTGGGGAAAGTGGTGACGCCGATGGCTAAGCCCGTTGAAAACCTCGCGGCGTCGCCCCCGGCGGGCGTGCGCAACTCTTCCCGCCGGCTCCGCCCGAATCCCCAGATCGAGATGATCCAGCTCCTAACGGAGGCAGGCTTCAGCGCCGTGTTCGACACGAGCGGAGAAGCCTTGCTCACCGTGGATGCGCAAGGAGAAATCCGCCGCGCCAACCGCAAAGCTCGCGAACTATTGCGCATCGAAGACCTCAGCCGCAGCAAGCCCAAACTCGCGGAGTACTTCGCCGGGGACTTCCCGAACGAACTGCCGTCGGCGTTCGCCGAGGCGATTGCGAGCCGCTCCGGGCACCCGCCGGCGGGACAGGAATTCGACTCCACGCTTCGAAGCGGAATGCCGGTGCGCATGTCCTTCCGCGCCCTTCTGCCGGGGGAGCAAGAGCTTCTGGTGTGTCTGGAAGAGGCCCCGCCGGCGCCGCTTCCGGAAAAAAAATGGGGCCAGATTCAATCGAAGCTTCTTCAGACCGAAAAGATGGCGGCGCTCGGGCAGCTCGTTTCCGGCATCGCGCACGAATTGAACAACCCGCTCACGGCCATCATGGGCTACGCGCAATTGCTTCTTGGGCATGGGCTGCTCTCGCAGCAGCTTTCCGAAGCGCGCAACGTGTTCCAGGAGGCCGAGCGCGCCCGGCGGATCGTGAAGAACTTGCTTTACTTCGCGCGCGAGAACAAACCGGAGCGCACCCGCGCAAACTTGAACGAAATCGCCGAACGCACGCTGGCGCTCCGCAGCTACGAGCTGAAGGTCGAAAACATCACGGTGGAATGTGCTCTCGACCCCGGCCTGCCCGACACCCTGGCGGATCCATATCAATTGCAGCAGGTGTTCCTGAATCTGCTGGTGAACGCCGAGCAGGCCCTGCTGCAAGGGCGCGGGCAAGGGCATGTGTGGATTCGCACCCGGCGGCTTGCGGAGAACCGCATCGCGCTCGAAGTTTCTGACGACGGGCCGGGGATTCCTCCCGAGATTGCTTCGCGCATTTTCGATCCCTTTTTCACCACGAAACCTTCCGGGGTAGGCACCGGCCTCGGGCTTTCGATCGTTTACGGGATCGTCCAGCAGCATGGCGGAGAAGTCACTTTCGAAAACCAGCCGGGAGCCGGCGCGAAGTTTGTGGTCGAGCTGCCGGTGGTGGCGGTTCCGGCGACGCAAACAGCAGCGGCACTGGCGCCTTCCGCCGAAGTCGCCGGCGCAGTGCCCCGCGGGCGGGTGCTGGTGGTCGAGGACGAACAGACGGTCGCGCAGCTCATCGTGGACGTCTTGCGCGAGGAGGGCCACCAGGTGGAAGCCGTCCTCGATAGCCAGGAAGGCCTGACGCGAATTTCGCGTAACCGGTACGACTTGGTGATCTGCGATTTGCGGATGCCGCGGCTCGACGGGCCGGCGTTCTTCGAGGCTCTGGTGGCTTCCGGCAGCCCCATGAAGGACTGCATCATTTTCATCACCGGCGACACGCTGGCGCCGCGGACCGTGGAGTTCCTCGAGCCCAATCATTTGCCCTACTTGGCGAAGCCTTTCCTGGTGGAGGAATTGAAGCTGGCGGTAAATCGCATGCTCGATGGGCAGCATGGACGCGAAGCAGCCTTCGACTCTCCGCCGGCGCAGAGGAACCAGCCCGCGATGCCTGCGAACTGAGGACGGATGGAGATGGCTGCCAAAACCGCCGTGGAACCGCTCGAACGCCGGGCGGTGCTGGGCGTCGCCGACGCCCAGTTGGCTTGCCGGATCGAAGCCGAGCTCAACCTCTTCCGCAAACCGGAAGGGACGCTGGTGGTTTCGTCCCTTCCGAAACTGCGCGAGTGGCTCAATCTGTCCTCACCCCGCGCGATTCTTCTCGACGAGTCCATCCTGGATGGCGCGCCGATGTTCGAACCGATCCGCCAGTTGACCGAAGCTGCGCCGGTGATTCTTCTTGCAGCGGCCGATCGACAGGCCGAAGTTTCGCGCCTGGTAGCGGAAGGCGACGTGGAATTCGTGGCGAAATCGGGGAATTTCATTCCGCTCGCGGCCGGCTTGATCGAGCGGCGTTTGCGCTGGGCGGAACGTTCGGAAGCGGCGCTCGGTCCGCCCTGGGCCGGGTTGCCCGCCGACAGTGCGGAAATTTTCCGCCACGAGATCAATAATCCCCTTACCGGCATCTTGGGGAATGCGGAAATGCTGCTCGCTCACCGCGACCGTCTGCCCGCCGCCGAAACCCAGCGCCTGCAGACAATTGTCGACCTGGCCGTGCGCTTGCGCGAGACCGTCCGCCGCCTGAGCAACGCCTGGGAAAGCCAGACTTCTTCGCTGAAATCCGCCTAGCTGCCTGGTTTCGCTCGTGAGAGCACACAAGAGTTTCCGTCTCGCAAATTTATTGAAGTTTGTCGATGAATAGGATAGCGTTCTGGGGAGGGGCGATGAAGCGGATGGTGCGGAGGCAAGATTGCGAAGACGCCTGCGACGACCGCAAGCGGGTCTGTTGCCGGACGGAGACTCGCCCGAAGATTAAGAACGAGCGGGCAAGGGAGTATGCGGGGTGGTTCAAGGCGCTCGGGGATCCCATCCGCATCCGGATCTTGAATTTGCTGGCGGCGAATCGCGATCCGGTGTGCGTGTGCGACATCGTGAAGCATTTTCCCGTGGGGCAGCCGACGATTTCGCACCATTTGAAGATTTTGCGCCGAACGAGGTTCGTGCTGGCCGAGCGGCGCGGGACGTTCATGTATTACCGGGTGAACCGGAATTGCCTGGGAGAGTTTCCGCACGCGGCGCGGGTGATCATGGATGTGTAAGCAGAGAAATCCGTTGTAACCACAGATGAACACAGATAAACACAGATTCCAAAAACTGACGAATCGAATGCATATTCTTCATCGACACATGTCGATAGAGCTGGCACCGGGGGAACAAAATGGCGCAAGGCGACATCAAGGAAGAGGTGAGGCAGAAGTATGGCGAGGCGGCGCGGCGGGCGGCGGAGGGCGGTAAAGCCTCTTGCGTGACAGCGCCGAGCGCGAGCGGTTGCTGCGATCCGATCACATCGAATCTGTACGGCGTAAGCGAAGTGATTGGCTTGCCGAAGGAGATCTTATCGGCATCGCTCGGCTGCGGGAACCCGACGGCGCTTGCCCAGTTGCGCGAAGGCGAAACGGTGCTGGACCTGGGTTCGGGCGGGGGCATCGACGTCCTGCTTTCGGCGAGGAGAGTGGGGCCAACGGGAAAAGCCTACGGCCTCGACATGACGGATGAAATGCTTAAGCTGGCGCGCGAAAATCAACGCAAGGCCGGTGCGCCGAACGTGGAATTCCTGAAAGGCGAAATTGAGAACATTCCGCTGCCGGAAAATTCCGTGGATGTGGTGATCTCGAACTGCGTGATCAATCTTTCAGCGGATAAAGGCCGCGTGCTACAGGAAGCTTTCCGCGTGCTGCGGCCGGGCGGGCGGTTGGCCGTGTCGGACGTGGTGGTGCGGGGTGCCGTGCCGGCGGAAATCCGGCGGAACGTGGAATTGTGGGTGGGATGTGTGGCGGGAGCGCTCGAGGAAAATGAATACCGCGAGAAATTGGCAGCGGCGGGATTCGCGGAGATTGAGGTCGAGCCGACGCGGGTTTATCGCGTGGAGGATGCGCGGCAGATTCTTGCGGCGATGGGGATCGATGTGGATGCGGTCGCGCGCGAAATGGAGGGAAAATTTGCGAGTGCGTTTATTCGAGCCCGAAAACCCTTTCACCACAGATGAACACAGATAAACACAGATAAAGAGAACGCTAAAACAGAAAAGGGAACAGCGAAGAGAAAATGGGAACGGAGCGCAAGTACAACGTGCTGTTTCTATGCACCGGGAATCGGGCGCGGTCGATTCTGGCGGAAGGAATTTTGAAACATCGAGGGAAGCCGCAATTCACAGCGTTCAGCGCGGGGAGCCGGCCGCATGGAGAGGTGCATCCGCTGGCGCTCGAAGCTCTCCAGCGCGCCGGGATGTCAACAGCAGGGCTGCGGAGCAAGAGCTGGAATGAATTTGGCGCCCCGGGCGCGCCAAAGATGGACTTCGTGTTCACCTTGTGCGATAGCGCCGCGCGCGAAGCGTGTCCCGTGTGGCCGGGGCAGCCAATGACCGCGCATTGGGGAATTGCGGATCCGGGAAATGCCGGAGAAGACCACGAGCTGCTCGTGCGCGCTTTCCGCGATGCGTTCGTGACGCTCGACCGGCGGATTGGGCTATTCCTTTCTCTTCCGCTCGCGAGCTTGGAAAGGCGGGCGATTCAATGCGAAATCGAGCGCATCAGCCGGGAATAACGGGCGCGTTCGATAGGCCACGGCAAGGTCCGTTGCGGCCGCCGGATTCCCTGAAACGAATCGCCTCCCAGTAACACTACTCATAGCCGCCCCCGAGGGAATGCTCTTCCATATCGATGGCCATTTACTTCCGTCGTGAGATTACCTACCATGGCCCTGTCCTGGGTCCCGCCTGGCGGGATTCCTGTGCCTTTGCTGCAAGGCACAAAGCATAGCCTAATGCCAAAAGCTCCCCGGATTGTTGTGATTGAACCGAGCGGCGTTCGCCGTGAAGTGCCGCTCTCTGCCTCGCCCTTTCGCATCGGGCGCCAGGCGGGAAATGAATTGACCCTGCGCGACAGCCGAATCAGCCGGCAGCAGGCGCAGATCATTGCCGTGAACGGGGCCTGGGTGCTGGAAGACCTGGGGAGCCGGCATGGAACGTTTGTCAACGGCGAAAAGGTTCTGCGGCACGAGCTGCAGCCCAAAGACAAAATCGATTTCGGGATGGCGGACTCTTATCGCCTTCTTTATGTGGGCGAAGGTGCGACGCTCGAAGAACTGGTGGAGCGTGTGGAAGCGCCGGCGCCGCAGCATGCCGGTTCGCGCGAGCTCTATCACCTGGGCGTGCTGCTCGAAGTGGCGCGCACGATGGGCACGGGGCTCTCGCTCGAAGACGTGCTGACAGCGGTGCTCGATGCCGCCATCCAGGTGACGCGGACCGAACGCGGCGTGCTTCTGCTGGCGAACACTCCCGGGGCGGAATTGCAGATGGTGGTGGCGCGCGATGCGCAGCGCGGGACACTCCGCCCGGACCAGTTGCAAGTTTCGCAGAGCGTGGTCAAGCGCGTGGTGAACACGCGGCGCGAGTTGATCGTAAGCGACACCGAGGAAGCCACTGCCGCAATGTCGGCGGGGGAAAGCGTCGCGCGGCTCGAGCTGCACACGGTGGTAGTGATTCCGATCGACAAGCTGCCGGTGATCGAAACGCTCGACGCGACGATTTCCACGCGGCAGGGCGAATTGTTGGGCGTCCTGTATATGGATAGCCACGTGCCCTCGAGCGCCTTCTCCGAGCTCGACCGAGAAGTGCTGCGCACGCTCGCGCGAGAGGCAGCGACGGTGATCGAGAACGCGCGCCTGTTTGCCGCGTCACGAGCAAAGGCGCGGCTCGACCATGAAATCGAAATCGCCAGCGGAATTCAGAAAACGCTGCTGCCGAAATCGCTGCCGAAACTTCCGGATGTGGAAGTAGCGGGCTCGACTCTTTCGTGCCATTCGGTGGGCGGCGATTGTTTCGACGTGATCGAGTTGGGCGGCGGGCGGCACGGATTTTTCGTGGGGGATGTTTCGGGGAAGGGAATTTCGGCGGCGTTGCTGGCCACGCTGCTTCAGGGCGTGTTTTTCACCACCGCGGCGATGGATATTTCGCTGCCGGGAGTTTTCTCGCGCGTGAACCAGTATTTGTGCGAGCGCAGCGGCGAGGACCGCTACGCCACTGTGTTTTACGGAATCCTCGATAAGAAGGGACGCTTCGAATACGTCAATGCCGGGCATGTGCCGCCGCTCTTGAAACGGAAAACGGGAGAACTCGAAGGCCTGGGCTCGGCAAATTTTCCCGTGGGGATGTTTTCGGAGGCAGAGTATCAAAGCGCGCGGGTGACGCTCGAGCCCGGCGAATATCTCGTTATTTACACGGATGGAGTTTCCGAAGCGGCGAATCCGCGCAACGAACTGTTTGAAGAGGGGCGCCTGAGGCGGATTCTGGAAGACTTCCAGGGCAACAATGTCGAGGAGTTGGGCGACGCCATCCGCGAGGGGATGAGGGTGTTCACCGAAGGCGCAGCGCAGTCGGACGACATCACGATCCTGGTGGTGCAATACAAAGGGGAAAAAGCGTGAAGCGCAGGACCGCCGTAAAAAGCGCACCGCCGACGCCGCTCGAAACGCTCGAGCAGGTGTTCGCGACGCTGAATCCCGAAGCCGAGCCGGGCGACCTGGCCGCGCAGATGGTGCGCGAGCTGGCGGCGCCGGGAAGGCTGGAAGGCGCGCGGCTGTGGCGAATTGTGAATGGCCAGCTCCAGGTGTGGCAGGAAAGCGGCAAGCTGCCGCCCCCCGACGCGGTCCACGTGGCGGAAATGCTGCGGAACCGCGAGGCTTCCGGAGGCAACGGAAGCGGGCCGTCGCTTGGCGGCGAGGGGCGCGCCCACACGTGGATGCTGGGGCGCGAGAGCACGCCCGTGGGAGTGCTCGAAGCACGCGCCCGAACGAAGCTCGACGATTCCACGATGGGGTGGCTCGAGCTCTTCCGCCGCTATGCGGAAGTGGCGCTTGAAAGCAGCGAGCGGCGCAACGCCGTCATCGAGCTTTCGACGATTGTCGAGGCGACGAAGCGGCTGAACTCGACGCTCGATCTGGCCGAGCTGCTGAATATCATTCTGCAGCTCACGACGCGCCATTCGGGCGCCGAGCGCGGAACTGTCTTCCTTGTGGACCACGAGAAAAAAGAAATCTGGTCGCTCGTCGGGCTCGGGCTCGAACAGCACGAAATCCGCCTGCCGGTGACGAAAGGCATCGCCGGCTGGGTGGCGCAGCACGGCGAGACCGTGAATCTCGCGGATGCTTACGCCGACCCGCGATTCGAATCGGAATTCGACCTGCGGCTCGGGTTCCGCACGCGCTCGCTGCTTTGCCTGCCGATTCGCAATAAGGACGGCGAGACTATCGGCGTCCTGCAATTGCTGAACAAGAAAGCCGGATCCTTCACTCACGCGGACGAGACAATGCTGCGCGCGATTTCGGACCACGTCGCGCTGGCGCTCGAAAACGCGCAGCTCCACCGGGAATTGCTGCACAAGCAGCGCATGGAGCGCGATCTGGCGCTGGCGCGAAGCATCCAGCTCGGATTGCTTCCGGAACAGCCGCCGCAACTCGAAGGATTCGATTTTGCCGTTTCGCACCGGACCTCGCTCGAAGTCGGCGGCGACTACTACGACTTTATTCCGCTCGGCGTGGACACGCTGCTCACGGTGGTGGCTGACGTCGAGGGCAAGGGCGTGGGGTCAGCGATGGTGATGGCGAACCTGCAAGCCACGTTGCACGCGCTGGTCGCGCATCTGCATTCGCTCGAGCGGCTCGTCGAGTCGCTCAACGACATGATTTTGACCGACACGCGCGGGCAGAAGTACATGACGATGTTCGTCACGCTGCTGGATAAGCCGCACCGCACGCTGCATTACGTCAACGCCGGGCACGTGCCGCCGGCGGTGGTGCGCGCCAATGGCTCGGTGGAATACTTGACCGAAGGCGGGATGGTGGTGGGCCTCTTCCCGAGCGTCACGTTTGACCGGGGACACGTGAAGCTTGAGCCCGGGGATGTTTTCGTCGCCTGCACCGATGGAATCACCGAAGCAATGAACGCCGCCGGCGATGAATTCGGGCGGGAACAACTCGCGCAGATGGTGGGGCGCGAGCGGCATTTGCCCGCCGCCGAAATCGTGAAGTCGGTTCTGACCGAAGTGGACCTCTTCTCTCGCGGCGGTATGCACGAAGACGACCGCGTGATCCTCATCCTGAAAGTCGTGTAACTCGTTAGACCCTGGCGATCCGGATGGAAATCAACCATCGGGGTTTTTCGAAGGTGGGAGCCCCCACATTCATGTGGGGGCGGAGCGCTTTAGCGCTCCGTGAAAAGCCCCAGCGATACACCGGCGCTTTAGCGCTGGGCATTCGGAATTCCCGGGGCTGAAGCCCGCGCGATTAGTCAATTCTCCCCGCGGGACTGAAGTCCCGCTCCCCCTGCTAAAGCAGGGGGCTCCCACCGAAGAGATGTCCGGTGCTGAAGCAGGGGCTCCCACCAAAGAACACAGCCAATAGGCACTCTCACAAATGTTAATACGAATGAAACGGGACGCGGGTTCGGGAATGCTACGCGAGCGGCGGATGCTTCAAGTGCCAGCCGGTGGCGTCCTGATAGGCTTTCGCGAAGGCGAGCATTTCGGCTTCGCCGTATAGCTTGCCGATAAAGGAGAGGCTGGTGGGGTGGCCTTTTTCGTCGAAGCCGTGAGGAACGGCGAGGCCGGGATGTCCGGTGAGATTCACAACATTGTTGTTGATCGTCGCCACGGGGTTGGGCGTGTAGTCCGCATAATCAAAGGGCAGGATATAAACGTCCACGGTCTCCATGATCCGAGCCATTTCCTGCATCAGAAGCGTCCGCACGCGATTGGCGTTCAAATATTCCATCGCGGGGAGAAGGCGGTGGGCGTTTTGCTCGGCAACACGGTCCTGGCGAACGAGTTCCGAGGGATGAGTCTCGATGGGATCGCGCAAAGCGGCGTTGGCCTCGCCCCAGAGAATCATCGGGAAATCGACACTGGCGTGTTTGGGCAGTTCGATTTCGATGAGGTCGAAGCCCATGCTCCGGATTTTGGCGAGCGCGGCAGCGTCGTTGGCGTCCACCTGAGGCGTTTGGCGCGTGTCGGAAAACGCAGCCTTGAGGTAGCCGACGCGCAGCTTGCGGATGTCCAGATGCGCGTCCCAATTGAATGGAATATCCTGCACCGCAAGATCGCGGTCGTCCGGCCCTTGAATTGCGGCCAGAACGAGGGCGCAATCTTCCACGCTGCGGCACATCGGGCCCGTCTTATCAAGACTCCAGGCGAGCGCCATCACGCCGTAGCGGCTCACGCGGCCGAAGGTAGGACGCAGGCCGGTAACGCCGCAGATGGAAGAGGGCGCAATAATCGAGCCGCCCGTTTCGGTTCCCACCGAAAAGCCTACGAGGCCGCCCGCCGTGGCCGATCCCGGTCCGGCCGAGGATCCTTGCGAACCCATCGTCAAGTCCCAGGGATTTCGCGTCTGCCCGCCAAACCAGATGTCGTCGAGCGCCAGCTCGCCCGTGGTCAGTTTGGCGACGAGCACCGCGCCGGCATCGCTGAGGCGAGTGAAGACCGTGGCGTCGCGGTCGATCACGCGATTCTTAAACGGCGCCGCCCCCCAAGTGGTCGGATAGCCTTTCACGGAGGCGAGGTCTTTTATGCCGTATGGGATTCCGTGAAGCGGGCCGCGATAGTGTCCGGCCGCAATTTCCTGATCGGCTGCACGGGCCTGGCGCATGGCGAGATCATCCGTGATCGTCACAGCGCACAGGAGCTTGGGGTTGAATTTGTGAAGGCGGGCCAGGTACATCTCGGTCAGCTCGCCGGAAGTGATTTGCCTGGTGCGAACAAGCGCCCCAAGCTCGATCGCGGTCCAGAAAGCAGCGTCTTCGAGATTGCGCGGGCGCTTGACGCGCGGCGGAGCGCTCATGCGCATGGGGCGCTTCGCGCGATCGATTTTCGTTCCCGGAGGAATCGGATTGAAATAAAGCGGCGGGGCAATGCTGTTATTGAGCTCGATGGCGCGGAGCTTTTCGTAGCGGGGCAGCAGCTCATTGGCGCCTGCGAGGATCGCATCGAGCTGCGCGTCGGTGAATGCGAGGCCCGCGACGGCGGCGGCATCTCGCAGCATTTCCTTTGTGATCGTTGGTGGCGCGGACGCGGGATTTTGCGCGGGGGCTGCTGCAAGCACCTTCGCCCACAGAACGCCGGGAAAAAGCGTGGAAGTTAATCCCAGGCTTGAGAAATAAGCGAGAAACGCCCGGCGATCCGGAATCGCGTTCGATGTGGCGTTATTTTTGGTTTTTTTCACGGGGCGGACATCTTAGGCGCGAGGTTTTCGCAAGTCAACGCGCGAAGCCTACGAGCCGGTAGAGGAATAATGTCGTGTGCCGAAATTCCAGAGCGAGACAGCGAGCGCAGTAAATATAAATGCGACCACCGGCACGAGCGGGGCATATTCCGGCGTGACGCTGCGCCCCAGCAGGCGAACGCTTGGATAAAAAGATGCCAGGCCGAAAGGGATAATCCAGCACAGGAAGAACTGCACCACTCCGCTGTAAATCGAGAGCGGGTAGCGGCCGAAGGCGATCAAATTCCAAACGGGGGGATGAACGCCGATGCGGTCTTCCCAAAAAAAGGAGACCGTGCTGAGCATCAGGAAAATCGAGACGTAGATCACAGCTGCACAGATTCCGAAACCCAGAAGGAGCCCGATCTTCACGGGCGTCCAATGAACGCCCAGCCGGCTGGATGCCCACCACATGCAGAAAATCCCGGTGCAGACTTCCTGAAGCGATTCAATGCGGAATGTCTCGAACAGGACCTGAAAGAGCGAAGAGACGGGCCGCAAAAGGATGCGATCGAATTTTCCTTCGATGATGTAGTTGTTCCCGAAGTCGTAGAGATTCAGGCTGATGACGTTGAACAGGCCGTAGGGAATCTGCGTGAAGCCCCAAAGAAACACCACTTCTTCCAGACGCCAGCCGGCGAGCTGCGTCGCTTTCTGGAAAAGGACAATAACGAACCCGAGGGAAAACACGGTGGCAGCGAAGCTCGTGGCTGCGCTGATGAAAAAATCGCCGCGATACCCGATGCGGACCTTGGCGTATTGCGTGAAGTAGTCGTAGAAAAGCAGCGCGTGGCGATGGACGGCTTCGAAGAAAGCGGCGAGCCCGGTGCTCTCTTTTTCCAGCGCGGTTGCGGAATGACCGGCAGGATTCATTCTATCCGCCCTGGATCGTGATCTTGCGAGAGGAGCGTTCCCACCAGAGGTGCGCAAGCACGAGCAGCGCTGCCACCCAGAACCACTGCGTGGCAAGCGCGCGCAAAGCCTCGGCGCGGCCGAGCTTGCCGAGATAAATCTGGAGCGGTGTGTAGGCGATGTGCTCGAACGGAAGCCACGCCATAATTCTCTGGGCCCATTGCTGAAAGAAAACAATGGGAACCAGAAGGCCCGAAAGCAATTCAATCAGCCAGTATTTCGCCCGGATAAGCGCGAGGATCGACTTCAAAGGGATCGCGCAGGTGCCGATCATGAAATTGATCGCGCCCATCAGGAAGAAACTGCCGATTACGCCGATCATAAAAAGGAAGAAATTCTCTTTTGAAGCGGGACCCTGCACGGGGAATACAAACGCAACCACCACCGCGACCGGCAAAGTGAGCAGGCCCAGCCGGAAGGCCGATTCGCCCATGGCTCGAAAAATCCACATCCACTGCACCGAAACGGGCTTGATCAAGTCCATGGCAATCTTGCCTTCGATCACTTCGTAGGCCATTTCCTGGTCGATCGTGTTCCAATAAAAGGAACGGATGATCCAGCCGACGCTCACGTAGGTGATGATTTGCGGCAGGCTGTAGCCGGCGATCGATTGCGTGGATCGAAAGACGGCCGACCAGATGAAGAAATAAACCGTGACGTTCAGAAAATACGTGATGATGCCCGTGAAGTAGCGCAACCGGAATGCGAGAATATTGACGAAGCCGACGCGCGAGAACTCGGCGTAAGGGACGAGCGCCTCCACCCAGCCGCTCATACGGGAACCTCGAGCTGGGCCTGGCCGGCGTAAATGCGCTTGACGATTTCTTCGATCGGCTCGTCTTCGATCAAAAGGTCGCGCACTTCGACGGTCGAGAGAATCTGCCGGATCAGATCGGCCGTCGCAAC